>Ga0081455_10001762_pt1 | contig 26159 bp, 24 predicted proteins | sample TabmetS3T2R1_FD_70207 | JGI IMG/M metagenome (GOLD analysis project Ga0081455, IMG submission 70207) | Tabebuia heterophylla rhizosphere microbial communities from the University of Puerto Rico - S3T2R1 | ecosystem: Host-associated > Plants > Roots > Rhizosphere ...
TTTTTATGACTTCGAGTTTGATTCGGGTCTCAGGCTTTTTGGACTGAACCAACGCTTCTAGCTCAAGGGTTGATTGTACGGTTTGGTCGTTGGCTTTTGTGATGATGTCTCCACGTTGGATGCCTGCATCCATCGCGGGGCTTCCCTTTGCTACGTCAACTACGAGAACGCCCTTTTGAAACGAGATGTCCAGAAGCGCCGCAATTTCCACGGTCAGATCCTGGGCTTGGATGCCCAGCCGTGTTTGTAGTTCTCTAGTAGGCGCGGCGGGCGCCGGCAGCGACTTGGATTTCGCCAATACCTGAGCTGAGGCGTAGATCGGAGCTTTCAATCTTAGAGCGACGGCGATGGCGTCGCTCGGCCGCGCATCGATTTGGAAGTCCTGACCTTTCAATCCCAAGAACAGGAGGGCGAAATAAGTACTGTTCCGAAGGTCGGTAATCACCACGCGTTGCAAGGTTGCACCTAGTCCTTGAATGATATTGCAGATCAGATCATGCGTGAGGGGCCGTGGTGTTGTGACGTGTTCGAGTTCGAGGGCGATGGCTCTTGCTTCAGGCACGTCGATCCAGATCGGCAAAAGTTTCTTGTCAGTTACGGTTTCCAGGACAACGATCGGGGACTGTGTATTCGGGTCCAGCATCAGAGTCTTGACTTTTGCCTCTACAGAGGTGGTCTCTTGCGCGGCGTAGAGGCTGATAGGGAACAAAACGATCAGCGAGAACAGCGAAAGCCATCGGCCAGGTTTCATACCAAACCTCCTTCGCCCAAATTTTGGCTATCAGCGAAGATCAATCTGAGCTTATCCGCCAGCTTTGGATCATGTCAACGGTGCCGTTTTTCTTGACCGGGTCGTTCGGGCTGAGTTATTGTCAATAGCAGGAGAATTCTCACGCCGTGAAAATTCATGTTCTCTCGGATGAAATGGCCAACCGCATCGCCGCGGGGGAGGTCGTTGAGCGTCCGGCGTCGGTAGTGAAGGAGCTTATAGAAAATTCCTTGGACGCTGGGGCCACGGAAATAGCCGTGTCGATCGAAAGGAGCGGTACGATGCTCATTCGTGTCACCGACAATGGCGAAGGTATGGGGCCAGAAGATCTCGCCCTCGCCGTTGAGCGGCATGCGACCAGCAAACTCACGAACGAAGGGGATCTTTTTCACGTTGTCACGTTGGGATTCAGAGGGGAGGCGCTACCGAGTATCGGCTCCGTTGCAAGGATGGAAATTACTTCCCGTCCCCCGCTTTCAGACACCGGTTACCGGATACGAGTCGAAGGCGGCAAAAAAGAACCACCCTTCATGGTTGGGTCGTCCGTGGGGACTAATGTCGAGATCAAAGAGATTTTCTTTAACACACCGGCGCGCCGGAAGTTCCTCAAATCGCCCGCTACTGAGCTGAGCCATATTTGCGATGCCGTAAATCGCATGGCGTTAGCGTACCCGGGTGTACACTTTCGCCTGTCCCATGACGGACGCAATATCGCCGACTACCCAAGCGTAGGCGCGCGGATCGATCGGCTACACCAAGTTCTGGGCCGTGAGATCGCAAGGGATTTGGCCTCGTTTTCGTCCGCTGGAGGACAGCTGGAGATAAGTGGATATTTAAGCTCCGCGCCGGCCTCGTTTCCCAACAATCGTTACCTAATGACTTTCGTCAATCGTCGTTTTGTGCACGACAAAGTCGCAACCCATGCGGTGCTTCACGGTTACGAGACTTTGCTGATGAAGGGGCAGTATCCTGCGGCCATTGTATTTTTAGAAGTTCCCTCAACTGAAGTCGATGTGAATGTTCATCCGGCGAAGCACGAAGTTCGTTTTCGTCGACCTTCGGATGTCCATGATGCGGTCGCCGAGGCGATCCGGCAGGCATTGAAACGGGAAGCCAAAGGGTTGTCGTCGCCCGCTTTGGCGATGGAATCCGCCGGGGTTGCCGGCGTCATGGAAAAGCCGCTTCCATACCTGACGCCGACACTTCAACCTGACAAACCATTTCTCAAGCCCGAAGTATTTCCAATGACCGGGGTCCGCGAAGGTTCGACCCGCGAGGGATTTTTCTCTTCCCTGGATATTCTCGGCCAGATTCTCGGATGTTATTTGGTTTGCGTTTCAGCGCGTGGGTTAGCGCTGATTGACCAGCACGCGGCCCACGAACGCGTGGCCTTTGAGAGGCTACGCCAGCAGCTGAACGCCGGCGCAGTCCAGAAACAAAATCTGCTTATCCCTCAGGCGGTTGAATTAACCGCGGGAGAGTTGATGCTCTTGGAACAGAAACTCCCAATCTTGGAGCGATTTGGCTTTCTCTTGGAACCTTTTGGTCCCAACTCCTATGCTATTATGAGCGTGCCGGCGCTCTTGCCGGAAGGTGATTACCGACAAATCGTCCGGCAAATGGTTGCCGAGCTGGCGGAGCTGGAGAACTCAGAGAAGCTGCGCCAGCACCTCGAAGAACGGTTGGCCACCATCGCTTGCCACAGTGTGATACGGGCAAATCGTCGACTGGAAATGACGGAAATGCGGGCACTATTGGGGGACCTCGATCAGATTGAATTTGCCACCCAATGTCCCCATGGCCGTCCCGTAGTGATCGAGTTCAGCCGTGATCAGCTCGACCGCATGTTTAAGCGAGTGGTGTAGTCCTCGGGTTCTGGGTTCAATGTTTGAACCGAACGTTCAAAGTGGTGGCTTGGACATTCTGCGTATTAACCTTGAACCTTAAACTTTGAACGTTGAACCTCGTCTTAGTTTACCATGAAGCCCAAAATCGTCATTGTTCTTGGCCCGACGGCCGTTAGCAAAAGCGATATCGCCATGGAACTTGCCTTGCAGATGAGTGGCGAGATCATCAACGCCGATTCGCAACAGGTCTATCGGCAGATGAATATTGGAACAGCCAAGCCTTCCAAGCGAGAATGCGAGAGGATTCCGCATCATCTTATCGACATCGTTGACCCGGATGAAGAGTTTAATGTCGCCAGGTATCGGGAGCTGGCGGCCGCTGGCATCCATGAAATTCAAAAAAAAAGTAAACAGGCGATCGTTTGCGGTGGAACCGGGCTTTATATCAAAGCGCTGACGCGAGGATTGTTCGTTGGCCCAGCACAAGACGCGGAAAAAAGAGCAGCTCTTACTCTGGAGGCGTCCGTCAGTGGGCTCAGACCGCTTTACGAAAGGCTTGAGCGAGTCGATCCGTCGGCAACGTCGTGGATTCATCCTAATGACCGACAGCGAATTATTCGTGCCCTGGAGGTTTTTCAATTGACCGGCAGGCCTATGAGCGAGTGGCAGAAACAACACGGTTTCAGTGAAAGCCCTTTTGAGACACTCAAGATCGGACTCTACCGCGAGCGGGCGGAACTCTATGAGTTGATCGATCAGCGTTGCGACAGAATGATCGAAAACGGATTGGTCGATGAGGTGAAGGATCTTTGTGAGAAAGGATATGGCCTTGATCTAAAACCGCTTCGAAGCGTGGGTTATAAGCACGTTGGATGGTTTCTCCAGGGTCAGATGACATTGAAAGAAGCTGTGTTGCTGATGAAAAGAGATACGCGCAGACTCGCCAAACGGCAGCTCACGTGGTTTCGAAGCGATGGAGATATTCACTGGTTTCATCCGGGAGTTGAGCGGGCCAAAATCAGACATAGGATCCAGGAGTTTCTCAATTAGATCTCTGATAATTTGAGGTATGCGCTGGCTGGAAAGGGGCAAGTCTGAAGGTTGACACCCATGCGTCTATGACACCGTGCGGAAGGGGGTCGCCGATGGCTAACAAATGAACGGATGCTTCTAGCAACAGGGAAGCGGATTTTCGATCAGATTGTAGACGTGATCGAAAGTGACCTCGTTAATGCGGGCGAGAATTTTGAAAGTCCGCGGCGGTTCGTTCTTGAGAAAAACCATAATCGCGGTTTCCACCGGAGGGCAACCGGCTTTCACGCAAGGAACTTCTTTGACGACGATGGGGGCGTCCGGAGGGAAAGTGAGAATCGTTTGAACCCAGTACCGTATTTGGTCCAATGTGAAGGACGAAACGTCCTGCTTTCGACCGAAAGGGTCGACCTCGTCGGACGAGGCCGTGCCATTGTCCGAGATGCAGCCCATGAAACCCTGAGTGATTTTTTCTTTGTCCAAGTCGCGGCCGATAAAAACCAGGCGATTTAGTCGTTCTTCATCCGCTCCCCAGGGACGCCCTGGCCGGCCCTCGAACAACATGTGGACGCCTTGGAAGACGAACTGATCCGTGTCTTTGCGCAAGTTTAAAATGCCTTTCATGCGCATGATTCTTTCGCCGAATTCGCCGATCAGTTCGCGAAACCACTGGCTGACTTTCACTCCGTCCAGATCGCCGGGCGTCGCGATGGCGACGGTTTCGATGTCTTCCGTGTGACCATGCTGGTGGTCGTGCCGTTCCGCTTTTACTTCGAGATCGAGACCGCGCAAATCCAACACCGTACCGATGTCGACATCCGAATTTCTCGTCTGGCAGATTCGCGCCGCGCCGTTGAGATTGCGAATCTTGTATTCGAGCTCGGGCAGGTCTTCGGGGTTGATGAGATCGATCTTGTTCAATAGCACCATGTCGGCGAAGCCAATTTGCTCTTTGGCCTCGGGAGATTGCTGCAGTTGTTGGTAGACGTGCTTAGCATCGACGACCGTCACCACGCCGTTCAGCTGATATGCCGTCTTGATCCGATCATCGAGAAAAAAGGTTTGCACGACCGGGGCGGGATCAGCGAGACCGGTGGTTTCAATCATCAGGGTATCGAATTTTTCGCGGTGGTCGAGGAGCTGGAAAAGACTGCGCACGAGGTCGCCGCGCACGGTGCAGCAGATGCAACCGTTGCTCATTTCGACGACTTCTTGATCCGACGAGATCAGTAAATGATGATCGATACCCACTTCGCCGAATTCGTTCACAATAACCGCGACCCGGCGGCCATGGTCCGCCGTCAGTATTCGGTTTAGCAATGTGGTCTTGCCGGCGCCCAGAAAACCGGTCAGCACAGTCACCGGCACTCTTTGATCGCTTTCATTCGCCATAACCGGTTGAGTCCTTCAATAAAGTCTAGTTTAAAAAAAATAGCAACGGCCTGGAGTTGAGTCAACCTGGAAGCAATTGTATATCTTGTCCATTTACGGAGGATTAGCCGATGAAACTCAAAGGTAAAGTTGCTTTCGTCACCGGATTTGGCTCGGGTCTGGGACGGGCGATCGCCGTGCTGTTTGCCCAAGAGGGCGCCGCCGTGGCCGGAACTTCAACCACCGAGGCGAAGGGGCGGGACACTGCGGCGATGATTGAAAAGACGGGCAACCAAGCGCTGTTTCGAGCGGGGGATGTTAGCAATTCGGCTCAGATGAAGACTTTGATCGATGAAGCAGTAAAACAATTCGGCGGTTTGGATATCGTGGTCAACAGTGCCGGTGTCCGCACCAATGGCAGCATTACCGAGATTACCGAGGAGCAATGGGACCGCACCATCAGCGTGAACCTCAAGGGAGTCTTTGTGATTTCGCGTCTGGCGATTCCCGAGATGATCAAGCGTGGCGGTGGGGTGATTCTCAATATCGGTGCGCGTTCAGGAATGGCTGGCCAAGCCGGCCGGGCGGCTTATTGCGCCTCCAAGGGTGGGATGATTACTTTGACCGAGGCAATGGCCATGGACTACGCGCGCGACAAAATTAGAGTCAATTGCATCTGCCCCGGCCCAACCCGGACACCGATGGTGGATACGTCGACTCCGGAAAAACTCGCAAGATACAAAACCCGAGTTCCGGTGGGACGTATCGGAGAGCCGGAAGATATCGCTCAGGCGGCGCTCTACCTCGCGTCGGACGAAGCCTCCATGGTCACGGCGGCGATTCTACCGGTGGACGGAGGTATGCGTTTGACCGGTGCGTAGATTCACTGATCAGTCGGAAGCTTTTCAGAAGACACTCTCAGTCAGAAGCGAGAAGCTCAAGAGTCTTTGTCAGATCAGCGGGCAAGGGGGCCGTCCAACTGCGCCTTTGGCCGCGATGTTCTATGGTAAGCTTCGACGCATGAAGAAACTGGCGGCGCAGGCCGTATGCTTTGCGAAATTTTTTATTGTATGAAAAATCCCCGTGCCGGTCGTCCATCACGATAGGGTGGCCGAACCGCGCGAAATGCAGACGGATTTGATGCATCCGACCGGTGGCGATATTGACGCGAACCAAGGTCGTTTCCGAGAATCTCTTGGCGACCCTGAATTGAGTTAGAGCGCGAACCGTTTTGCCCGCCCTGCCCGAAAGCCGGAAGTTTATAGTCCCCTCGTCCTGCTGAGGCCGTCCTACCAATAGGCATACGTACTCTTTTTGCACTCCATCATCGGCAAACAGATTTTCAAATTGCCTCGCGGACTCTTCCTTCTTCGCCGCGATAAGGACGCCGGAAGTGTCTTTATCGAGGCGGTGGACCAGTCTCGGCACAATTCCTTGAGGACGATATATGGCTTCCAACATTCCCAATAAGGAATGCCGCTTGAGAACGTCTTTGCCTTCGTGAACGGCAATGCCCGCTGGTTTGTTGAGGACAATGATTTCGTCGTCCTCAAAGATAATCTCCAAGTTGCCGTGTGGTGTGGCATTTTGACGTCCCGATGGTGGGATTTTCTCAAAGGGAATGTAGAGTTGAATGCAATCTCCGGGGGCAATGAGGTCGCCAGGTTTGGATCGTTTGCCGTTAAGCCGCACGCCATTTTTGCGGAAGAGCTTTCGTACATAGCCGATCGGAAACCGTTTCTTTAGAAAATTCTCTAGCTTTTTGGAACTTTCTCCAGCGCTGATGGAGATTTCTTGTAGCATGCTGACAAAATAATCAGGAGAACACCCTCGTCGTCAAGAGTGCAATAGGGTAATATTTGCAATTCTGTAGGAATTAAGATACTTTACGCCGGTGGCGCCAAGGAATAAGCCTTGCGGTTAGCGCCTGGGTGAGGTCTCATTGAGCCGTAAAGAGTCGGTCGATGTTCTTAGAAAAAAGATCGATCAGATTGATGAAAAAGTTGTTGCTCTTCTAAACGACCGTGCTGCTCTTGCGCTACGGATCGGTCATAGTAAAAGGCTCAACCACGAAGGAATTTACGCGCCTAGCCGCGAGCAAGAGGTTCTCCATCGGGTAGCGCAGTTAAGTCGCGGTCCGCTTTCCCCACCGGCAATTCGTTCTGTCTTCAGAGAAGTCATCGGTGTCTGCCGTTCACTTGAGTCACCGCTAAAGGTCGCCTTTTTCGGGGCCCAGGCTACTTATACCCACCTCGCCGCCAGGGAGAAATTCGGTTCCGCAGCCACTCTGCTGCCGACGGCGACTATCAGTGAGGTCTTTCAAGAAGTTAAGCAGGGGCGAGTTTCCTTTGGCGTTGTGCCGATAGAAAATTCAACCGAAGGGGTCGTGGGGCTGACGCTGGATCTACTGGTGGAGTCTGATTTGCGGATTTGCGCGGAAGTCTTTTTGGAAGTTCATCACAACCTGTTATCGCGCACTGGTCGCGCCGGGGACATTGAGAGGATTGTTTCTCACCCGCAGGCGCTGGGCCAGTGCCGTCGTTGGCTCGCCGCGCATTTTCCAAAAGTTGACGTAGAGGAAGTTGGAAGCACGGCCCACGCCGCCATAATGGCGGCGGAGGATGCCAAGCTCGCGGCGATTTCCAGCAGCTTGGCCAAAGAGGTTTATGAGCTGCAGATGGTTGCAGAAAATATTGAGGATCAAAGCAACAACATCACGCGTTTTGTGGTAATCGGGCACAATGATTCAAAGCCCAGTAGAGATGATAAAACATCGCTGGTCTTCTCGGTGAAAGATGAACCGGGAGTTCTACACCGCATGCTGGAGCCCTTCGCCAAGAGCCGCATCAACCTGACGAAAATCGAGTCCCGCCCGCTGAAGAATAAGCCGTGGGAGTACATGTTCTTTATCGATCTCAGAGGACACAAAGAATCCGAGGGGGTGAAAAGAGCCATCAAGAAACTCGAGAAGAGTTGTCTCTTCTTGAAGGTGCTCGGTTCTTACCCGACTGGTATATGAACCCGATCAAAAACGTCCCTGAACATATCCGCACTTTGGTGCCCTACTTGCCAGGCAAGCCCATCGAGGAGGTCGAGCGGGAATACGGCATCGCCAACTCCGTCAAGCTTGCTTCCAATGAAAACCCATTGGGTCCATCGCCCAAAGCGATCCGCGCCATTCAGGACAAACTCGATCAGCTCCATCTTTATCCGGATGGGGACTGTTTTTATTTGAAATCTGCTTTGGCGCATAAGTTGGGGGTCAGTCCTGAGCATCTGATATTCGGCAACGGCTCCAATGAACTGATCGAGTTGGCGGTTAGGACCTTTATGCGTCCCGGCGATGAAGCCGTGATGGCGCGTCAAGCCTTCATCGTCTATCAACTGGTAGTTCAGGCTGCGGGCGGCGTGGGTAAGGCGGTGCCGCTGAGAAACTTTACGCATGATCTTTCAGCTATCGCCGAAGCTATCGGTCCGAAGACACGAATAGTTTTCCTCGCCAATCCCAACAACCCGACGGGGACAATCTATCGTAGAGAGGAATGGGAGCGCTTTCTGCAAAAAATCTCGCCCGAAGTTTTGATCGTTGTCGATGAGGCCTATTTTGAATATGTCGGGGATGCAAATTATCCCGACTCGTTAAAATATCACGATCGCGGCCAAACGCTGTTCACCCTCAGGACTTTTTCCAAGCTTTATGGTTTAGCCGGGCTGAGGCTCGGCTATGGGATAGCGTCCAAGGAAATCGTCGATCTATTGCACCGGGTGCGCCAACCGTTCAACGTGAATTCGGTGGCGCAGTGGGCAGCGCTGGCGGCTTTGGAAGATGATGAGCATGTGCGACGGAGCCTGGATGTCAACCGACGCGGCATGGAATACCTCACCAAGGAGATCGCGCAACTCGGTTTGGAACAGATTCCTAGCAACGCGAATTTTATTCTCGTGCGAGTGGGAAACGGCAACGACGTGTTCCAACAGTTGCTTGCTCAAGCAGTCATCGTGCGACCTATGACCGTCTATGAGTTGCCGGAGTATGTTAGGATCACAGTCGGTACCATGGACGAGAACCGAAAATTCATCGACACCTTAAAGAAATTATTAAATCCTATTAGGCGAGCATGATTATAAAATGATTGTTGTTCTAAAACCCGGAATCAACCAAGACGAGATTCGACGAGTCGTTGAACGAATCGAAAGCTTCGGTTTACGCGCGCACCTTTCGGAGGGAGAAGAGAGAACCATTATCGGGGCTATTGGGGATGAAAGGCTGCTGGCGGATCAGACACTGGAGTCCTTTCCCGGCGTCGAAAAAGTTCTTCCTATTCTTAAACCTTACAAGCTCGTCAGCAGGGAGTTCCAGCCGAGCAATACGGTCATTCAAGTTAATGGGCGTCGAATCGGCGACAAAAAAATTCACGTCATGGCTGGCCCTTGTTCCGTTGAATCGCAAGAGCAAGTCTTGGGAGCAGCGATTCCGGTCAAAGAGGCCGGGGCGACGTTTCTGCGCGGCGGCGCTTACAAGCCGAGAACCTCGCCCTACAGCTTTCAGGGTTTGGGACCCGAGGGTTTGGATCATTTGGCTTATGCTCGAGAAGTGACAGGGTTGCCGATCATCACAGAAGTTCTTGATCCGCGGGACTTGGATGTTGTGTGTAAATACGCCGATATTCTGCAGATCGGAGCGCGCAACATGCAGAACTTCAAGCTGCTTACCGACGTTGGCAAGCTCGATAAACCGGTCATGCTCAAGCGCGGATTGAGCGCTACCATCCAAGAGTTTCTGCTTTCCGCCGAATACATCGCCACCGAAGGCAACCGACGGATCATTCTCTGTGAGCGGGGAATCAGAACTTATGAAACCGAAACACGCAACACCCTCGATTTGAGCGCGATCCCGGTACTCAAGCAGTTGACGCACCTACCGGTGTTTGTCGATCCGAGTCATGGCACGGGAAGGTGGGATCTGGTGGCGCCCATGGCCTTAGCGGGTATCGCAGCGGGGGCAGACGGACTTTTGATCGAGGTTCATCCAAAGCCCGAAGTGGCCCTGAGCGATGGTCCGCAGTCGCTGAAACCGTTCAAATTCGCTGCCCTCATGGAACAACTAAGAAAGCTTGCCGTCGCTCTGGGCAGGGAGGTTTAGTGGCTTTGATTTTTCGGCGGATGGTGGTGGTCGGGGTGGGGCTGATCGGCGGGTCGTTAGCGCTCGATGTCCGGAAGCGCGGCTTGGTCGGCGAGATCATCGGTGTCGGACGGGGAGAAAAGAACCTCAAATTTGCCCAACGCCAAGGTATCATCGATCGCTATGTGACCAAGGAGACGGACATTCCCGAAGATACGGATCTGTTGATGATGGCCACCCCGGTTCAAACCACAGCCGCCCTGACAAAAACATTATTGCCAAGGTTGGCGCCGGGCTGCATCGTCAGCGATGTCGGTAGCGTGAAGGCGGAAATCGTCCGGAGAATGGAAAGCGTGCTGCCGTCCAATATTCCGTTCGTAGGGGGTCATCCCATCGCAGGCGGTGAACAATGGGGTGCCCGGGCGGCTAAGTTAGACCTTTTCGTGGGTCATCGTTGCATCTTGACGCCGACAAAGAGAACTAATTCCGCGGCACTCAAGAAAGTCGCTTTGCTGTGGCGTAAAGTCGGGGCAAAGGTAGAGATGATGGAGCCGGAAACCCATGACCGTGTGTTGGGCATCATCAGCCACTTGCCCCACGTGCTGGTCTATGCTCTTGTGAATACCTTGGCACGGACTCGGGTGCGCCGAATTGATTTGAAAAGCTATTGCGCCGGCGGATTCAAAGATTTTACCCGAATCGCGTCGAGCCGGCCCGAGTTATGGCGTGATATATGTCTGTTGAACCGCCGCGCGGTAGGCCAGTCTCTCGGGGACTACATCAAAAGCCTCGAGCGACTCAAACGCTGGATCGAACAGGGCAAGGGTAATTTACTGGAGAGGGAGTTTGCGCGCGCCAATGAAATCCGCGCGCAGATTGCGTAGTTTTGTTCACGACATGAAACGTATCGAGCAAATCAGACGGCCGTTGCACGGAGAGATGAGCGTGCCGGGAGACAAATCCATCGGCCATCGCGCGGTGATTTTTGCCAGCATCGCTTACGGGCAGAGCCGAATTTTTAACCTGTCTGGGGGCGAGGATAATCTGCATACCGTCCAGGCTTTTAAAGACATGGAGGTAAAGATCTGGGCTGATGGCGATCTCCTTTGTATTGAAGGAAATGGCTGGGACAGCTTGTCCAAGCCTAGCGAGACGATTGACTGTGGCAACTCAGGAACCACCATGAGGCTTCTCTCGGGAGTGTTGGCTGGACGCGCTTTTGCCAGCCGACTGGACGGTGACTCGTCGCTTCGGCAGCGACCGATGCAGCGCATTATCGATCCGTTGAGCCGGATGGGCGCGTCGGTCAAAAGCCGGGACGGAAAAGGCCTGGCACCGCTTGAAATCCAAGGTGGGAAGTTGAAAGGCATCGACTATAGAATGCCCATCGCAAGTGCCCAGGTAAAGTCAGCGATCCTGTTGGCGGGGTTGCAGGCCGAGGGTATGACAACTCTGCAAGAGCCGCAAAATTCACGCGATCACACCGAATTGATGATCAAGGGCTTCGGCGGCGAAACCAAGATTGACGGTCGTGCGATCACGGTCGCCGGGGGGCAGAAACTCTGCGGGCGGGAGGTACGCATACCGGGCGATATTTCGTCTGCGGCGTTTTTCCTCGTGGCAGCGGCAACGATTCCCGGTTCGGAGATCATCGTACGCGATGTCGGCGTGAACCCTACCCGCGATGGTGTAATCGAAGTCCTCCGCCGTATGGGCGCCAGAATCGAATTTCTCAATCAGCGAATAGAAACCGGCGAGCCCGTCGCCGACATTAAAGTGTACGGAAGCGAATTGGTAGGTGTCGACATCGGCCCGGAGATGGTAGCGAGAACCATTGATGAATATCCTGTCTTGACCATAGCGGCAGCATTGGCGCAAGGAGTGACCACGATCTCGGGGGTAAAAGAACTCCGCTACAAAGAGTCGGATCGTATCGCCACCATGACGGAAGGCCTTCGTCATTTGGGGGTCGAGGTCGAAGAGTGGGAAGACGGTATGACGATTCGAGGCGGCAAGCCCCTTGAGGCGGCAAGCGTAAAGACCTATGGTGATCATAGAGTCGCCATGTCGATGGCGATCGCCGGTTTGTCCACGAGCGGTGGCCTGCAGATGGACGATGCAGGCTGCATCGATACTTCGTTCCCCGGGTTTTTTGATCTACTGAACCGGATGGGTTCGCATTCAGTCGGCCGAGAGAGTATATAGGCGCGGAAGACGGTGAGCGCATTGATTATTGCTATTGACGGCCCATCAGCAGCGGGTAAAAGTACACTGGCGAAGCGACTCGCCCAGGATCTGGGCTTTACCTATTTGGATACCGGCGGTATGTACCGGGCTCTCGCGCTCAAGGTGTTGCGGGAGGGTATCGATATCAGCAATGACGAGTCACTTACGGAACTCATTGGCAGGACGGATATCGACCTCGTAGCGACAGAGGGCAAACTCAAGGTGCTCTTAGATGGTGGGGACGTTTCGCACGAGATTCGGACACCCGAGGTCAGCCAAATGGCGTCGAAAGCTTCAGCGCTGAGAGTGGTCCGTCGTTGGATGTTGGTTTTACAGCGGGGTTTTGGGCGAAGAGGGAACGTGGTGGCAGAGGGCAGAGATATCGGCACGGTGGTGTTCCCCGATGCTGAAGTGAAGATTTATCTCGATGCGACGGTGCAAGAAAGAGCCCGTCGCCGTGTTGAAGAGTTGCGAAAGGCTGGCCGGCAAGTGAGTCTAGAGGAAACACTCCGGGAGATGGGGGAACGGGACAAAAGGGATAGCGAGCGCGACCTGGCGCCGCTGCGTAAAGCGAACGATGCCATTGCCATCGATTCCACCTCGTTGGACGCCGAAGCCCTCGCGCAAAAAGTGATGCAACAGATTCGCAAGAAGGCTCTAGCCAACTAAATAAGATCGGAGTTACCTTCATGGCTCAGAAGGAAGAAGAGATGAAAAGCTCGCCGCCCGGCGGCGCGAATGAATTTGCGGCGCTTTTTGAGGAGAGTCTGCGCACGGTCAAACCTGGCGGAGTCGTCAAGGGCAGGGTTGTTGGAATCACGTCCACTCATGTGTTGATCGACGTCGGCTACAAGTCGGAGGGACAAATTCCGTTAGCGGAATTCTTGGACCGACAAGGCAATCTTCAAGTTAAAGTGGGTGACCAAGTCGATGTTTTCTTTGACTCTTCCGAAGGGGAAAATGGCGGCATTGTTTTGTCTCGGCAGCGAGCGGAAAATATCAAGATTTGGGAGGAGATCGAAAACGCCTATAACGAGGGTCGGGGAGTGGAGGGTCTTATCATTGGCAAGGTCAAGGGTGGGTTCAAGGTCGATGTTGGGGTGCCGGGATTCCTGCCGGGATCTCATGTCGATGTACGGCCAACGCGTAATTTGGACAAGTTCATTGGTACAAAAGATCGTTTTGCGATTCTAAAATTTAACCGTGCGCGCGGCAATGTCGTGGTATCGCGGCGGGCTCTGCTGGAAAAGGAACGCGACACATTAAAGCAAGAAGTCCTGAAGGTTATTGAAGAGGGTGTCATCCTTGAAGGAACGGTCAAGAATATCACCGGCTATGGAGCATTTGTCGATTTAGGCGGTATCGATGGTATCCTGCATATCAGCGACATGTCTTGGGGACGGATCAATCATCCTTCCGAGCTGGTGCAGGTGGGGGAGAAGATAAAAGTTGTGGTGTTGAAGTTCGATCCCGAGAAGGAGCGAATCTCCCTTGGCATGAAACAATTGACTCCCGACCCCTGGCACACCGTCGCCGAGAGATATTCCGTGGGTGCCCGGGTCCAAGGCAAAGTCATAAGTCTGATGGACTATGGAGCTTTTGTTGAGTTGGAGAGTGGGATCGAGGGACTCATCCATATCTCGGAGATGTCTTGGACTAGAAAAATTTCCCATCCCTCCAAAGTGCTTCAGGTTGGACAGAATGTCGAAGTGGTTGTCCTCAACGTAGATCCGGGCCATCGTCGTATTTCCCTGGGTTTGAAGCAGGTCATGGCCAATCCCTGGGAGCTCGCTAAGGAAAAATATCCGGTCGGAACCATTATCAGGGGACCGGTCCGAAACATCACCGATTTTGGCATTTTCGTAGGCATAGAAGAAGGGATCGATGGCCTGGTTCATATTTCGGACCTTCATTGGAGCAAGAAAATCAAGCACCCATCGGAGTTGTATAAAAAGGGCGACGTGGTTGAAGCCAAGGTGCTTGGTGTGAACGTTGAAAACGAGCGCTTCTCCCTGGGTATCAAACAGCTGACGACTGATCCATGGAAAATTATTGCTGAACGGTTTCCGGTGGGTTCGAAGGTCAAGGGACAGGTCACGAGTGTGCCCGACTTCGGGGTCTTTGTGCGCCTGGACGAGGGTGTTGAAGGACTCATTCATGTGTCTCAGTTAAGCACCGAACGGGTGGATAAACCTTCTAGCCTTTTCAAAGTTGGCGACGAGGTAGAAGCGGAGGTTATCAACCTAGATGTCAACGAAAGAAAGATCGCTCTCAGCATCCGCGCGTTGCGCAAGACAGAGGAACGCCAGGAGATGGAGAACTACCTGAATCGGGAAAAGGAAGGCGGGCGATTCTCCTTCGAATCCATCCTCAATGAGGAGCTTCGGCTCGACCGGGATGAAGAGGGCGGGCAGCAGGGACGCAAAAACAAGGGGGGCAACCCGTAGCCGGTTAGTTGAAGGAAGTACATGGCGAAAATGCATTCGATATTCAAAGGTCTGGGGATCCTTTCAGGATTGATCTTGGTGCTATTTGTATTGGTATTCTTCTACGCCTATCTCACCGGCGGTGATGTCAAAGCCCTCTCCTTTCTTTCAGGGGACGGCGTGGGTGTGTTACAGATCGAAGGCACGATCGACGACTCCCGCAGCGTGATGAGTGAACTGAAACGATTCAAGGAGGCGCCTTGGATCAAAGCCATTGTTGTGCGCATTGACTCTCCGGGAGGAGCTGTGGCTCCGACTCAAGAGATCTTTGATGAGCTGCAGAAGACCGGGAAAAAGAAGCCGTTGATCGCTTCCATGGGGAGTATGGCAACCTCGGGAGGCTATTATGTCGCGAGTGCCTGCGAAAAGATTATCGCCAATCCGGGCACCCTGACGGGCTCTATTGGTGTTATCATGCAACTCAGTAATGTCGAGGAGTTGATGAAAAAAGTCGGCGTGAAAGGGTACAATATCAAGAGCGGAGTAAACAAGGATATCGGCTCGCCGTTTCAGCCGCTTTCGCCGGAGGGAAAAGAGATCCTTCAATCCCTGGTCGACAATGTACACAGTCAGTTTGTCAGCGCCGTGGCGAAGGGGAGGGGCATGAACGAAGCTCAAGTTAGAAAACTGGCCGACGGCCGCGTTTACTCCGGCGCCCAGGCTAAAGAGCTTGGGTTAGTGGATCAGTTTGGTACGTTGGATGATGCCATCGAATTCGCCGCCAAGCGGGTGGGTTTAGAGGAGAATCCGACTGTCTATTATTCTAGTCCCGAGGAGGAGCGATGGTGGGAGAAGTTGTTTTTTGCAGCGATCGGAAGGCGTTTCTCCAACTCGCAGCGAGGTTGGCTCCGATACGAATGGTCGCCCTCTCTGCTCCAGTAGCGAGAACGGGGAGGTCAGACATCAGAATCTTTGTTGTGTCGCGAGGAGATGGTTATGACAAAACGGGACTTAATTGACGAGGTAAACAAAAGATTTCCGCATCTTTCTCGAAGAGATTCGGAAGTGATTATTAATGCTATCTTCGATTCTATGGTGGACGCTCTTGCGCAGGGCGACCGTATCGAAATACGGGGCTTTGGAAGCTTCGTTGTTAAACACCGAAGAGCACGTCAAGGGCGGAACCCCAAGAGTGGCGTTCTGGTGTCCGTGGCTGCCAAACGCGTTCCGTTCTTTAAAGTCGGCAAAGAGCTGAGGCTGAGGGTGGATGGCAAAGACCCGGGCGCCGAAGAGGCGGCCTCGGAATGAAGCAGCTTTGGGCGCCATGGCGGATGACCTATATCAACCAAGTCTCCAAAACGGAAGGCTGTATCTTCTGTCAAAAAATGCAGGAGCAAGATGCCCGCGAAGCTTTGGTCCTAGCTCATACCGGCCATTCCGTGATAATGCTTAACAAATATCCCTACGCCAATGGCCATCTTCTTCTCGCTCCCAAGCGGCACGAAAAGCATCTTTCTGAACTCTCAGCGGACGAGTACGGCGATCTTAATGAGGCCCTGCGTCGTTCCGTCGATATCGTTCGGAAATCCTATCATACGGCCGGTGTCAATCTGGGCATGAACCTGGGCAGGTGCGCCGGCGCTGGAGTTGAGGACCATCTTCATTGGCATGTTGTACCGCGCTGGGAGGGGGACAATAATTTCATGCCCGTCCTGGCGGAAACTCGGGTGATGCCCCAGCACTTACTGGAAAGCTACGACCAGCTAAAGCCTTATTTTCAAAATCTTTCGAAATAAGACAAAAAACGCAGCCAAAATGTTGCAGTCGCTCCCATGTACAAGAACCATCGACTAGGGGTGTAAAATTCTTAGCCAAGGAGGCCATGTCCAAGTGAACGAGGCAAAAACCTTAGGGGAACTCAAAAAAAACGGGGTCGGGGTCTTATCGGTTCGTGACGAGATGCGCAAAAATCTCGTCCAACGACTGGAAACCGGTACGCGCATATTGCCGGGGATTGTCGGTTATGACGATACGGTGATTCCCGAAATCGAGAATGCGATCCTGTCGGGACACCACATGGTATTCCTCGGCGAACGGGGTCAAGGCAAATCGCGAATTATTCGCGGACTGACTAGCCTCCTCGACGAACGTATACCCATTGTTCAAGGCTGTGAGATCAATGACAACCCGTTCAAACCCATTTGCCGGGCCTGTCGGAAGAGGGCCGAGGAAATGGGTGACCGTTTACCGCTCCGATGGATCGACCGAGACGAAAGGTACGGCGAAAAATTGGCAACGCCGGACGTCTCCATCGCCGATATTGTTGGTGAGATCGATCCGATCAAGGTTGCCGAGGGGAGATATCTCGCCGACGAAGAGACGATTCATTACGGCCTCGTTCCGCGCACCAATCGCGGCATCTTCGCCATCAATGAGCTTCCCGATTTGACGGAAAAGGTTCAGGTGGGTCTCTTCAACCTGATGGAGGAGAAGGACGTTCAGATCAAGGGCTATAAGATCCGTTTGCCTTTAGACGTCGTGATCGTTGCCAGCGCCAACCCGGAGGACTACACGAGCCGGGGTCGGATCATCACGCCGCTCAAGGATCGCTTCGATGTCCAAATCCGCACCCACTATCCAAAGAGCATCGACGACGAAATCGTTATCATGGAGCAAGAGGCTGCGCCGATAAATCAACGGAGCCGCAAAGTGGAAGTGCCGCGGTTTCTGAAGGAAATCCTCGGCCACTTAACTTTCGAGGCCCGGAAGTCCAATGAAATCAATCAGTCATCGGGAGTGAGCGTCAGAGTGACGATCAACAATTTTGAAAGCCTGATCAGCAACGCGGAAAAACGATCGCTTCGATGCAAGGAGAATGAGATCGTCCCTCGGGTCAGCGACCTGCATGCGATCTTGGCTTCGACGAGCGGCAAAATCGAGATGGAGTATGTTGGCGAGGACAAAAAAGAAGACGACCTGGTGGAAAAACTTTTAAATCGTTCGATTGTCAAGGTTTTCGACCAGTATTTCAGCTTGAACTCATTGCAAAAGATCGTCGAATACTTCAACTCTGGTTGGGGCGTCGAAGTCTCGGATCAAATGGCTTCCCAAGACTACCTGCAGGACATCAAGGAGATTCCAGGGTTGAAAGAAGCGATTCGCTCCCTCGGAATTCAAGACTCGCCCTCCCTCATGGCATCGGCAACCGAGTTCGTCTTAGAAGGTCTTCACCTGCACCAAAAGTTGAACAAAGAAATCGAAGGGGGAAGAGTCACCTACGGCAATAAGTAGCAGCCCGGACTAACAATTCGAATTCCAATTTTTGACCTCATTCCCTATGGTACACATTAGATACAGCCGTTGGGACAGGAGCACACGGAACTCTCCAGATTCCGATACCGTGTTCGATCAGCTCAACGAATATATGAACGACAGCGGCGATCTTCAGCAGGCCATGCGCCGGCTGATGCAGAAAGGCATCAAACGAGGAGAAAATCAGACCAAGGGAATCGACGATCTGTTGTCTCAAGTGGCGCGGGAAATGCGCAAACTCTACGATGAGTATCGCCTCCAGTCCGCTATGGACGAAGTGCAGGAGCAGCTGGAGTCCATCGTCGATCAGGAGCGACAAACTTTAGAAGAGCTGGACCGAGCCGGTCAAGATGTCCAAGAAAAAAAGCAGTTTTTGAACAATCTGCCGGGTAAGGCCAGCGAAGCGGTTGAAAAACTGACTTCTTACCGCTTCGAAAATACCAACGCCGAGAAAGAGTTCCAACAGTTGCTCATGCAGTTGGAGCAGATTCGCAAGCTGGAGAACTGGCTGCGTCGAGAGGGAAGTCTCTTTCGCGGCCAAACCCCCTTGCAATTCCACGAGTCGATGGACCTCATGGAGCGCATGGAGGAGCTGCGGCGTCTGGAAGGCCAGTTGTCGAGCATGCAGCTGCGCGACGTTGACAAGGAGCTTTTGGAAAAACTTTTAGGGGGCGACCCCAAGCAGGACTTCGAAGGCGTTATGCGGATGCAATCCTTGCTCGAAGAAGGCGGCTATGTCCTAGAGCAAGGCGACCGTTTCGAGCTGACTCCTCGAGGTATCCGGCGTGTGGGGCAGTTGGCCCTGAGGGATATTTACCAGCAGCTACGTCGCGACGGCATGGGCAGGCATTCGGTTCGTTACCGGGGCAGCCAGGAAATCCAGATTGAGAATAGCCGGCCCTATGTCCAAGGGGACGCGCTCCATATCAACATGATTCAGACGCTTAAAAACGCGCTGTTAAATGGCGGAGGCGTGCCGGTCAGGATCCGTCCTGGAGACTTTGTCGTCTATGACTCCGAGCATACCACCCGAGCCGCCACGGTTCTGCTTTTGGATATGAGTTGGTCGATGAGTTGGGAAGGGCGATTCGCCGCGGCAAAGAAAGTGGCATTGGCGATGGAGAGTCTTGTCCGATCTCTTCACCCGCGAGATTATTTCGGTATCGTCGGCTTCTTCACCCGTGCCGTGGAGCTTAAGCCAAAGGATCTGCCGCAGGCGACCTGGAACATGGGCGATCCGTTTACCAATCTCCAAGACGGCTTGCACCTGGCTGCCGAGATGTTGGAGCGACGGCCGAGTCCCAATCAACAGATGATCGTTATAACGGACGGTCAACCCACCGCGTATTGCCGCCAAGGGCGGCTTTATTGTGAATGGCCTCTCAGCTTTGGCGGCATCAGTCAGCGCGCCGCCGAGGAAACCTTGAAAGAAGCCGAGCGCATTACCCGCAAGGGGATTACAATCAACACCTTTATGCTCGATGATAGCCCAGTGCTGCGCGGCTTCGTCGACGATCTCACCCGCATCAACAGAGGCCGTGCCTTCTACACGCGACCGGATCGTTTGGGTCAGTACCTACTCATCGATTACCTCTCCCACCAAAAAAAGAAAGTCTAATGCGCTAGCGCATTAGACCGTTCCAGCCGTTCCAATAGTTCCAATCGTTAAATCACTCATTGGCTAATTCCGGCGCTCACTTCAGACCTGTGAGATTCTATCTCTGCATCCTGTTTCCGGAAACGTCTGGAACTGTTGGAACGTTGGAACGGCTGGAACCCGCGGCGCTCTTGACTCTTGACACCTGAAATTATTTTCAGTATAAAGGCTTCATGCTTACTTCACTAACCGTCAGGCAAAAAGAGATTTACGATTTCTTGCTGAGGACGATTCGCGAGAAAGGCTATGCACCTTCGATTCCCGAGATCGGCAGACATTTTAAGATCGCCTCCACCAATGGTGTTTCCGATCATCTCAAGGCTTTGGAAAAGAAAGGTTATATCCGCAGAATCGGGAAGCGGGCTATCGAGGTTTTATCCGCTGTCGGCAAGCCGGCCCTGACAGCCGTGCGTGAAATCCCCATCGTTGGCCGGGTGCCCGCGGGCAAGCCTTTTCTAAGCGAAGAAAATATCGAAGGGCTTTTGACCATCACCAATGACATGGGGTCAGGAAAACTTTTTGCCCTGCAGGTCAAAGGAGACAGCATGATCGGCGCCGGAATCCTGGACGGTGACCGCGTGATTGTGAAGCAACAGGGGACGGCAGAGAACGGCGAGATCGTCTGTGCCTTGATCGAAGGTGAAGCGACCTTGAAACGTTTCAATAGAAAAGACGGCGTCATCACTCTCAAAGCGGAGAACGAAAAATATGCTCCGATCACTGTCTCTGCAGGAGAATTTCGCGTTCTAGGCAAAGTGGTAGGGCTGATGAGGAAATTTTAAAAATAGTTCAAATCGTTCAAGCCGTTCAAAACGTTCAAATCCTTAGGAGGAAACCCGATGCAAGTAAGAAACTTTGAAGATCTGGAAATTTGGAAGGACGCCAGAGCACTAACACGGGAGATTTATCAGCTGACAAGAGATTCGAAAATCTCGAAAGACTTCGCCCTGCGGGATCAAATCCGACGGGCAGCAATATCTATTATGTCAAACATCGCGGAGGGGTTTGAACGGGCCGGCAATCAAGAATTCATTCAGTTTCTTTATGTCGCCAAAGGATCGTGCGGTGAGGTTCGCTCTCAACTTTACGTAGCTCTGGATCAATCTTATGTAACATCCAAAGATTGTGACGATGCCAGCAGGTCTTTTCGCCGTTTATCAATCATGATCAGCAATCTGATTGACTACTTAAAGCGCAGCGGTCTGAAAGGATCAAAATATACCGCGACAAATCATCCAAAAAGTCCGACGTCTTTGATTCCCTCCGAGACGGCTTGAACTGCTTGAACGACTTGACCGTTTTGAACAATCAATCAAGCCGATGTCTTCCTCCGTCCCAGAACTCAGACGCGATATCGCTCAGCCGTCGCCGTGGAATCTCGCGGCGATCGCCGGGCGGTTCATCGAGCTTTCGGCCTCGGCCAGCGCAGCCTCATTGACTCTGGCCTTCGGCCTCGTCCGGGAGGCGCAAAACCAGAAAGAACCCGTGGGCTGGGTGACATCGGTGGAGAGTTTTTTTTATCCGCCTGACGCGGCTCACGGCGGAGTTGATCTCGCCGCACTGGTGGTTATCCGTGTGCTTCATGCAGCAAGCATCTCAATCGCGGGAGAGAAGCTCTTGCGCTCGGGCGGCTTCGGCCTGGTCGTGCTCGATCTCGGAATCGCCGATATCCCTTTGCCGCTCCAAAGCCGTCTGACCGGGCTTGCCCAACGCCACCACGCAGCCTTGGTGTGCCTTACAGAGAAGGAGAGCAAGACATTTTCTCTGGGATCGCTCGTTTCATTGCGGGCTCATGCCGAACGGCGACGGAGTTCCGACCTCCGTTTTGCTTGTAGGCTCCGGGTTCTCAAAGACAAGCGGCACGGACCGACCTGGAGTCATGAGGAGCTTTGCCGTGGCCCGGCTGGCTTGTGTTGATTTGCCCGCTTTTCCGCTTCAGCTTTTGCTTAGGCGGCATCCCGAGTGGGTAGCGTATCCTACCGCTGTCGTGGCCGAGGACAAGCCACAGGGATTGATTCTCTGGGTCAATGAAAAGGGCAGGCAACTCGGTGTGCTGCCGGGTCTGCGTTATGCCGCGGCTCTTTCTCTCGCGACGGGTCTCCATGCCGGTGAAGTTGCATCGACTGAAATACACAACGCCGTAAAAAACCTCACGCGTCGGTTAATGCGTTTCACTCCGGAAGTGGAGCCGTCCTCTGAAGAGCCGGGAGTCTTCTGGCTCAATGGCATGGGTTTGAAGCTCCTTTATCCTTCCCCGACGAAATGGGCCAGTGCGCTGCATGCGGATATCGCCGCGGCGAAGTTTCAGATCAGCGTGGTGGCGGGGTTTACCCGCTTTGGAACTTATGCGGTCGCCAAAACAAAAAAAGGGATAACGGTTTTCAAAAATCCTAGTGAGGAGCTGCAGGCGGCGCAAAAAGTTCCATTGCATCGTTTGGATCTCGACCCGGATTTTCGTGACACGCTCTCGGAACTTGAGATCAAAACCGTCGGCGCGTTGCTTTCACTGCCGGCGGTGGGATTGCGCGAACGCTTCGGGCCGAAGGCTTATCGTCTCCATCAGATGGCTGCCGGTGAGCTCTGGACTCCGCTAGATCCATGCAAGCCCGAACAGCCGGTACGGCAACACCGTATTCTCGACGATCCGGAAAATGATACCACGCGGTTGCTTTTCCTCATCAAGCAATTACTCCATCCAATGCTGGCCGCTTTGGCTGCGCGCGCTCAGGCGTTGGCGGGATTGGGGCTTTCTTTTCTCATCGAGAGAAACGATTGGCTGAAGGAGCAGATCCGACCGGCGGTGCCCACGCTCGATTCCAGTCAAATACTCGATCTGGTTCGCCTGCGCTTGGAATCAATGCAGTTTTCTGCCGGTGTTGCAGAGATCGTGCTAGAAGCAGAGGCATGCGCGGCCACGGCCGAACAACTCCGTCTTTTCAGCGAAGGGGCGGCGCGCGATCTCGATGCCGCCAATCGAGCGTTGGCCAGGCTACGAGCGGAATTCGGCGACGATGCGGTCGTACAGGCGAAGTTGAAAGATGGGCACCTTCCCGAGGCCCGCTTTGCTTGGGAGCCTCTCCGCCGTGTCAAGCTTCCGCAAAACAATTTGAACGACTTGAACAGCTTGAACGATTTGAACGGGTCGGCTCCGAGAACGTTGGTGCGCCGGATTATGGCGAAGCCCATATCTCTGCCAGGCGGACCACGTCATACCCATGAGGATGGTTGGCTCGTCCTGGGACACAAATACGGCAGCGTCGATAAGCTCTCCGGCCCCTACGTTTTCTCCGGTGGCTGGTGGAACAAGGAAATCCAGCGCGACTACTATTACGCCGAAACTCGCCGCGGCGCCATCGCGTGGATCTACTACGATCGGGTGCGGCGACGATGGTTTTTGCAGGGATGGGTCGAATAAAAATGGTTCAAGTTGAACACTCGAGAAATGTGACAAGGAGCCCAACAATGAACAACAGAGTTTTGCCGATTCACCCTGGTAGAATCTTATTAGAAGAATTTCTCGCTCCGCGAGGCATCAGCGTCTGGCATCTCGCCAAAGACATCGGTGTTTCCGCGCGGCGTATGTACGAAACCATCCAGGGGCAGCGGCCGATCAACGCCGACATCGCCCACCGCCTCGCGCATTACTTCGGCATGTCGGCGCGATACTGGCTCGATTTGCAGACACGCTATGACGGGAAAAGAGACCAGCCATCCGTGAAAGAAGTTTCAGGAGAACAGGCGCCACGTCATGCCGGATTGCCGAAAAGGGAGGCAGCGGTCTTAAAGGTCCTGAACACCCCCAGACCAGTCAGCCGGACGCTCGTAGTCGTCGATGGCGGGCTGAGTGTCAAAACTCAAGTTGAACCGTTTTCGAGCCCCAAACCGAAGCTGTTGTGAAAAGTCTGCCAGGAGATCCGAAGCAGTGGAGTCTTTCCTCCGTCAAAACTTTAATTTGATCGGGTAACTTGCGCAAAGAAGAAACATCATTTTCACGAATCTGTGCTACAAAAAGTCGTGCGAGAAGCTGCTCGCACCGCGGGGATAGCAAAGCATGCGACGTGTCATTCATTGGGCCATTCTTTAGCGACTCACTTGCTGGAGGATGGATATGATATTCGGACGGTTCAAGAGTTATTGGGCCACAGGGACGTGAGCACGACGATGACCTATACGCATGTTTTGAATCGCGGCGGCGGAGGCGTACAAGTCCAGCGGATCGTCTACTGAGAACATGAAAACGCGATATCGCCTCGGGATAAACTGCGGGCCAATAGTGGGATAGGCCGCCACACCGGCGGCAATTGCCAGAAGACTTGGCTTGACTTTCACGTGACAAGTAAGCGATACGATTCAACAAATAGTTTTCAACTCGCGTCGGAACGTTTGGGATTTCAAGAGCTGTCAAGGGATATTAGGATCGCCAGAACATCAATCTGTGGCGATAGGCACAATCCACTAACTTCCGCATACACATGACCGGCTACAGCAGGCTTCGTCCGCTTCCGCCGTCAGGTGATGCTGGACCTGAGCTCTTTGATTGGAGGTCATAGTATAGCGTCGCATAGGAAAGGAAGGAGGCTAGAGATATGCCGAAACTAAGACATCTAGCGCTACACACAGCGAACGTTGAAGCCACCGCCGATTTCTACAAGCGGGTTTTTGACATGAAAGAGGTAGGTCGAAACAAAGGGAATTACGCCGATGCGATATACTTGACCGATGGGACCCTAAATCTGACCGTACTTACTTTCAAGAGTCTGGACATCGCAGAAAAAATAGGCGGGTCGAGGTCCTTTGGCGTGGTTCACTTTGGTTTTTGGGTTGATGACCTTGCGGAGACCAGGCGACGGCTTAAATATCTTGGCGCAGAGTGTGTCGAAAGCCATGAAGTGAAGGATACCCAGAGCGGCCACTTCGAGGACAAATGGAAGGGACCAGACGGAACGCTTTTTGACGTGACTAACACCGGGTTTCCAGGGGCGCTCCCACCACAGCGGGAACAAGCCTGAGTCATTCGCCTTGTAGAGAAGGAGAGATTCTAGTCTTCAAGCTAACTTGGCGCTCTAGACCCATCGCTAATAGCGGCGGCTGAGCGTAGCGTTACGCCTAAAGGGAAGTGCGCTAGTGAAGTTCATTCGAATACACTATTTGGTGCCTCTGCAATCGTTAAGCTCTTTATTACCGAAGAGGGGAGTGAACGGCTACAAAGATATTTCGGTGAAGAAGCGAATTTCTACACGACCTCGCTTTGCTTCGCTGAGGCACTCGGGGCACTGAAGGTCAAACGATTTTACAGGAAAGAAATCACTGATGAACAATATTTTTGCGCGTGCGAAGAACTTCTCGCTTGCGGCGCTGATAACACAATTGAAATAGAAGATGTAGAAATGAAAGACAGTATGGTATTTGTGGAGGTTGAAAGGCTCGTCCGGAAATACAAGGAAACCATCGACGTGTCCGACGCGTTCCAAATCGTCTCTATGAAACGAAATTACTTTTCCCGATTTACGTCCGATTCAAAACCGATTCTTATTACCGGCGACAACGCATTAGCGATAGCGGCGCGTCAAGAAGGAATTCGTGTCTGGGACTGTGTCAATGAACCCGAGCCAATCGAACTATTACAGGCATAACATCCGGCTTGACACAGATCTTCGGACCAGCGCGCTACGCTCGCTGGCCTCGGCTTGTCAGCCTTAAGCGTTTAGACGGCCGAAGATCATGAGGGCGCCGACGGTGGATTCGATCAGGCGCAAAATATTGAAAACGGGCGCTACGGCAACAGTGATGGCCGTAGCGCGGCGGGTGTTTGGTCAGCAGAGTGGGCAAGGAGGAGCTACCATGTCGTTCTATGAAAAAGGCCCCGTTCGCATCCAATATGAAGAGGCCGGTTCGGGCTTTCCGTTGTTGCTCGTTCCCGGCGGGGGATTGAACTCGACGATCGGCGGCTTGAAGCGCGGCAGACCTTTTAATGCGATCGAAGAGTTCAAGGGAGAGTACCGCTGCATCTTCTCGGACATGCGCAACGCCAATGACGGCCAGTCCGCCGGCCCGCTCGAGATCGATCGGCCGTGGGATGCCTATACCGATGACCATATCGGTTTGATGGATCATTTGGGAATCGACAAGTTCATGGTGATGGGCTTCTGTATCGGCGGTCCATTGGTTTGGAACATTCTGAAGCGGGCACCAGATCGTATCGTCGCCGCCGTGTTGGCGCAGCCGAGCGGATTCCGGCCGGAGCTGCCCAACCTCTCCTACGACAACAACATGAACAGCTGGGGTCCGGAATTGGTCAAGCGACGGTCCGACATCACGATGGAGATGGTCGACAAATTTCTGACCAAGATGTACCGCACCAACCCCGACTTCGTCTGGACCGTTACACGCGATTTCG
>Ga0081455_10001763_pt1 | contig 26153 bp, 27 predicted proteins | sample TabmetS3T2R1_FD_70207 | JGI IMG/M metagenome (GOLD analysis project Ga0081455, IMG submission 70207) | Tabebuia heterophylla rhizosphere microbial communities from the University of Puerto Rico - S3T2R1 | ecosystem: Host-associated > Plants > Roots > Rhizosphere ...
GCATCTGGTATTCCTTGCCGGTCAGATGCACGCGCTGGCCGTTCACATCGACCGTCTTGGTGTCGAGATTGACCTTGAGCCCGCCGGTCTGGATCACCGACTGGGCGTGGCCCTTGGAGCGGCGCACGATGGCGTGGATGCGGGCGACCAGCTCGTCCTTGTGGAAGGGCTTGGTCATGTAATCGTCGGCGCCGAAGCCGAGCCCCCGCACCTTGTCCTCGATCCCGGCCATGCCTGAGAGGATCAGGATCGGCGTCTGGACCTTGCTGACCCGAAGCGTCTTGAGCACCTCATAGCCGCTCATGTCCGGCAAGTTCAGGTCGAGCAGAATAATGTCGTAATCGTAGATCTTGCCGAGGTCGACGCCCTCTTCCCCGAGGTCGGTCTTGTAGACGTTAAAGCCCTCCGACTGCAGCATCAGCTCGATGCTTTGGGCGGTCGCGCTGTCGTCCTCGATCAGAAGAACCCGCATAGTGAAATCCCCCGTCTCCGCGTAGTCCTGGCTTGTCCCCTGACCCTGAAACGCCACGCCTATTGGTTAATCCGAATCAAGAAATTAACGACCAATAGTTAACAAAATCTGAGTCGTTAAAGAATCCCGGCCATCGGTTCATCCAACGCTAACCATGGCTTGGCGGCTCCCCCTCCAGCGTCGGTTAAATGCGAGCCGCATGGTTTACCGGCGCTTAAGCCCTATTTGCGATGATGGTGTGAAGGCAGGGGGCCTACACGGCGGCCCCCGCGTTCTTGGCGCTCGCTCCGTTGCAGGACGAGACGCCGTCACCGGCCTACGGGACCAGAGCCGAACGGGCAAATCCGGCTTTACCCCGAGGACAGTCTTGAGTCCGCCAGTACGGGCGAGAAGTTCGAGGGTACCGAGTTATGAAGTCACGCGACGCATTGATTCGCTTGAAGCGCTTCGAAGTCGAAGAGAAGCGCCGGAAGGTCGCCGAGATCGAGACGATGATCGGCGACTTCAATCACATGGCCACCGATCTCGACCGGCAGATCGCCATCGAGCAGGAACGCGCCGGCATCACCGACGTCAATCATTACGCCTATCCGACCTTCGCCAAGGCGGCGATGGCGCGGCGCAATAATCTGTCGGTGTCAGCCACCAATCTCGCTGCGAAGCTTGCCGCCGCCCGCGGCGATCTCGACGAGGCTTGCGAGGAGCTCAAGAAGATCGAGCTTCTCGAGGAGCGCGACGCCGAGCGGATCCGGCTCGAGCAGGCCCGGGCGTCCGACCTCGACGTGGCCGCGATCCAGCGCGTGGCGAGCTGAAGGGCCTCGGCCCTCCCGCTCGGAGGGCCAGGGACCGTTCCGTGATGCCATTGCGACAGGCTGCTTGCGGCTGAGGCTGACCATGCCCTCTTTCGACGTCGTCTCCAAGACCGACCTCGCCGAGGTCGATAACGCGCTCGCCAACATGACGCGCGAGATGAGCCAGCGTTACGACTTCAAGAACTCCATCGCGAAGATCGAGCGGAACGGGGCGGAAATCACCATGAACGCCGACGACGACCTCAAGCTCAAGCAGATGCACGAGCTGCTGCAAGGCCATCTCGCCCGCCGCAAGATCGATGCCCGCGTGATCGACTACAAGCCGGCGGAGAAGGCGGCCGGGCAGGCGGTGCGGCAAAAGGCTTTGATCCGCCAGGGCATCGACCGCGAGCTCGCCAAGCGCCTCGTCAAAGAAGTGAAGGATGCGAAGTTCAAGGTGCAGGTCACCGTGCAGGGCGACGAGCTCAGGGTGTCGGGCAAGAAGCGCGACGATCTCCAAACCGTCATCCAGCACCTGAAGGGGCTCTCGCTCGATCAGCCCCTGCAATACGTGAATTTCCGGGACTAGAGGGTTTCGATGCGTACCTTGTCGCTAACGGTTTTGGCGCGGCTTGCCGCGGTTCTGATGCTCCTCTTCGCCGCCGGATGCAGCGTGCGTCCGAGCAGCTTCAGCGGCGCCTGGCTCGGAAGCGGCTCGACCAGCACGGCCTCGATCGGGTCGGCCAATGAAAGCACGGCGGCGGTGCCGGTGGCGGCGACCAGGCGCTTCTCGGTCGCGACGTCGAAGCCGGTCGATGCTTACGTCTTGCTCGGCGGCCGCATCAAGACGTGCTGGTTCAACGCCGCCGATCCGCTCCTGCCCAGGCACGTCTACCACGCCGATGTCAGCCCGAGCGGCCGCATGGTGCAGATCGTGATCCACGAGAGGCTCGCGCTTGGCCGCGCCGGAAACGCGACCTACGCCGTCGATTTCAAGGAGGTGGACGGCTACACGGTGGTCCGGACCTTTAACCGGAAGATGCCGCCCGTCCTTGCAGCCAAGATGCAATACGACATCGACCGCTGGAAGGCCGGCGAAACGAATTGCAGCAGGGTGATGCCCAAAGTGGCCGCGGCGGCTCCCGCCGCGCAGTAGACCAAGCAGCCGCGCCTAGCGGATTAGCTGCCGCGATATTCCTGGATGCGGGTCGCGCGCAAGCCGGGGAGGCCGTGCTTGTCGATCGAACGCTGCCAGCTCAAGAACTCATCGACTGTCAGCGTGTAGCGCTCGCAAGCCTCTTCGAGGCTGATCAAGCCGCCGCGCACGGCGGCAACGACCTCGGCCTTGCGGCGGATCACCCAACGCTTGGTGTCGCGGGGCGGCAGATCGGCGACGGTCAGAGGACTGCCGTCGGGTCCGATCACATACCTCACGCGTGGCCTGTAATTCTCACTCATCGTACTCAAACCAAACATGATCGATAACGCCAAACTCTTGAGGACCGTAGCAGGCCCCATTTAAGATTTGCCTAAGCCGAGGGGTAAACCAAGCGGCAAGGAATTGGACCAAACTTGCTGAAATCACAGGGATAAAACGAGGAAGTCGCGGCCGGGGTCCGGGGAATCCGCCCGCGCCCTAGTCTTGCCTATCGGCCGCTCCCTGCCTATGTTCGCGGCCAGAGGCAAGAAAAAGCGGCACGGGTCCGATGCGGACCCACTATATTGCCTGGAGACCGAAAGACTTGACCGTCCGGCGTTAGCGTCATTTCCAGCGGGTATTTGTCGAGGTTTTGTTGCAGCCTTCGGTGCTCGAAAGTCGTTTCCGCGATCGCGTCCCGGCCGGGTCGCGCGTCGTCGTCGCCATGTCCGGCGGGGTCGATTCCTCGGTGGTGGCGGCGCTGATGAAGGCCCAAGGCCACGACGTCGTCGGCGTCACGCTCCAGCTTTACGACAACGGCGAGGCGACCGGGCGCAAGGGCACCTGTTGCGCCGGCCAGGACATCCAGGATGCGCGCCGCGTCGCCGACAAATTGCAAATCCCCCATTATGTGCTCGACTACGAGGCGCGCTTTGCCAAGGACGTGATGGGCGCCTTCGCCGACAGCTACCTTCAGGGCGAGACGCCCGTGCCGTGCGTCGCCTGCAACCAGAAGATCAAGTTCCACGATCTGCTGGAGACTGCCGCCGGCCTCGGCGCAACCGCGCTCGCCACCGGTCATTATGTGCGGAGCGCTGAGGGCGCGCGCGGCCCCGAGCTCTATCGCGCCGCCGACAAGGAGCGCGACCAGAGCTATTTCCTGTTCGCGACCACGCGCAAGCAGCTCGGCTTCCTGCGGTTCCCGCTCGGCGCTTTGGAGAAGGACGAAACGCGCAAGCTCGCACGCGATTTCGGCCTCGCCGTTGCCGAGAAATCCGACAGTCAAGACATCTGCTTTGTGCCGACCGGGCGCTATACGCAGGTGATCGAGCGCTTGCGCCCGGGCGCGGCGGAGGCCGGCAACATCGTCCATGTCGACGGTCGCGTTCTCGGCCGCCATGGCGGAATCATCAATTACACGATCGGCCAGCGGAAGGGCATCGGCGTCCCGGCCGGAGAGCCGCTCTATGTGCTGAAGCTCGACGCCGAAGCGCGCGAGGTGGTGGTCGGTCCGCGCGAGGCGCTCAGGACGCGGCATCTCAGGTTGCGCGAAGTGAACTGGCTTGGCGATGAGCCTTTCGAGCACGCGGCCGCGCGCGGCGAGCACATTCTCGCGCGCATCCGCTCGAGCGGGCCTTTGCAGCCGGCGCGGCTCGGAAGCGACGAGGAGGGCGTCACCGTCGAACTCGCTCACGGCGAGGAGGGCGTGTCGCCCGGGCAGGCTTGCGTTTTCTATGCCGCCGGTGACGGCGGCGAACGGGTTCTGGGCGGCGGTTGGATCAAGTCCGCCGGGCGGGAAGATTATGTGGCCGAGGATAGCTTCGCGGCGCGCGCGGCAAGGGGCCGGGCCGGGAAGACGCTTGCGGCCGTATCGCAGTGAAGCGCCGAACACGCGCTTAGAAGTCGGAGAGGGAAAGTGGCACACAAGGTCCCTGTAATGGATGTCGATTCCGTGCGTCATGCCTATCGCCGCTGGGCGCCAGTTTATGACTTCACCTTCGGGCTCGTGGCCGAAACGGGACGCAAGCACGCCGTGCAGATCATCAACCGGCGGAAGGGCAGGGTGCTTGAAGTGGGCGTTGGCACCGGGCTCTCGCTGCCTTGCTATGGCGGCCACCTCACCATCACCGGCATCGATCTCTCGCCCGAGATGCTGGCCAAGGCGCGCGGCAAGGTTACCAGCAAGAAGCTCGGCAACGTCACCGGACTGCACGAGATGGACGCGGGCGCACTCGCCTTTCCCGACGAGAGCTTCGATACGGTCGTCGCAATGTATGTCATGACGGTGGTGCCGGATCCCGAGCGGGTGATGCGCGAGCTCGAGCGCGTCTGCGCGCCCGGCGGCGAGGTGATCCTCGTCAACCATTTCAGCGAGGACGAAGGCATGCGTGGGCTTGTCGAGCGGAGGCTTGCCCCGTTCGGCGATCTGCTCGGCTGGCGCCCGGTGTTCGGGCTCGACCGGGTGCTCGTGTGCGACGATCTTCGCTTGGCCGAGCGCCGCTCGTTGCGGCCTTTCGGCCTCTTCACCATGCTCCGCTTCGTCAAGGAGCCGGGCTTCGGGCTTGGGCCGCAACTCGCATCGCGGGCGAGGGGCCCGGCGAGAGCGCCCGCACGCGCGGCCGGCGCCCGCCTGCCGGAGCCGATCAGGGTCAGGGTGAAATGGCAGATGGCGCGCGCCCTCGTTCACGGACGGCGCTTGCTTGACACCAATTATTGGCGGTCCCTATATCGCCGGCTTCAAAGCCAATTGGCGGAGTAGGGCGCGTCCACGCCCGGCCGTCTGTCGCGCTATCGCGCTTGTCGCCAGAGTCGCTATATATATTGGCTTTGCGACCCTTGCGGCCGCGCGCCTTGGGGCGGAGTAGCTCAGCTGGTTAGAGCAGCGGAATCATAATCCGCGTGTCGGGGGTTCGAGTCCCTCCTCCGCTACCAATGTTATCATCCAATTCTCTCGATTGGGTTCTTCACCCTCAGGCACGAGACAGAGCGCGCTAGGGTCTCCCGTCGACGGCACTCTATGCTCATCAATAGTGCCCAAACACACAAGGGGAACCACCATGACAAGCGTCAACCGCCTGCTGGAAACTGCCTTGTATGTAGCCGACCTGGACCGGTCGTGCGATTTCTATCAACGTGTACTCGGCCTCGGACCCGACATCGGAATTACAGCCGAAAAAGAGAGACAGGAGCGGTTTCGACCGCTGCAAATACCTGGCGGGCAAGTGCTGCTTCTTTTTGCAAAAGGCCTTGCCACGACCACCGCGGTTCTTCCCGGAGGTACGATCCCGCCACACGACGGCAATGGACGGCTTCATTTGGCATTCGCCATCTCTGCCAGCGAGGTCGACGCGTGGAGAGAACGCTTGCAATCGCACGGCGTGTCAATCGAAGGCGAGATGGAGTGGCCGCGTGGCGGCACGAGCCTCTACTTCCGCGATCCCGACGGTCACCTCGTGGAGCTTGCCACGCCTGGATTGTGGTCGATCTACTGAACCGGAGCAGGAACCTTCAACTTGCCGGCTCTGGATGATGGTGGCGAATGCCGAAAAGCAGCGGGTTGTATGCTATCTCTTTTTCGACACGTGCTCGGGTTTGCCTTTGCGCCTGGTGGAGGCGAACTCGTCCAACTGCTTCTCGCTCATTGAGTCATACATACTCTTGGACGCACCTTTGAGCTGGCTCACCGGAGTTTCGCCGCGTTTGGCGGCAAGAGCAGCCCCAGCCGCCTTTTGTTGCGCCTTGGATTTCGCTGGCATCTGAATCTCCGCTAGGTGCGCGCTAAAGCACCGTCAATCTTTCGCTTCGCTTGCTTAAGGGCTTCTCGTGGGGACTGAGTGGCCGTTTTGAACGAGCGCTGTTCGACCCTGGGAAGCTCAGCACTGCTCGGCTTCATTCTGACCGTCCAGCACAAGTCACGACGCTCCATCGCAATGTCATAGCCACGGTAGTGTGACTGTCTTCGGTCGTTCGAGCGGAAAGTCTTATGCTGCCTAGCACTCTGCATCATCGTAAGGATAACGCTCAAGTCAGGCCTTCGTTCATTTAAAGTCGCTCCGCGCCGTCTAGACTGCGCGGCGGAGTTCACCTGTGCCGGGCCTAGTCACTTCGTGAGAAGGCCCGATTGTAGCAAGGTATCACGCGCGTGACCGTGGTTGCACCTGACGATTCCGACAGTTCGCTTCGGCTGCCGCTCTCTTATCGTGTTCTCATGAGCAGCGTTGATTATCTATTCGCCGCCTCGTTCTACATCGCCGACCGAGCGGCTCGTAAGCAGGGTTGGCTTCCCCGTGGGCGAGCCGAATGGCACAAGCCCGACGGCACCGTCGTGTGTTTCATCTGCCTCGAGGAACACCTTGCCGCGGTCCCCGCCGACATGACGGTCTATATTGTGGGCAAGGAGCCGGAAGAGGCGCGGCATTACAAGTGCAAGCTGATCACACTCGGACCGTGATGGGTCCTGACACACTGGCTAACACCGACTTTTCGTGAAATAGCGGTTTCGAGAGAGGGAGCAATGGCGGGGCTACTTCGTGCGGCACTTGCGATCTCACTTTTGTTCTCAACATCGTGCGTTGCATTCGCCCAACAAGAGATAATGTCGCGTCAACAATGGCGCGCGCACGCTGCGATAGCCAAACGGCAGCCGCCCATTCAAACGGGAAGAATCGACAATACAGTCACCGTTGCGGAAAACGCGCTCATCCCGAGACAAAAAGCCGAGTACCTGACCGTCCATCATACGGCTGTCGCTGCGAAGCCTGGCGTGGAGACCGCCGCCAAGCTCAGAGCATTTCAACAGCAGATGCAAAACGGCTACTGGATCGACACGCCAAGCCTCAGGAAACATGTGTTCTTGGGCGACATCCCCTACCACTATTATATTTCCGTGCAGGGGGACGTCGCTGAAGGGCGGGAGTTGGAATTTGCTGCGTATAGCAATACGCAATATCGCACTCCAATCGTAAATCACATAACCGTAACGCTAGAGGGCGACTTCCAAAACCAAAAGCCGAGCGCGGAACAGATTTCCTCGCTCATCGAACTTTTGACGACGCTGGCCAAAGAACATTCGGTGCCTTTGAACCGCATCAGCTACCACGCGGCCGTTGCCCAAACGGATTGTCCGGGGCGGAACCTGATCCAAAAGTGGCCCGGCATTGTCGAGGCTCTGAAGTCAAATGGAGTGGCGGACGCATCGAACTAGCCGGCATGCGCTGCAAGACGGGCGGAGGGGCGCGCCGAGCTGCAGGGCGCCAAGCCTAACGAGATAGTGGGTCTTTGTCGCAAATTTTATGAACCGCGCGACTGCTTGAGCCGAACTCTGCGTCGCGCCGACACATGGGCCCCTGTAGGCATGCTCTCATGATGCGAACGCCGCGGTAACCTTTATCGAGAAATGAGCGATCGACGACGTGTCACGCAAGGGGAATTGGTCACGCGATTCAATTAGCCTGGGCATAGTGGTCGCACCGCCTTAGCCAACACTCTCGGTGTCATGTTCGACGCTTTGCTCGCCCAGCTCATCAGCCGCACCGCGACGTTGCATCAGCGTCCGCAAGGCGTGGCTTTTCTTCGGCTCGCCAAGGATCTCTATAAGCTAACGAGCGTGGGCTATCTCGGCGTGAACGTTGCCGTGGCGCGCCAAAAAGATGTGTATGTCCACTGCACGTACTCCGACACGAGCGTCAAGCACTGCATCGGCAGCAGGCAAATCGCCGCCGCGCCGTGTGAGCAAATGGCAACAGATGCGGTAGCCGGAGACAACGATGGCGAAGAGGTCGTGGCTTTGGTCATCCCGCTTACATCGCATTTCGGAGAAACGGCATTGTTTGGCGTCAAGGCCAACGCAACTCTCTGCGACGTAGCGGATTTCGGGGAAGACGGCGCAGAGAAGTTTGGCGCGCTCGGAAACTACTTTCATAGTCACGTCCTCAGAATTCATGGGCACGACTGCGACGAGGATATCCTCTTGTCCGCGAGGGAGCTCGTCGGCGTGAGCGGAATGAGCGCGGGAAAAAGCCGCGAGACGAATCTATCGGCGAGAGAGCTCGACTGTTTGCAATGGACCGCGGCGGGAAAGACGGCCTGGGAGGCGAGCGTCATCCTGGGAATTAGCGAGCGAACGGTAAGGTTTCATCTCAACGCGGCACGCGAGAAGCTAGGCTGTGCCACCACGACGCAAGCGGTCGCCAAGGCGGTCGTCAGTCAGCTCATCCACGTTCAAGAGCAGTCCTGGCGTCCTGCCGGCTCGCTGGACAGCCTGCAAAGATGACGACGGCGTCCCTTCGTCACTGCTCGCGGAATGCGCGCGAGAAGCTGTCGAATACAGGCCTCATCATATAGTTGAAGAAGGTGCGCTCGCCCGTCTTGATGTAGAGATCTGCGGGCATGCCGGGGGTGGCGCGAAAGCCCTCGATCTTGCTGTGCATGTCGCGTTCGTCGAGCGCCACGCGTACGATAAAGGACTGGCCCTTCGATGCGCTGGGGTCGTCGCCGGGGCGCAGTTTCGAGTCTGAGACGGCATCGGCCGAGACGTACATAACCGTTCCTTGGATCATCGGCGTAAGCCGCTGGTTGAGAGCCGTCATCCTCACCAGGGCAGCCTGTCCAGCTTTGACGTGAGTGATTTCTCTCGGGTTGACTCGCGCTTCAATGATGAGGTCGTCATTGGTCGGGAGCAACTCGAGAATAACTTCGCCAGCGCCGACGACGCCGCCGATCGTGTGCCGGTGAACCTTGACGACAATGCCGCGTACGGGCGCGCGCACGTCGGTGCGCTCCACGACATCTTGGGCCCCACGAATTTGCTCGCCGACATCGTCAAGTTCGGTTTCGGTGGCGCGTAAATCTTCGAGTGCCTTTTGAATTGCAGTCGAGCGCAGTTGCGCGATTTGCTGATCTGCTCTCGCAATGCGCTCTTTGGAATCGCCAATGCGTCCGAGCAGCTCGCCAAGGTCGCCCGACAGGCCGGCTTCGGAGCGCTGCAGATTGAGAACTTCGGTTTTCCTGATGAGTTGGCGCTCCAGGAGACTGGTCTTGTCTTTGATCTCCTGAGCGAAAAGGTCGAGGCGTTCGCGATTTGAAGCGACCTGTGCTTGATAGCCGCGGATGCTCTCTTGAAGGCCAGCGATTTCCCTTTTGAGCACTTCCTCTTCGGTCAGGAGCTTATTTCGCCGTGCCGCGAGCTCGATTTCTTGGCCCGTGATGATCGCTTTCACCTCGGGATCGCTCGCCTGGGTAAGTTGCAACGGGAGCCGCATTCCATCCAACGAATTGATCTCGGCCTCGAGCCGCGCTTTGGTGGCGAAGAGCCGATATTGCCGGAGAATGAGCCGGCGAAGCTTAGCCTTTGCGGCGGTATCGTCGAGCTGAAGCAAGAGCTGGTTGGCCTCGACCCGATCGCCCTCTCTTACCAGCATGTCGCGGATGATGCCGCCTTCGAGATGCTGAACTTGCTTATTTTGTCCTGTGGCGACGAACGATCCGGAGGCGACGACCGCCCCCTGCAACGGGGCGAAGGCGGCCCAACTGCCGAAGCCGAGGCCCCACGCCAGCACTACAAAGACGCCGAGAGCAATTGGCCACCGGGCGCTATGGGGAACGTCTCGGTGCCATTGATCAATGGCGGAACACCTTTCAACCATTACGACCGTTCCTCATGGATTTGGCCTCACGTCGCGCCTCTGCGCGCTTCGACAGCACGGGTTGCTCGCCTTGCGGCCGCGCGTCATCGTCAGCGTGTTCGCTTTCGGAGTCTGTGAGCGCCGGTGGCGTACTACCGTTTGAGTTTCGCGCGTGTCCATTCCCGCGCGCATTCAAGACGTCGCGCGGGGGACCGAATGCCTCGACCCTTCCCGCCCGCAAAACCAGCACCTTATCCATGCTATTCAGGACTGCCGGCCGCTGGGTTATGACCACGACCGTGATGCGCTTTTCCTTGGCCCTCTGCAGCGTATTGGTCAGGGCCTGTTCGCCCGCGGCATCGAGATTGGAGTTCGGTTCGTCGAGAACCACGAGCGAAGGCTCGCCGAAGAAGGCGCGCGCCAAGGCGATCCGCTGTTTCTGGCCGCCCGACAACGGTGCTCCACTTCGTTCCATGACGGTCTCGTACCCACTGGGCAGTTGCGCGATCATCTCATGCACGTCGGTGAGCATCGAGGCTGCGTAGACCTTTTCGTCAGGGAGATCGTCGCGCATCCGACAGACATTTTCTTTGATCGTGCCCGGAAACAGCTCGACCTCTTGCGGCAGATACCCGGTGCATTCCCCAAATTGTCTGCGGTCCCAATTCCTGAGCGCGGTGCCGTCCAATCGCACCTTGCCCGCCGTCGGATAGAGACACCCCACCAGCATGCGGGCGAGGGTGGATTTCCCCGAGCCTGATGGACCGACAATTGCCAGCGACTCGCCGGGTTGCAATTCGAAGCTCACGCCGTTTAAGACGGCCTCTTTCGAGCCAGGCGGAAGGTACAAGAGCCGGTCGATCGTCAGCCGTCCTTCTGGCTTCGGCAGGAGCAGGTGCGCCTGCTCTTGCTTCAAGCTTTCGACGGTGGTGCGAACCCGCGCATAGGCAGCGCGCGTTTGCACAAGAGAGCGCCAGCCTTCGATCATGCCCTCAAGCGGCTGTAGCGCCCGGCCGGCAATAATAGCTGCCGCAATCATCATGCCGCCGGTCACACTGCCTTGCAGCGCCAGATATGCCCCGGCTCCAAGAATTATGATCTGGGTCGCAAGCCGGGCAAATTTGGATGCGCCACTGATCCAAAAGTTTCGATCGAACGCCCCGCTCTGGAAAATCAATGCCCGCGCCTGCTCGCGTCCCCAATGCAAGATGCTTTCGTTCAGCATGCCCATTGCATTGATCACTTGCGAATTGCGCGCCAATGCTTCCGCGTGGGTGTCGGCTTTCGAACCGTGCGCAGTCGCCTGCGCCAGAGGCGCAGCCGTTGCTTTTTGATTGACCAGCGCGATGACGCTGAGCGCCAATCCCGCGGCGAGGGCGATGAAGCCGAGGTCGGGGTGAATCAGGAAGACAGCCGCGAAGTAAATTGGCGCCAGCGGGGCATCGAACAGCAGCATCATAACGGGGCTGGCGATGAAGCTCTTGACCTGATGGAGATTGCGCAAGCCCTGCACGTTCGCGCTGTCCCCGACCTTGGACGTCGTCACGATGCTGGCCAGGATCGGCCCGCCCAAAATTGTCTCGAGTTTTGTCGCAAGGCGGCCCAGCACCTGCCGGCGGAGAATGTCGAGGAGTGAAAGGATGGTGATGAAGCCGAGCGCAAGTATGGAAAGCATGAGCAGCGTGTCGAGGCTGCGACTTGTCAATACGCGGTCGGAGAGCTGAAACAAATAGACCGGCAGTGTCAGCATCAGCAAGTTGACCAAGATCGAAAAGACGGCGACGGCAACAAAGGTTCGACGCGCGACGTCACGCCACTCAGCCATAGGATCCACCCGATCGTTCGCGGCCGCTGGCTCCTTTGCGGCGCGAGCGGGGGCGGATGACGCAGGCACCAGGGCTTTCTCGGGCCGGAGCCTAAGCGCCAACTCCTTGGACATTTGGCGTCCCTGGCTCAAGAGCGATGGTACGAAGTTGGTCACGAGACTGCCGCCTCTGTTCAAATTGTGTCTGTTCGAGTCAGCTCATCGACGGAGCTCGGCACACCGAGGTGGGACGTGTCGAGATTGTCGTCGACTGGCGAGCGCGACTGGGTCGCGGCGCCGACAGCGTCTGCTTTGTCGAGGAGCGAACTCGGACCCTCGTCAACGATGTCGCTGTCGAGAGAGTTGGTCACATTGCTCACGCCGGGGCTGCCGTTAGTATGCAGCTCAAGGCCGTAGTCGGTGTACCGCCCGCTGGTGAAGAGATCGTCGGTCAGATTCGAGGTCGCTCCGCCCGAGAAGGCAATCACGTCTCCGGACGAAACAGCCCCAACCTGCTGGAGCGGCTCCAATCCCGTCGTCGTGTTCGAAATGACGCTCGTCACGAATTCGCCGGGGATCGCATCCTGCGCGACTTGATCTATGGAAGCATCTATAGAAGCGCTCAACAGGGGCGAGGTCGCGCCCCCGCCAATCCCAAGATCGAGGGAAGGGTCTCCAACCAACAGATTCACATCGAGGCTCACCTCGGACTCGAGCGCCAGACCATCGGCGAGCGGCGATCCGAGACCAAGCTCCAGGCCTAGATCGGCTCCGTCGCCAAGACCGAGTTCCAGTCCCAGACCCGCTTCTGCAACAGGATCGAGATTCAATTCGAGATCGAGGTCAGTATCGAGATCGGGCCCGATGTCTATGCCGGCATCGATCACGTCCGGGGGCGGGATGATGTCGTCTGGGGCGTTCGCAGGGATCTCGGACGCAGGAGGGATCGCCGATGAGTCTCCAAGCGCTTCGCTATCGGCTAGAGGCTGGCCCGTGTCCGATGACGAGCCGCCGCCGCCGGAACTGTCGCTCTCGCTCGCATTTGGCGAGCCTGTTGAACCGGCCCCGACATAGTCGGCAGCGGCTTGACTTACACCAGGAAGCGGCAGGCCCGGTGCACCGTTGAGCGGGCTTTGCGCGTCGTTTCTTCCGTCTCCAGCGTCTTGACCTCCAGCGCCCCAAGCGGCAGCGGCAGCGGTCTCATCCGATGGGATTTTCGACTGATCGTTCGAACGCGTCGCGCCGGCATCGTCATTCTCCCCAGCCCGGGCGCCGTTCCCAAAAAACTTTTCGGCGGCAATGGTCTGAGCGAGAAAGAAAGACCAAGTCAAAAAGCTCCAAGAGCCTCTTCGTTTTTCGCTTGGCTTCGATGCCTGCGCCAGCACAGCTTCTTGCAACACACTGTGATCGAGCGTCCCAACCCTCGCGTCCTTCGGTAGCATGTTGGGCTCCTTTACTGTGAGTTCCTCCAAAGATCCGCGGCACGGGAACAGCGGGACATGTCGGTCACGTCGGTAAGTCGTCGCTGAAATCCAATGCCGGCACATCGAACAAATCGCTTGAGTTGATAAGCTGATCGAGCGTGTAGTCGACATTCAAAATGGCAACGTCGGTCGTGGAAACGACGGCGCTGTGAAGATCGTTGTCGTCGATTGACTCGGCGGTGCTCACGACAGAGACGTCAATCAACGCCTCAGTTCCGAGGACGTCCGGAACGTCAGTCTCGGGGTTCTCTAGTGGCGGGGCTCCCGTCTCCGGCGCGCTACTTTCGCCGCTTGGGCTTTGGGAATTCTGATTGTCACCATTCCCGCTTGCCGCGCCGTCGACGGTGTTGGCGCCAGCTTCCGCCGTGTTCGAGTTGGGATCGGACATGCCTACCAGCCTCCTACCTCAACAACGATCCCCGGATTCTCATGGCAAGAAATAACGCGGTCATCGCGGTGAGGGACCTGACGGAAACGACAGTTCGGCTCCTTTTTTGAAACCGCTGGTTAACGGGTTGCCAAGGGCTTGCCTGAACAAAGAAAAGCGGCCCCAGGACTGCGCCTGGGGCCGCTCGATCATGGTAAATGCTACGCGTGCCAACTATCGTGGCCGAGATCGAGACCAACGTTGGCGTCGATATCCGCGTCCAAGTTCAGCAGGCTGCCGCACTGAAGCACGTTGGCACTGACGTCGGCATCGACGTCAGCGGAAATGACCGCGGCGTGATGAGCGTCATTGCCGCCGCCAGTTGGCCTGCAATCATTGTCATCGGGGGCGGGGGCCGGCGCCGGGTCCGGCTTCGGGTCGGTCTTACAATCTTTTTCTGCCCTATCGTGACCACCGTACTTGCCGCCACTTTTGTGGCCACCGCCATGGTTCTTCTTTGACATTTCATGATCTCCTTTTCTCGAGTTCACTTGCACCAATGTGGCCTATGGGCACGGCACCGACCATTGTCGATTCCGACAGTAGGAGACGTGGAACAGCCAGGAGCCGGCACGCGTTCGATCTCTTCGTGCGCGCCGCGTCGCCTCGCAGACGGGACCTTATTGGCCGCTAGAGCGTTTTCCTGGCTGGACGGGGGTGGAGGTCGCCATGATCAACTTCCTCGGCTGCAGCGCCCAGGGAATTGCCGTTGCCAATGGGGCCACGACACTTGCGCTCCTGGAGCATTTGGTGGAACGAAAGATACTGACCTGCCGTGACGCGCGCGCGATCCTGACCAGCGGCATCGATTGCTTGGAGCCGCGCAGCAACGTTCGGACAGTGGCAGAGGCCATTCACCTGATGCGAGACCAGATGCTCCCGCTCTTCCCGGACGGGGGCGCTGCGCGGCAAGCACGGTAGCTATTTCCGCATGGATGCGGGCGCTCCGCTCGCCGAGCGGGTGTTCCTATTGCTGCGCAGCAAATCCACAGTGCAATGCGTCATAAAACAATGACTCGCTAGTTGGGACTTAGGGGCGCAGTATGCGGCATCACCGGCAGATGACGACCGTAGGCCCCGGTGGCTGAGAGCGCATATCCCGGCACTCCCGCCTGCAAAGCCAAGGACGGAGAGCCATGCCGACCAATCCCCCAAAGAGTGCATTCTCCAATGACGATCTCGTTGAACTCGAGTGGGTGTTCGCATCCGTATGCGAGACGCTCGAAGCCAACGAGGAAAGGCAGGACGACGAAGCGAAGGCGTGCATTCGCAGGCGACTGTTCATGCTCGCGTGCAACAACGGCATGGGCGACCCCGCATCCCTGCGAGATTACCTTGTCAGCAGCTTCGCGCGCTCAAACCGGCGCCGGGCGCACGCGGCCTACTAGGATCATAGAAAAGAGCTCGCGCCCCCTCAGGCGGCTGCCGCTTTCTCATGCCGCCTGACACGCGAAAACGAACGACCCGCCTCAGGCAACGCTCCACCTTCGCGCTGACTGTTCAACAAGGCGCGCGCGATCGCCGCATAATGGAAATGAATGGCGACCTTGATCGCGTAGGTGAACAAGATGTGCGGCTCGCGCCAGCGGGCGCGGACGATACGTGAGAGCTGCTCCTTGTACCTGAGCCGGAGCGACTGATCGTCCACGATGAGAAGTAAACGCGACGCCACGACGGCGAACCTGCAATAGTTGAGAAAGCAGCGCTTCGCCCAGGCCCACCGATGGTCATTCCAGTAGGGAAGGTGGTGGACGGTGAATCTGAAACCCTCATCGAGAAACTGGGCGTCCAGGCGGCCAAAATAAGAGTCCGCCGAGTAGCATTCTTGCGTGACTTTCATGAACCCGTCTCGCAGCTCGGCAGGCGACATGCCGAGCGGAATGACATTGGTGCCGAAGACGTCACCGGCATCGTCATCGTGGAGACGACCCTCGCGTTTGAGCCGATCGAAAAGCGGCGTCGTCGGGATCGCGTGGAGCATGCTTATCAACGCGGCTGAAATGCGCGCATCGACGAGAAATTTCGGCATCACATCGAAGATCGAGGGATCGTCATGGTCGAAACCCACGATCATGCCGCACCAGACGTCGATGCCATGCTGTCGAACGCGATGCACGCGCTCAAGCAGGGTGCCGGCCTTGGGTCGCACATTTTGGAGCTTCTTGGTTTCCCGCAAGGACTCTTCGTTGGGTGTCTCGATACCGATGAAGACGTTCTGAAAATCGGCGCGGCCCATCAATTCCATCAGCTCGTCGTCTTCGGCGAGATCGAGTGAGGCCTCGGTAAACAGTGTCAGGGGATAGCCTCGTTCTTGCTGCCAGCGAACGATGTCGCGCAGTATCGGCTTGATGGCTTTCTTATTGCCGATCAGGTTGTCGTCGACGACAAAGACAATCCGAAATCCAGCGCGTCGGAATGCCTCGAGCTCGGCCAGGACTTGCTCGCTTGTCTTCAGGCGCGGCTTGCGGCCGAAGGTCACGATGATGTCGCAGAATTCGCAGGTAAACGGACAGCCGCGCGAAATTTGCATGCTTCCGAACATGTAGCGATCGACTTTCAACAAGTCGATGCGCGGCAGCGGCAATTTGGTGACGTCGGTCTTGTCCTGCTGCTCGTAGCGGTGTTTGTGGCGGCCCTGTTCCCACTCCTTCAAAAATTGCGGCCAGGTTTCGTCGGCTTCGCCAACGAAGATCACATCGGCGACGCCATCGAGCGTTTCCGGCTCGACCGTAGCCATTGGTCCGCCAACCACGACCGTGACGCCACGAGCCTTCAGCGCTTCGGCTATCTCGATTAATCGCCGTCCCTGAATGCTCATGCCTGTGAGGCACACCAGATCGGCCTCGGCCACGCGATCGAAATCGAGATCTTCGACATTCTCGTCGATCAACGTCACGTCGTGATGCTTGGGCGCCAGCGCCGCCAATAGCGCGAGATTGGCAACAGGCAAGGTCGCCTTTTTGCCGAAGAGCGGCATGCAGTGCTCCAAACCCCAGAACGAGATTTCGAAGCGAGGGTTGATGATGGTGATTTTGGCCATGATGCTCCGGCGTGCCGATCGACGCGCCTAAAACAAGGGTATGCGGAGGCCAAACACGGTGAAAACGACATACCAAATATATATGGCAACCGTGGGATAGAAGGTGAGGCCGAAGCCAAAGGCACGCAAATGCGGGTTCCTGTGGTAACCAATCCAGAAAAGAGCCCGCCCAAGCAGGAAAAGCGTGGTCAGAATCGGGAGGGCGCGGGCGTCCTCGGCCGGCGAATAGAGGGCCACCACGGCGAGCGCGGCGAGAAAAGCCGTAAACTGCTCGAAGGTGTTCAGGATGAATTTCGTGTTGATTTCGAGCGCCGAGCCCGGTTTGGCCGCTTTGCCCACCCACATCTTGGGATCGAGGCGCTCCGCGGAAACGATGCAAATCCCAACGATGCCAGGCAGCAACGCGAAGGCAGCGCACTCGAAGACAAGGGCGAGCTTATCGCCAGGCGTGGACCACCGTTCAGGGGTCCAATGCCAAACAAGCTTTGTGCCGAGGAAGAAGGCGAGTGCGAAGACCCAGTTTCCGACGAGGACGAAAAGGAAGGGCCATTGAGCGGCGGTGAAGCCGAAATACTTTACGCGCGGGTCGCGGTGGATTCTCGCCTTACGGGGCGCAGTTCGATCTCGTGCGATTGACGGCGCGGGCTCGTCAATTGTCCGGGATAGATCACCGATCAGCATCGAGTGGCCTGAGTGCTCCATCGGTCAATTCCCGACGCGTTTACGCGCCTCAACTTGCTGTTTGCTGATCTCGCCATCGGCAACCAGGGCATCGACGCATGTCTGTGTCAGTTTTTGACCGGCCCGGTCCATGCAAAGACGCAAGGCTTCGCTTTCAATCCCATATTCAGGGCAATGCTGCTTGTAATCGTTGGCGCAGGCCCTCTGCACCGCATCGCTGTAGATATGCTGCGCCAAAGCAGAACCCGCAGAGAGGAATACAATTAGAAAGGCCAGGCGCAGCAGAGCCATCACTGGTCACCTCAACGGAGCCAAATCACTAAGAAACGGAGCCAAGTCACTCAGAACGAACCGCTGTCATTGATGTTGGTTCCGAAAAACGGCTCAGGGCGCCTGCCGTCTTGGACCGGCGAAATCAAGCCATCTGCGACAAGTTGGCTTTCAATTTCTAGGGAACGACCACAATTGATCGCGGTTTCCCGAACACCATGACGAGTGCGTCCGCCAAGAGCGCCAAGGTGACCAAGCGCCCATCCTTCACGGAGTTCTGGCTTCATTATCTCCAGGGCCACGCGCATCCCGGAACGCGAGCCTTGCACTATGTCGGCACCATAACCGCTTGTGTCGGGATCGTTAGTGGACTCATTGCGCTCAATCCATGGATTGCGGTTTTTGGAATCGTCAGCGCGTATGCGCTCGCGTGGTTGGGCCATTCTGTCATCGAGCGTAATCGGCCGAGCGTGTTTCAACATCCGCTTTGGTCGCTCTTCGGCGACTTGCGAATGTTGGGCCTGTGGCTCGCTGGACGACTGAACGTTCAGCTAAAGCGGGCAGGGGTGCCAATTGCGGGGTAACGACGCTCCGCCACGAGGGGCAAGCGAAAGCCAAGACCCCGAGCGCCGCGGAAGAGGCCTTTTTTCGCGGTTTTCCGCAACTTGCCGGGCGTCGGCCGCGTTTCTCGTCCAATCATGCCAGACGATGTCAAAACGCTCTGCCGCCGCAACGGCCTGACCTACGCTGAAACGGCTGATCTTTCTCTGCGACGCCGCCGTTGCGGCAGAGGCTTCGCCTATTTCGACAGCGAAGGCCGGGCGGTGCGCGATAAAGCGGTAAAGTCGCGCATAAAGCAGCTCGCGATCCCGCCGGCCTGGACCGAGGTAAGCATCGCCGCAAGCGATCGGGCTCACATACAGGCCGTGGGCCGCGACGCAGAAGGACGCTTGCAGTATCGCTATCATCCGAAGTGGGAAAAGGCGCGCGCGGAGGTCAAGCATCACAGACTGCTCCGCCTCGGTTCCGCCCTCCCGGGCTTGCGCGATGCGATCAGAAAGGCGCTGTCCGAGCCCGACCTGACGCGAAAGAAAGTGATCGCGGCCGTGGTGCGGCTGATCGATCGTGCGCTGCTTCGGCCGGGTTATGAGGAATACGCGCAGGCGAGGGGCTCGCGTGGCGCCTCGACGTTGCTCAAAAGCGACGTAGCGGTCGAAGGCGACAGAATTGTCATCGACTTCGAGGGCAAGGCGGGAAAGCCGATCAAGCTTGAGATCACGGACAGAACTCTCGCGCGCGTCGCAACACGACTGCTCGCTCAAAAGGGCCGGCGGCTGTTCAAGGCCCCTGACGAGACGGGACAGCTCCGGCCCATCACGGCACGTGACGTAAACGCGTTCCTCGCTGAAGAAACCGGCGCTGACATCACGGCTAAGGACTTTCGCACTTTCAGGGCATCGGCCGAAGCGCTGGCACACCTGACCGAACACAACGGGCACACCACCGAACGGCTCAAGAAGCAGGCGATCGTCGAGGCGGCCGATAAAGCGAGCGAAATCCTCGTCAATACGCGCAGCGTTGCGCGTTCAAGCTACATCCATCCCAGCGTGATCAAAGCCTACGAGAGCGGCAAGCTCGATGCATCGCATCTTCGCGGCCGCATTCGGCCGGGGCTGACCAAGGTTGAGAGCGCGCTCATGCGCTTTCTCGAGGCGCGTCAGTCGAAATCTCGGCCCGGAACTGAAAGACCCGCCAAACGTATTGAGTGAGTAGTAAAAGCGCGAACGCCGAAGGGCGCTACTGCAAATGAGCTCATTGAGAAGTCTTATTGTTATTGTCTGCATACTCGCCGGTTTGGCGCTTCTGATCGCAACGATCGGAGCTGTTCTCGCTCTTCTGACCGGCCATGCGCGATGGATTGAACTCGCGTGGCTTTCAGTAGCCGGCTCTCTGTTTGTCATAGTCCTCAAAACGGTATGGCCAACCGAGCCCTGATATCAGACTGGCCGATGAGGTTCGCAGTGACGAATGCCGCCGTTGAGATTGAAAGCGTCTCCATAAAGCGGGCCATCGAGATTGCCACTGAGGCGCATCGCGGCCAGGTGGATAAAGCAAACGAGCCTTACATTTTGCACTCCAGGCGCGTCATGGATCAGGTCGATTCTATCGATGAAAAGATCGTCGGCATTTTGCACGACGTCGTGGAAAAGAACCCGCAATGGTCGCTTCGTCGCCTTGAAGGCGAGGGATTCAAATCGACGATAATCGAAGCCGTGGATGCCATGACCCGCCGCGCCGGCGAGAGCTATGAGGATTTCGTTTCGCGCGCCGCCGCCAATCCCATAAGCAGGACGGTGAAGATGGCGGACCTGAGGGACAATATTCAAATGGCCCGGCTTTGTGGATTGGACGATTCCAAATATCGGAACGCTCTAAATCGGGTCCTAATCGGCAGCCTGTCTCCTTAACTGCGGTTGCAAATCATGAGGCGAGCTGACAGCAAGGAGAAGATCGAGAGGAACGTCGCCAGCGCATTGGAGGATGTTCCGATCGACAATAAGCGCGAACGAGACAGGATCCGTGCGCGACTTCGCCGGAAATACGCCGACCTGCGGCCGGCCATGGCTGCCATGAGGACGAAAGACAAACGGCGGTTCGAAGATCTCGGTAAACTTATGGAAATGTTGGAAGCCTGCGAGAACCGACCACCCGGCACGCGCTCATGAATCCAGGTTCGGCCCGCGCTTCTCGTATGGGCAGCCGCCGAGCTTACCTATGACCTTCGGGTGCGATGCCGCTCGGCTTGTCGCGCCGCGTCGTCGGCGAATCGCAAGTCTCTGACCAGGAGGTCGAACTCGCGTCGCTTATCGCGCTCCTCTCTCAGTCTGAGCAAATAAGAAGGGTGCACGGTGATGAGCCCCTGGCCGCCCTCCGGCAGGGCGATCAGCCGCCCGCGATTGGCGTTGATCGACAGTCCCTTGCGCATCAAGGCGCGCGCGGCCGTCACGCCCAGGGCGACGGTCACCGCGGGTTGAACGATTGCGCGTTCGTGGTCGAGCCACCACCGGCAGGCGTCGATCTCGCTCGTATCGGGCTTCTTGTGCAGGCGGCGCTTGCCGCGCGGCTCGTTCTTGAAGTGCTTCACAGCATTGGTGAGGTAGATTTCGGCGCGATCGATGCCGGCAGCTTCGAGCGCCGCATCGAGCACTCTGCCCGCAGGACCGACGAACGGCCGGCCGGCCAGGTCCTCCTGATCGCCCGGCTGCTCGCCGATCAGCATCAGGCAGGCATCGGCGGGACCCTCTCCGAACACAGTCTGGGTCGCGTTCCTATAGAGAGGGCAGCGCTTGCAGGTCTCCGCCTCTGCGGCGAGGCGCTTGAGCGCCCGCGTGGGATCGTTGATCCTCTCTGCCCTGAAGAGCGGGAGATCGGTCTCGATGCTGCTTCTCGCCATTGGCGCCTCTATGCCCCTGTGACGGCCATGCGAGCCGCAGGGTCGGGCTTAGGTACGTCCGTTGACGTGTGGCCCGGAAACTCAAAGGCCCCGGCGCAATGTACCGGGGCCTTTGGCAATGTCGGCGGGGGCAGGTCGCAGATTCCCGGGATCGGATCGACCAACCCAATCTGACGATTCAACGGGTCAGAAGGCGATTTGTTCCGGGGACAAGGACGAGGACTCTGCGATTAAAGCATATCGCGGGTGGAACCTGGAACTCAGGCCCTTGTTTCTATGACAGAGACGGGGGTCAGTTGAGGAAAAGTTCTCAATGACCCACTCGAGAACCTGGCTGGCATCGGCTGCTGTTTTTGCCCTCCTGTTCGGGATTGAGCTTCCCGATCCGAACCTCACCGGCGAGCATTTTCCGCTACCAAAGGACCAGATGGTGGCGGGCGCGGTTAGCGACGTGCAGGAAGGTCTGCCGCAAGACAAAGCCGAAGATCAGTCCGCGCGGCGTGCGCTCTGAGCACACGCGCTGTCGCCAGGAGCGGCCGCAAATCCAGCCCGTCCAATCGGGCTAGAGTTGAGCGAAACGCGCCAAGTCCAAATCCCCAAAAGACGCCTCAGATGAGGTGGTTGCAGTGACTAGTGAACGACAAGGTCGCGCAGCATGGGATGGGATCGAAGGACATCAATGAAGAGTTTCGCCTCTGCATCGCCTTCGATGGCAAGCCTCTTCAACAGCGCCCGCAACAGCCTGCCGTCATCGGCACGCAGAATCCTGACGAATTTGTCGAAATCGTCGAGTTCGAGTGTCTCGGGGCCGATCATCACAAGCAAACGAGAATCGCCCTAAAATCGTTCCGTTCGGCCAAGCGGCTCCGGAACTTCATCGCACCAGAATCATTGTCCCGGGGGCCCGGGGGTTTCCGGGTGCATCGGAATTATGACTCTCGCGCAAGGGCTCGCCTTTTCCATCATCGGCCTGATGATGGCGCTGTTCGCCTGGGGGCGCTGGCGCTATGACTTGGTCGCGGCCATCGCCCTGCTCACCTCGGTGATTGCCGGCATCGTGCCGCCGGACCAGGCCTTCAAGGGCTTCAGCGACGACATTGTCATCATCGTCGGCAGCGCGCTGGTCGTCAGCGCCGCGGTGGCGCGCTCCGGCGTGATCGAGCGGGTGGCGCGCCGGCTTGGGCCCTATCTCACCACCATCAACCGCCAGATCGTGGCGCTCGTCGGCTCCGTGACGCTGCTATCCGCCTTCGTCAAGAATGTCGGCGCGCTGGCCATGCTGATGCCGGTCGCCTTTCAGTTGGCGCGCCGAAGCGGCACCTCGCCGTCCTCGCTTCTGATGCCGATGTCCTTCGGCGCGCTTCTCGGCGGCATTGTCACGTTGGTCGGCACTTCGCCCAATGTCATCGTATCGCGAGTGCGCGAGCAGCTGGTCGGCGAACCTTTCAAAATGTTCGATTTCACCCCCGTAGGGATCGGTATCGCCGCAGTCGGTTTCGTCTTTCTTGTGTTCGGCTGGCGGCTCATTCCCCACCGCAAAAGCGCAGCCTCGATCGACGCGGCTTTCAACCTGGAGGACTACACGACCGAAGTGTCGGTGCCCGAAGACTCTCCCGCAAACGGCATCACGGTGAAGGCGCTGGAGGCGCTCGGCGAGAACGAGATCGAAGTGATCAACTTGCTGCGAAGGGGCAGTCCTAGCCGTTATGAGCCGGCGGGGAACGTGGTGATCAAGGCCGGGGACATTCTCATTCTGCAAGGCGAGCCGGCGGCGTTGGAACGGATCGTTGCCCTTGAGGCACTGGAGCTTACGCGCGAAGGCAAGTTGCACGAGGTCGACACGCCGAGAGACGAGATCGGGGTCACCGAGGCGGTCATCAGGCCGGACTCGCAATTGGTCGGCAAATCCGTGGGGCAGCTCAGGCTGTTCGACCGCTATGCGGTCAATCTGCTGGCGGTGAGCCGGAAGGGGCGGCGCATCACCCATCGCTTGCGCTCGGTGAAGCTCCGGGCGGGCGACGTCGTGGTGCTCAGGGGCAATCTCGCCGCCATGCCCGAGACGTTGGGCGAGCTGCACTGCCTGCCTTTGGCCGAACGCGATCTCCGCATTGGCCGCAAAGCGAGCCTGGTGCCCATCCTTGTTCTCGCTGCCGCCATGGGTCTCGTCGCCTTCAACGTGGTCCCGGTGGCGATCGCCTTTTTCGGCGCGGCGATCGTGCTCCTGCTCTTGCGGTCGCTCACTCTGAGCGAGGCCTATGACGCCATCGATTGGCCAATCTTGATCATGCTCGGCGCGCTGATCCCGGTCAGCGACGCGCTGCGCACGACGGGCGGCACCGACCTGATCGCGGCATGGCTTTCGCAGGCGGCGTCGGCATTGCCGCCATTCGGCGCGCTCGCGCTTTTGCTCGCCGCGGCCATGGCGGTCACGCCCTTCCTCAATAATGCCGCGACCGTCCTCGTCATGGCGCCGATTGCCGCGAGTTTCGCCGGCAAGCTCGGTTACAATCCCGATGCCTTCCTCATGGCCGTGGCCATCGGCGCGGCCTGCGATTTCCTCACGCCGATCGGCCACCAATGCAACACGCTGGTGATGGGCCCTGGCGGCTATCAGTTCGGCGATTACTGGCGGCTGGGGCTGCCCCTTTCTCTCGTTGTGCTTGCCGTGGGCACCCCGCTAATTGCGTTCTTCTGGCCGGTCTGATTGGTCTCCTGGGGGCCCGCTCGCGTGCGGACATAGCCCGAAATAGCGCAGCATTTCCTTGCCGCATTCTGGATGCAGTATTGCCGCTTCGAGTAATCGAGGCTTACGGCGACGAAGATTTTTTAGCCCTGCCAGGAACATGGCCAATAGGCTGGGCGTTCGATTGAAGATTTATTGTGCTTCAAATCGGCCGGGACGCCCTCGAAGACTGCAAAATATCGCGGATCGCCAACAAGTTTCCCATCAGCTAGGCTGGCATGGGACGTTCGGATAGTTGGGAGCGGAGCATGTCGCAGACCAGCAAATACGTCGAACAATCAAAACCGATCAGTGGCCCGAGCGAACCGTCAGCAACCCCAGGGTTGAGAACGAACGGCCAGGCGACGCTGCACAGCCTCCACGAGGCGCTTCAAGCGATGCGCGTGGGCGATTTCTCGGTACGCCTCCCTGGCGGGGGCGACGGCCTCGAAGCCAGGATCGCCGACGCTTTCAACGAGATCGTCGCCGCCAACGAAGTGCTGGCAAGGCAACTGGAAGCGGCGGGTCAGGTCGTCGGCCGCGAGGGCAGAACCCGCAAGCGGGTCCGGCTCGGCTTTTCGCACGGTGCCTGGGGCGGAATGGAAGCGTCGATCAACGCCCTCATCGACGATTTGCTTTGGCCGACCACCGAGGTGTCGCGCGTGATCGCCGCGGTCGCTCAAGGCGACCTCTTGCAGACAATGCGGCTCGATGTCGATGGACGCCCGCTCATGGGCGACTTCCTGCAATCTGCGACCACCGTCAATGCCATGATCAAGCAGCTCGGCATCGTTACCTCCGAGGTGACGCGCGTCGCGCGCGAGGTCGGCTCCGAAGGCAAGCTTGGCGGTCAGGCGGAAGTCCCCGACGCTACCGGCGTTTGGAAGGATTTGACCGAAAGCGTCAACTCCATGGCCAACAACCTGACCGGGCAAGTGCGCAACATCTCCGACGTGACGATCGCGGTGGCGAGCGGCGATCTGTCGAAGAAGATCACCGTGGACGTGCGCGGCGAGATTCTCCAACTCAAGGAAGCCATCAACACCATGGTGGATCAGTTGCGATCGTTCGCCGCCGAGGTGACGCGCGTGGCGCGCGAGGTGGGAACGGACGGCAAGCTGGGCGGACAAGCGATCGTCCCCGGTGTCGCGGGCACTTGGAAGGACTTGACCGACTCGGTCAACGCCATGTGCGGCAACTTGACGGCGCAGGTGCGCAATATCGCCCAGGTGACGACCGCCGTGGCGCGCGGCGACCTGTCGCGCAAGATCACGGTGGACGTGCGCGGTGAGATTCTCGAGCTGAAGAACACCATCAACACCATGGTGGACCAGCTCAACTCGTTCGCCTCCGAGGTGACGCGCGTGGCGCGCGAGGTCGGCACCGAGGGCAAGCTCGGCGGCCAGGCCGAGGTGCCGGGCGTGGCGGGCACCTGGAAGGACTTGACCGACAACGTGAATTTCATGGCCTCGAACTTGACCGCGCAGGTGCGCAACATCGCCGACGTGGCGACCGCCATCGCCGGCGGCGACCTGTCGAAGAAGATCACCGTGAACGTGAGCGGCGAGATCCTCCAGCTGAAGGAGACCATCAACACCATGGTCGATCAGCTGAACGCATTTGCCGGCGAGGTGACGCGCGTGGCGCGCGAGGTGGGCACCGAAGGACGGCTCGGCGGTCAGGCCAACGTGCTCGGCGTGGCCGGCACCTGGAAGGACCTGACCGACAGCGTGAACTCGATGGCGAGCAACCTGACGGCACAGGTGCGCAATATCGCCGAGGTGTCGACCGCCATCGCCAGCGGCGACCTGTCGAAGAAGATCACCGTGGACGTGCGCGGCGAGATCCTCGAACTGAAGGACACCATCAACACCATGGTCGATCAGCTCAACGCGTTCGCCGGCGAGGTGACGCGCGTGGCGCGCGAGGTCGGCACCGAGGGCAAGCTCGGCGGACAGGCCATGGTGCGCGGCGTGGCCGGTACCTGGAAGGACCTGACCGATAGCGTGAACTCGATGGCGTCGAACCTGACCGGCCAGGTGCGCAATATCGCCGAGGTGGCGACCGCCGTGGCGCTTGGCGACCTCTCCAAGAAGATCACGGTGGACGTCAGCGGCGAGATTCTGCAGCTCAAGGAAACCATCAACACCATGGTGGACCAGCTCAACGCGTTCGCCGGCGAGGTGACACGCGTGGCGCGAGAGGTGGGCACGGAAGGTCGGCTTGGCGGCCAGGCAGAGGTCCCTGG
>Ga0081455_10001764_pt1 | contig 26152 bp, 18 predicted proteins | sample TabmetS3T2R1_FD_70207 | JGI IMG/M metagenome (GOLD analysis project Ga0081455, IMG submission 70207) | Tabebuia heterophylla rhizosphere microbial communities from the University of Puerto Rico - S3T2R1 | ecosystem: Host-associated > Plants > Roots > Rhizosphere ...
CCACTGTTTCCGGCGAAGCGTACCGTGCCCCCGCGCATGGCGAAAACCTTCGTCCCCTTTGCGGCCGGGAGATCGATACCATCGTGGAAATCCCATCTGCTTGTGTTGATGCGTGGCCCGAATGAAGTATTCATCTCATTCGGTATGGAGCTTTTGCTTAGCGGCCAAATGTAATCTGTAGACATTTTTGCCTCTCCTCTCATGCATGAGGCTGGTGCGTGAGGGGCTATGATACTGTGAGCGACATAGAGCACTGTTATGGATTAACTGGTTGCGAGTTGCATGCGCGTTGGGTCCCTGGGGTCAGATCTCCACTCTTAACATTTCTGAGAAGTGTCTCTACCCGGTCGAGCATCTCCTTCAGTTGCTGAGCATCGGACCACAGCCACGACGATACGGCTGTTGCCTCACGTGGCTATGCTGCCTCAAACTTTGCAGGTCCTGCTATTGGCGCTGCCCAGTATTGTAGCAAGCGCCATGCCAGCCGGGGCCGCCGCGCCGTGGGCGGCAGCCGGGAGCCGCCTGGCGTGGGGCTGTGGGGCGCAGCGCGTCTGGGGTGGGCGGGGGCGCGCCTCCACCGCGTGCGGGAGAGCCAGCCGGGAGCCGGTGGGCGCCCAGCACGCAGCCCCTGGGGCCTGTATCCTTTCGGATACAGGGAATATCCAAGTGAGCTTATCGGAGGTCGAGGGAGTTGAGTAAGCGTTGGAAATAGGTACGCTGCAGCCCCAGGGCCTGGGCGGCCGCCGTATGATTGCCCTGGGCCTGGGCCAGCGCCTGGCGCACCAGCTCGCGTTGGAAGGCCACCGTGGCGTCATGATACGACAGGGTGGGGGGGACGGGGGACGCGAGGAGCGGCAGCGGGGCCCCCACGAGGGACGGCGGCAGATCCTGGAGGGTGATCTGGGGCCCCGCGCCGAGGACGACGGCCCGCTCGATCACATTGGCCAGCTCGCGCACATTGCCGGGCCAGGGATAGGCGAGGAAGCGTTCCTGCACGTCCGGCGCCAGGCCCGTGAAGGGTTTTTTGGTTTCGGCGGCGAAGCGCTGTAAGTAAAAGTGCGCCAGCGTGAGGATATCGTCCCGGCACTGGCGTAAGGGGGGCAGCGATATGGCCACGACATTGAGGCGGTAATACAAATCCTCGCGGAAGTGGCCATCGCGCATGGCCTGGACCAGGTCACGATTGGTCGCGGCGATGATGCGGGTATCGACCGGGATAGTCCGGGTGCCCCCGACGCGCTCGATCTCCCGCTCTTGGAGAAACCGCAGGAGCTTGGCTTGTAGCTCCAGGGCCATATCCCCCACCTCGTCCAGGAACACGGTGCCGCCCTGCGCCAGTTCCACCTTGCCTTTTTTGAGTTGAGCGGCGCCGGTAAAGGCACCTTTTTCATGCCCAAACAGCTCACTCTCCAAGAGGTCCCGGGTCAAGACCACACAGTTGACAGCCAGGAAGGGCTGCGCCTGGCGCGCACTCCAGGTGTGGATGGCGTGCGCAAAGAGTTCTTTGCCTGTGCCGCTTTCCCCTAGCAGTAAGACCGTGGCCGAGCTCCGCGCCACCCGTTGCGCCTGCGCCAGCGCCTCCTGCATGGCGGGGCTCTGCCCCCCGACCAGGCGATAGCGCTGGCCAACGGCGTCCGCGAGCACCTGCACCTGGCTGGTGAGGCGCTCCCGCTCCAAGGCCTTCTGCACAATGAGGGTCAGGTGGTCCGGCTCAAAGGGCTTGAGGACAAAATCATAGGCCCCCTGCTTCATGGCCTGGACGGCGCGTTCCACCGTTCCGTAGGCCGTGATCATCACCACCACAACGTCAGGGGCCTGCGTGCGCATGGCCGTGAGCACGTCCAGCCCGTTCATGTCGGGCAGCCCGAGGTCGAGCAGGACGAGCTGCGGGCCTTCAGCCTCCAACAGGGCTAACCCGTGACGCCCCGTGGCGGCGGTGCAGACCCGGTAACCCAGGGCTTCCAGACGGTCCGCTAACACCTCCTGGATATCCGGGTCATCATCCACAATCAGGATGCTCGCACTCAAGGGTGGCATGGCTATCGCTCTAGTGTGATGTGATAGAGCTGTTCGATCGTGGCCTTCAGTTCGTCCCATTCAAAGGGCTTCAGGACATAGGCATTGGCGCCGCGGGCCAGGGCGTCTGCGGCGGCATTGTGGTCCGACGAGGCCGTGACGATGATAATAGGCGTCTGGGGGTCCCGACGGCGGATCTCGTCCAGGGCGGCCAGCCCGTCGAGGTCGGGCATCTTGATGTCGAGAAAGATCCCATCGACGGGCTCCGTCGCGAGCTTCTCCAATGCCTCCCGGCCCGTGCCGGCGGTGATCACCGTGAAACCATACGCCTCCAGGCGGTCCCGGAGCACGTCCACCAGATCTTCCTCATCATCGGCGATCAGCACCTTCAGCCCCATGCGCCCCCTCCGCGTCCGTGGCCCCTGCGGGCGTTACAGATGGCAGCACTGGCAAGGTAAAATAGAATGTACTCCCACACCCGACGACGCTTTCGACCCAGAGCCTGCCGCGCTGCATCTCCACCAACACTTTCGAAATCGCCAGGCCCAGCCCGGTCCCAGGGGGTCTCTGCGTGCCCACGTGCGCCACCTGATAAAACTGATCGAAGATTTTCGCAGCCTCTTCTGCGGCAATCCCCGGCCCGGTATCGGCCACGGCGATCTGCACCCACGCCGCGCCGTCTCTGGCGATGGCGACGGTGATATGGCCGTGGGCCGGGGTAAACTTGATGGCATTGCCCAGCAGGTTCATCAGCACCTGCGTGACCTTATCACGGTCCGCCCACGCCGTCGCGTCGGGGTCGGCCGCGGCGACGTCAAGCTGGATATGCTTGTCCTCGGCCACGGGCCGCAGGCTGGCGACCACCTCGGTGACGAGCGTGGTCAGTGGCAGGGAGGACGGTCGCAGCTCGAGTCGACCGGCCTCAATCCTGGTGAGATCCAGGAGATCGTTGATGAGCCGCGCCAGCCGATCCGTGTTCGCCTTGATGCGCGTGAGGTAGCGCAGTTGCCCAGGGGTCAGCTCGCCCGTCAGGCCATCCAGCATGTTGTCGACGAAGCCTTTAATGGCCGTCAGCGGCGTGCGGAGTTCATGGCTGACGTTGGCCAGGAACTCCGATTTATGGCGGTTCGCCACCTCCAGCTCGCGGGTGCGGGCGGCGACCCTGGATTCCAACACCTCGGCATGCTGCCGCACCTGCGCATAGAGCGCCGCGTTCTCGGTGGCCATGGCCGCGTGGTCCGCCGCCTTCTGCTCCAGCTCGGTGTACGACCGCTGGAGTTGCCCCGCCATCTGATTGACCGCCGCGGCGAGGGCGCCGATCTCGTCCTCTATGGTGACGGGCACGCGCACGGAGAAATCCCCCCGACCGATCCGCTGGGCGGCTGCAGCCAGCTCCCTGATGGGCCGGAGGACGACCTGGCGCATGGTTACGCTCAGGGTCAGCGCCACGCCCAGAATCGTCAGCAGCGCCACCAGCCCTTGCTGATTGCGGCTTCGATGCAGCGCCGCGGTGGTCTGTGCCATCGAGGCGGAAATACTCGCCACCCCACGCACACGATGGTCCCGACCGTGGCATTTCTGGCATTGGGGCTCGTTCCGCAGGGGACGCAGCAGCGTAAACACGGGCACGCCGTCGACCGTCTCGAAGAGCTCCTGTGTTTCGACACGCTCGACCGCCTGCTGGAAGAGTGGGTGGCTCATCGTCCGGGTAGGGCGAGCCTCCAGGCGCCGGATCTTGTCCACGACCTCCGGCTCCAGTGAAGCATCCCGCTGCACCTGTTCCAGGGTAACAAGGTCTGCAAAAGCCTCCACCCCGTTCGTCCGGAAGATGGTGATATCCTCCACCTCCTTAACGGTATGCAGGCGCCGACTCAGCACCCGGACAATATCCGGGCGCCCTTCCAACATGCTGCTCTCGATGCTCTTCACCATGGCATCGGCGAGGCCCCGAGCTGCCTCCTTGCGCTGCTCCAGGAGCACCGCAGACTGCATGCGGATGTTCCAGACCACCAGGACGCCAAAGCCGACGATGAGGATGACGACAATGAACGAGAGAACCTTGGCCTGCAGGTGCCGCCGCAGCAATCTCAGGACATGCATGGAAGCCTCACCCTCTTTCGCCCGCTCCTGTCATGCGCCTCTGCGCGAGCGGCTCATACCACCGGCAACTCACACAGCGACCACGCCCCTGGTGCGGTGCCACTGGCTGTCCGCCCTGGCAGAGAGTTGCCTCATCTACTATAGCACAGTCCAGGCCTCCTAAGCCGGCTTATGGTGGTAACTGTGGCGGGCTGCTCACCTCCGCGGCGATCTCACCGCTCAGGGCATGCAAAAAGGTCACGAGGTCGGCGCGCTCTGCTGCGGTCAAGTGCAGCGGGCGGCTCTGTGGTGACAGCCAGGGGTTAGCGTGCCCGCCTGTATCATAAAAGTCCATGACGTGCTCGAGTGTCGCGAGGCTCCCATCGTGCATGTACGGCCAGCTCCTGGCGACATCCCGCAGCGTGGGCGTCTTAAAAGCCCCTCTGTCGGCCTCGTACTGCGTGACTGTATAGCGGCCCAGGTCGGGGTGCTCCTTGTCCATACCGACCCCGAGGTTGTGATAGTCCTCATCGGTAAAGTTCACGCCACTGTGGCAGCGGCTACAGCGCGCCTTGCCTTCGAAGAGGGCGAGCCCACGTTGCGCTGCTTCTGAGAGGGCCTGCCTGTCGCCGGCCCTGAAGCGATCGTAAGGGGCATTGCCCGAGAGGATCGTCCGCGTATACGCCGCCAGGGCCTGCGCGACCCCTTCGGCTGTCACGTCCGTACCGAACACGCGCTGGAACTGCTCCTGGTAGCCCTTGATAGCCCCCAGGTTCTGGACCACGGCCTCCGGACTGGTGAAGGGGAGCTGGTAGAGCAGTGCTTCGATGGACGGGCGGTGCCCCGACCATCCCTGCACCTCACTGAACAGCCGATTGATGATCGTCGAGGTGTGGCGGGCGGTGGGCTGGCCGGCATGATCGAGCGAGAATTGGCGCGGGTCGCTCCAGGCATGATCGGGCCGATGGCAGTCCACACAGGCAACCGTCCCGGTCTTGGACCAGCGCCGATCCCAGAAGAGCTGCTGGCCGAGAGCGATCTTGGCCGCCGTGAGTGGATTCTCCGGCGGGATGGACGCGAACCGCGCTGACAGCCCCAAGGGGAGCTGCAGCGTATCCAGTGTCCCCTGAGCACCGAGGGGAGGCATGTCCTCCATCAGGACTATCCCCGCGGCGACAAGCAGGGGGAGTATGATACGACATGTCTGCAAAGACTTACCACATTCCATCGCGTTTAGCCTTACAGCGACACTTGCAGAGCATGCTCTCCTATCACATCGGTGAAGGCCTACAAGAGTACTGGTACGCACGGTGCTGGGGGAGAGCGCTAGCATCTCCTGACCCATCCAGCTTGAAGTGCAGGATCATATTGTTTCTCTCTGACCGCTTGAGAGCATAACACCTCCTTGATGGAAAGTTATAAAGTTCCCGTAAATGTTTTGTAAGAGGACCAGAAAATTTCTGTAAGGCTAAGGGGGGGTGAACATGATGATCATGCTGCAAGACCGCACCAGTCTGCATACGATCAGGTCGACAGGGTTGAATGAGGCCTTGAAAACCCATGGCAAAGGTTGATGACCGGCTGGAACTGCACCCGGTCGGTGAGTGCGGGCGGCAAGCCGTCGCTCAGTTGCGTATGCAACTCGACGCGATTTCTGCCGATCTCGCGGCGGGCCAGGCCGATCACCTCCCGAATCACTTCGTTGATATCGCCGCGGTCCCTGCACGGCGATGTTTCGTCATCGCGCGAATCCGTCCGATCACTTCGCTCGTGCGCTGCGCGTCCTGGATGATCCGCTGCACGGCCTGGCGCAAGGCGTGCAGGTTAGGCGCTACGCCGGAGAGCCAGCGCAAGCAGGCATTGGCGGTGAGGGCGACAGCGGCCAGCGGCTGGTAGATCTCATGCGCCCTTTGCCGTTTTTCTTCGGCTTGCTTGCATGCAGTCAGATCCATGGTCGTACCAAGGCATTGGACGACTGCACCGGCGTGGTCGACGACCGGGCAGCCTATACTGTTCGGACGACACGACGCGATGAGACCCTGTAAGAACGACATGGCTTCTGGCGCAATGGCCGTAAAGCGGACAGGGAAGCCAGGGCCGTGTTGGGGAGAATATGGTAGGACTTTCCCATAGAGACTACCAGGCACGGGATGTCCGTTGCCATCGGTGAGTTGCAGTTTGATATCGCTCAAGGGGACAACGGTATGTTCAGAGCGAATTTCGCCACCTTTGTGTGCGACCTTGACGAGACTGCCATCGAGCGTCACAGCCCCCGGCCGTTTGTCTTCTATCACGGTATACCAGAGAGGGAGAGCCATAGGTAAGGACAACAATGGCTCCTCGGTGTATGGAAGCGTAAGATTGTCAGAGCCGCCAACGCCACGGACATCGTAGAGCGTCATAGGCGTCTCGATGCCTTTCGCCATCACCTGTATCGGTTCGGCTATGGTAATCAACGAACCGACCTCACGACGGGTGGCCTCAGAGACCAGAATCTGGGAACCAACCGTGCAGGATTCGATGCGCGAGGTGAGGTTGACGTGTCGTCCTACGACACCGTACTTGGCCCGTTTGTCCGAGCCAATATTGCCCACCACCACTTCGCCAGTGTGGATGCCGATCCCCATTTCGACTTCCGGGAGGCCCTCACGGCGATTGTGGGCATTCACCACCCCCATGGCGCGCTGCATCTCCACGGCGCAGGCTACTGCGCGGTGCGCGTCATCGTCGCGTTGCACCGGTGCACCAAAAATGACCAGGATGGCATCGCCGATGAATTCGTCAATGGTGCCATGATACCGCAGGATAATATCTGCCATAGTGCCGAGATGGCGGTTGAGAATGGTGACAACCTCCTCGGGGCGTAAGTGTTCTGAGAGGGTAGTGAAGCCGCGCAAGTCTGACATCAGCAGGGTCACCTTGCGCCTTTCCCCCCCGAGCGCTAATCCCGTTGGGGAGTCGAGCAGGCGCGCGACGACATCATTATTGAGGTAACGTCCAAAGGTGTGCCGAATGAAACGATTGTGCAGTTCGAGCTGCGCGTTTTGCCTTTGTAACAGCGCCTGAGCCTCCCGCAGTTCGCCCATCAGGGCAGCGGCAGCAGCATTGGCCGTGGTCATGGAGGTCATATGCTCACGGAGACGCTGGTTTTCAGCCACGAGATCCTGGACAACAGACCGTAACGCGGCTATTTCTGTATTGCGGACAGTAGGAAGCTGTTCCGAGAGGATCAGGGTGTCAGTCATACACTACCTCCCCATCCCGGCCTTCCCCACTGGCGGGGAAGGCCTCCGGGCATTGGCGCTGTCCAGGGCTTCTGCAAGAGCCATGCCAGCCCGGGCCTCCGCACCGTGGGAGGCGGCCGGGAGCCGGTGGGCGCCCGGCCCGCGGCCTATGGGTATCTGTATCCTTTCGGATACAGGGTGTATCCAAGTGAGTCCTACTGGAGGGAACGTGCTACGAGATGCAATAGAAGGCATGAGAAGCTATGTACGTCGCCACCGTTCGATCCCGCTCCGACCCTCAAAAGCTGAAACCCTTGTAAAATGGGATCTTGAGACTTCGACGAGCCGAAACAGGTGAGAGATCGTATAAAAGGGACAAGCCTTCTTTAGGGTACAACACCTTGTATGAAGTCCATATAACCCTTTGTGGGAAAAAGAGATAGAGCTATGCGGTGGCGATCTGCATGCTGACAGCTCCGGCGCCATCCTGTCAATCACGTTCAGCCGTGTCGTCTGCCCATGAGGCTCAGCGGCGGGGGGCCCATCGGACTGCCCTGGAGGCGCTGGTGCATGGCCACCACGGCCTCGCCGAGCTGCTCCAGATTGTCCCGCACCTGCGCATCAACCACCTCCTGGCCCTGAATCTGCTGACTGCGTGCGTAGACACTGCCGGGCACCAGATGCATGTTGAACCACATCAACACGGGGCGCAGCACATAGTCGATGCTCAGGTAGTGGTGGTCACTGCCCCCGGTAGCAATCAGCCCGGCCACTTTGCCCATGAGCGCCTCGACGGGCACCTGGTCGAGGAGGTTCTTTAACGAGCCGGTGTACGCGCCGCGGTAAATGGGCGTGCCAATGATGTAGGCATCCGCCGCCTGGATCATGGCCACCGCCCGGGGGGTGTCGTCGGGGTACTCGTGAAGCGGCCGGCCGTCGCAAAAGGCCAGGGCTACATCGCGCAGGTCGAGCACGGCCGTGGTTATCTCAGGGTAGCGCTGCTGGGCTGCTCGCAGGGCACAGTCGATAGCTGTTCTGGTGCTGCCACCTTTGGTGAGACTCCCGGAGATGCCTAGGAGCGTTATGGCCATAGTACGCCTCCTCAAACTCTACAGGTTGGTTGACGTTTCCGGATACTGGCGTCCCTGCCGCTGACGAGCCCTATCATGACACTGCCCACCGGGAGAGCCTGCTCAGCAGACTGGCCCGGAGCATGCCACCTCCCCTGTAACCTTCCAAGTGAGAGTTTATGGTGGTATCTTGCAATCTGTGATTGCGGTGTGTATCTGCCACCTACCATTCTCCTTCCTAAACACCCTCGCACGAACCGAGGTTCACGCATGTTGTATCAACGCCTCGAGCAACGCTTTGGCCTCCTGTAAGTCCGCCGTGTCAAATCCGTCGGTGAACCAGTTGTATACCGGGGTCAGCAGAGCACGGGCGTCGTCACGCCTTCCCTGCTCTTGCCACAGCCGGCCCAGACTCAGCGCCGCGCGTAATTCCAAAGATTTGGATTGCTGACTGCGAGCCACTGCGAGGGCTCGGAGAAAGTTCGCTTCTGCACCCTCCCACTGCGGCCTCTCGGCATCCTGTCTGAGCAACTCCCCTTGCCATCGATACAGTTCTGCTTCCCAGTAGCGTTCCTCTGTATGCTGCATAGCACCCAAAGCCTCGGCCAATAGCCGTTGCCCTGCTTCGCTCTTGCCTCTGCACCACGCAGCCTCAGCAAGAAGGGCGCGGTAATACGCCTCTCTGATTCCTGCCCCCGTCGCGAGTAAGTCAGCAAAACCCTGCCGCAGCTGTGTCAGAGCCTCTTCATTGGCCCCATCGGCGCTCTGTACCATGTGCCCCCAGCCCCGCAGGAGCGTGGCCCACGCCAGGTAGTACGTAAACCCCTGCTCAGCACAGAGTGTCATGGCAGCTTCGGCCTGCTGTTGTACGAGGCACGGCTCCCGGCGAAACTGATGCAGCATGGCGGCATAGCAGTGAGCGAGCGCCAGGCTGAAGGGGTGTGAGAAGTTCTGGGCCAGCTCGAGAGCCTGGCGGCTTTGCATGAGCGCTTGGTCCGGATAGCCTCTCAACCACAGGGCATGGGAGGCAAAGGACAAGCTAAATACCCCTGGATCCGCACCGAAGAGGTAGGTAAGTGCATGGTGCTGTTGAGGATCATACAGTGCAAAGGTCTGCTCCCAGTGGGTGAGGGCTGGCTCTAATGCACCCAGAGCGGTCAGGGCACCTCCCAGCATAAAGTGGGCTGCCAGGAAATACGTCGGCTCTTGGTGCTGCTGGGCAAGGGTCAGAAGCTGTTCTCCCAACTCTCGCGCTGTCTGCGGCTCACCCCGCACAAAATGAAAATGCCATAAGCCCCAGAGCACAGGAAACAGCTGTGCCGTCTCTCCTCCCTGCTGACACAGGTACTGAGCTCGGCTGTAGGCCTTGCCCACTTCTGGTGCCGGCCAGCCTTTGGTGACACTCAACGACGTCCCAAGGGCAAGACGCAAGGCAAGTTCGTGCCGAGCGCGTTCCCGCGTCTCCGGGAGGGTCATGAGCACGTCCAGTCCCCGGGTCAGATGTGCCACTGCCTCCACATGCGCAGAGCGCTCAATGGCGCGTTGCCCGGCGCGCTGCCAATAGGGTATGGCCTGCTCGTTACACGCGGCTTCGGTGTAGTGGTGCGCTATGAGTTCCGGGTGCGTCTCGGCGGTTTCAGGAAACTGTTCGGTAAGGACGCGAGCCGCGCGTTGGTGGTAGTATTGCCGGGTGCTACGCAGCAATGACTGATACGCGGCTTCCTGGATGAGCGCATGCTTGAAGAGATAGGTGGCCTGGGGCACCACCCCGCGCTGGTACAGCAACTCAGCCTCAATCAGACGCCCTAATTCCCGTTGTAACGTCATTTCCTCGCGTTGCGAGACGGCCTGAAGTAGGGCGTAAGAAAACGATCGTCCCAGCGTCGCCCCCCATTGCGCTATGCCCTTTGCCGTACCCAGGCGATCCAGGCGGGCCATCAGGGAGTCTTGCAGGGTCGTGGGAATCGCTACCGCCGACACGGGCCCCGTCAACGCGTAGTGGCCGTCCGTCTCTCGTAACAATCCAGATTCCAGGATAGCCTTGGTGAGCTCCTCAATAAACAAGGGCACCCCATCGGTTTGGGTGACAATCTGGTGCACCACTTCGGAGGGGAGGGGTTTTCCGCCAACAACGCGGGCCACCATCTGCGCTACCTGGTCACGGGCAAGCCGGGTGAGCATGAGAGGTGTCAGATGCGTGCGCAGACCCCACGTGTGGCGGAAGGTGGGACGACAGGTGAGCACCATGAAAAGGGAGAGGGCTGGCGCCTGGTCGATAAGGAGATCGAGTAACTCGAGTGTGGAGGGGTCGACCCAGTGCAGATCTTCGACGATCATCAGCACAGGCTGCTGCTCTGCGAGCGCCAAAACGACGCCCAAGATGGCGGTAAGCGTCTGTTGCCGCTGTTGTTGCGGTGTCAGGTCGAGCGCTGTGTCGGCATCGCTCAGCGGGATGGAGAGGAGGGTGGCGAGCAGCGGCACGGTGTTGTCGAGTGGTAGTGCCAGAGGCGCCAGGGCGGCTTGCAGTTTCATCAGCTTGTGTGTGGGATAATCATGCCGGTCAAACCCCAGTGTGCGCTCGAAGCAATCGATGATCGGATAAAAAGCGCTGTGCTCATAGTAGGGTGAACACCGGTACTCCATAAGGGTATGTGGCTCGTGGGCAACACGCTCTTTGAGTATCTGCACCAGGCGGGACTTGCCAATCCCCGCCTCACCACTAAGCACGACCACCTGCCCCATACCATCTCTCACATGCCGCCAGCGTTCGTCAAGCAAGGTTACTTCGGCGTCGCGCCCCACGAACGGTGTCAGACCGTGCATCGTCGCCACCTCAAACCGATGCTGCACGCCGCTTTCTTGGAGCACCCGATACACCTGGACCGGCGCAGCAATGCCTTTGACTGCATGTGTCCCCAGGTCTGTGACGGTGAAATATCCCCGCACGAGCTGGTACGTCGCGGCACTCATCACGACCGTGTTGGGCGTGGCGAGGTCTTGGAGCCGGGCCACCACATGGGGGGGGGCCCCAAGGGCAAGCCGTTCCTGCCGTCCCTTGCCCCCCATGTCTCCCACGACGACTAAGCCGGTGTGGATGGCGATGCGGATAGCTAGCCGTACCCCTTTTTCCTGTTCCAAATGCCCATTGAGAGACCCCATGGCCTCCAACATCGCGAGCCCGGCCCGCACCGCCCGCTGCGCGTCATCTTCGTGGGCTGCTGGCCAACCAAAATAGACCAGAAGGGCGTCACCCAGTAACTGGGCAATATGACTCTCGAAACGCTCGGCTTCGGCTTCACATACAGCCTGGTAGGCACGGACTACGTCCCGGTAGTCTTCTGGATCGAGCTGTTCGGAGAGTTGGGTCGAACCTACCAAATCGCAGAACATGACCGTCAGTTGACGCCGCTCTGCCTCTAACGCTAACGGCTCGACCGGAGGTGCGACGGTATCCTGGGAGGTCAAGCTGTCTGGTCCTTTTGCCTCTATAGGAGTTGGGACCGGTGTCGGGCTGACCAACGGTGTGGCACACGCGTTGCAAAACGCCGCCCCAGGTGGATTGCTGGCCCCACAGACCGAGCACAGAGGCGACAGTAGGGCACCACAGGCATTGCAAAACTTCGCCGCGAAGGGATTCTCATGCTGACATGCAGGGCAGGCATGCACCGTCGCCATGAGCGCAGCAGCCCTGGTGACGCCAGACCCGGTGGTCTCACTAGGCTTTTCTTCTACGACTGCGACGAAGCGATAGCCCCGTCCATGCACCGTCTTAATGAAGTGTTGGTTCTGGCCGCTATCACCCAAGGTGCGACGCACAGCCCGCAAACGCTGGGTGAGAGTGGATTCACTCACTGTCTGGTTCGGCCAGAGCTGTGCGAACAGTTCTTCCTTGCAGACCACGCGATCGCGATGCTGCACGAGGTAGACCAGCACATTGAACCCCTGGGGTTCAAGCGGGCACAGAACGCCCCTCCGGTGAAGTTCATAGCGCTGCGTATCGAGTTCGTAATCTTCAAAGACATATATCACATCGTAGCTCCTCCGAACTCAGAATAGATCTATCGGAGCACAGCATCCAAACCTCACGGCGCACCGGGTGCCACATCGCCATACCTATAGTATCACACCTACTGGCTGTCGAAAATTGTCATATGGTAGTCACGAAATTGTCACGGCATTGTCAAGACTCGAGGCCGGCCCTGCCTTATGCTTTCAGCGCACACTCGGCTTATCCGATGTGCCTTCACCCATGCGCCAGACAGCCAGGGTATCCTTGCGGCAGAAAGGACAGAGCATGACCACAGCGATCGAAACAAGGACAGATTGGGTGGCGCTTGCCCAACAGCTCGGGACCGAGTTTGCGCCACGGGCGGCAGCCCATGACGCAGACGATTCCTTTGTCGCGGAGAACTTTGACATCCTCAAGCAGCACAGCATCTTTGCAGCTGGCGTCCCGCAGGAGCTGGGCGGTGGGGGAGCATCACACGCTGAACTCGGTGTCTTTTTGCGTGAGTTAGCACACCAATGCGGCTCAACTGCACTGGCCTTGTCTATGCATACGCACTTGGTGGCTGCAACGGTGTGGCGCTGGCGTCAGGGGCATGCCGTAGAGCCACTTCTCAGACGTGTGGTCGACGAGCAACTCGTGCTCATCAGCAGCGGCGGCTCAGACTGGCTGGAGTCCTCTGGCACAGCAGAAAAAGTCGACGGGGGCTTTCGGGTCACCGCGCGCAAGATCTTTGCGAGCGGATGCCCACGGGGTGACCTGCTGATGACCACTGCGGTGTACGACGACCCGCACGACGGGCCTACCGTTCCCCACTTTCCTGTGCCGTTCGCCGATGCCGCGGTGACGATCATGGACACCTGGCATACGCTTGGCATGCGCGGGACAGGGTCGCATGATGTGCTGATAAATGGGGTTTTTGTGCCGGAAGAGACGATTGCGTTGCGCCGGCCGAAGGGGCAGTGGCATGCGTTTTTCATCGTGAATACGGTCGTGGCCATTCCCTTGGTGATGGCCGTCTATGTCGGTGTCGCCGAGGCCGCCTATGCGCTGGCGCTGGAGCGGGTCACCCAGAAGCGTGACGATCCCCAGACACCTTATCTCATAGGAGAAATGACTAACGCGCTGGTTACCGCCCAGATGGCCTTGGAGGGCATGAGCGCTATCGCCGCCAATTACGACTTCGCGCTGGTGGATGAGACGGCCAATGGCATTTTCATCCGCAAGACGATCGCGGCGCGCGCGGCGATCCAGACCGTCGAAAAAGCCATGGAACTCGTGGGCGGCTCCGCCTTGTACCGCAGTGTCGGACTGGAGCGCCTCTTACGCGATATCCAGGGTGGACTCTACCATCCCTATCATGAGAAGCGGCAACATCTTTTCACGGGGCGCCTGGCGCTTGGTCTCGGCCCTGTTGGGAACAGGATGAGGTCAGGGAGGACCGCCAGTCCATGGCCGGCGGCAGAGGGCCGGCGGTGAACGCTTCTGATTCTTTGTTAGGCGTCACGCTTTCTAGGCGTGACGATCATGAATCTCTCACCTCCAAAGGGGAAAGGAGAAGCGATGATTTCCAAATTTTGCCAAGTGATGCTGTGCTTCTTTTCTGCTGGTGTGCTCGTAACGGCTTACGCGGATGAGCCCTTGAAAGTTGACACCCGCGGGGTGACAGCAAAGATACTTTATGAGGCGCCCATCGACGGGGGACACCTGCCGGAGCTCAAAGGCAATTACAAAATGCGGATCACCGAAATTACCATCGCTCCGGGAGGGCATGTGGGCGACCACAATCACCTGGGGCCGGGCATACGCCAGATGACGGTGGGTGAAATGGAATACATCTTGCCCGGCAAGACTATGATCTACCGCGCTGGCGATTTCTTTTTCGAGACCGGTGATGTCAGTCACCGCGTCAACAACAAGACGAGCGAGCCCAATACGCATCTCCTGTTCGAGATTCTGCCACTCGACCTGAAGGGGGCGTCACTGATTATTCCCAGAGACAAACCCCGTCCGTAGGGTTTGGGGGGCAACCCAATCAGCCAAGGCCCAGATACAGCGAGATGACTAGCGGGTCGCTCCTCCCAAGCAAAAATCGTGTGGTTCAACCTGGCCCCTTGAACGTGGGTTATATTACCTATGTCAGGTAGGGTGGAATGAAATACTACATGTGGAAAGGGAGAATCTATGGGCTACAGCACCCTCTTGGCCAGACGAGGACAACAGCGCTGGTACACGCGTGTGATGACGCTCTGCCTCACAGTAGCGATGAGCCTGTTTGGGGCGAGTGCACCCCACTTCGCCAACGCGCAAGAGACTGCCACTACTGTCGCGCCCTCAACGCTGATGGGACACGTCGTGGCCGTGGGGATTCCAGGCGCTGGGGCCCTCAGCCCCGTCGGGACCTTTCATCCCGGTGGCCCCATCCATGACAAAGCCAATTTTGCCGTGTTCACGCGGCCTGGGGCTGTGCTTGACCCGACCCGCCTCCTCGTCGCCAGTACGTCAAACTTCGGGGCACCCTTGGCCCAGCCCGACATGCCGCCCGGGGCGATCCTGTCGCTCGATCTCCGCACGACGCTCCCCCTGGTCATCCCCCCCGCTTTCGCCAGCGGCGATGGGCAGGCCACTACCCTGGAGGGCTGCGTGCAGCTCCTCACGGCCAATAGTCCTGCCTTTGTCAATAGATTAGTCAATCCGCAGGCGGTGACAGGTGCTCTGGCCCCAGTATCAGACCCACGTGGGATTTCACTGAACAATGCCTTCGGTCGTCCATGGTTTGCCAACGCTCCAGCCGGGTTGCACGGGGCAGGCGTTGAGTCGGTGGTGGATCCTGGCGGCCAGCCATTCGCTGGCGCACCTCACAAGGCCGCTGGTGGTGTCTTTACTGGCACGCTGGTCAATCGGCAGACGCAGCAGGTCCCTGGTGCGCTTACGCACGGCGCGGTAGGGAACGCCCTGCTGGGGAAATCACCCGATGGCAGCGGGCGGGCGGTCTTTGCCGTGGCGTTGGCTGATGGTAGCCTCGTCCAGGTGCACGTTGAGCACGGTGTGGATGGTCTGGCCCCAGCCGGCACCATTGGTTCCCTGGACGACGCAGAGCACGTCACTGGGAACACGCCGCCCGTGACGCGTGTGGGCATGGCCTTTAACTGGGTGCCGGATCGCATCCTGTATGTGACGGATCCTGTCCACCACGCGGTGGCGGTCCTGACGCTGGTGGACGACGGGAGCATTTTCCGCCTCCAGCAGGTGCTCCATCTGATGAATACCGACCTCAATGTCCCTATAGACGTGGCCCCAGCCGTGCCAGAGATTGCCAATCCAGGCTTTGCGAGCAATACCACGCTGGCGGGCGGCTCCGATCTCTACATCGCGAACCGTGGCAACGGCACCCTTGTCCGCCTGCGGCAAGACGGCACGGTGGTCGCGGTGCGGCGGGTCGTGGTGCCAGGTCTTGGACTCCTGGGGGCTGAGCGTCTCAATGGCATTGCCGTTTCGCCTGACGCGACGCGACTGTGGGTGACGGTGAGTGGCGCTCTGCCCGAGTTCCCACAGGCAGACGGTATCGTTGTGGAACTCCCAGCTTTTGGGGCACCTGTAGTGAGCCGCAATTAGGTTAGACGCGTGGGGAGAGCGCCATGATGAGCACCGTCCGAGCGCTAGGCTTCTTCGTGAACACACTCGCTGTCGGCGTTACTGCGGGACTGCTTAGTCTGACGGTGGCACGTGCCGCTGGCCCACCAGGTACAGAGAGTGACGCGCATCTGATAGCCCAAGGAGAAAGGCTCTTCGCGCTGGACTTCACGCCTGCACGCGGTCTGGGGCCGCTCTTCAATGGCACCTCGTGTCTGACCTGCCACAACACGCCCAGAGCTGGTGGTATGGGGGTCAATGGCCTGGCGACAGTGCTCCGCGTAGGCCGGTTACACCACATGGGTTTTGACCCCCTCGTGGGCCATGGAGGCCCGATTGTGCGCGCGCACTCGGTGGTGGAACTTGGCCAGCCGTGTGGCCTGGCACTAGGGATCCCGGCAGGGGTGAACATGACCTCCATCCGCAATACCCCACCGCTATTTGGGAGTGGCCTCATTGATGCGCTTCCTGAGGCTGTGATCCTGGCCGGTGCGGTGCCGCGCGGTCACGGCGTGCATGGCCGGGCCCACCTGGTACGCGACGCGCAGGGGTATGAGCGGGTCGGACGCTTTGGCTGGAAAGCCGACACCGCGACCCTCCTGCAGTTTGTGGCCGACGCCTTTCGCAACGAACTCGGCCTCACGAACCCCTTGGCACCTACAGACCTCCTCCCTATCGCACACGGCCAGAGGCAGCGCTGTGCCGGCGAAGCGGATACCCCTGAAGATGACGGTACAACGATTGTGGCCGTGACTGCCTACCTCGCGTCCCTCGCACCGCCAGCGATGTCAGCACCTCTTACAGCCGGCGCACAGGTGTTTGCGGCGATTGGCTGTGCGGCCTGTCATACGCCCAGTCTGCCACTTGGCGACCGGCAGGTATCACTATACTCGGACCTGCTGTTGCACAACCTTGGTCCAGACCTCGACGACAAAGTCGTCCAGGGCCAGGCCGCAGGGTCGGACTGGCGCACCACACCGCTGTGGGGGCTGGGCACACGCCCGCGCCTGCTACACGACGGCCGGGCATGCACGATCGTGGCGGCCATCATAGCCCATGGGGGTGAAGCGGCCAGCGCCGTCCGCCACTTTCGAGAGCTGTCGAGCAGCGAGCGCGACATTCTACTGGCCTTCCTTCGGTCGCTGTAAAGATCTGTGTTTGTACGAGTGTATAAGGAGAACGCCATGAGAGCCCCAACGCGCACACCCTCTCTACCACACCACGGGCACCTATGGCTGATGCAATATGTCCCAGGGATCGCGTTCGCAACGCTGATCGGGCTAGGGGCCTGGGGCCTCCAGCACCTTGCGGTGTGGCTCATAGGCCAGGCTGTGCTCGATGCCCTCGTGTTAGCGCTCCTCCTCGGGATGCTCTGGCGCAACCTCATCGGAGTGGGCATGCCTTATCGTCCTGGGATCACCTTCACGGGCAAGCACGTCCTTGAAGGAGCCGTGGTGCTGCTCGGGGCCTCGATTGATCTGCCTGCCCTCCTCAAAGCCGGCCCAACATTGCTGCTGGCAATTGTGGTGGTCGTGACGGTGGGTATCAGCGCCAGCATACTCATTGGGCGAGGGCTGCGCCTGCCAGCGCAAGTGGCCATCCTGATTGCGGTTGGGAGCTCCATCTGTGGGAACTCAGCCATGGCAGCCATGGCACCGGTTATCAACGCGACCGCCGAAGACCTGGCCAGTGCGATGGCCTGGACCGCCGTGCTCGGTCTACTTGTAGTGCTGGGGCTGCCCCTGCTCATACCCGTCTTGGGTTTGAGCTTCTATCAATATGGTGTGCTGGCAGGCATGACTATCTACGCCGTACCTCAAGTGCTGGCAGCAACCGTGCCGGTGAGCACTATCAGTGGCCAAATTGGCACGCTAGTCAAATTGGTGCGTGTGCTGTTGTTGGGGCCGGTCATTGTCGTCTTCAGCCTCACGCACCGTGCTGCAGGCAGCATGCACCACCTTGCCTTCGGACGGCTCGTCCCCTGGTTTATTGTGGGATTCGTCGGCCTAGCCGCGATGCGCAGTATCGGGATCTTACCTCCCATGCTAGCAGAGGCCTTACGAGAAGTGAGCCGCTGGTTGACTGTGACGGCCATGGCGGCCTTAGGATTGGAGGTACAGCTCCAGGCTGTGCGCCGCGTCGGGGTCACAGTAGCTGCCACTGTCGTGTTCTCGTTGCTGGTACTGGTGCTGCTGAGCACCGTCCTGATTCGAGGCTTCGGCATCGGCTAAATAGGGCATGATGCACAACGGCTCCAGAGCTACCGTGTGGCCCGCTCCGTGGGGGAGTTAAGCCCGGGATTCCTCCTGCGCTCTCCGTACCGCCTCCTGGTTCGTCGAGCCGGGCCCCATAAAAACGCTGCGCTCCCACTGGCGCTTGAGCGGGTCGTGCACGTGCACCCCCATGCGGCCAATCTTCTCCAGTTCGATCTCGCCGAACTCGCCGTCCTGGAGCGGGCCTAGCCCCTCATGGTTGGTGCCACAGGCGATGACGTTGCCCGTATACAGTGTCATGATCATGCTGGCGAACTCGATGAGTTCGGGCACGCGGTGCTCCATGTCGTCGGTGACGTAATCGTGATACAGGTCACCGTTGTTCCAGAAGCGCACCCGCAGCCGGTTCGGGTCCTCGATCGCATCGGCGGTGGTAATGCACGGCCCGATGGGCGCAAAGGTGTCGAAGCTCTTGCCCATCCAGCTGCCCTGGCGCCAGGTGCGGCGGCCTTCGGCACGGGCCGAGACGTCGATGATACCGGTGAAGCCGAACACCGCCTTACGCCAGTCGGCCTGCTTGATGTTCTTGGCCGGACCCTTGATGACAATGCCGAGCTCCGCCTCGTGGTGGAAGACGTAGGGGTCGGTGCACTCCGGCAGCACGATGGTGTCGCCGGGACCGATGACAGCGTCCGGGTTTTTGAGGAACATGTTGAGCGGGCGGGGCTCGCGCTGGGCATGCTCCCAGTAGTTGCCGATGCAGGCGAGGATTTTGCCAGGCCGAGGCAGCGGCGGCCGCAGCCGCACCACGTCTAGCGGTACTGGCAAGACGCTGGCCGCTAGCTGCTCGAAGGCGGGACGCAGCGCCTCAAAGCTGTCTATGATCTGCTCCATCAGATGCTGGGGCGAGTGGGGCACCAATGCTGCCGTGGCGGACGAGACGTCCACCACCCCCGCTGCGGTCAGCACGCCGGGACGGATACCCCGGCCCGCTCCGGGTCCCTCAAAGAGCACGAGTTGCATAGAGAACCTCCCATTTTGGCGTCTTAGTACCATGCACAGTAAAACGGCCCAACGCACCCCGCCAAACTGGGTACTGCGTACCGCAATTGGCCCTGCCAGTTTGGCGGGGCAACTAGCCGTGCGCAGCACCCGTGCGCAGCACTGAGCCTGTGGTGCAGCAGGGTACAGGAGAAGGGGGGCAAGGCGCAAGCGTGGCATGGCACACCTCTCAGGGCAGGTGTAGAGCCAAATTGTGCTTGACCAAAGCCGTGTCTCATGAGATAGTAAAAATACTTCTCTCAGCATACAGGCTCCTAATGAATGGCTTTCCTTACAGGGAGCATTTTCCAAAAAAAGGGTGAACCCTGCGCGATAAGGAGGAGATATGGCGCTCACTGATCTGCAGCTTATGGCCCACTTGTTCCGTCGGGCAGGCTTTGGGGCTCCACGCGATGAGCTGGAAGCGGCGGTCGCGCGGGGCTATGAGGCCACCGTCGAGACGTTGCTCCATCCCGAGACCGCTCCAGAGGTCGAGGAAGATCTCCTGCAGCGGTATTACATCGATGCCAAGGAGTCGTTCCAGCTCGATGGGGCACAGGTTGGCTGGGTGTATCGCATGGCCACTACGCAGCGCCCGCTGGAGGAGAAGATGACGCTCTTCTGGCATGGGCTATTTGCCACGGGCTTTAACAAGTGCGATGATCCGCGGGTCATCACCAAGCAAATCAACATGTTCCGCCGCCACGGACTCGGCAGTTTCCGCGAACTCCTGGTCGAGCTGTCCAGAGACCCGGCCATGATCTACTGGCTCGACAACAATCAGAGTCGCGGCGATGCCCCGAACGAAAATTACGGGCGCGAGTTGCTCGAGCTGTTCTCGATGGGCATCGGCAACTATAGCGAGGACGATGTCAAAGCCTCAGCGCGGGCCTTCACTGGCTGGACTCTGGCCCCTACCCTACCGCGCCAACCCTACGGTCGGTTCGATTGGGAGTTCGAGTACCGTCCAGAACTCCATGACGACAGTGTGAAAACCTTCCTCGGGGAGACCGGGCCGTGGAACGGTGAGGACATCGTCAACATCGTCGTCAAACAGCCTTCTGCCGCCAGATTCATTGCTCGGCACCTGTACAACTTCTTTGTGGCTGACGAGCCCCAAGTACCAGCCTGGGCAACCGTCCCGCCGCGTGATCCCGAGGCGATTAATGTCCTGGTGGATGCCTACATGACGTCCGGTTACGACATGCGCTCGGTGATGCGGACCCTGTTCCTGTCGGATTTCTTCCGCTCGGAGCAGGCCTATTTCGCCAAGGTCAAAAATCCTACTGAATTGGTCATTGGTACAGTCCGCCTGACGAAGGATTTTGGCTTCCTCAAGCAGGGCCTGCGGGAGCTCTCGCTGGAATGCCGCTATATGGGACAGGATCTGCTCAATCCGCCGAGCGTTGAGGGCTGGCACACCGGCAAAGAGTGGATTGATACTGGCTGCCTGGTCGAGCGCATCAATTTCGCTGCGCAGCAGGTCGCTGACGTGCGCAAACCGGGGGTACGGCTCATCGTGGACCGCCTGCAGGCGGCTGGTCCGCTGGCGCCCGAGCGCTTTGTGGATATGACCCTCGACCTCGCCGGGCCGGTCAGGGTGCGCCCGGCCACGCGGCAGGCGCTGATCGACCACGTTACGCCAGGCGGTGAGTTACGCTTTGACGACGGCGCGGCAGGGGCTGCTGGCCAGCGCGTGAGCGAGTTACTGCAACTCGTCGTGGCGACCCGGGAATACCAGCTTAACTAAGGAGGAGAGAGCACTATGGCAGATAAAAGTATCAACGGCAAAGCGCCAACCCTGGTCGTGCTGCAACTGACTGGCGCCAACGATTATCTCAACACGGTGGTGCCGTATACGAATCCACTGTACTATGACAATCGGCCCAACATGCATATTCCGGCAGAGCAGGTCCAGCCCATCGACGATACCCTGGGCTTCAACCCGAACATGCAGGCGGTCAAGCGCCTCTACGATGAGGGGAAGGTGGCGATTATCCATAGTATCGGCTACCCCAACCCCAATTATTCGCATTTCCGCTCCATGGACATCTGGTACACCTGCGAGCCCGAAAAAGTTTCCTCCGAGGGCTGGCTGGGCAAAGTGGTGCGCGACCTCGATCCCAAGGGGGACAACGTGCTCACCGCAGTGAATTTCGGACGCGGTCTGCCGCGGGCGCTGTCGCTGAGCGGGGTGCCGGTAGCCTCGGTGGCGCAGCTCGATACCTATGGCGTACTCACCAGCCTGTCGAGTGCGACACGGTCCATGGCGATGGAGACCTTCCTACGCATGTACAGCGGTACCGACGGCGGGGATGAGGTCCTGCGCTATATGGGTCAGACGGGATTGGATGCGCAGAAGGGAGCTGATATCTTGCGCTCAGCCGCGGACAAATACGTCTCCACCGTGAAGTACCCCGAGGGCAACCCCATTGCCGCCAGCCTGCGCGGCGTTGCCCAGACCAAATTCGCCGATCTGGGTACGCGTATTTTCTACACCGCCCACGGCAGCTTTGATACGCATGCCTCGCAGATGCCTATGCATGCCAAGCTGTGGAAGGAAGTGGATGGGGCCATCGATGCCTTCTTCCAGGATCTACGCGAGCATAATGCCTCTGAAGACACGATCATGCTGATCTGGACGGAATTTGGTCGGCGCGTCAAAGAGAATGGCTCCGGCACTGATCACGGTGCTGGGGGCGTGGCGTTTGTTATCGGGGAGCATGTCAAAGGCGGGCAGTATGGTGCCTTCCCATCCCTGCGGGATTCGGATCTCACCCAGCAGCGTGAAGGGATGTTCGGCAATCTACGCTACAGCTACGATTTTCGTGGTCTCTACTCGACCATCGTCGATCGCTGGCTCGGGCTTGATGGCCCTGCCATTGTTGGCGGCCAGTTTGAGCAATTGGCCTTCGTCTAAAGGAGGGTGGTATGAGCACGAACATTGGTTTCCGCTACGCGCATACCATAGGCCTCCTGGCCCAGACCGGCAGGGGGTTCAGTCTGCCCGTTGACTGCGCCCTGGGCCCGGAGGGTGTGCTATATGTCCTGAACCGCGGTACCCCTACGCAGCGTAATACGCACGTCACCATCTGCACAGTAGACGGCGAATACCGGACTGACTTCGGGTCATATGGCGCTGGAGATGGGCAGTTCATCTGGCCGACGTCCATCGTCGTGGATCGTGAGGGGTGCGTATACATTAGTTCTGAGAGCGAACATCGCATCCAGAAATTTGGCTCGACCGGCCAGTTCATCAGCAAGTGGGGCACACCGGGCGGCGGTGACGGTGAGTTCGATGGCCCGGCCAGCATGGTCTTCGACCGCGACGAGAATCTCTACGTGGTGGACCACCTCAACAACCGCGTCCAGAAGTTCACCAAAGAGGGCAAATTTTTGCTCAAATGGGGCACCAAAGGCGAGGATGAGGGGCAGTTTAATTTGCCCTGGGGCATCGGTCTGGACACCGACGGTAATGTCTATGTTGCCGATTGGCGCAATGACCGGGTGCAGAAGTTTACCCCTGAGGGCAAATTCCTGGCTGCGTATGGTACCTCAGGCGACCGTGACGGCGAGTTCCATCGCCCGAGTGCCGTCGCCGTTGACGGGGACGGCAACATGTATGTCGCCGATTGGGGCAACAACCGGGTACAGGTACTGGGACCGGATGGGCATTTCCGCGTTAAGCTTTTGGGCGACGCTGGCCTGTCGAAGTGGGCTCAGGAGTTTTTACCAGCCAACCCGGACTACATGGAAGCACGTGCCACCGCGAAGAATCGCGAAACCGAGCGCTTCCTCTGGGGCCCCACGGCAGTGAAGCTCGATACGGCTGGCTATCTGTACATTGTCGATAGCTGCCGGTATCGGATTCAGATCTACCGCCGCTCGTATTAGTCCGTGACCCATCTCTCCATCTCCTCCCCCCGTGCGGGGGAGGAGCTTTTTCTTGTCCCCTCTTCCGCCGGGAGAGGGGGAGGGACTTTGGCCCACGATGCTCATCCGCGAGGCCTCCCCAACCGATGCTGCCGCCATCGCCCGGGTGCACGTCGACAGTTGGCGCACCACCTATGCCGGTATTGTGCCCGCTGACTATCTTGCCAATCTCTCGTATGCGCGACGCGAGCAATTCTGGCGTGACATCTTCTCTACCCCTACCCCATCGAGCTGTGTGTATGTTGCCGCGCAGGACACCGGAGAGATCGTCGGGTTTGCCTCTGGAGGACCCGAGCGTAGCGGCAATGCTCTTTATCGCGGCGAACTGTACGCCATCTACCTGCTTGCCCCCTATCAACGTCGGGGTCTCGGGCGCCGTCTCACCATGGCGGTGGTCCAACGGCTGCTGCAATGCGGCCTGCCGTCCATGCTGGTGTGGGTCTTGGCCGCCAATCCAGGGCGTGCCTTCTACGCGACGCTTGGCGGACAGCAAGTAGACGAGAAGGAGATCACGATTGGGGCCGCGCCACTGCTCGAAGTTGCCTATGGCTGGCCAGATCTTCGCGAGCTCGTGCAGAGACTCCAGTTTTCTGATACTCTCGGATGAGACAAAGGAAGTAAAACAGTAGCACAACAATGGAAGGCAGCTGGGGAAGGCGTGGACTTTTACCAGGTCGTCGATCAGGTCGTTGAGTTGCTCCGCCACCGTGGCCGTGTCTCCTATCGCGCTCTGCAACGCCAATTCGGCCTCGATGATGCCTACCTCGCAGACCTCAAGACAGAACTCATTGTGGCCCAACGCCTTGCAGTGGATGAGCACGGACAGGTCCTGGTATGGACAGGAGGGGCAACGTCGACCATGCCGCTCCAGACTGTCTCAGCCACCAATGGTGGTGGGATACGCCTGTATGGGGCGCTCCATCTAGCAATCGTGCTCCTCCAACACGAGGGCCGGCTCACCTATCGCACCCTCATGCAGCTCTGTGGCCTCGATCAGGCGCTTATGGAGGCAGTACGGAACGAGCTGCTCTTCAAACGGGTCGCCCGCGATGAGCACGGGCAGGGTCTGGTCTGGAGGGAGGAGGCGTCGGCCGGGCGTGTATCGCCCCTGGCCACCATGGGTGCCGCTGACCGGCTAGAAACGCCACCCGTTGGGCTCTCAGCTATAGTCCCAGCCCATGACCTGATCACCGCCACGGACAGCACGCCCGCTGCTACGCCATTGCCAGGGGCTGTGAGTGCGGACGACAGCCACCCACCCACGTCACTGGACGTCTCCGGGACCGCATCTGAGGCGGTCCGCCGTGCCCGCGAGGCCGAACGGCGGCAACTGACCGTGCTGTTCTGCGACCTGGTGGGCTCGACGATGCTCTCTGGGCAGCTTGACCCAGAAGACCTCCGGGCCGTTGTGCGGGCTTATCAAGAGACTGCGGCCGTGGTGATTCAGCGCTACGAGGGACATATTGCGCAATACCTCGGGGATGGTTTGCTGGTCTATTTTGGCTACCCCCAGGCGCATGAAGACGATGCGCAGCGGGCGGTGCACACGGGCGTGGAACTCGTCGAGGCCATCGGAGGGCTGAATACGCGTCTGGAGGCCAGCTACGGCGTGCAACTCGCCGTGCGGCTTGGCATCCACACGGGACTGGTGGTCGTCGGAGACATCGGGGGTGGGGGTCGGCATGAGCAGCTTGCCCTGGGCGAAACGCCCAACATTGCGGCCCGCTTGGAAGGCCTGGCTGCACCGAATACCGTGGTGCTCAGCCCGGTAACGGCGCGGCTGGTGCGCCAGACCTTTGTGCTCGAAGACCTGGGCACCTCTGCCCTCAAGGGTGTGGCCGAGCCCATGACCATCTGGCGGGTACTCGGCCGGCGCACACCCTCGCAGCATGACGACGATGCGACTCCCGACAGGACACCGTTTCTGGTCGGACGCGACGAAGAACTCGGCCTGCTGCGCCGCCGCTGGGAGCAGAGTAAGGAGGGTCTCGGGCAGGTGGTCCTCCTGAGTGGCGCGGCGGGCCTTGGCAAATCCTCCCTGGTGGCAGCGCTCCGGGCCCAGGTCGGGCGCGAAGGCTCTGCCCGCCTGACGTTGCGGTGCTCTCCCTATCACACCAACAGTGCCCTCTATCCCGTCATTGAGCACCTCCAGCAGGTGCTCCAGTTTGAGCGCACCGATCCCCCTGAAACGAAACTGGCCAAGCTGGAGCACGGGCTCCAGACTTATCGTCTGCCTCATGAAGAGGTTGTACTCCTGTTTGGTGCCCTGCTGGCCGTGCCGCTGCCCGCAGAACGCTATCCAGCCCGCAACGTGTCCCCACAACAGCAGCGGCAGCAGACCCAGGATGCGCTCGTGGCCTGGTTGTTGGAAGAAGCCACCCGGCAGCCGGTGCTGGCCGTGTGGGAAGACCTGCACTGGGCTGACCCCACCACCCTCGAGCTGCTGGGGCTGCTGGTCGAGCAGAGCCCTACTGCCGCCATGCTGCACGTGCTGACGTATCGCCCGGAGTTTTCTCCGCCCTGGCCGACACGCTCGCATATAACGCCCATTACATTACACCGCCTGGAACGTCCGCAGGTGGAGGCGCTGATTGCGCACCTGGCGGGCGGCAAGGTGCTGCCGGTCGAGGTGGTGGCGCACATCGTGGCCAAGACGGACGGCGTGCCGTTGTACGTCGAAGAGCTGACCAAAATGCTACTGGCCTCCGACTTGCTGCGCGCCGAAGCCGAGCACTATGGCCTCACCGGCCCGCTGTCCACCATGGCAATTCCTGAGACCTTGCAGGATTCCCTGATGGCGCGCCTGGATCAGCTCACCACGGCCAAAGAGGTGGCGCAGTTTGGTGCGGTCCTCGGCCGGGAGTTCTCCTACGACATGCTCAGGGCTGTCTCGTCTCAGGACGAGGCCATGGTGCAGGACGGGCTGGCCCGGTTGGT
>Ga0081455_10001765_pt1 | contig 26139 bp, 23 predicted proteins | sample TabmetS3T2R1_FD_70207 | JGI IMG/M metagenome (GOLD analysis project Ga0081455, IMG submission 70207) | Tabebuia heterophylla rhizosphere microbial communities from the University of Puerto Rico - S3T2R1 | ecosystem: Host-associated > Plants > Roots > Rhizosphere ...
CGGCGAGCGAGCCGCTCGCCGCGGGCCACATTCGTGAAGCACTGTCGCGCACGGTGCGCGATCGCGTTCAGCGGCTCGACGTCGCGTGGTCGCTGGGCTCGACGAACACGGAGCTCGTATCGCGCCCGAATCCGCCGCCGGGCCGTACGGACGTGCTGCTCGCCGAATTTCAGACGGGGGGACGCGGCCGGCGCGGACGCTCATGGATTGCGCCACCGGGCGGGTCCGTGTGCCTCTCGCTGAGCTGGACATTCCCGGACATGCCGCGCGATGTCGGTGCGCTCGGTCTCGCCGTCGGTGTATGTGTGCTGCGCGCCCTCGAATCATTCGGCGTGCCGGACGTACGCTTGAAGTGGCCGAACGACGTGCTCGTTGCGGATCGCAAGCTCGGGGGAATTCTCATCGAGCTGCGGGCGGAGTCCGACGGGCCGGCGTGTGCGGTGCTGGGCATCGGGCTCAATGTGGCCCTCGGCTCGGAATTGCTCGAGAAGATCGCGGCCCTCGGGCTGCCCGCGACCGACCTCGCGTCGGTGGCGCGCGCGGCAGTCTCGCGCAACGCGTTGACTGCGAATCTCGTCGAGGCGTGCGTGCGCGGCTTGCTCGAGTTCGAGCAGGAAGGATTGCGTCCTTTCATCGAAGAATGGCGGCACGCGGACGCGCTGCGCGGGCGGCCCGTCACGGTGCAGGCCGGAGAGGAGAGCGCGCGCGGGCTAGCGCGCAGCATCGATTTGAACGGCGCGCTGCTCGTCGAGACGCCTCATGGGCTGAAGAAATTCTTCTCCGGAGAAGTCACGGTGAGGCCTGAGTGAGGGGAACGCGCACGCGAGCCGGGACGCTGCTCGTCGACATCGGCAACACGCGCGTGAAGTGGGCGCGGCTCGCCGGCGGCAAGCTCGGCCGGCAGAAGGCGGCCGCGCATGCGGGCTGGGCGAGTGAGGACTTTGCGCGAGCGTTGTTCGGCAAGCAGCGGCCGCGGGCGGCCTTGCGCCGGACGGCACAGGCCACTCTCGCCGGCGCGCGCGCGTCGGCGCCCGCGGTGCCCGTACGGGGTCGGGGGCGGCGAGCGGCGGGCCGCCCCGGCGATCTCGAGCGCATTCTCGTGGTGAGCGTCGCCGGTCCGCGTGTCGATCGCGCCTTCACCGCGGCCGCGCAGGCGCGTACCGGAATCGAGCCCGAGTTCTTCGTCTCGAGGCGGCGCGCCGGCGGCGTCACCACCCGATACGCCGAGCCGTGGCGCCTCGGCGCCGACCGCCTCGTCGGCACCATCGGCGCCCATCGGCTCGCCCGCGGTCGCGCGGTCTGCATCATCGCCGTCGGTACGGCGCTCACACTCGATCTCCTCGACCAACGCGGCCGCCATCGCGGTGGCGCGATCGTGCCCGCCCCCGGCCTCATGAAGGACAGCCTGCTCGCCAAAACCAACGGCATTCGCCGTCGCGCGCAGGGCGGCTCGCCCGCTGGAAACTTCTTTGCGCGCAGCACGCGCGCCGCGATCGAGCAGGGTTCGCGATACGCGGCCGCCGCGGTGATCGATCGGGCCGTAGCCGAAGCGCGTAACGTCATCGGCCGCGCGCCCCTCGTACTGCTCACCGGCGGTGGCGCGCCGGCCCTGCGGCCACTCATCCGCAGCCCGCACCGCTTCGTACCGGACTTGGTGCTGCGAGGCCTCGCCGTTCTCGCCACGGATTCCGCGAAACCGCCCTAACAACTGCGCGCGCCCCATAGTCATTGTTTGGCGACACTCCTAGAATCCGGGCGTGCGCATCGCCTTCTTCGTGCTATTGGCCATAAACCTCGTCTATCTGGCGTGGGCCGGATGGATCGACGCGCCGACGCCCCCCGCGGTGGTCGCGAAGACCGGCCCGGTGCTCCCTGAGCTGAAGCTCGCGTCCGAGGGCGCCCCCACCGATCAGACGAAACTCGCCACACCTGACGCACTCGCGTCCCAAAGGCTGGCCGCCCTTGCGAGCAACGACGTGCCGCCCGCCGGCGCGACGAACACGCGCTGCGTCTCTATCGGCCCGTTTTCCGATCTCGCGCGCGCCGCGCGCGGGGCCGCCCTGCTCCACGACCGTGGCTTCAATCCGAAGCAGCGCGCCGAGCAGGGCGAGATGTGGGAAGGCTTCTGGGTCTACGTCGGCGGCCTGAAATCGGCGGCGGACGAAGCGAAAGTCGTGAAGACGCTCGAGCGGGCCGGCATCAACGACGCGCATGCGATGCCCGACCGGGACGAGGGTCGCCGCGTCTCCGTCGGTTTGTTCACGGAGAAGGAGCGCGCCGAGAAGCGCGCCGCCGCGGTGAAGCGGCTCGGCTATACAGCCGAAGTGGTCGAGCGCAAACAGCCCGGCACCATCTACTGGGTCGATCTCGAATTGGGCGCGAGCGATCGCACCGTGCCCACCGAAGGCTTACTGTCCGACGAAGACGCGGGTGCGCGCCTCGAGATTCGCGTGTGCCCCGGTAGCGCGCCGCCTGCTCCGATCGCGCCGAAGTCCGCTCCGTTGCCGCGCGACGCGCGCCCGGCCGCCACCACAGCGGACGCAGGAGTACCGCGCCCGGGTTGACGGAGGCGCATTTCGCGTACGCTCTCACTGTGCTCGACCTCGACGCTTATCTCCGCCGCATCGGTTACGACGGCGCGCGCGTGCCGACATTCGAAACGCTGCGCGCGGTGCAGCTGTGCCACACCCAATCGATCACATTCGAAAATCTGAATGCGCTGATGGGCTGGCCCGTGCCGGTCGATCTGCCTACGGTGCAGGAGAAGATCCTGCGTCGCGGACGTGGGGGCTGGTGCTTCGAGCAGAATCTGCTCTTCGGACACGCATTGCGCGCGATCGGATTCACGGTGACGGATCTCGCGGCGCGCGTGCTGTGGGGTAGCGACGAACAGGTCGTCACTCGTCGCAGCCATATGGCGCTGCGAGTGATGGTGAACGGCGAACCGTTCATCGCCGACGTCGGTTTCGGCGGCCAGACGCTGACCGGTCCGGTGCGATTGCAGTTAGATGTCGCGCAAGCGACGCCCCACGAGGATTTTCGACTCGTGGCCGCCGGCGACGAGCTCAAACTACAGTCGTTGGTCGGCGGCACGTGGCGATCCTTGTATCGCTTCGATCTGCAACCGCAGTTCGCCGTCGACTACGAAGTCATCAGCTATTTCCTGGCGACACATCCCTCATCGCAGTTCCGCACGACGCTGCGCGTCGCGCGTGCACTGCCGGGCTTGCGCCACGGGCTGCTGAACGAGCAGCTCGCGACGCATTACCTCAATGGGGTGACCGAGAAGCGCACGTTGACGAGCGTGGCTGAAGTCCGCGACGTCCTGGCGGACCTCTTCGGCCTCACGCTGCCGCCCGGGCCCGATCTCGACCCGGCCATCGCCCGGGTCTGTTATTTCCCGTAAAATCGGCCGCCCACCTCGGTGCCGGCTTAGCTCAGTTGGTAGAGCGCCAGTTTTGTAAACTGGATGTCGCGGGTTCGATCCCTGCAGCCGGCATACCCCCGATGCCCCGCCGCGGCCCAGCGCCTCAGTGCGCTGGCGTCAGCTCGCGTGAGCGGCTGCGGCCGGACGCGCGCTATACGCTTCCATCAGCAAGCCCGTGCCCCCGCGCGAGACATGCGCGACGACAGCGGTGCGGCGATGGAGCTTCGTGATGGCGCCGAGATTGATGGCGAAAGCGAGCTCGACCTGTTGCCCTTTGCGCAGACCGAGATTCGTGGTCTCGATGAACACACCCGTGGCACTGAGATTCACCGCGCGGCACAGCTTCCTGCGCCCGCCGGGAATGTTGATGTAGACGGTCGTTCGGGCTCGGTGCCTGGTATGCAGTCGGCGTTCCACGGATGGTCTCTTATATTTCTGTCGGCGTGGGGATCAACGGTTCCGATTATGCCTTCGTTCCCGCAAGCGCACGGGCCCGACTCAACTTATCGCGGCACCGCACTCACGCCGAAATCCTGCGACCGCCGCGTGTTGGCGTCAAGCCAGCGCCCCTTTAGGGCGCGCCCATGGGCGCAATCTGTCGAATCGCGAGGCGCACGGCCAGAGGACAATGATCAGACAGGCGCGCGTGGCGGGCGTCGGCCGCGCTGAAGGTCACGCGCTCGAACGAGCCGGGGACGAGTGCGTCAGCCAGGGTCCGGCCGATCACGATGTGGTCGATGAATGCCGAATGTGCCTGTCCTGGCACGCAGTTACGGAAGGGCTGCCCTTCGGCCACGTTGAGCAGGTGTGCATCGGGCGGGTCGCGGTCCGAAATCGCCTGCCACATCTGCGCGGCCCCGCGTTCGCGCAACAATTCCCGATTGAAGTCGCCCAGCACGGCGAACCGATGGTGGGCGCGGGCCTGTGCATCGATCCAGCCTTCGAGCGCCGGCACTTGGCGAGCGAGCGTCTCGCACGCCTTCCCGCCGCCTGCGAGCGATTTGTCGCTGCAGCCGGACTTGAGATGGATGCTGAGGAGATGGAGCTCCTGCGGCTGACCGGGGAACAGCACCAGCTCGGTTCCGCGCCGGAGTGTGTCGTCCAAGGACAGCGCGCTGAAGTCCGGCCCGCAGCGTTTCGACAGACCCGCGCGCACCGCGAACCCGGTGTTCTGCAAATGGCGGCTGCCGCTGAAGCAGAACTCGTAACCGGGGAATACGAGCCGCGCAGCGTCCACGCCATCCACTTCTTGAAGCGCGATGACGTCGGCGTTCAGCTCGCGCGCGTAACGCGCGAGCGCGGCGAAGTCGCGAGACGAACGCTCGAGGCGCTGCGCGACATCACACGGCAAACGACGGTCGTTCGCGAATGCTTGCGAGCCTTTCGGCACGCAAGTGCTCTTCAGCGGCTTGAAGGTCGCCGGTGCAAGCAGCCACTCGAGATTCCAAGTGGCGATCTTCAGTGTCGCGGGTCGTGTGGATTCGGAGCCAGGCGCGGCAGGCGTCGAGAGCAGCAGCGCGCCAACTAGCGCCAGCACTCCACGGTGCGATTCGCCGAGCCGCTGTCGAGGGCCGTGCGGGTGCCGGCTTCGTTGATGGTGAACGTCTGACAGGTCGTGTCGTCCTTCTGGCCTTTGGTCGTCACGACGCTTGCCGTTGCCGTATAGCCCGTTGCGGTGAGCTTCACATCCAAGCTGTAGAGCCCTTGCTCCGAAGTCGTGGGAAGACCGAGCCCGCCGTCGGCGGGTGCACTGTCCAGCTTCTCACTGTACTTGCCATTCTGCACGAGGAACTTCTCCTCGCCGGATTGAATACGCAACAGGGCCGTCGTCGCCTCCGTGCGTTGCGAGCGCAGCATGTAGCGCCGATAACTCGGCACGGCGATCGAGGCGAGGATCGCGATGATGACCACCACGGTCAGCAGCTCGATCAGTGTGACGCCCTTCAGTCGATTGTGCATGAATTCACTCCGTCCAGCTCCTCGAGCCTACTCGACTTGGTCGGCGTCCCTGCGCCAATACGTGCGTACGGTGCCGTTCACCTGCACGCACTGACCGAGGATATGCATACCGGCGAGACACACGGTCGGCGGCCCGGGCGTCTTGGCGCCGAGCTGGTCGGCGAGATCGCCGCGTAGCACGCCGACGTTGACCGCACCGAGAATGCCTTCGTGCAGCACGTCCGTCGAAATGTCCTGGTTGTCGCGGGTGTCATCCTTTTTCAGATCGAGCGCCGGCTTGCCGTTGTCGGCCTTGAACGCGTACACGCGATTCATCGAGCGCGGCCGGCACGAGGTGCGCACACCCGACGAGTCCGGTTGATAGGTGGGAACGAGGATCACGCCGTTCACCGTCGTGGCCTCGGCCAAGACCTTCTCGCCGGCGTGCGCGGAGAACACATACTTCCACCCGTCATCGGCCGCGGTGACCGGCGAGCCGTTCGGATCCGCGGTGATGTCGATCAGCGATGCATCCTGCAGTCGCGGGCGCGCGTTGGCTTGGGCTTGCGTCAACTTCGTGAACGGCTGCTTGTCGCGCAGCGAGTAGAACCGGTCGAGCGTGTCCGTTCGAAGCGGGTGGCCGCGGTAGCCCGAACCGATCGCGATGTTGTAGTACGGATCGGCTCCGCGGCGCTGGATCAGCGCTACGTCCGGCGCGTTGTAGAAGCGTCGGGTGTCCGCGATGTTGGTCGTCGCCGGCGACACGATCTGTCCCTGGCCCAGCTCGGCGAAGACGGTGCCCGTCACGAGATTGCCCACCGGTTTGCCGTTGAAGATGTCGAAGCGCCAGACGCGCCCGCCCATGTCGCCCGCGTATAGGCGATCCGCGAAGAGATCACCGTCCGTGTCGATCACGTTGATGCGACCGGGGAACGCGCTCTTCATATCGGCGAATTGCGTGCGAAATCCTTGTTGCGCCCCCGTGCCCGCCGTGTCCGTCGTCGAGGCGGCGTACCACAGTAGCGCGCCGGACTTCGCATCGACGAGGAAGAGGTGGTTGCCGGTCGTATCGTCGATCTGCGGGCCGTTCTCCTGCGCGCCGTCGTAGCCGCCGCCGAAGACCAGGGCGAGCTTCTGACTGTTCTGATTCGCGCCTTGCACGTCCACGCGCGTGATCTGCGGCGGCGACCACGTCTCGCCGAGACCCGGCAGCACCGTGCCGTCGTCGACCCACATGAGCGACGGCGTCGTTGGGTCGGTCACGTCGAGCGCGTAGTAGCTGTGTCCACCACGACGCATGCCGACGTACAGCCACACGCGGTCGCCGTCATCGCGGTCGATCACACCATCCTCTTTCCTGTCGAGACGCAGGACGACGATGTCGCCGTCCAGGCCGTAGGTGCGACTGACGACGGTGGGATTCGCACGCAGTTGCTTCAGGCGCGGCAGCAACTCTTTCGGTACGAACGCCCATTGCTCCACACCGGTGGCGGCGTCGACAGCGTGCAAATAACCGTCGTTCGTGGCCATGAAGACGACGTCTTTGGAAGCCGCCGCGGTGCCGCTGTACGTGACGACCGTCGGCGTCGAATGCAGCGGGTCGCCGATGCGTTTCGTGTTCTTGCCGTACGCGAAATCGACTGTCGCGGTTAGCTCGGCGGTGGTCGTGGTCGCGCCGAAGTCCGTTGCTACCGCCGTGTTGAGCGGGACCAGTGCGCCGTTCGTGGTGTTGCCCGCCGGATTGTTGCCCAGGAACGTGTAGATCGTGCGCGTCGCCGGCAGTTTCGACGCCGCGCCGCCGGCCGTGGCCTCGTTGCCATCCGCGACCGCGGACCAGAAGCTCTGCGCGGTGTCCTTGAAGATACCTTTCTGCTGGTTGATGGCATCTTTCATATCGACGCCGGCGATGACCAGCGACTTGGGTGTCGTCGTGCCGTCCACGGCCAGCTTGTACTTCTTGAGATTGCCGTCCCACCGGAGCGTGTCGTCCGGCGAGAACATCGCGAAATACAGATCGTCGCGGGTCTGCGCGCGATTGAAAGCGTTCACGCCCACCGACGCGGTGGAGAACGTGGTCGAGCTGTTCAGCACTTCGTTCGCGATGTTGGTGAGCACCTCGGTGAGCTGGTCGCTGTTGGAGGCGTCGTAGCGCTTGCCACCGCCGGCATCCGCGACGCGATCCAGGAAGCTCAGACCCTTCACTTCTTTGCCGAAGCCGATCGTGTAGGTCGTCACCGTCTGCACATCGTCGAGCGTCGAGCTGAGGTCCGTGTTGTGCAGATAGCCGGACAGAGTCGTGTTGTGCAGATAGCCCGCCATGTCGTCGAGACAGATGCCGTCGTCGCCCGGGTTCTGCGCGGGATCGAGCGTCGAATCGACGCTGCACATGCCTTTCGCGCCATGCGCGAGCGTGCTGATCGCGTCGTCCGCCTCATTGTCCTGCGTCGGCAGGCCGTCGGTCAGATAGACGACGTAGCTCTTCTGGCATTGATCCGTGATCGGCGACTTGTACGTGGTCGCCGTGGCATGCGCCGCGGGGTCATCCGGACCCGGCTTCGCGCCCGTGCCGCCATCGCCGAAGACGACCGCGCCGCCGGCGAAGTATTGCCCCGCTTCGTACAAGGTCTCGGAGAGCGGTGTCCAACCGTCCGCAGTGAAAGAGTTGACGGTATTGATGATCTCCTGACGATTGACGCCGACATCCTGCACGGCCTTCGCGACGTAGCCGCCCCGCGCGGCGGTCTCGCCGTTGGGGCCGCCGTTGTTGTTGTAGCGCATGAGGCCGAGATTCACGCCGTCCACCGATGAGGCGAGGCCGATCACGGCGCTTTTCACGGAATCGATGCGGCTGATGGTCTTGTTCGGCGTCTGGCTGTGCCAGTTCATCCAGTTCGCCGAATAGAAGTTGTACGTGAGGGTCTGATTCCAATCGATGACGCGCGCCGAATTCGTGCTCCACGGGTTGTTCTGGTCGCCGTTCTGCGCGTACTTCGCATTCGAGCCGGCGCTCTCGCCATCCGTGCCGCTGTCGGCGAAGCACTCGATGAGCTCGCCGGTGCCCGCGGCTTTCAGGTCGCGCCAGATTTGCGTCGTCGTGTCGTATTGCGCGGCCTTGCCGATCCAGCGGCCGGAGAGGCCGGCGAGCGCGCTGGTCAGGGCGGCGCACTTGTTCGAATCGATCGTGATGAAATCGGTCGAGCTGCAGTCCGGTATTTGATCGCCCGAGCGCCGGAAGAAGATGCGGCCCGCCTGGCAGTTGTTCCGTTCGGTGTATGCAAACGCGGCATCATAGGGATCGCGTTCGTTCGCCGCGTCCTCCGTGGTCATGCTGCCCGAGGTGTCCACGATGAACAGGATGTTCGGGCGGATGTCGGGCGAAGTGAGACTGGAGTTGGCGTAGATCTCGGTGTCATCCGCGAGCGCGGGCGTCGCGCACGCGAAAGTCGACGCAAGGCCGAGCAGCGCGCTGCCGAGTCGCGGGTATGAGCTCAACATCGGACTCTCCTACTGATCCAGGCCGCCGGTGATCAACACGCGGCGCACCGATCTGAAGTCGTCGGCGAGGGTGACGACGACATGCGCTTCGGGATGCGTGGCGAACTGGCGCCGCATCTCATCGAGCGTCACGAGCTCTTTGCGGATCTGATAGACCGTGGTGCTCGTCGTGCTCACCGAGAGCGCCGGACACGTGGAGCACGGCAGCGCCGCGAGAATTCCGGGATCGCTCGTCGGCAGCGTGATCGAGGCCGCGTTCAGCTCGTGCGCGTACTGCTTGATCTGCTGACCCGACGCGAGCCACGGCACGAGACACGCCGCGAAGGCGAGGGATACACGGGTGGCGCGCTGCATTGTCGTCTCCGATGACTTCAAGGGGGGTCGTTGCCCAGATAGGGCACGTTGCCGCCATTGGGGCCGCTCCCGCCCGGGCCGCTCAAGACGTAAGTGCCTTGGCGGACGTTCGATCGAGCGTTGCGCACCGACATGCCGTTGCTGTCGATGCGATAGTGAAGACCGACGAACTTGTTGGCGCTGTAGCCGGGAACGTCGCTGTCCTCGCCCATGTACTGCACGATGATCGAATAGTTGTCGTCCGGCAGCGCGACGCTCGCCACGTTCGTCTTCGTGTACGGTTTACTGGAATCCGTGCCCGCATCACCCGTTTGCACGTCGCGCATCGCCCGTTCGACTCCCACTTCGGAGACCTGGAACGCGCGCTCGCGAAACTGCTCGTTGCCGGCCATGACGAGCTCGGTGCTCGAGGTGCTCATCGCGGTGATCGCGAGCAGCGTGAGGATGGTGAGCATCACCATGCCGACGACCAGGGCTGCGCCACGTTGCTTGTGCGGATGCATGACTGCGTCCTTCAGAGCGTGCGAGCGTTGCGCAGGAATACGGTGCGCGAGACCAGCACGCGTCGATAGCCGGTGTCGGTGCCGCTCGGCGTGTACTTGATGTTCGCGTATTCGTAAGGCTTGGTATCGACGAAGCCGGGCTCCGGCTGCTCCGCGCGAATGCGCAGCCAAATGCGTACCGCAACGACCTGCGCCTGACGTCCGCCCGCCGCCGCCGTCGGCGTTTTCAGGACGTCGTCGTCCGCGGCGACGTAGCGCGAGATCAGGCCGTTCGGGTTGTCGGGGATGCCATTCTTGTCCTCGTCCACGTCGACGCCGGCGATGCCGTCGTGATCGCCGCTGTCGATGCCGAACTCCACCTGCATGTCCTCGACGCCGGGCAGCACTTCTTCGTCCTCGATCGACGGATTGCCGCCCTTCGTCGCGAGGTACTTGCGCCGGAGCGACGGCGTCGTCTTGCTGGCATCGGATTGCTGCGCGATGTAGTACGAGTGCAGGATCAGGTCGTGCACCTCGCGGCTGTCGTCGATCGGTCCCGGCGCGGTGGCGGCGGCGAAAATGAACTGATTCGAACGCTTGAGCTCGTTCACGTAGAGCTGCAGTTTCGCCGCGCTGACCGCCGCAACCGCGGTCGAGGCGCGGCGAATCGTCAGCGTGTCCGAGTCGGTCTGATAGTCGAACTTGGGCTGACAATCGGTCGCGGCGCTGAAATATGCGCCGTTGGTTCCTTGCACCGTCGCGAGCAGGTCGACGACGAAGTTGGTGCCGCAGGTGTGGATCGCGTCGGGTGCCGTGACGACTTTCGTGTCGTTCTGCTCGAGTTGCGAAACCGGATACTCGTTGCCGCTCACCGGATCCATGAAGCGCAGGTCGGTCGGATTGTTGGAGAAGCCGAAGTACCCCGCGAGTTGCAGGTCGGGCTCCAGCACACTGAGGGCGTAACGGCCGTATTCCTGCAGGCGCGCTTGCTTGTCGTTCAGCGCGTAGCTCGTTCGGCTCTGCGAGTAGACGAATACGGTGCCGACGATGATGAGCGAGCTGATCGCGAGACCGACGAGCATTTCGATCAACGTGAGGCCACGCTGACCGTGCCGCGACGAGTGCGCGAGAGGAGTGCGGCGCGCGTTCATCAGGTCGATCCTATCGTCGTGAATTCGAGGCTCGTGACGAGGAAGTCGTCGCCGCCTACATCTTTCCAGCGCGCGGTAACGGTGTAGCGCGCGGGATCGTTCGAGGTCGCGCCGGCGTTGTACTTCACCTCTACCTGCGGCGCGGTGTTGCCGTCCGCGCCTTGGGGCAGCGTGCGCACGACCGCGTCGTACCACTGTCGGAGGTCGTACACCGCGAGGTCGGCCGCGGTGCAGTCGTTCGCGACGCAATCCATTTTCGGGGCGGGCGGCGCGGTACCGAAGCTCGCGTCGTATTTGTCGAGGCCCATTCGATTTGCCCGGATGCGATCCGCCATGTCGTTGACCAAGTGAACCGCGAGCGTGCGGCTCAGCGCCGTGCGGTTCGCGCGTACGCTCTCGAGATACATCACGGCGATGCCGAGCATGCCGACCGACAGCACGAGCAGCGCGACGAGCGCTTCCACGATGCTGACACCGCGATGCCGACGCATACGACGCGCGCTCACGATGGGCATTTGACATCCTTCCACGCAGCGCCGAGCACGTCTTCTTCGCTGCCGTCACCGACGGTCCGGGTGATGCGCGCGCGGCCGGTGATGGTGATGAGAATGCCGCGACCCGGCGAGACGGCGAGGTCCGGCCGGCCATCGAGGCCGCGGTTATCACACAGCGTGATGTGGCTCAGCGGCGTGAGCGCGGCGACGTTCTGACGGAAGCCGCTTGCGGCGAACTGCAGACAATCGCCGTCGGTCCTCACGCGCAGCGGATTCGTGCGGTTTGCGTTGTCGAGGGTACGTGCACTGAGGAGCGGCTCACTGGCGGAGTCGCCGCGCACGCAGTTGCCGTCCGCGTCGTCGAACACGATCCAGCCGACCTCGGAGGTCGCGGAGCACTTCGCATCAGCGCTCGCCGGATCGTCGGTGCGGCACGCCGCGACGGTGCGTTGCCGCTTGATCGCTTCAGTGCGCGCGACGGTCACGACGGCGAGCAGATCGTTCGCCGCGTTGGTGAGCCGGTTGTTGAGGCGGAACTGCTGGAAGCTCGGAGCACCGATCGCGAGGATCGACGCCGCGAGCACCACGACGATCATCAGCTCGGTCAACGTGAAGCCGTGTTGCGTCCAGCTGTTCATGGCGCCGCATCATCCGGCGTTTGCCGGACCTGAACGGCGCGAGCCGATGAGCGGCCGCGATCCGAGGATTACCGGTCGCGGAGTGTGACGCGCGTCACGCGGCGAGTTGACTTAGTGTGCGCGTGATGTGTCGGGCCGCACGAAATTTTCGAGTGTCGCCAAATTCCGACGAGAAGTGTGAAGGGGCTACTTGCCCCAACAATCTGACACGGGCTTGGAGCCGCTTCTGTCGCGCTTGTTGACCTGGTCGAGCGTCAGGTTGCCGCAGCCGGTGTCAGCGGCTTGTTTGCCCTGAGGAGTTGCGGTGAGCGTGAACGTCGACGCCGTGCGGTTCGAGATGCTGATCTGGTACATCCCGTTTTCCGAGGGCTGCGCCGCTCCCAACACGGCGCAACCCAGCGTAGCGTTGGAGTTGTAGGTGTAGCTGTTGAACCGCGTGTAACAGCGCTCGAGCGCGCCAGCGTAGAAGAGCAGCGCGGTCTTCGCATCCGTGCGATTCGCTCGCAGCGTGTACTGCCGATAGCTGGGAATCGCGATGGCCGACAGGATGCCGATGATGACCACCACCGTCAGCAATTCCATCAACGTCACACCGCGCTGCTTGTTTCGCACGTGCTGTTCTCCTTGCATATCGTTCACCGCAACTGCCGCCACGACTGTCTACCCTGGTCGCCCGGCCCCGAGTTCAGGTCCGGCGTGAACGTGCGGCCAGTCGTACCCGCACCGTACGCATGCTCTAAGCCGCTGCTGCTGGGTCCGGAGACGATACCGACCTTGCCGATCATGCCTTCGTCCGATTGGACGGCCGAGGTCACCACCTTGGTGCCGTCGGCAAGCGTCACGTAGTCGTTGTCGTTGAATTTGTCGTCACCATTCAGATCGAACGGCGGATACTGGAGACGCCCCCCCGACAACGCATCGAGAGCCATCAACCAGCTCGTGCCACCGAACGCGCAGGGGTCGGTGCTCGGGATGATCGTCGAGAAGATCACCTTGCCGTTGCGCAGGATCGAATCCGACACCTGCATTTCGCCCTTGAAGCCCGCCGGCGGCGGCACGCCAGGTGCCGCCGAGATCAGATCGAGGTACCAGCCGCGGTTCGTCACCGCGTTCTGCGTGGTGGCGCGTACGGGCGTGGTCTTGCCACCGGAAGTCACCGTCGCTTCGTACGTGATCTGCTGCGCAGTCAAGCTCGTTCGGCCCGGTATGGCAGTCGACGTTGCAGTGTTCGTGTCGATCAGACCGTAGAACGTCTGCGTACTGAGGTTGGCGAGCACCTTGTCGGTGGGCTCGAGGAATTTGCCGGTACCGAACAAGACGATCATCCCTTTGCCACCCGGCCCGCGCCCGATCTCGGGGCGTGAGGTGATCGGCTGGTTCTTGCCGCTACCGTCCTTCGCAATGAAGAGCGGCGCGCCACTGTATGGGATGTTCCAACTCGTCTCGGACGCGCTCGTCACGTCGAACTTCCACAGGTTGCCGAACAGGTCGCCGGCGTACACGTAGTCGACGATCTTGTCGCCGTTGAGATCCACGAGCGCGGGTGTGGCGAGCCCATTCGGGCGCCCAGCGCTCGTCGGGTCCTGTGCCGTGCCCTTGCCGGTATCGATCTTGCGCACCAACGCGCCCGTCTCGATGTCCACGAAGTACAACACGGCATTGCCGGTGCTGCTCTTCTGGCCGCCCGTCGCCGTGTCGTCGAACGTGTTGTTGTAACCGTTGCCGAACACGGCGAGCCACTTGGTGCCTGCCGCCGTGCGGAACTGCGCGATCGCGGGGCGGCTGAACGTGTAACCGAGGTCCGCATCGTTGGTATCCGTGAATTCCCAACGATAGATACTCGACGCGTTCGCTTCGCTGAAATTGGCGGGATTCGTCACGTCGAGTGCATAGATGCCCTGACCGCCTTTGTTGAGCCCGCCGAGCAACACGGTGTGCCAGGCGCTGCCGTAGTAGACGTCCCACATGTTGGGCGAGCCATCGACGAAAAACTTGTGCACGTAGTTCGGCTTCGCCAGCTCGTGCAGGTTTCTGAACACCGGGCTCGGAATGAACGCCAGCTTCTCGATGCCGGTGTCCGCATCGAAGCCGTGAAGCATCCCGTCGTTCGCGCCGACGTACACCATTTGCGGGCGATTTGCGTAAGTCGTGATGAACGTGGCGTACGACGCATCGAGAAAGCCGAAAGACGGCTTGCCGACGAAGAGGGGCGAGGAGTCCACGATGTCCCCGAGCTTCGTGACGCGTTTGCGGAAGGTGCCGCCGTTCTGCGTCTCTTTCGCGGCATCGCCCCGCAGGAAGTCGATTCGGTCGGAGCCCTTGCCATCCGCTGCCGGATCGAGCTGTCCCTGGCGAATGGCGCCGATGTTCGCCCAGCGGAACGCCACGGCTGCATTGGTGTTCTTGTTGGTGGTGATGATCGTGCGACTACCGGCCGTCGGCAGCACCGTGGCCGCGTCCCACTCCGCCGGCATCAACGTGCCGTCGGCGTTCAATGGGAACGATAGCAATTGGCCCGTCCAGTCGCCGCTGTTGAACTTCGCCTGATAGACGCGGGTTTCACTCGAGATGGAACCCGCGTTTACCGACGCGGACGACGCCGAGCTCACGCGCGAGATGATCTCGTTGAACGCTTTGGAAAGCTGGTCCGGCAGCGTCAGCGCATTGGTGACCAGGAAGTAGTTGCTCGGGTCGCCGGTATTGTTTTCGTCCCATTCGGCCTGCAGGTTCGGAACTCCGTTGCTGTCCTGATCCCTGAAGCCACCCCACTTGGCCGCGTACCACAGCGGGTCTTTGAGGATGTCCGCGCCGGCGGTCGCACCGGGCGCGAAGGTGCGGGTGTTGGTGAGCGGGAGCGGCGTGGCGCCGTCGTTCCACGTGCCCGCGCCGCTGTTCGGTGCGGGCGGCGTGCCCGTGAAGGCCGGTGGCGTGTCGAGGTAGTAATTCGGGTCGTTCGCGGCGGCAGTGTCCGTGTCCCGCACGTCGAAGTAGATGCCGTCGTGCGTGGTGCCCGAGATCACGTAGCCGATGTGCTGAATGAGGCTGCCCGCCGCGTATTGCGAGGTGAGTGTGACGTCGACCGTGCCGTTCGACTTCACCGTGTATTCGTACTGCACGATGGCGTCCATGTCGTGATCGGCGCCTTGCTCGACGTCTTCGTAATTGACGCGGAATTTGCCGTACGTGGAGCTCAGCGTGTCGACGTAGAAGTCGACGATCTGATTGGTAGGCTGGAAGCCGCTGGTAGCGGCCGAGACATTGGTGCCGCTCACGCTGCCGCCCACCGTCTTCGCGAACGGCACCAGCGTAATCTTCCTGTCGTTCACCGGGATCTCGATGCGCGGCAGCGGTGAGGCGAGCGCAACCGCGAACGTCGAGACCTTCTGGTCGCCGGTCTTTGCGTTCATGTCGTGAGTGAGGCCGTAGTAAGCCACGCTCGCAGAGTAGTAGCTGCCTTCCTTCGTCGGCTCTTCGGGCGCGAGGCCGCGGATGTTGCCGAAGCTCGTAATCGTTTTCGGGGTCGGCGCCTTGTCGTCGTTCGCGTCGCTCAGCGAGCGGCCGATGTAGTAGGTCTTGCTGCCGCCGATTTCGGTGTCCCAAATCTTTTGGCCGAGCGTCGCGACGTTCATGCCGGAGATGTCGCCGCTGAACGAGCCGAAGGCAGTTCCCGGGACCTTGTCGCTGTCGTACGACGGATTGATGTCACTAATGACAGTCTCGAACGGCTTCGCGCACCACGGCGCGTTCGCATACGGATCGTCCCAGGTCGCGACCGGCAAGCCGCCGCTCGGGAGTTGGCTTTCTTCGCCGGCACCGAACGACACCGCGTAATCCGGCGTCGGGCTCTGCTTGCCGGCGAAGTAACGCAGTCCTTCGTACATCATCTCGGCGATGGGGTTGCCCCACATCTGACACTCACCGGTGTTGATCGGTCCGCTGACTTTCCAGCCGCAGTCGTACGCGAAGCCGCTGCCGAAGCCGGTGGTCTTCAGGCGATTCAGCGTCTGGATGATTCCGGTGACGCTGGTGTTGAACGTGCCATCGCTGTTGATTTCGTTCTTGACCGAGCCCATGGCCTGGCGCAGCACGCCGCCGTCGGTGTTCTTCGCGTACGAACCGGTGACGAGGCCGAACTTCATCAGGTCCTGCTCGCCAAAATCCTGCAGCAGGCCCGTCGGCTTGTAGATGGTCGTGCCGGTCGAAGTCGTGTAGGGACGGCAGTTGGACTCGAGCCCGACGGTGTTGTTACACACCTGTACGCGGACGGGGTAGTCCGTGATGCCGGAGACGGTCGTGCGAACTTCGCCACCGCTCGCGTTCGTGCCCGTGACCACTACGGAGTCCGCAACGGGCCGCTCGATGCTCAGCCAGTTCCAGATTTTCAGTGGATTGCCCGCACCGTCCTTTTGGTTCGTCAACACGCGCAGCAACGGCACCGCATTGGCATCCGAGCGCAGCGTGGTGTTCGCGAACAGGTGGCTCGAGTTGGCGGCCGGCAAGGACAGCGGCGTGTATTTGGTGATGTCGTAGCCGTCCTTCGTGACGCTCTCGTACGACTTACCCCAGCTGTGTGCGTCCTGCGGAATGTAGGAGCGCTCGAGCACCGTGCGTGTCACGCTGTCGGTGGAGCGCATGCCGCCGTAGAGCACTTTGCGAAGCGCATCGATACGGCTCGTGGTCACGTAGTTCATCCAGTCGCCGCTCCACGAGTTGGAGCACGTCTTGTCAGCGGTAACCGAGGCCGGATCGAAGCGACTCCGCGACGAGTTGTAGGTGTAGCACTTGTGGGGATCGAAATAGCCGTAGTACGTGATCCTGGCCGGTTTGTAGCCGATCTCGGGGACGCCGTCGCCGTCGAGGTCCGCGTGATCGTTGTAGGCCTCGTAGTACAGCTTGTGATCGCGGCCGAGCACGAGGAGATTGAGGGGCGCGACGGTGCCGTTCAGGAACAGCGGCCCATCCACGAGCGAGAGCGGTCCCGCTTGCGCGCCCGCGGAGAACGCGAGCAACGCCAGCACTGCGGAACCACACAGCACGCTGAATCGTTTCGGTCGGAACGCGAGTTTCATTACGGTACTCACTGGTTATGCTCCGGACGTCGGCTCAGCGCCGCGCGTATGTGGATTGCAATACGGTCATTGCGGTCGGCGCAGCGGTCGCCGCCGAGGTTGCAGCTCCTGGCGAGGCCGCAGTGACCTGATAGAAGTAGCGCGAAGATCTGTTGCCGGCTTCGCCGGTGGTCAGGGGGTCGCTAATTTCGGCGACGAACTCGACCACGAAGCGCGGGTCGGCGTTGAGATCGGTCATTTCGGTGGTCGGGTGTGCGTGATCGCCGTTCGCCTCGTATGGGGTCGTGTTGGTGAGCCACCAGCTCGACCAAGAACGAGTTTCCGAATTGGCCACTGCGCTCGCACCGGGCGCCCAAAAATCGCACGGCGCCGTCGAGCAGGGATCCGGCGGGAAAGCCTGCGCAGCGATCATGTCCTCGCCGTTGCGTAGCGCGGCCTCGGCGCCCTGGAAGGACAGGTTGAGGTCACGCGTGTTGCCCGCCATGCGCTCCTGCACACGGGTCACTTGCATGGCACTGATGCCTATGACTGTCAGCACGAGCAGCAGCAAGAGACTCGTGACGAGTGCCGTGCCGGTCTGGCGGTTCTGCGCGTTCATGACCGAATATCCCCGATTCATTGTGTGGTGTTCCGCAACGCCACCGTCGTGGTGTAGAGCGTGCGCTGATAACGATCGCTGGCTGTTGTGACGTTCGTGCCAAGCAGGTTGTATGTGCGGGCCTCGGGCGACGGCGAAGTCGGCTCGACGGAGCGGATGAGCAGCGCGATGCTGACGCTGATCACGCGGCTCCAGTTCGTGACGGCCGACGCATTCTGATAAGCACCTACGGTCATCGACCCGGTGGTGTCGACACCGTAGAGAACCTGCATTGCCTCGACGCCCTCCACCAATTCCTGCGCGCCGTCGCGATTCGTGATCCGCCAAAGCGAGGGATTGCGCACGCCATTGCGCACGGTGCCGCTGTCACGGATGTAGTAGACGACCGTATCGACGGGCACGACGCGCGAGTTCAGAGGAAAGGCGACGCCGAGATCCGACGAGTTGTGTTTGACGGTCGCCGGCGATCCCAGCGTCGTATTGCTCACGTCGAACACTGCCGCATTCACACAATCGCTGATGATCCCCATCGTGCCGTCGAACTTCGCGAGGCTCAGTGGATTGTTGACGCTGATATCCGCCGTCGAGCTCGGCATCGCCGCGCTGGTGATGAACGTCGGCGCGCCACTGGGCGTCGTCCGCACGACCAGGATGTCGTTGCCGCCGCGCGGGGAGGTAATGCTGGCATCGACCGCGGGCGACCAGGCGCTCGCGCTGGTGGACTCGTAGCCCTGCACCGGCGCGCTGAAGTTCGACATCAGCGCCGTCGGGCTCGCCGACGCGTTGGTCAGGTTGTCAGCGGGGATGAACTCATCGCAGCCGCGATAGCCGCCCGCGCGCATGTCGCGGAGCATGATTTCCACCGCGGCGCGCCCGCTTTCCTGCAGTCGGGCCACGCGCTCGTTCTCGTTGTAGGTGAGCTTCGCGCTGTACAACACCGAGATGGCGCCGCCGAGGAGGATCAGGCCGATCGTCATGGCGACCATCAGCTCGACCAAGCTGAAGCCGCGAATTGAAGTGCGGCTCACAGCTGACTCCTCAATCTGAAAGTCAGCGCACCCGCATTCGGGTCGTTCGGGTCGTTCGAATCGATCCAAGTGATCGTGATGAGGAACCACGCCGTCGTGCCCGTTGCATTTGGAACGCCCACCGTGCCGGTGGCTCCCGGGCCCATTGCCGCGACGATGTTGCTGGCCCACGCATTCAGATCTGCAGTCGCTATCGTCCCCGGCGTTCCACCGGTGCTGTATTCGCTGCTGCGGGCGGCCGCCGGGTTGGCGCGCATGCGGTCGAGAATGTCGTACGCGAGCAGCGTCGCTTGCGAACGCTTTGCGGCACCGTTATTCCAGCGCAGGCTGGAAAGCTGCAGGGACGCAATGCCGAGCAGGCCGATGGACAGCACGACCAGCGCGACCAGAACCTCGACGAGGGTGAAGCCGGGCGCAAGTTTCCGTGACGCTGTGGCGCGCACTCTCATCATGGTGGTGCTCAGGGACAGGTGGATTGGGTGGCGGTGACGGAACCGATCGGGCCGACGCTCAGCAGCCGTGCCTTCGAACCGATGCAGCTCGAGGAGGTGACCTTGAAGGTCTTGGTGCCGATCGGGGTCTGCATCCCGGTGGACGAATACGAGATGGATGCCGAAGCCGTGGTCAGCGCCGTGTCGGGCTCGAGAGCGGCCCATTTCTGGAGGATCTCGTCACCCGCGTCGACGGTGCCGACGGTGGCCGCGTCCGTGAACACGATCCAGCCGGATTTCCAGTCGTTGCTCGTTGCGCAGGTCGCCCCGTCCGTCGAGGCGCAGACCGACACCGTGCTGCTTCGATGCAGTGCTTCGTTGCGTGCGATCGCGAATGCCGTGAGCAGATTGTTCTGCGAGGCGGCGATGCGGTTGTTGCGCGTCATCTCGCGAAAATTCGGGATCGCGAAGCCGAGCAGGATGCCGAGCACCAGGATGGCGGCCATGAGCTCGATCAGCGTGAATCCGCGGGCGGCGTGTCTCATGGGGCCGGCATCCTAATGGACGCCTTTAGAGAGCATGGCTGTCGCCGATGAGCGGCAGTATTGCCGGGACCGCCGGTGTCTTCATTTGAAGCCCATCACGTTCGGCAGTTGACTTATGCGCGGGCGGGCGGCGGAACTGGCGCACACTTCGACAGTGGGTCATTCTTCCGCGGTGGGCAGCGGCTCGAGGAGGTTCGCCGGATGGGTGCCTTGATCGTCCTGATGGTGGTCGTTTTGATCGCGTTGTTCTTCATCGGCCAGTACAACCGGCTCGTCACGGCGCGCAATGCCTTCAAGAACGCCTTCGCGCAGATCGATGTGCAGCTCACCCGGCGCTACGACCTGATCCCGAACCTCGTGGAGACCGCCAAGGGGTACATGAAGCACGAGCGGGAGACGCTCGAGGCGGTCATCAAGGCCCGCAATTCCGCCCTGGCGGGGCTGAAGGCGGCCTCGTCCAACCCCGGTGATGCCGCCGCGGTGGCGCAGCTCTCCGGCGCGGAGGCCCAACTCGGGGGCGCGCTCGGACGGCTGTTCGCGCTGGCTGAGGCCTACCCGGACCTGAAGGCCAATCAGAACATGATGCAGCTGTCCGAGGAGCTGACCTCGACAGAGAACAAGGTCGCGTTCGCCCGCCAGGCGTACAACGACGCCGTCATGACCTACAACAACGCCCGCGAGGTGTTCCCGAGCAGCGTCGTGGCCGGCATGTTCAATTTCACGCCGGCGCAGTTGCTGGACATCGCGAAGCCGGAAGCGCGCGAGGCTCCGAAGGTCAGCTTCACGTAAAGGGTGGACTTTTACACCCGACAGGTCGACGCGCGCCGCCAGACGCGATGGCTGGTCATCGCGTTCATCATTGCAATCGTGCTCGTCGTGGGCGCACTCGATTTCCTGCTGTTCACGCTGCTCGGGTTCGGGGCCGAGCGTCGCGAGGCGCTCGCTCCGCTTGCCTATGCGCAGCGCCATCCGGGTGCTGCATTCTTTTGTACGGTGCTCGTGCTCGGCGTCATCGGCGTGTCGAGCTTGTTCAAGTCGATCCAGTTGCGTGAGGGCGGCGGCGTCGTTGCGCGGGCGCTCGGCGGTGTTCGCATCGGTCGCGACACGCAGGATTTGAAGCGCAAGCGGCTTCACAACGTCGTCGAGGAAATGGCGATCGCCTCCGGCGTGGCGCTGCCGGAGATCTACGTGCTCGAGCACGAGACGGGCATCAATGCGTTCGCCGCCGGACACACGCCGGCGAACGCCGCGATTGCCGTGACTCAAGGGGCGCTCGACACGCTGAGCCGCGACGAGCTGCAAGGCGTGATCGCACACGAGTTCAGCCACGTGCTCAACGGCGACATGCGGCTGAACGTGCAGCTCATGGGATGGCTGTTCGGGCTATTCGTCGTGGCGCTGATCGGGCGGACGTTGCTTCGATATGCGCCGCGCGGTCGGCGCGGCGGCGGGTGGCTGCTCGCCGCGGCGTTCGGGGTGATGGTGCTCGGCTACTTGGGGCTGTTCTTCGGGCGATTACTGCAGGCGGCGGTGAGTCGGCAGCGCGAGCGGCTCGCGGATGCGTCGGGTGTGCAGTTCACCCGCAATCCGGAGGGGTTGAAGGGTGCGCTCGTGAAGATTGCCGCGGTCGCGCAGGGCTCGCGGATCGTCGAGGCGGATGCCGAGCAGGCGGCGCACATGCTGTTCGCGCCCGGGCTGTCGCGGTTTTTCGCGACGCATCCGCCGTTGTCCGAGCGCATTCGGGCCCTCGATCCTCATTTCGACTTGAAGCAGCTGCCCCGGGCGGCGGCGCAGGCGCTCGCCACTGTTCCGGCGTTCGACGCCGAAGCGCTGGAGCCGGCGCGCGTCGCGCAGGGGGAGGCCGAAACGGCTACCGCCGGCCTCGACTGGCCCGAGCGCGCGGCGACAAGCGGCGCAGCTGAGTACAAACGTGGCGCTGCCAGCGCCGAACCAGCGCGCGAAACCGAAGCGCAGGCGCCAAAAACCGGCGCAATCACGATGGTGTCAGTTGCCGCGTCCGTCGCTGTCACCCCGCAAACCATCTCCTCCCAAGTCGGCGCAGTCGACACACTGCACATCGAGCAGGCAAAGGCGCTGCGCCTAGCACTGCCACCCGAATTTCGTGACTTCGTCGAATCGAGCGGTCGAGCGCGCACGCTCGTCTTGGCGCTGCTCGTCAGTCGCCAGCCCTCGGTCCGCGAGCGCCAGCTCGCCATGCTCCAGAAGAATCTGCCGGTGACCGACTTCGGCGCAGCTCGCGATGCGATTCCGTGCGCAGAAAGGTTGTCGCCCATGCTGCGTCTGCCCGCGCTGCTTCAAGTGTTCCCCGCCTTGCGTCGACTGCCGATCACGCAGCGCCAGTCACTGGCCCGGCTCGCCGAAAACCTGATCCGCGCCGACGCGCACATCGACGTTTTCGAGTTCTGTCTCGCGCGTCTCCTCGGCACACTCCTGCGCGACGAGCTCGAAGCTCGCGCCCCGCACGGCAACGTATCGCTCGCCGAAGCGTCCGATGACATTCAAGTCCTCTTCGCGGTGATGGCAACGTCCGGCGCAAACGACGAACGCGAGGCGCGCATGGCCTACGAAGCCGGAATGCAGTCCGTGCTGCCGATGAGTCGTCCCGCGTACCAGGCGCTCGACGATTGGCCGCGACGCCTCAGCCAATCGCTACTGCGCCTCGAAAAACTGCATCCCTTCGCGAAGAAAGCGGTGATCGAAGGTCTGGTGAAAACGATCGCCCACGACGATCTGCTGAACGTCGCAGAAGCGGAGCTCCTGCGCACCATCTGCGCGACGCTCCACTGTCCACTACCGCCGCTGCTACCGAGCGACCTTACTTAGGGGCGATTGAGGAAGGCGCGAATTGCGGCGCCGAACCGCTCGATGTCGATGAGAAACGAGTCGTGCCCCTCGACGCAGTCGAGCGGCGCGTAGGAGGTCGTGATGCCGGCCTTCTCGAAGTCTGCCGACAACGCGCGCTGCTCGGCGATCGCAAACAGCATGTCCGAGGTGACCCCGATCACGAGCGCCTGCTCGACACCCGAACGCGCGAGCACCTCGACATTCGAGCCGCCATGTTGCGCGAGATCGAAGCGATCCATGCCGCGCGAGATGTAGAGATAGCAGTTCGGATCGAACGCGCGCACGAAACGTCGCGCATGCGCTTCGAGATAACTCTGAATCGCGAACTCCGGCGCGAACGGCCCTTCCTCGCGAATGTCGTTCGGCACCGGGTCGCGCCCGAACCGCTGCACCCACTCGGCCGCGGACCGATACGTCATCATTCCGAGCTTGCGCGCGATGCGCATGCCGGTGGCCGGCGGGCGCTCATCGGTGTACGCGCCTTCGCGCCAATCCGGATCGCGCAGAATCGCCTCGCGCTGAATCGAGCGGAGCGCAATCGCGAACGGCGACGCCGCCGCCGTGCCCGAGATGCTCACGACTCGCCGCGTCGCTCCCGGGAATTGCGCCGCGAATGCGAGCACGACCATGCCGCCCAGCGACGGCCCGATGACCGCGTTCGCGCGTTCGATGCCGAGCGCGCGCAGAGTCTCGTAGCCGCCGCGCGCGATGTCCTCGACCGACAGGTCCGGAAAGCTCATGCGATACGGCGCGCCGGTGGCGGGATTGATCGACGCCGGCCCCGTCGAGCCGAAACAGCTGCCGAGCGAATTCACGCAGATGACGAAGAACCGAGCAGTGTCGATGGCGAGACCCGGCCCGATCATGGCCTCCCACCATCCCTCGCTCGTGTCCTTCGCCGACGACCTCGCGTGCGCGGACGGCGAGAGTCCCGTGAACAGCAGGATCGCGTTGTCGCGCGCCTTGTTCAGCTCGCCCCACGTTTCGTAGGCGATGCGCGCGCCATGCAGCTCACCGCCGCGATACATCGGGAACGGATCGGACAACGCGGCGAACTTCCGCGCATCCATCTTGCGCGGCCCACCCGGCACGCCCGATGAATCGGCGGATCTCGGCGGCGTCGTGCGGCGCTCGGCGCTCATGATCTAACCGCGGAGCCTCACGGCTCCGGATCGCTACCGTCCGCAATGCCTTCGAAGAGCGCGGTCGAGAGATAGCGCTCGCCGGTATCCGGCAGCATCGCGAGGATCACCGAGCCGGCCGGCGCCTCGTCGGCCACTTTGCGCGCGGCGGCGAACGTCCCGCCCGACGAAATGCCGCAGAAGATGCCTTCGCGCTGAGCGAGCGAGCGCGAGGCCTCGATGGCTTCGGCGTCCGTCACGGGCAGAATCCGATGCGCCACTTCTTTGTTCAGCACCGCGGGCACGAAGTCCGGCGTCCAGCCCTGGATCTTGTGCGGCGAGAACGGCTTGCCGGAGAGCAGCGATGCGCCTGCCGGTTCCGTCACGATGATCTGCGTCTCCGGCCGCGCGCGCCGAATCATTTCGCCCGCGCCGGTGAGCGTGCCGCCCGTGCCCCAGCCGGTGACGAAGCAATCGAGCCGCTTGCCCGCGAAGTCGCTGAGGATTTCAGGACCCGTGGTCTGGCGGTGGTACGCCGGATTCGCCTCGTTCTCGAACTGCCGCGCGAGAAACCAGCCGTGCTTCTCGGCGAGCTCCTTGGCCTTGCGGACCATGCCCGTGCCGCGCTCGGCCGCCGGCGTGAGGATCACCTTCGCGCCGAGCATGCGCATGATCTTGCGACGCTCGACCGAGAACGACTCGGCCATGGTCGCGACGAAGGGATAGCCCTTGGCTGCGCACACCATGGCGAGCGCGATGCCCGTGTTGCCCGAGGTGGCTTCGACGACCGTCTGGCCGGGCTTCAGCGTGCCGCGGCGCTCGGCGTCTTCGATGATGGCGATCGCGAGACGGTCCTTGACCGAGGAGGCGGGATTGAAGAACTCGCACTTCACGTACATCGTGACGTTCTGCGGCGCGAGCCGATTGATCTTCACGATGGGAGTTCGGCCGATGGTGGCCAGAATGCTGTCGTAGATCATGAGGGCCCTCTGCGGTCCGGCGGTCGGGGGCGCTACTCTACGGGCTTCGCGCGCCGTAGCGAAGCCCGCGGGGCGGCGGGCGTAAGATCGTCGCGCTATATCTGTCTACGAGACTCGCCATGTGTGAGTCGGGATTGCGGGCTTGAGATTGCAGAAGCTATTGGCCGGGGCGGGCTTGGGGTCGCGCCGTGCGATCGAGGACTGGATCCGCGCGGGCCGCATTTCGGTGAACGGTCGCACCGCGCAGCTCGGCGATCGCGCCGAGCCGGGCGACGACGTACGCGTCGACGGCAAGCCGGTCGCAGTGCCGGCCGCCGCGTCCGCCGAACACCAACTCTTGATCTACAACAAACCGTTGGACGAGGTGACGACGCGCAGCGATCCGCAGGGCCGCCGCACGGTCTTCGAGAGCCTGCCGCCCACCGATGCCGGGCGTTGGATTTCCATAGGCCGCCTCGATGTGAATACGTCCGGGCTGCTGCTGTTCACCACCGACGGTGAGCTGGCGCACCGGCTGATGCACCCCTCGGGCGAGGTCGAGCGCGAGTATCGGGTCACGGTACGCGGCCAGCCCCAGGCCGACGCCATCCGGCGGCTTCGTGAAGGCGTCGTGCTGGAGGACGGGCCGGCGCGGTTCGACCGGCTCGAGGCGATCGGGGGACCGGGCGCCGATGCCACGTTCAAGGTCGTTCTGCGGGAGGGACGGAATCGCGAGGTTCGGCGCATGTGGCAGGCCGTCGGCCACGAGGTCGCCCGCCTTGCCCGCACGCGGTATGGTCCGGTCGAGCTCCCGCCAGACCTGCCCATGGGGAAATGGCGGCTCATTCCTTATATAGAGTGGCGAGCGGGGGCGTGGGGATCGCGGGGGGCATCCGAGCCCGCCAAAAAAACCGCTCCGACCTAGCAAAACGCGCGCCAAGATGCATTGACACCCTCCGGGTGCGAAATCAGAATACGCGGCTCGTTTTTCCCGGTGGGGTACCCAAGCGGTCAACGGGAACAGACTGTAAATCTGTCGGCTTCGGCCTTCGAAGGTTCGAATCCTTCCCCCACCACCATTCGTGGGGCGGATTCGAACTCGAACGACCACCGGCGGATTCACGGAGCGAGTTGGGCAGTTTCTTCGAGCGCGCGTCGGCTTAGCGGGTGTAGTTCAATGGTAGAACCTCAGCCTTCCAAGCTGATGACGCGGGTTCGATTCCCGCCACCCGCTCCACAGCAGTGTTGCCTGCTGACGTAGCTCAGTTGGTAGAGCACGTCCTTGGTAAGGACGAGGTCACCGGTTCAATCCCGGTCGTCAGCTCCAGTTTGAGGTGTTGTTAGAGATTTTGGTTTTGCCGGCGCGTAGCGCCGCTATTCGGTTGGGGTCGCTTCGACCCCTTTTGAATTCACGGCGCAGCCGTAAATAAGGTCACCAAGTCATGAGCAAAGAGAAATTTGAACGCAGCAAGCCGCACGTGAACGTGGGGACGATTGGTCACGTCGATCACGGCAAGACGACGTTGACGGCGGCGCTGACGAAG
>Ga0081455_10001766_pt1 | contig 26130 bp, 28 predicted proteins | sample TabmetS3T2R1_FD_70207 | JGI IMG/M metagenome (GOLD analysis project Ga0081455, IMG submission 70207) | Tabebuia heterophylla rhizosphere microbial communities from the University of Puerto Rico - S3T2R1 | ecosystem: Host-associated > Plants > Roots > Rhizosphere ...
TGACGGATAGAACAAACAAAGCACGTTTTTGCCGCCGGGTTACCTCCCCTACCAGCGCTCATCACACCCCATGATTAGCGCCAGAGGAGCTCGAGGCGCCGGGCCAGGTGGGGAGCCAGATACAACACGGCAGGCGGACGGTGCAGCGGTGGTGCAGCGGCGCCCGCTCCTGGCAGGAGTATAGGAAAATCAAACGGTTTTTTCCACCGATGGCGCGCGCCCACCTTGTCGCCCACCTCCCGTTCCGAGGCCCTTGAGCGAGCGAATCGTTGCGACGTCACCCGCAACGCTCCTGATCTGCATGGCCAGACCGCGTTATGCCGCGCGGCGCACCACTGCGGCCCACTGCGACGCGCTGGGGGCGCTGCCACCACCACCCGTGAGGAGCATCCTCTCCTCCGGTAGGGAAGTGGACTGCAGGAAGCTTACGGGTGCAGGTCGTCTGTCATTGCACGGCGCGGCACGCGCTTTACGCTGATTTTCTTCTGCTGTACCTGGGCAAGATCATAGGCCATTTGCAGCCGCAACCATGTTTCCGGGGTAGTGCCAAACGCCTTCGACAGGCGCACGGCCATTTCCGGGGAAATGCCCGCCTTGCCGTTCACAAGGTTGTTCAACGCTTGGCGCGTCACGCCTAGCACCTTCGCGCCTTCGGTGACTGAGAGCCCTAACGGCTCAAGACAGTCGTGTCGCACGGTCAGGCCAGGGTGCGGCGGGTCGTGCATCGGCATGGTTCCCTCTCTGTCAGTGATAATCGACATAATCAACGTCGGCCACGTCGCCGTGCTCATCAAAGCGGAAAATAATCCGCCAATTCGCGCGAATGGTGACGCTCCAAAACCCAGCCAGATTGCCCGTCAACGGGTGTAGATGGAAGCCGGGTAAATCCATATCGTTGGCGTCGGTCGCTATGTCCAACTGCGCCAGCACACGGGTAATTTTCGGCACATGCTCCGCCAATAACCTCCTGCGGTCGCAGCGCTCATATAGAGGATAAGAATTTTAAACGCACTTTTTTTCCCCGCACCACCGGGTACCACCCCCAGCGCCCGCGAGGCCGCCAGGCAGGCCGCGAAGCGAAGGCGAAGACGGGTGCAAACGTCTGGGACCGTTGTTGCCATGGGGCAAGACTCAAGCCTGAATGCAAACGTCTGGGATTGTTGCCGTGGGACGGTTGCAACCCTCTGGCACACGCGGTGACGCGTTTGTCCTTTGTGAACAAATGTCCTGGCCATGCTGCACGTATAGATGCAAGCGTCAGGCGCTTTTAGCCTCGACAGCACACCTGCTCGAAATTGATTTGCTCCGTGCTGGTGAGCGCCCATCACTCGCTGAGCCTTTGCCTGAGGCGCATCCTCAGCCGGGCTGAGCGCCGTCCTGTTGCTGAGGTCTGGCCGCTCCATTTGCAAGAACCCCTGCCGAGCCTGCCTGTCCCTCTGCTGCTCCCTGCCCCCGACGTCCCGTTAGACCTAGGCCGTGCTTTAGTCACGATCTATGACCGCTCCGGGTATGATCTCCGCATAGACTAGACGCAGCGCCCACCAGCCCCCACACTCTCTGCAGAAGATGGAGCCTGGCTGGAGGCACATTTGCGGACAGCGGGAAAGCGGGTATAGTCATGCCAGGTCCTACTGCCACAGGTTGTCTTTCTCTCTACCACCCCAGTGCATCGGCCAGACGGCGGCGGTGGTAGCGGGGCTCCCCGAGCAGGTGATACAGCGTGCGCGAGCGCTGCGTATGCAGCGTCAGGCCATACTCACGGATGACACCCACGCCAGCGTGGACCTCATGACCACTATCGCACACCTTCAGATAGGCTTCGCTGGTCACAGCTTTCGCAAGGTGCACGCTGGCAGCGGCTGGTCGACCGGTGTCCAGCTTCCACAGCGCCTCATACGTCGTCCAGCGTGCTGCGTCCAAATGGTTGACGATGTTAATGATGTGGTCCTGCACACGCTGGAAGCGCCCGATCGGCTGGCCGAATTGCACACGTGTGCGGCTGTAGGCCACCGCCATATCGAACACGGTCTGGCACGAGCCCACCTGGTAGGCACACAAAATAGGAATGGCCTGCAGCGCCGCGGCTTCGAGGGTCTCCCAGCCTTGCCCCTCTGTGCTGCCCAGTACGGCCGTGGTCGCCACCCGCACGTTGGTAAAACGGACTTCATCCACCTGCGCCATCCACCCGGGCAAGGTGCGCACCGTCACACCGGGGGCTTTGGCGTCGACGACCAGGAGGGTAATACCGCTGGTGGAACCATTCGTGGACGGTGACGTGCGCACGGCACATATGAGGTGGGTAGCGGCCTGGGCATCGTACACGAATAACTTGGTGCCGTTGAGCGTATAGGCACCCCCCTGCAGGCTCGCGCGCATCTGCACCGTCTCCGGACGCCAGCCGTGATGCGGCTCGGTAACAGCGAGGCTCAGCACTCGCTCACCGCTGGCGACCTGGGGTAAGATGGCGTGTTTCTGCTCCTCAGTGCCGCCGTGCAACACGGTCAGGGCTCCTAGCACCCCGGACGAAAAGTAGGGGCCAGGCACAGGACCACGTCCTAACTCTTCAAAGAGCACTGCGGCATCGGTGCAGGAGCGTCCCTCACCGCCGTAGACTTCGGGGATGATAATGCCGAGCCAACCGAGCTCTGCGACCTTGCGGAACAGCTCCGGTGTCACTCCCGTGGGTGTCGATTCCAGGGCAATGATAGTCTCTTTGGGATACTCCTGCTGGATAAAATTTGCCGCCGTGGTTTTGAGAAGTTCCTGCGCTTCGGTCAATCCAAGATCCATAGGACACTCCTGCCGTTGCTAGCGTAACCGTCCGGCCTGTTCTTTGGTGGTGCGGCCGATACCGATGCGCCGCGCCATGATGACTTTTTGAATGTCCGTAGTGCCACCGGGGTGTAGACCCACCACGGCGGAGCGCTGATAGTGCTCCAGCAGCCCGTTGAGGGGTCCCCAGTCTGGGTCATTGGTCATGGCATAGGGGCCGACGGCCCGCAGGATCGTTTCGGCGATTTCCAGGGCGTATGTTTTGCGGCAATACGACAGTTGGGGGCCTTCGTACGAGCGCGGTTTATGGGCATGGCTTAGCCAGTAGGTGCGCAGGCCGAAGAGACGGACGATCTCGCTTTTGATGTAAGCCTCGACCATATCGTCACGGACATCAGGGTCTTTGCTGAGCGTCTCACCGTTGCGTTTGGTGGTGATGCAATATTCCAGGAACTGGTCCACAACGCGGTTGCGCCGTACCACACCGCCGCCGCCATGCTCGAGTTCCAGGTGCGTCGTAGCAACGCGCCAACCGTTGTTTTCCCCCCCCACCAGGTTAAAGGCTGGCACGCGGACGTTATCGAAGAAAATCGTGTGCTTGAGTCCCGGCGAAGCCCCCCCTTCCCCACCCGCCGTTAACAGTTCCATGGGGCGTACTTCGATGCCCGGTAAGCCATACGGAATCATCAGCCAGCCCAAATTCTCGTGGCGCGGCTTGTCGGGATCCGTGACGACAATCGTCCACATCATCTCGCAGCCGTGCAGACTGCCCACATAGATCTTCTGGCCATTGACGATGTACGAGTCACCATCGCGGACCGCCCGGGTCTGCACCCCAGCCAGGTCGGACCCGGCGTTGGGCTCGCTGAGGAGCTGCCACGTCCGCCACTCCCCTCGGAAAATGGGTGGCAAAAACTGCTGCTTCTGCTCCTCCGTGCCCCACACAAAAATACTTGCCCCGCCAAGACGACCGCCGGAATCGTAATATGGTGGCAGGTGCAGACCATAGCGGTCGAGCTCTTCCTCAAGAATCATGACAAAATCGACGCTGAGGTCTCCGCCCCCATATGCTTTGGGATATGTAGGGTAGAGCCAGCCTTTCGCGCCCAGCCGGCGGCCCAGTTCGCGCAGTTTCTGGTATTGTTCGAGCGATAAATCCCCCGGATCGACCGGTTGTTCCAGGCCCTCCGGGATATTGGTGGCCAACCAGGTGCGCACCTCAGTGCGAAACGCTTCCTGCTCCGGAGTATAGGTGACTTCAAAGTCCATACAGGGCATCTCCTCGGTATACGAGTCAGTATTGTGGATGCCATCATAGCAACAGTGTGGCAGGAAAATCTAGTCTTTAGGTAAGATTCCTGGGAATAGTAAGGTTTCGGACCGGTTGTAGACGATACAGACTATATAGTCATTTGGCAGAACTGCAAGAGCCAGGTAGGTCTGGGGTGTGGCCACAGGCCGGCTGCACTCCGTTCTCCAGGTTTGCATTGAATGAGAGGCCTGGTGTCAGACGAGCGCGAGACGCGCTCGCATATCGCTGAGGCAATTGTCATGAGACTTCCGCAGAGGCTGACGATTCGGTTCAAGATTCTTATTGTGACGGCCACGCTCTTGCTGATCTTTGCCCTCACCAATTTCTTCTCGATCCGGCTCTCCAAGGGTGTCGTCAACGAACTCGACACCATCACGGACTATTTCATACTTTTAAGTGCGATCGCCTCGAAGATCGATGTCGAGACCTTCGAGTTCGAGCTGAACCTACGGCGTCTCATTCAGGAGAGTCCTCTGGAATCATCCCGGCTCGCCACGATCGTCGCACGTCAGATCGAACTGGCGAAACGGCTGGAGCAGGAGTTCAGCGAGGTCGCCCAACTTATCGACACAGCGAGCAAGGATGTACGGAATGAAGTGATGGAGCGCGTCGAGCTGGCCCGCATCGCCGGGAGGTTCTCGATGATTCGTCGCGATGTGAAACCGTTCGTGCAGCTTGGCAACACGGTTCTCGAGGCGATCAGGGAGGACCGTCATGCGGACGCCCAGCGGTTGAGCCTTGGTTTTTCTGCCTTTGAGGAGGCGTTTGGACCCGACCTCGCCGAGATCCGTGTAGCTGTCAACCAATTGACGCGGGGGTCTACCGTGAGCGCACAGCGGCATCAGGTACATGTCCTAGAACTCAGCGTTGGCTTGTTCTGTGTGGCGGCCCTGTTTGGGTTCGGCCTGTTCTCGGTACTCACCCATCGCCTCGATGGTGCCCTGCAGCATCTCCTCCATGCCACACACGCTGTCGAGGCTGGTCAGCTCTCTATCGAGCTACAGGTGACTTCGAAGGATGAGATCGGCCAGCTCGCCCAGTCATTCAACCGCATGATTATCGAGCTCCGAGCCAAGGAGCGCATCAAGGACACCTTTGGCAAATACATGGACCCCCGTATTGTCTCCGGACTTATCGGTACGTCTGGTGAGCATACGGACACTGCCGAGCGCCGTATCATCACCGTGTTTTTCTCCGACATCAAGAGTTTCAGTTCGCTGAGCGAACAACTCACTGCTAGTGCTATGGTCAATCTCTTGAACGCCTACTTCACGGCCGTAACCCAGGCCATCCGTGATCATCGCGGCATCATTGACAAGTATATTGGCGATGGAGTCATGGCCTTCTGGACCCCACCCTTCTCGCCGGGTGACCAGCACGCCACGGACGCCTGTCTCGCCGCCCTTCTCCAGCAGGAGGCGATCGACGCGTTTCGCCGCGAGCTGCCACAGCTCCTCGGTCTCCGGCGTAATGTGCCGGATTTCAAGGTGCGTATGGGGCTCGCCACCGGTGAGGTAGTGATTGGCACCATCGGGTCGGAGACGGCCAGGTCCTACACCGTCATCGGTGACATCGTGAATACGGCCTCGCGCCTTGAGGGGATTAACAAGATGTACGGGACGGGGATTATCGTGGCTGAGGATACCTATCGCCTGGCCCAGCAGGCTGTGGAGGTACGCGAGCTGGACTTCGTGACGGTGGTGGGAAAGACCGAACCGGTCCGGATCTTTGAGATTCTGGGTCGGGCTGGTGAGATTGTACCAGACACGTTCGCACTCCGTGATCTGTTCGCTCATGGCTTGGCGGCCTATCGCGAGCGTGACTGGGATGGTGCTGAGGCGAAGTTCCAGGAATGTCTCAAGCTCGTTCCGGAGGACGGACCGTCTCAACTGTTCGAGCAGCGGGTCGCCTTCCTCCGAGCCAATCCTCCTGCCGCCGACTGGCAGGGCGTCTGGCATGCTACAGAGAAGTAGCATGCCCTGACCAGCCTCTCTGGACGTGCAAAGAACGGCATACGGATATATACTAGGGGGCACTTCCGTTACAGGCTCGATCCGTTATGCTCGCGCGTGTCGCGTACCAGCAATAGACCACCGAGCGCAGCCGCAAGAAGCGCGAGGAGCTGCTGTACAAGATGCAGCAGAAGACATACGATAAGATGGGCTGCATGCCTATCCAGAAGTGGGTTTGCTGGGCACCTCCGGCCCGCGCGTAGCGATGTCTAGGAGGTAAAAAGCGATGATCCAGGTCAACGGCCTCAATCACATTGTGCTGCATGTGCAAGATGTGGCGCGCGCCAAGAAGTTCTACACGGAGCTTCTAGGCATGACCGTCTACCGGGAAAACGATGCCCAAGCGTTTCTGCACTGCGGCCACCAGGGTGTCGCCCTGTTCAAGAAGCAGGGTGATGCTCCCCTGACAACCGGCAACGATCTCAACCATCTGGCCTTCGACGTCGAGAGCGGCACATACGAAGCGCTCAAATCTGAGTTGGAACAACACGGGGTGAAGGTCAGCGGTCGTCCGGGGGATCCACACTGCATTTATTTCCATGACCCTGATGGGCATCGTCTGCAGCTCATGGTGCACGAGTAGAGAGAACACTAGTCGAGGAGGCAATGGCTTATGGGTATCCACATTAAGCGCATAGGACACGTGGGGATTCTGGTATCCGACTTCGAGAGATCGTTCCGCTTCTATACCGAGGTGTTGGGGTGTACAGTCACCAATCGCAACAAGCGTCCTGATGGCTCAGAGACAGCTTTCTTGCGCTTTGACGACATGCACCACGATGTGGTGCTCAGCTCCGCCCCTGCAGGCGTGGATGTGACCTCTCAGGGCCCGCGCGAGCGGCTCATCCAGCAGATCGCCTTTGAGGTCGAGGACCGCGACGAGTTCCTCAAGGCCCTGGCCCATCTGCAAGCCAAGGGCGTCAAGTTGATCAATGGGCCGCTGATTCACGGTATCGAGGGGGGTGGTAACCTCGGTGGCAGCGGCAGTCGCTCGTTTTACTTCAACGATCCCGATGGCAACCGTCTGGAGATTTACACGGACATGATGCGTGTGCCCAATGGGGAGGAGTTTCCCCGCAAAGAGTACGCCAATGTGCTGCAGGAGTATGTGAGCAATGGGACCTAGTCCTGTAGAAACAGCCCTGAGATAAGGATGGGAGCATGGCATCATTCTGGGAAAGTATCAAGGTCGATGGTGCAGACATGCGGCTCTATGTCAGCGTACCTAGTGGGACAGGCTCGTTTCCTGCGGTGGTGGTCATTCAGCATCAAGGTGGTGTAGATGATTTTATGGAGGAAATGACGCAGCGTGTCGCAAGCGCGGGATATGCTGCCGTGGCTCCGGACCTGTACCACCGCGATGGCCCTGACTGTAAGGACGATGGCCCCACACGGCGGGCTCGGCTGCAGGATGTCACTGTCATCAAAGACGTAAACGCCACGGTCGACTTCCTGATTGGCCATCGCTCGGTTGATGCAGAGCGGCTCGGCATTATTGGGTTCTGCATGGGCGGCCGGGTATCTTATCTTATGGCGGCAGCCAATCCACACTTAAAGGCCGCCGTGGCCTACTATGGGGGCAACATCATGGTTCCCTGGGGCGAAGGCCCAGCGCCCTTTGACCGCACTGCGGAGATCCATTGTCCTCTACTTGGACTGTTTGGTGAGGAGGATGCCAACCCGTCGCCGGCGGATATGCGCAAGCTTGACGCCGAACTTACCAAGCATGGCAAGGTGCACGAGTTCCACTCCTACCCTGGGGCTGGACACGCCTTCATGAACCGGCGAGGCGAGCGTTACAGGGCCGATGCGGACCGCGACTCTTGGCCGAAGACGCTGGCGTTCTTTGCGAAGTACCTGAGCAGGGCCACTGTGGCTGCCAGCTAGACAGCGGTCGGTTGCTGCAGTTACGGTTTTTCCAGTACCACTCTGTCGTGTAAAGGCTGCACTGGCCTGGCATTCTGATGCATGACGGCGGTGAACTGGGATACCTGTCCGCGGCATAGCTCTACAGCGCGCATACGAGAGAGGCTGAGACGAGCAGCGAACTGAGCTTTTTCATTTGTCTTATTCCTTAGTGCTGACAGCTCAACGCTTGGTCATGGGAGAAACTGCGCGACGGTCGCCAGCAGCTCAGCCTCGTCAAATGGCTTGGCCAGATAGGCATCCGCGCTCTGTTGCATGCCCCAAAAGTGATCGGCCTGTTGGTTTTGTCTGGTGAACAGGATGATCTTGATATTGTGTGTCTTCGCGTCGTTTTTCAATTGGCGACAGACCTGATAGCCATTTTTATGGGGCATAATGACATCCAAGACCACCAGATCAGGATGTGCATCTGTGGCCTTGGCCACGGCTTCTTCGCCATTGCAAGCCATAATAATGTGATGCCCGGCAGTCGCTAGGGCTTTGCTGACCAGTTTGAGAGCCGTTGGACTGTCATCGACGACAAGAATTGTGCCCATGGGTTGACGCCTTTCTCTAGATGATCCGTGTTCTCTAGATATCGGCTTGGAAGGTGGAGAACTTGAATCGTAGGCGGGAGGCACTGCCCGTGCGATCTGTGTGTGTCTGCTGCCATCCTTTGCCAGCCGTCTTCTGCCACCCGGTCGCCTTTTCTGCCCTGGGCAATGGGTCCATGGTGACGTGCGTTGTCTTGTGCCAGGGCACGACCAACACCCCCATGAGTAATAGGCCGACTATCCACCACATTGGACCTCCAGCTTTGACTGTCCCAGCTATTACCATGTGTAATGCTTTTCATGAAAGAAATTAGTTTTACTTTTTTCCTAACATCTCCAATACTCTAACTGTAGGCGCGAGCGGCGCTATAGGCCTCCATCTTTTGCCGTGAGTTGAGCCTGGAGATCCTGTGAGAGAGACTGCTCCTATGCTACATACGACTGAAGCTCCAACAGCCGCACCGATTGACACGCAGCACGAGTTTATGGCGATGCACCCAATGCTGAGTCCATCTCTGACACAACGATGGAGGCCTGCTGCTTTCCTGCACTGCTTGCAGACCTTGGTGGCGTCCTGTACGAAGCATCGCCCCATAGAGAGCCGATGGATAAGACCCGACCTGCCCCAGTGGGAAACCGCTACTGATCTTCTCGCGCGTCAACACACGCATCTGTACATCCACTCTCTGTTGGGGTAAGAGCAACGAGGGCGCCACGACGCCCTCACCTCCCTGTTATCTACCTTTTTCCTCCCTGTCTTATTGCAGCTTAGGCGATTATACCCTGGCACTGCCGGCGACAGCACGGCTGCGTCGTGGTAAAGCTACTGCTAGATCTCGCCTATAAAGTCGGTTTACAATAGGAAGCTACATGAGTCGTCAGATTGGTTCGTCCAGGATTGCTCTAGCTATCCTGGTGCGTTGATGCAGCATTTTCTCGTGAAGGAGAGCACGGTGCAGTATTCGCTCATCTCCGGAGATAATCATATTGACCTGACCTACTGTCCTCCCGATCTCTGGTCATCACAGGCCCCAGCTAAGTGGAAGCTCATAGTCCCGCGTGTGGAACAATTGGACGATGGTTGCCACTGGTTCGTGGAGGGGCAAGATAAGGGCATGTGGAATGGGATAGGGCCAGGATTTTCAAAATATCAGAAGGGTATGTTTGCGCACATCGACGTGATGAAGGAGTATGGGTTCGAGTGGGACTACACCCCAGGCGCGCACCCGCGACCGACCACCCCTGAGCTGCGGCTCGCTGATCTAGATCGCGATGGGCTCGATGCCGAGATTATCTATGGCTGCCTCATGATTAATGACCTCATTGCCGATGGCGAACATCGAGCCTGGGCCGACAAGATCTACAACGACTGGGCTGCAGATTTTGCCAAACGCTCTGACCCTAACCGCATTTTTCCACTGGCCGTCATTCCCAATAATGATCCCCTGGTGGCGGCTGCCGAAGTGCGTCGCTGTGCCAAGATGGGCCTGAAGGGCGGAGATTTAGCATTCAAACGCATGAGTGTGCCACTGTATCATCATGCCTGGTATCCTCTCTGGGAAGCTGCGGCAGAATGTCACTTCCCGATCTCCTTCCACTCCACCGGCTTTAAGGGCCTGCGCGCCCCCGATAGTCCACAGATGGAGCAGGAGTATCTGATCGAATGGCGGCTCGTGCGCTCAGCCCTCTTCCAACTTGATGGCATGGAAGTGCTGGTGTCGCTGCTCGCGTCCGGCGCCTGTGAAAAGTATCCAAACTTTAAATTTATCCTTGGCGAGGCCGGCGTGACCTGGATCCCCTATGTGCTCGATCGCTTAGACACGGAGTATGAGGACCGGGCCCGGGCCCTGGGCTTTTCCATGAAGCCCAGCGATTACTTCCGGCGCCAGGGCTATACCACGTACCAGCAGGACCAGTTTCTTGAGCCGAATATCCCGCTCGTGGGTGAAGATAACATCGTCTGGGGGGCAGACTACCCGCATCCTGACTGCGTATGGCCCGAGTCCCGTCAGCGTATTGAGGCCAACCTGGGCACACTGCCGGATCACGTCCGTCAGAAGATCGTCTGCGACAACGTGGCCAAGCTCTACAATCTCTACTGACTGAGTTCGATGGCGACAGGGCAGTGATCGGAGCCAGACACCTCTGAGCAGATCTGTGCGGAGACAAGGCTGGGGAGCAGGGCGGCGGAGATCAACATATAATCAATCCGCCACCCGATGTTCCGTTCCCGTGCCCCGCCGAATTGCCGCCACCAGGTATACTGCCCCGGTTGGTCCGGATGTGTATGCCGAAAGGTATCGACGAAGCCGGCATCGAGAAAGCACCGGAAGCCGGCCCGTTCCTCGGGGGTGAAACCGTGTGTCCTGACGTTTTCCTTGGGGCGGGCGAGGTCGATTGCGGTGTGTGCCACGTTAAAATCACCGCCACACACCACAGGTTTGTGCTGGTCGAGGCCCTTGAGGTAGGTGAGGAGGCAAGCGTCCCAATCTTGGCGGTCGGCTAGGCGGCTCAAATCGCGTTTGGCGTTGGGGACATAGACGGAGACCACGAAATACGCGGCAAACTCCACTGCGAGCAGGCGGCCTTCGCGATCGTGGCGCTCAACACCCATATTGTGGTGCACGGCCAGAGGGGCAATTTTCGAGAGAATCGCCGTGCCAGCGTAGCCCCGCCTGTCGGCCCCGTTCCAGTACTGGTAGGGATATAAAGGCAGGTCGAGGGCGACCTGTCCAGGGTGTGCTTTGGTTTCCTGGAGACAGATCACATCCGGATCGTACGTGGCCAGGCAGGAGTGGAACATCTGCTTCCGTACGACGGCGCGAATACCATTCACATTCCAGGAGACGATGCGCATGCTGTGATCATACACCTTTCGCGTGTATTCTGGTAGCGCTAGCACTGCAGGTGCCGGAGACCTTGATAGTTGCAGTGAACAGCAGTACCAGGGAGCATGCCTATGTTCCTGTGCGTCGTTGGGTGGTCGTTCTGGGGCTCGCCTGCTCCATATAGACGCGTACCAGTTGGTTCACTACATCTTCAAGCCAGTAGAGGGCAAGGGCCAGAGAGTCTCTGGCTGTATCGGTAGTCCCGCTCTCTTGCAGCGTCATAGTAACGACGTCCTGTGGGTGGTAAAACCTGCCAGGGGGCTCCTGGGGGCACGCAAGACATGGGATATGCCGTGGTATGCGATCGTGTGTGGAAACCGTTGCGGTCCTGTCTGTGGCCATGTCCAGGTCGTCTTCTACAGCTCTGGGAGGACGGCTGTGTAGAGTAGCTCTTTTGTAGGCTCATAACAACGAGAGAGTAAAGAATATGCCACGCATATTTTTTGCATATTAATGCGTGATGAAGATACGGTGATGCGCTCGCAGCAGTGGTCCTGCGCAGAGGAGAAAACCATGGTCCAGACTTATATCGGCGCTCCGGTCAGGCGTCGGGAAGACGTCCGGTTTCTTACTGGCAAGGCCACGTTCGTCGACGACATCAAGCTTCCGTACATGCTCCATGCCGCCATCCTGCGTAGCACGCAGGCACACGCCAGGATCACGGCTATCGACGCCTCGGGGGCGCTCGCCATACCGGGTGTGGTGGCTGTCTTCACCTTTCAGGATATTGCCCTCTATGCCAAGCCCATTCCCATCCGGCTCTACCCTCTGGCCGGCCTGGAACGTTTTTTACAGTACCCGCTCGCTCATGAGAAGGTGCGGTACGTGGGGGAACCCGTGGCGGTGGCCGTTGCCAGCAGTCGCTATGTGGCTGAGGATGCCCTCGACGCCATAGAGGTGCGCTATGAGGCCCTGCCGGCCGTGGTGCGTATGCCGGACGCCCTGCGCGACGACGTCGTGTTGCACGAAGAGCAGAGCACGAATCTGGCGGCGCAGTACACCGTCAATGTTGGGGATATCGAGGCAGCCTGGCAGGCTGCCGACTACACCCGCACAGCCACCTTTGCCGTGCACCGGCACACGGGGAATCCACTGGAAACGCGTGGTCTGGTTGCCAGTTACCATGCCGGCCGTGGCGAACTGAGCGTCTGGGGTCCCACCAAGGTACCGCATTTCAACCGCGCTATCCTGGCCTCTATGCTTGACATGCCTGAGCATAAGATCCACTTCATCGAGCCTGATGTCGGCGGCGGTTTTGGCATCCGTGGAGAGTTTTATCCAGAGGATTTTCTGATTCCGTTTGCCGCCATGAAGATTGGCCAGCCGGTGAAATGGATCGAAGATCGTCGCGAGCACTTGCAAGCGGCCAATCACTCCCGTGAAGTGCACTGTGAGATCGAGATTGCGGCGCAGCGCGATGGCACGCTTCTCGGCATGCGGGCGCACGTCTACGGCGATATGGGGGCCTATATTCGCACCCATGGCGGCCTGGTGCCGGCGTCCGCCGCGGCGGTGTTGACCGGGCCTTATCGGATCCCGGCCTATAAGGCCACAGTCAGTTGCGTGTTGACCAATAAAATGGGCACCGGGACGTTTCGCGCCCCGGGTCGGTATGAGTCCTGTTTCATCCGTGAGCGCTTATTGGATATGGTAGCTGCCGACCTGCAGATAGACCCAGTGGCTCTGCGTCTCAAAAACCTCGTGCAGCCTGAGGAGATGCCCTATACCGTGGGGCAGACGCGCCTGGGCATGCCGCCCATGGTGTTTGACAGTGGCAACTATCCCATGGCCCTGCAGCGCGCCTTAGACGAGATCGACTACGACGCCCTCAAATCCCTGCAGGGAGTGTGTAAAGAGGGCAAGTACCACGGCATTGGCATGGGCTGCTTCGTGAAGTGGACCGGTTTGGGGCCTTATGAAGGCGCGCGCGTGGTCATCCATGGGGCCAAGTATATTACAGTGTATCTTGGTATTGCCACGATGGGGCAAGGGCATGAGACGACGATGGCGCAAATCTGTGCTGATGGTCTCGGAGTGCCCATCGAGCATATCAGCGTGTTGCATGGTAGTACAGACCTGATGCCTTATGGGGTGGGCACCTTTGGCAGCCGTGGTACGGTTATGGCCGGGAATGCCGTACACCTTGCCTGCCAGAAGTTACGAGAGAAAATGCTGGCGCTGGCCGGGCGGTATCTGCAGCGTGATGCCGCCGGGTTGGAATTTCGCGACGCGCAGGTCTACCCAAAGGGCGAGCAATTTGCTCTGCCTCTCCTCAACCTCGATACCCTGGTCACCCTGGCATCGCCAGCCAGTGCCTATCATGACGGTGAGCCGGGCCTGGAGGCTACAGCATATTTCTATACCAATCAGCTTACGTACAGTTATGGCACGCACGTGGCACACGTCGCGGTAGACTCCGAGACCGGCAAAGTCGAGGTGCTACGCTATGCGGTCGTTGAGGATATCGGCCGCTGTATCAATCCTTTGCTCGTCCAGGGCCAGACCGTAGGGGCAGCCGTGCAGGGTATCGGCAGCACGCTCCTCGAAGAGCTGGTGTATGACGACAACGGGCAGCTCCTCTCTGGGACGTTTATGGATTACCTCCTGCCCACCAGTCAAGACGCGCCACCGATTGATGACGTCACTCTCGAAGAGGCTCCCTCGCCGCTCAATCCGCTGGGCGTGAAAGGGGCGGGTGAGGGTGGTATCGTGGCCACCGGAGCGGCGCTTGCAAACGCGGTGGCGAATGCCCTGGCGCCGCTGGGGGTACAGGTGACGGAACTGCCCCTGAGTCCCAACCGGATCAACGCCTGGCTACGCCAGGCAGACCGCGGGGCGAGAGGGGACGTCTCATAGAGGTAGGGTGAGAACAGGAGTCAAAGGAGACCGAGCATGGACCTGGGGTTGCAGGGGAGAGTCGCTCTCATCACGGGAGGTAGTAAGGGGATTGGGCAGGCCTCGGCCCTGGGGCTGGCGCGGGAGGGCGCGGACGTCGCTATCTGCGCCCGCAGCCAGGAATTGCTGGAGCGTGTTGCCACAGAGATGGCGCAACAGACGGGCAGACGGGTGCTCCCCGTCGTGGCGGATATGAATCGGGAAGAGGATGCACAACAGTTTATCCAGACGGCTGTGCAGCACTTCGGACGACTCGATATTCTGGTGAATTGCGCTGGGAGTTCTCCGGGAGGCACCCTCAAAAATCTCACCGAGCAAGATTGGATGGTGAGCCTCAACTTAAAATTTATGGGCTACGTGCGCACGGCCAAAGCGGCCATCCCGTACATGCAAGAACGCCGCTGGGGGCGTATCGTCAACGTCATTGGCAACGATGGCATCAAGCCGATTTACTTCGAGCTCACACCGGGGGCGGCGAATGCGGCCGGGATCAATTTTACGCTGGCCATTGCCGAGGAACTGGCGCCATATGGCATCACGGTGAATGCCGTGAACCCTGGTCCAGTCGACACGGAACGCTGGTGGGGCCTGGTGCGGACCATGGCGCGCGAGAAGGGGATCAGTGAGGACGAGGCCAGTCTACGAGCCATTCGGAGTATTCCGATAGGACGTCTCTGTACTGCTGAAGAAGTGGCGAATATGGTGGTCTTTCTCGCCTCAGAACGTGCTAGCTTCGTGACTGGAGCTTCTATTTCTCTGGACGGCGCGCAGCGCAAGGCGATTATGGACTTGTAAGATGAGGCAGTGTAGCATGGTAGCGAGGAGGAAACAGACTATGCCACGTCTCATATGGTGCATGCTGATCGTTGGAGCCTTTGGCACTGGCCTGGCGATTGCCTCGCTACACTACAGTGCTGCGCCACGGGTACCTGCAGAGCCGCTGGCCGCGGTGGCCGATTGGCAACGTCAAGTCACTGTTTTACAGGGTCAAATTCGCATCCAGGAAGCTGAGCTGACGGCACTCCGGCAGCAGGTGCAGATGCTATCGGAGATCCCACCGGTCGTGGAGCCAGCAGCACTTCCAGCACCCAGACCAAGACGGACGAAGCTCCACAAGTCACGTGCCCCAGCGTCGGCTAAGATACCCGAGGAGACTGCGGCACCCACACCCACAGCGGAGGCCCCACCCGCACCGACTGAGCAGGCTGCTCTCGGCCGCTTGCGTCAGTATCTTGAGGAGACTGAGGGCATGGGCCCACAGGAGCGCCGAGGGCAGATACGTGCTCTGGTCGACGAGTTGCGTGCCATGGGTGAGCCCGCCGTGCCTGCCCTCCTCCAGGCCCTTGAGACCGGAGACAACAGTCGGGAGCGACGCACCGCAGCCACTCTGCTCGGGGCGTTGCAAGATGTGCGTGCGCTACCCGCCCTGCAGGAGGTGTTGGAGCGTGATCAGGACCTCATGACGCGGCGCGCGGCCGCCAATGGCCTGCGCCTGCTGCAGATGCCAGAAACCATCCCGGTGTTCTCCACAGTGCTGGCAGACAAACAGGACGACCGTTTCGTACGCATGAGTGCTGCCTATGGGCTGGCGCAGCTCGGAGAAGCTCAGGGCGTGACAGGATTGATGCAGCTCTTTGATGAGGCCGAGCAGGACGGCCGTGGGCGCTTTGTCGCCTTCCGTGCCTTGACATCGCTCAACGACCCGGCGGCTTTACCGCTCATGCGCCAACTGACCGTCTCGGATGCCGATGTCTCGTATCGGGTGGCCGCCATGCGGTTTCTGGCCGAGCACGGGGATAAGGAAGCGCTGCCGCTGCTGCAACAGGTTTTAAATTCCTCCCGTGAACAGCCCTCGGTGCTCGAAGCCGCAGCCCAGTCGCATGCTGCCATAATCAGCGGACAGGTACCGGCAAAGGACGTCGGGACCACTGTGCGGAGGGATACAGGGTCAGGCACCAGAGGCGGAAGCTTAGAGCTGCCGAGCTTGACGCGTGGCCGCTAAGCAGCTCTTCCATCTGTCAATACACCACGGTCGCCAGGAGGAGTACCAGGGCTTCGTTTAGCTCATTCGTGGCTCCGAGCACGTCGCCCGTGATGCCCCCGAGACGTTGGTAAAAATAGTTCTGCATCCCGAGTGTTGCCAGACTGACGAGTATCCCGATGCACACGCCGCGTAGACCGCCAAAAAGCAAGGTGCTCCCTAGTGCCAAGAGCAATGCGGCAATGTGATGTTCCAGTCGGATGCCCCGCACAAACGGCTCACCTATCCCCCCCGTAGCGCGGGCGTAGGGGGAGAAGCACGCCAGTTGCACCATGGTGTAGCGGCTGAGTGTCCCCATTAATACTAGGGCAGGATACAGGGCTGCAGGCGAGAGGGCATTCAGACAGGCGTATTTTATCAGCACGATCAGCACCACGCCAGCCACAGCCATGGAGCCAACATGCGGATCTTTGAAGATGCGCAAGGCATCGGCGCGATTATAGCTCCCGCTCAAGCCATCGATAAGGTCTGCCAATCCGTCCATATGCAATCCGCCAGTCACCAGCAGCGAGGCCACCAGCAGTAACGCACTGACAATCGACGGTGGGAAAAGCACGCCAAGCAAAACCGCCAATCCCCAGAGAGCAAGTCCGATGAATGTGCCCACCAGAGGATAGTACACCATGGAACTTCCCAGGGTTTCAGGAGTCCAGGCATCACTGGCCCGCAAGGGATAGACCGTCAAAAAACCTAAAGCACGTCGCAAGCCATCAACCATGGTATACCTCTGTGTAAGCTCTCTAGCCTGCTGTCCCTGTCGCGCATGGCCGTCTTTGGGATGGTGCATCTTACCAAAGGTCCCATAGACACACAACTCGGTAAAGCGCCAGGGCCAATTTGCTTGTCCCGGTCGCTCGCCTAAAAAAAGGGTTTACAAACGACGACAGTTCTTTTATGCTTTGCTTTCATCTATAATGAGAACGGTTATCATTATCACTATAGAGTGTAGCCGCGGACTACCTTCGTCATGCGGAAGATGGAGTGAAGCATGGCACAGACCCCAGAACCCAGATGCAAGCCGTCGGCCTTGCCAGTGTCGTATCCGCTACGGAAGCGGATTACTACGCTTGACCTCATGCAAGGTGCTCGAGAAATCATCATACTCCATCAAGGGGAGGAATACTTGCTGCGCATTACGAAAACCGGCAAGCTCATTCTCACCAAGTAAAATCCACTCACCCAGCCAGCCATGATGATCTCCTCCCATCACGTAGCCAGCTAGGGACAGCAACACACAGGTAGGTGATAACGATCAGGTCCACGCCAGCGGCGTGAGGCCTCTCTAGCTATGGTGCCGGTCTGCCAATTGCTCGCGACGACTGCGCTCGAGCGGTGACACCCTGGCTCACCACCGGGATGTAAAGCACGCACCACAGGTCATGGCAACAGGCCATTGCATGAGGAGAACAGAGGGTGAGTGACGTCGTTTCTATGCTAACCCAGGCAGGGGGGAGCTTCGGCTCGATCTTGGTTAAGGGCGGCCTCGTTATGGTGCCGCTCCTGGCGTCTTCGATGATTGCTCTCGCAGTGATCCTCGAGCGCTTTTTCTTCTGGCGGCGCTTCAGAAAGTATGAGAGCGGTGAGACGATCCTGTCGCTCGTGGTGGCAGGGCACTTGGCAGAGGCTACCAAAATGGCCCGTGCCTCACAGCACCCGGTCGCACGCGTCCTGCTGGCTGGGCTGGAGCATCAATACCCAGCGCCCGGTATGGCCATGGAGGCAACCTCACAGGCGGAATTACAACGCCTGAAACGGTATTTGCCCATGCTCGATACCATCATTACTCTGGCGCCTCTCCTGGGGCTCTTGGGGACAATCACTGGTATGATCAGCTCCTTTGGTATCGTCTCTGAGGCCGGCTTGGGACAACCCCACGCCATTACCGGCGGTGTAGCAGAGGCACTCATCGCGACCGCAACAGGACTCTCCATCGCTATCATGACGCTCGTGCCTTATAACTATTTCCGCATCAAGACCGAGGCCATGACCGACCTCATTGAGGAGCGTGCCACGCGTCTGGAACTCGTCCTTAAGGCATATCAGGTGCAGGAGGGGCAATAATCCATGCGCGTACCACGAAAAGAACCTGAGAAAGCCCGTATCGAAGTCATCCCGATGATCGATATCATTTTTTTCCTGCTGGTCTTTTTCATGATCTCGACCCTCTCGATGACCATCAATCGCGGGTTGCCAGTGAACCTCCCCAAAGCTGCCTCGTCGCAGCGCGACCTGCGCGAGAGTTTTAATATCACGGTGACTCGCGAGGGCGACATTTTTCTTAATAAGGAACCCGTGACCCTGCAAGAGATTGGTCAGCGCATCCAGGCCGGGCTGGTGAAAGACCCGGAATTGCTCGCGGTCATTAATGCTGATGATCATGCTATCCACGGCGCCGTTGTGGAGGTTATGGATAAGGTCAGGCTGGCTGGGATCTCGCGTCTGGCTATTGCCGTCAAACCGGAACGGAGGGGTACGCCGTGAATGCTGGTCTTACTGCAACGCTGTTTACCTCTATTGTGCTCCACCTGCTGGGACTCACCGCACTATCAATGGTCAGTGGCTCTCTCTGGCCAGTAGCGCCACCGCCCAACTTGATCCCTGCGGAAATGCTCGTAGAGCCGCCTCCACCCGTCGTGCCAGAACCGGCCCCCCTCCCTGAGCCGGAGCCCCAGCCTTCGAACACTGTAGAACAGTCAGAGCCTGTGCCTCCCCCCCTCCCTGAGCCGGAGCCCCAGCCTGTGACACCCCCCAAGTTGGAGAAGATAATACCGCCAAAACTCGTAGAGAAGCCGATGCCTGAGCGCGTTGTACCACGCCCCAAGCCTACACCTCCAGTATCTCGGGGGCGTCGGCACGAGCCGGCGGCGTCTCCACCTCCCGAGACGCCGCCGGCTGGCTCACCCGTGCCCTTACCGGCGGAAGCCCGGGCCGCCGCTGGCGGTAATGTCCTAGGACCACCAGTCGAGCGACCCCCTGACGCTGCGCCACCACTACCTGTGGAAGGTGGCGAAGCCGGCGCCGGGAAGCTTTTTGACAAGGGCGATGTAGGCGTGGTGCCGGGGGCTGGCGCTGGCGGTGGGAGCGGTGGCCCTGGCCGTGCCGGACTAGGCACTGGGGGGGCCGGGGCGAGTGGCGCACGCATCGCTGGTTTGCCACCAGGCGCAGGGCTGGGAGGCGACAGTGGGGTCGCCCGTCCGCTGGGTGGGTATCAGGTCAAACCCCGCTACCCAGAGTCTGCAAGACGACAGGGTGTTGAGGGTACAACGCTGCTGAAAATTCATGTCAGCGACACAGGTAGGGTCGAGGATGTCCTTGTTGAGCGCTCTGCCGGACATCAAGATCTCGACCTTGCCGCTATGGAAGCCGTCAAACAATGGCGGTTCGAACCTGCTAGACGGGGCAAACAGTCCGTCGCTGTGTGGGTCATGCTCCCGGTACGATTTGCGTTGAAATGAGCTGTCATCCTGCCGGCTCTGCTCCTCACCAGCCATCAAGAAACTGTGCCTCCGTTGCAGGCAGCGAGCCGACAGACGAACACCGTAAGATGGAGGCGTACATGCGTACAAGACATCGCAGGATGGAAGCGGGTACTCTACAGGGGCAACCTGAGCAGGGCTATGAATGGGTGGAGGCGGCGCGGTCCATACCGCTGCGCCGGATCATCTTCTGGCTGCACCTCGTGACAGGGGTCATGGCTGGCCTGGTTATTGGTGTCATGTCCGTGACCGGTGTGTTGCTAGCCTTCGAGCGCCAGATCGTTGCCTTTGCCGAGCGCGATATCCGTACGGTTCAGCCACCCTCCTCTGGCGTATCACGCCTCGATCTCGATGTCTTGGTGACCAGGGCCCGTGCAGCAGTGCCCGAAGGCAGGCTAAGCGGTGTGATGTTGCGAGCCGATCCTACGGCAACGGTGGTGGTCAACTTCGGGCGCGAACGGACTGTCTTCGTCAATCCATATACCGGTGAAGTGCTAGGCGAAGGGGCAAAGACGCTGCGAGACTTCTTCCACACGGTGACGGACTTGCACCGCTGGCTCGGTACCGAGGGAGAAAGGCGTGATATCGGCCGTGCCATCACCGGGGCCTGCAATACTGCCTTTGTCGTCATGGTCGTGACTGGTGTCTATCTCTGGTGGCCCCGCCGGTGGGCGCGTCAGGTCTTGCAGGCTGTCATGGTGCCCAACTTCAGGTTGCGGGGTAAGCCGCGTGACTGGAACTGGCACAATACGGCTGGTTTTTGGTCCGCGTCTATCTTGATCTGCATTACCTTGACCGGCCTGGTGATGTCCTATCAGTGGGCCAATGACTTGCTCTACACTCTCACGGGCAACATTCCACCGCCGCGGCCACCAGGAGCCGCCGAGGGTCGATCTGCTGCCACAGACAACCGCCAGAATGGGGGTGGTCCGCGTGTGGCTGGCAGCCCACCCGACGGAGGTGCTGGGCGGCAGTCTCGCGCTGAAGGGCAAGCTCCTAGGGAACGGCAGGGACGCACCGGGGAAGCTGGCGAAGCCGGCCCTACGCCACAGCGCGCCAGTCTGGAGACACTGTTTGCCGTGGCCGTACAGCAAGCGCCCCACTGGCGGAGTATGACTGTGCGTGTACCACAGCGTAGTGCGCCCCAGTTAACCATCACACTTGAGGAAGCCAAGGCCCTGCACCCGTATCCACGCTCGATCTTAACGCTGGACGCTGTGACCGCTGCAGTGGTGCAGTGGGAGCCATACGCTAGCTACAACCTGGGCCGCACCCTGCGTGCCTGGGTGCGGCCAGTACATACCGGTGAGGCAGGCGGCATGGTCGGCCAGATGGTCGCTGCCCTTGCTTCTGCCGGTGGGGTGGTACTTGTTTGGACTGGTCTAGCCCTCGCCTGGCAGCGCTTCCGCGCACGCAACGCCAGGGCCAGTCGCCGCACGTCAGATGTCGCGCCGTCGTAAAGGCAGACACAGTTGCGGGAGGAGGGCATGGCGCATGCGTTGCGCCGTGAAGATGCATAGCCAGCGAGCTTCTGAGGCGACTCAAGCCAGCCAGCGATACCGTTACTTTCTCTAACTCGGGAGCTCTAGCATGAGTCGACATCGCACGCGTCGAGACCATCGTAGAACGAAAAATCCAAGGCAAAAACAGCAACGTCACTATAAGCGCATGGGCCAGACGGTGGCGTTGACCGTTGCTCTGGCTACGTCCAATGCCATGTCTCAGGAGGCTGACAAACGCGAAACCTTCACGCTGCCCCAGGTCGATGTGCAGGATCAGCGTAACCCCTTTAACCCTACGAACCTTGGGTTATTCAGATTGCCTCAGCCAATCAGGGATATCCCTCAGTCTATTACCGTTATCCCGCAAGAATTGATGCAAGAACAAGCCGTCACGACCTTCCGGGATGCGCTACGTAACGTGACTGGCATCAGCTTGACGGCTGGCGAAGGCGGCGGCGCGCAGGGGGACAATCTCACCTTGCGAGGGTTTAACGCCCGCAATGATTTCTTTCTGGACGGTATCCGTGATCAGGGGTCGTACACCCGTGACATCTTTAATCTTGAGGCCATCGAAGTGTTGAAAGGCCCCTCGGCTGTCCTCTTTGGACGTGGCTCGACGGGGGGAGTGATCAACCAGATCTCAAAAATACCCCGGCTTGAGCCCCTCTATACCGCTTCGGTAAGTGTGGGCACCGGGCAACTCCTGCGGGGCACCGCTGATATCAACCAACCACTCTCCAACTCAATAGCGTTGCGCGTGAATTTAATGGCAAACACCTCAGAGACCGTAGACCGCAACGAGGCCCACGCGCAGCGTTATGGCTTGGCGCCATCCATTACTTTTGGCCTTGGGACACCCACGCAATTGACATTGAGTTACCTGGCGCAAATCGAGGACAATATTCCGGACTACGGTATCCCCTACCTGTTTGGTAAGCCGGTGGATGTGGACCGCGCGAACTTCTATGGCCTGGCTGAGGAGGATTTTGAGGAGGTGATGGTAAATATCTTCACAGCGCGCCTGGACCACCGTTTCAATGAGCAGTTTAGCCTGCGCAGTACGCTGCGCTACAGTCAGACTGATCGAGAAGCGGCAGTCACCAGCAGCATAACTATTCTCGGCAATCCCACACCGACTACGCCACTCTCCAGCGTCCAGGGCAGCAGAGGGACACGGCCAGGGCGCGATACCAAGGAGAGCATCCTGACCAGTCAGACGGAACTGATTGCGAGGTTTCACACGCTGGCCTTCAAACATACGCTGTCGAGCGGTCTGGAAGTCGCTCGCGAAGTCTTCGATGCCACACGTTTTACACATGCGAATGTGCCAAACGTTAATAACTTGGCCCATCCGGAGGTCAGACCTGATACCTCCCAACAGACAGAGACGATCTCAGCCAGGACTTCTACCGATGCGACTTCGTTTGCCATCTATGCGGTGGATCAAATCAGGTTACTCCCCAAGTTGGACCTCCTCGGTGGTCTGCGTTTTGATCTTTTCGCCTCAGATTTCGACAGTTTCCTGAACAACCAGCACTTTAATCGCACGGACACCAAGGTGAACTGGCGGGCGGGCCTGGTCTTCCGTCCGACCTCGACGATGAGCTACTATTTTGCTTCTGGAACCTCCTTCAATCCTTCCGCTGAATCCCTGGCGCTGGCGGCCAATAATGCCGACACACCCCCAGAAGAGAACATCAGTTTTGAGGTCGGCGCCAAGATAGGGTTGTTCAATGACATGCTTGGCTTCCAGGGAGCGTTGTTCCGTATCGACAAAACCAATGCCCGTACCACCGATCCCAACACTCTGCTCATGGTGCTTGAAGGGAAACAGCGTGTGCAAGGGTTCGAGCTGGCTCTGACCGGTCGCCCCCTGCCACGCTGGAACTTGTTTACTGGCTTTACCTACCTGGACTCGAAGACTCTTGAGTCTCTGGACGTCCAAAATGGTGTGTCTGTGCAGGGGAAAGAACTGCAAAACACCCCGCGCTACAGCGCTAGCCTGTGGACCACATATGACATCGGCGAAAAATGGCAAGTTGGTACCGGGGTCTTTTATCTATCGGAACGCTTTGCCAACACCTCGAACACCATCGAAGTCCCGAAGACCGTGCGCTGGGATGCGACGGTTGCTTATCAGTTCAATAGAAACATACAGTTACGTTTTAATGCCCAGAACCTGACCGATTCACTCTATTATGACGGTATTCACCCGAGTCATGCGATACCAGGCGCGGGGCGCACGTTCATCTTGACCGGCAATTTCAGATATTAAGGAGTCTAGCCCATGATTCTCCATGTTCCGAACGTACTGAATGAACAGCAGATAGCCCACTGTCGTGACGTGATCGAACACGCGAGCTGGGTGGACGGCCGTGTCACCGCCGGATACCAGTCTGCCAGTGTCAAAGATAATCGTCAGTTACCCGAGGATAGCAAAGAGGCCCATGAGCTGGGCGATATGATCGTTGCCGCTCTCGAGCGCCACCCGATGTTCATTTCCGCGGCGCTGCCACTCCGGGTGTTTCCCCCGCTGTTCAACCGTTATGATCCCGGTATGTCATTCGGACCGCATCTCGATAACTCTATCCGACAGATCACCGGCACACCGTACCGTGTCCGGACTGATATTTCAGTGACGCTCTTCTTGAGTCAGCCTGAGGAATATGATGGTGGTGAGCTCGTGATTAGCGATCTGTATGGCTCGCATACTGTGAAGCTCCCTGCGGGTGCGATGGTCCTGTATCCGGCGAGCAGTCTGCACCATGTAACAGCGGTGACGCGCGGTACCAGGTTTGCGTCTTTCTTCTGGATTCAAAGCATGGTCCGAGACGAGCAGCAGCGCACCTTGCTTTTTGACCTCGACATGGCTATCAATCAGGTCGGTCAAGCGCTATCGCACCATCATCCCTCTGTGGTAGCTTTGACGAACTGCTATCACAACCTTGTACGGCACTATGCCGAAGTATAACGGACGGTAAGGGCAAAAGTTATGCACATACTCCTCCTGCTTACCACTCTCCTCAGCGCTGTAAGCGTTGGGGCAGCTTGCACAGATATGGCGACGGCTTCCGATCCAGCGGCTCGGATTGCGGTGATTTTTGTGAAGCCGCAGCACTTCACGGATGTCAGGTATTCGAAGGCAGAGCCCAACTCCGTCGCCCTCCTGGATGAATTACATACATTCATGTGCAAGATGGGCGAGCGCTATGTACCCGCGGATATGCAGCTTGAGATCACGGTCACCGACATTGATTTAGCCGGTGATTTTGAGCCCTGGCGGGGTCCGCAACTCGACCACGTCCGTATCACCAGGGATATTTATCCTCCCCGTATCTCCCTTGAGTTTCGTCTCACCGACAGTAGCGGCAGCGTCGTGAGTGCCGGCCAGCGCCAGATCAGTGCCATCGACTACCAGGAGCGATTTGTGCGCCCGCCTGACGACTATCTACGCTACGAAAAGGGTCTATTGCATGATTGGTTCCGCAACGAGTTCGGTGCCATCAAGCTCTCACCCACACCTGTACGTAGTGGAGGTCTGCCATGATCCTGATGCGGATTCGAGAGATCACCTCCTGTGCACAGCATAAACGGACCATCATCATGTTGGAAGATGTGCATCGGTGCCTGAGGCTCACCTTCTACGCGGATCCTGATGAGGCCTGCCGTCTAACTCAGGAGCTTGAGCGGGGTCCGTACGTCTGTCATCCTGTCTACGATTTCATGCGACGTCTGCTGGAAGCATTGCAGGCTACGGCGACCCGTGTCGTGCTTGATGTTGTGCAGGGTGAGGGCCTCGATGGCTTCGTCTATGTCCAACAGGCTGAGTCCGAGCGCGGTGTCCCTTGCTACGCGTCCGATGCCCTCGTCCTGGCCCTGCGGGCAAACCTTCCTATCTATGCTACTGCCGAGGCGCTCGCTTATGCAGAGCGATTGTTACCCGCCCCGAACGCTCTCGGTGAAGGTGGGGAAGTGAGGCAGTGGCTTGAGCAGGTGCGGCCAGAGGATTTTGCATCATGCAGCGACGAGGAGGAACGTGACATGAGAAGGCGTGCAGAAGGATTGTAAGCCTCAGGGCTGTGCTCAAGGCCGGCTGGCTTCTGTCGCTCATTCCCATCGCTGGGCATACGCTGGCCGAGCCCTTATCAAAATCAAGCGAAATTGTGATGGGAAGGAGAACCGCAATGACCCCAATGTTGATCAGCCGTCTCACCCACTGCCCCGGACATGGTCAAGCAACCGTTGTGCTGGAGGATGTGGCCCGACAATTGCAGCTGGTCTTCTTGATCCCGCTGAACGAGGCACACCGTCTGGCCCGGACCCTGGGGATCACCCCCTATCCGTGCGTCCCAGTCTTGGAGTTGATCGATGAGCTCCTCGCCCACTTCAAGGCCCGCGTGCTCCGCGTAGTGCTGGATGGGGACGACGTGGAAGTATGCGGTACGCTCTGTATCAGAGGCAACGACGGCGAGGCGACTCTTCCCTGCCACCCGGCTGATGGCCTCGCTCTGGCCGAACGGGCCGGCGCCCCCATCTATGCGACTGACGAGGTGCTCCGCCACGCTTGCCCGCTGGGCCAGTCACACCATCATAGAGCCGGCCTCATGCTCAACCGGGCAGTGAAGTGAAAGAGGGGGGTGATATGAGTGGGATAACTGCTTGTTGGCATGCATTTAGATGTCTCAGCATGCTGGGGCTGGTGATGTTCCTATGGCCCGTGACACTGGCTATAGCGCAGGCTACTCCTGAGCAGGCACAGCTCATCCTCCATCT
>Ga0081455_10001767_pt1 | contig 26125 bp, 24 predicted proteins | sample TabmetS3T2R1_FD_70207 | JGI IMG/M metagenome (GOLD analysis project Ga0081455, IMG submission 70207) | Tabebuia heterophylla rhizosphere microbial communities from the University of Puerto Rico - S3T2R1 | ecosystem: Host-associated > Plants > Roots > Rhizosphere ...
CCCGCCGGTTCGCGGGCTCATCAAGAGAGGAGATTGTAATCATGCAACTGGCCCATATCGCGTTCGACCACCTGAGCATTTCCGCGCTCAACATGCGCCACGGCAAGAAGGCGCCTGACGTGTCGGACATCCTGCCCTCAATCCGCAAACGGGGCATCTTCCAGCCCTTGCTCGTCCGGCCCAACGGCACACCCGGCGACTTTGAGGTCGTCGCCGGACGCCGCCGCTGGTTCAGCGCGAAAGCCGTCAAGGAGGAGCGGGGCGAGGTCGCGCCGCTACCCTGTGCCATCATGGAGGAGGGTGACGACGCGGCGGCCTTGGAGGCCTCGCTGATCGAGAACATCGCGCGGCTCGACCCAGATGAGATGAGCCAATACGAGACTTTTGCCCAACTGGTGAAAAAGGGCCGGACGGTGCCCGACATCGCCGCCACCTTTGGCATCACCGAGCGGCAGGTCACCCAGCGCTTGGCACTCGGCAACCTGCTGCCGCGCATCCGCGACGCCTATCGCGCGGAAGAGATCGACGTGGAAACGATCCGCCATCTGACCTTGGCGTCGAAGTCCCAGCAGAAGGAATGGCTGGTGTTGTTCGAAGGTGAGAAGACCCGTGCCCCAACGGGTTCCGACTTGAAGCATTGGCTGTTCGGCGGCCAGTCGGTCTCGACTGAGGTCGCCCTCTTTCCGCTCGAGGGGTATCCCGGCGAGATCGTTTCCGATCTCTTCGGCGAGGAGCGGTACTTTGCGGATACGAATCTGTTCTGGCAGAAGCAGAACGAGGCCGTCGCGGCGCGGAAGACAGCCTATACTGAGGCCGGCTGGGTCGAGGTCGTCGTGCTGGAGCCGGGCACGCATTTCCACAATTGGGAACACGAGAAGACTGCAAAGAGGAAGGGCGGCAAGGTCTATATCGAGGTCACGCCGCGTGGCGAGGTCGTGTTTCACGAGGGCTATCTCGGCCGCAAGGAGGCGGCCCGAGCGAGCCGCTCGTCTGGGCAGAAGGCGGAGGGCCGCGACCCGGATGCGGAGCATCCCGAGGTCAGTAGTGTGATGCAGAACTATCTTGATCTGCACCGTCATGCAGCAGTTGCTGCGCGTCTGATCGATGCACCCTGCGCCGCGCTCAGGCTCATGCTGGCCCATGCGATCAGCGGTTCCGGCGGATGGCAGGTGCGGGCTGATCCGCAGACGGCGAAGAATGTGTCTATCGCCAAGAGCGTCGCAGCGAGCGCTGCCGAGATGGCTTTGCAGGTACGGCGTGGCGAGGTTGCTAAATTGCTGGGCATTGGGGAGGACCAGCCCCGGATCGTCTGGGGCAACGGCGATTCCCATCAGACCGTCGCCATCTTCGTCCGGCTTCTGGCGCTTTCCGACGAGGACGTGCAGCGCGTCCTGGCGCTGGTGATGGCCGAAACCTTGGAAGCGGGCAGCGCCGTGGCCGAAGCGGCGGGCGTCCACCTACGGGTCGATCTGCGTGGCCAGTGGCAAGCGGACGACACCTTCCTGGAGCTGGTCCGCGACCGCCCGGCGATCAATGCACTGCTGGAATCCGTCGCCGGGAAAGCGGTGGCGGACGGCAATCTTGCCAGCAAGGCGAAGGACCAGCGCCAGGTCATCCGCGACTGTCTCGACGGTGCGAATGGCCGGGCGAAGGTCGAGGACTGGCTTCCGGGCTGGATGGAGTTTCCGGCCAGGGCGGTCACGCCACGCGGGACTTTGGACAGCCTGACAGAGTGGAAACGCGTCGAGACTCTGCTGCCGCCTTGGGCGTAGAAGCGGAGCGGTCGGCGGCGCCCCGGACGCCGCCGACTGCTCTCGCCGGTGGTCACTTAGGCGTGTTCTCACCGACTTTGCGGAGGGTTCTGCTCCCAATCCCGTCCGGTTTTGGATATGGTTGAGGTCGCGCCGTGGTGGTGGTGGAAGGCGCAAGCCGTCACAAATCCTGTCACGGAGACCACCACCATGCTCATCATCGGCATCACACTCGGCATCTTCGGAATCGGCCTGTTCTCCTGGCTGGTTTTCACCCTCACGGTCTATGCACTGCCTTTCTTTGTCGGGCTCACATCCGGCATGGCGGCGTTCCATGCCGGGCTCGGCGCACCCGGTTCGCTCCTCGTCGGCATCGTCGCCGGAATCCTGACGCTGGGTGGGGGCCGGCTGGCCTTTGCCGTCGTGAAATCGGTCCCGCTGCGCGCCGCGATTGCCGCCGCGTTCGCCATTCCCGCGGGGATTGCCGGCTATCACGCCGTGCTCGGATTGTCCGAGATCGGCATCTCTTCACTGGCGTGGCGGGAGGCCTTTGCCGCGATCGGTGCCGTCGCGATCGGCTGCACGGCCTGGGCGCGCATGACCGGATTGGCGGGCCCCATCCCGGCACGGCCGGGCAGTGCTGCAGGGGCAAGGTCACACCCGGTTCTGACCGTTGCGACACGAGGGGATTGATCTCCTCGCCGCCCTCGTCACCGAAAGGATCACGACGATGAGGCGTCCGGAATCAGCACTCCGACGCGAGAACGTGATCGCGGCCAGCCGGCGCCCAAGACCCTGACGACCGATCAGCGGACGGCCCGAGCAGACGGCGGCGGGCATTCTGTCGTTGCGATTTTCGAGAACGACTCCGCCGTTCTCGGCCTGCCGGGAGCGCGTCCGCCTGCGCCGATCGCCGACGTCTTGTGCAGCAGAAACCGCTCTTCGCCACGCCTTCTCCCAAGTGCTGTTCGGCGCCACGACACACCTTGCCTCTTGATGGCCTGATCTGGCCGGAGACCGGCTGCGCCTCGATCGCCTGAGCCGCAACGGCGTCGGAGCGACTTTCTTCCCCTGGGCTCACGCCCATTCCTCGCGAGGCAAGAAAGTCGCTCCGCCGCCATCCTCCGCTGCGCTCCGGCCCGCAAGCGGGTGCGTCGGCGCTCGTCTCCGGCCTGCCGATCGCCATCGAGGCTGCGGTGGTCGCGGGCTCGAAAACAGCAGGAGAAGTGACATGGCGAACATCGGTTCCTTCAAGAAGGTCGGCGAACAGTACCAGGGCGAGATCGTCACCCTCAGCGTCCGGACGAACAACGTCCGCATCGTTCCGGAAGACAATCGCAGCAACGAGAACGCCCCCACCCACCGGGTCTTCGTGGGCCGCGCCGAGATCGGGGCGGCATGGTCGAAGCGCTCCGAAGAGGGCCGCGACTATCTCTCGCTGAAGCTCGACGATCCCTCCTTCAACGCCCCGATCTACGCGAATCTGTTCGGTGACGAGAAGGGCGAAGAGCACACCCTCATCTGGTCGCGGTCGCGCAAGAACGGCGACTGAGGTCCGTGAGCTGCCCCGCCCGGGAAGCCGGGCGGGGCTCGCCAAATCGGTTGCGCGGGTTCTGGAGAGACCGTCTCCCATCGCGACGCTCCCGGATCAAAGGCCGTGACGGATCACGGTCCCGCAGCGGGGAATGTCTGGGCAATCCGGCGCTGGCGAAACGCACAGTCGGCCCCACCAGAACGGGCTCCGGAACCCGCGCAATCTCGCCGGCACGCCATCGGACTCGAGCGATGGCGCGCCGGCTCCGGCGAAAACCGATGAGGGAGTTTTCGCCCGTCCCGCAGCGCAAATGCGGCGGTCATCCTCGCGCCAGAGACGGCGATTTGCGTCGTCCATCGCTGGAAAACGAGGGCGATCATGACCGACGAAGCAGCGCGGGCCGCCATGGCGAAGAAGGGCAGCCCGTTCCTCAACACGGCCCAGGCGGCCTTCTATATAGGCCTCTCCAAGCGGACCTTGGAGAAGATGCGGGTCACCGGCGGCGGTCCCAAATACCGCAAGCACGGCCGCTATGTCCGCTACCACATCGACGACCTAAACGCCTGGTCGGAGGGGCGCGCCAAGGCGTCTACTTCTCATGCGTAGTCGCCGGCAATACAAGCGCCGGGCGCTCTCCGGACTGACCTTGGCGGTCGCCTTGTTCGGTGTTCTCGCGACTGCCGCCAGCGCCATTCCGTCGCATCGCCTGGTCTGGAACGCCAGCGCCAGCGTGCCGGTCGGCTTCTATTGGCGCATTGCCGACAGGCCGCAGCGCGGTGACCTGGTACTCGCCTGGGCGCCCCTTTGGGCGCGGCGCCTCGCCGCCGAACGCCATTACCTTCCGTTCGACGTGCCGCTCGCGAAGCGGATCGCGGCCGTCGAAGATGACACGGTTTGTGCCGACGATGACGCAATCCTCATCAACGGCGCGCTGGTCGCGCACCGGCTCGTCTTCGATCGCTCGGGGCGACTGATGCCGCACTGGACCGGCTGCGAAACGCTCGGTCCCGGCGCCTTCTTTCTCCTCATGCCGGACGTGCCGGATTCCTTCGACGGGCGGTACTTCGGCACCATTCAGCGGCAGGACATCATTGGTCGCCTGGTGCCGCTTTGGACGCGATGAGAGGGGCAAGTCTGGCTCTTCTGATTGCCGTTTCCGGCTTGAACAGCGCGCCGGCGATGGGCCAGACGACCGGAGCCCGGATTGAGGCGTTGGAGCCGTTCATCACGGAAGCTGCGCGCCGGTTCCCGGTGTCGGAGACCTGGATCCGAGCCGTCATCGCCGCAGAAAGCGGTGGCCGCACGGAGCTGGATGGTCAGCCTATCACGTCTCCGGCCGGCGCCGTTGGGCCGATGCAAGTGATGCCCGAGACCTATGCCCAGCTCCGCTTGCGCTACGGCCTCGGTCCCGATCCTGCCGATCCCGAGCAGAACATTCTCGCCGGTACCGCCTATCTCGGCGAGCTCTACCGCCGCTTCGGGCGGGCCGGCATGTTCGCTGCCTACAATGCCGGACCGGATCGGTATCAGCAATTCCTCGACACCGGGCGGCCGCTGCCAGCCGAAACGCAGGCCTATCTGACAGCTCTCGGCCTGGCCGCGGCGTCACCGTCGCGTGCGCCGAGCTTTGAATCCGGCGAGAGCCTGTTCTTCCCTCTGAATCACGGCGCCGCATCGCTTCCGCGCGAAGAGACAGAGCCGACAGGCGGGGCCATGTTCGCACCCTTGACCGCTCCGGAATCTCGCTTCCACTCCGCGAAGAAAGCGGACTGAGCAGCGGAGATAGGGGTCTCGTCTCGGTCTTTTGAAGCGTACCAGCCAGGTCGAACCGCCTGTCAAGGATGCGCGGTCCCCCCAAAATGCTGCGCATTTTGGCTCCCCCGCGCCCCGCTTCGCGGCGCGGCGACGCCGCGTCCCTGACAGCCGCTTCGCCGGCCGATCTCCAGGGCCTGTCCTCGATCAAGAGGATCAACAGCCATGGAGGATTCGATGCTTGAAGCACAGCACGGTCACGCCGCATTCGATCGGTTTCCGGCACTCGTTCGGGATCTTACCGCGGAGTTTGGCAGCGAAGGAATCGGCGCCGTCGTCGACAAATTCATCGAGGCGGAGCAAGTGGATTTCTGCTGGGACGGGCGCTTCGTTGAGCGGAATCTGGGGGCGTTTGAGAGCTTCGACGGTGACGAAGATGGGTGCGAGCGGGTCGCAGTAATGGGGTTTTTCCGCGGTGAATATTACGTCGCAATCTGCGTTGTTGACGCAGAAAGACAGGCTGTGGCCCTGCTCAAATCACGGCAATTCTGTTGCTTCGAGAGCGCGGAAATCGAGTTTCTGGCGATCGCTTGAGGTCCAGGTTTCATGCTCGGGAGAGCGGTTCGGCGCCGCTTTCCTGAGCCTTCGCTGCTGCCGTGAAGCAGCCGGGCAGAGGGCATCAGCGCACGAGAGCGAATGAGAGGATGGGGAGCCGGGAAATTTTGCGGGAGGGCAAGATAAAAGCAATGTCTCCAGGGGACATCTAAGTCGTTGCCTGCACATCTAGATCCTTGGAGCTACAAGCTCGCAGGTGTCTCTATGACGAGCGCTCTAGCTACTAGTTCTGCCGAATGGAGGGCTTTCATTGATCAACAATGCTTTGCCCCAACTGCTGGGAGGCAAATTGATTGCCACATGCTGTTCCGTAGACCTGGCGGAGCCAAGCCAAACAACTTGCTCGGTGGGTAGAAACTTCAAAGGTGCCGGTCGCCGCTCGCAGTATCGGGGAAATGACAAGACTTTCCCAACGTTCAGAATTGCAAATGACGCGATGAGATATACCTGTCCCCCAATTTGTGATAGAAGAGGAACCCGTTGGAAAGCTATGCCGAACGGTGGCTGGTATGGAGTTTCCAGGCGACGCCATAGATACCGACCGGTTTTCTTAGGTATGCGATAGGCAACCGTGGCGACATCAGAAATCAACCTCGTACACATCCGCCCGCACGTTACGCTCAATCTCTTTCGCGGGCCCGATTCTGCAGCGACCGCGAAACAGGTCTTCGAAAAGTTGGAGGGGCTGGCCGGCACGCTGCCCGTGGTCCCGACTCACCCATTTCAAGATCATCGTCACATCATCCCGATGCCTCGCGGGGTTGATGGGGGGATCACGAGCTATGGCGCATGGTATACGGTCGAAAAGCCGCCGACTTGGCTGCGCGACGATTCCTCTCCAGGATTAATGCTTTCTGCCGCAACGCCCCAGCCAAATGGCGCGCTTGCCACGACGAATATCCTTGACGTTGCAAATCACCTCGTCGTCGTTTTGGCGTATCAGAACTATTTGGGAGTCTACGCCAGCCAAGATGCTATGAGATCTCGCATCGTCGATCTTATCGAAGTCGGCGAGGCGGGCGAAGGTAGGGCAATTGTACGAATCGATACACCTGCCGAGACCGTCAGTCGCGACGAGATTGAATTCGCATTCGTGCGAGGCAACACCAAGAGCGCTTGGCTCGAAGGTTTACATGTGCCGACCGTCCTCAAGGCGGACCGAAAGATTTTGAGTGGACCCGACCTCCGCTATGCGCTCGATCATTTCGGCGAGCAAACGTTTACCTACACGGCCGCTATCAGCGAGTTCGGCCAACGAAATCCGCAAACGGCCGCGCCAAGAAAAAAATCTGACCCACATCGCGTGGGCGTGTCCCACTCGAAGAAAACCTTGTGGACGCGGTCGACAAAGGAATTCGACGAGTTTCTCGCCGAGTTTAGAACGCTCATCGCGTTGCTGACCAATCCGACGGCCATAGCGGTCAACGTTTCCGACCTCGAGCGTCCCGGCGTTCCCTTCGTTGCGCGTCCTGTGACGACCCAGACGCTCACTCAATTGGCGGATGGTTTCGATGTCGGCTACGAAGCGCCCACAACGCCTGAACTTGAGGTGTTGGCGGGAGAAGCGCTCGAAAAGACGCCAAATGCCGATCCATGGTCGCAGCAGGGGCGCTTCGTTGTGGAGGGAGCAATCCGACGCAGCGGCGCTCCAGACTCGGAGATCTCCGCAGAAGCCTACTATGATGACCAAAAAGTAGCGTCGGTTTCGTTCCGACCAATCAGACGGACGGATCAGACTGTCGATATCCTCCACCGCGTAAACTCCTACGCGGTTCGCAAAGATGATCCTGCTGTCGTCGCGCTAGATAGGTCGCTTGCCAAGCGCAATACCAATCTGACACTGCGATACGGCTCGGGACATGTAATCCAGAACGGAGTTCTCTATACCCTTCACTTCCGCGACGTTATCTTTGATCGGTGGCACTGGACTTCGTTTCCACTGGCGCCTGACGGCAAGCCCTACAAACTCGCCGACGAGAAGCCCACCGCAGGCAAAGGCAAAAAGAAAGTGTTCGTACCGGGTCAGATTGGCAGAGGCCACTCTCTTTTTTGCTTTGTGCGCAACAATGTCGCGGATTTGATTTCTCCGGATCGCCGCCACTCTGACAACTGGTGGCTGCTCTGCGACGACGGTGCTGGCGAAATCGCTGATTTCATCGCCCTTGATACTAAGAACCTGTTTGTCACCTTTGTCCATGTGAAGGCCTGGAAGGATGGCAAGGAATCTACGATTTCCGTCACGCCATATTCAGAGGTGATAGCCCAAGCCATCAAAAATCTTCGATCGTTCGATCAGAATCTACTTGGCAAGGAAATTCAGGATCGCACGACTGACGCCAACTCTAAACTTGTTTGGCGGGCAGATGGATCGGCGATCGACCGCAAGAAGTTCGTATCCAAACTCGAGGAGTTTCGCTACGGGGCACAGCGTCATGTGTTGATTTTGCAACCACGCACTCATCGCAAGGCGTGGGAGAAAGCGGTCCATGCACATCGTTCCGCACTGGACGCTGCACAGGTAGGCAGAATGCGACAACTCAGTTCGCTGCTATCCGGAGCTGAATCCATTTTCCAGAAGCTTGGCGCAACAATGGCCGTTCTAGGAGTTGATGATCAAACGGCAGCGGCTTCTGCCGCAAGCAATTCATCGACTAGTTCCTTAACGCCATCGCGCGTAAGGAAACGGCGGCCGAAAGCAAGCCGTTGATGATAGGGGATAAGGTAGCGATCAAACCGATCGGCTTGTAGTTGGCGCGCCTCCCGAGCTAGCTCGTCCGCCTCCGGCAAAGGTTGCCGCCTGATCTCGGTCAGCAGCTTCTTCACGTCCGCAGCGGACGCCGCCTCAATGGCGATCGCGAAGTTTTCGATTGAGGCCTTCATTCCTTCACGTCGCAGCAAGAGCACAAGGGTCTGCGCACGCCGCGATCCGCACCAAGGAAACAAGATCACATCCCGGCCGTGATCGAGAAAGCGGTTCTTATGGAGCCCGAACTTTTTGAAAGCCCTGCGGCCCTCTTTCAGCATCTGGCTAGCCGTCTCGTCTGCTTCCGTCGTGTAGGCCTTCTCGCCAGAATAAATGGCCCTCATCCGGTCCGCGACGAGACCGCTTGGTGTTTGGGCGGTGCCACCATAGCGGGGCGCCCCCGCCGATGAAGCCTTCGTTACCGTCAGCGAGCGATTGTGGTCGCTTACATTGAGCACTCGCCAGCGGCCGTTTGCCAAGACAAAGGTGTCACCAACGCGGTAGCTGATCGTCATCGGGAGGTGACCAATTGGCTGCCCATTGAAATAGACTGTGTATTCAGGCGGCGTACTGAAAACGGCGTAGGCGGGACGCGGTACCTCTTCGCTCGAGCTCAGCCGCCATTCTTCCTTGGAGACGCGCTCAATCAAGGGGAGACGCACCTCGGTCATCGTTTCCAAGAAGCGAACAAAGAAGGCTCGGTCGACAAGCTCGGGAGCACTGTGCCAGGGACCGTCGATGGCGAGCAGCCGATGAAGCTGTTCCGTCGTCTTCGGGCGTCCCTCGCGGAGAACCGAGATCACCTGATGGTAGAGTGTGGAAAGATGCAAGTCCGCATGATTCGGTTCTTCGAAGGAGCCTTCCAAACTCAGCTGCATCGTCGCGATGGCCTGGAACGTCTTGATACGCAACTGGTCGAGTGGGTGCGCGTCGGGTCCTAGCTCGCGCTCGCCAATGTAGATTAGTCCTTCTGCACCTTGATCGCCCCGGCGGCCGGAGCGGCCGACGCGCTGCCGCAGAGCTGCGACGGTGAAAGTCGGGTCAATCTGGACGACGCGTTGCACCTGGCCGATGTCAATCCCCAATTCCAGAGTGTTGGTACAGATCACCACCATTTGCTTCGGTGGATCCGGCACTTCGTTCCTCATCTTTCGCTCTATTAGCTCTTTCCTCGCAGTTGGGATTGAGCTGTGGTGAGCTTCGAACGTTAAGCCGTTTGACCCGGTGGTCGCTGAAGCGCGCTCTTGGAGGAGGTCAACTCCGCCGCGCGAGTTGCAGAATACCAAGCCACGCGTATCACGGCGGAAATCTTTGACCAGCTCCTTTGCGAATTGGTCAAACAGCGGTAGGCGCGATGGGTTTCTACCCCCGGTGCTCGTGTCTTCCTTGTCGGGCGCGATGAACACCTTTATGCCGATCTTGATCTTTCGCGCGTTCTTATCCGGTCTCAAGAACTTGATCGGCACATCTGACTTCGGACGCAGCACTTCACGCGCGATCTTGTCAATGTCGCTTAACGTGGCGGAAAGACCTAGCCGTGGAATCTTTCTGCCGGCGAGAAGGTCGAGGCGGTGTAACAATGACTGGAGATGGCGACCACGTGCCGTGTCGAAGAAGGCGTGCAGCTCATCAATAACCACCGCAGACACTTTACATATCGCCTCGATTTCGGGGTTCTCGTGCGCTATGCGCAAAAAGAAACCTTCGACTGATTCTGGGGTCGTGAGGAGAATGCCATTGCGGTGCCGTCTTGCGCGATCCTTTTCCTTCTTGCCCACGCCAGAGTGCCAGCGATGCACATCAAGCCCAATCGTCTTTGCTAGCGGACCTATCCGCCCAACCTGATCATTGATAAGCGCGCGAAGTGGACTGATGTACAAGAGCGAGAAGCCTTTTGCCTCATCTCGCCTATTGCCGCTGATCCAAGCGAGAAGTGGCAAAAACGCAGCCTCTGTTTTGCCGCTTGAGGTTTCTGCTTCTAGGATCGCGTCCGGCAGGGGCGTCCCAGGGTTGGTAGGCAGCTCTGTAATTGCAGCCACTTGGATGCCTGTGAAAGCCTGCCAGCCCATCGAGTCGACGAGCGCCACAAGTCCCTTCGGATATTTGTCGTGGAACGGCGGAAATCTCTTCATAGGTCCCCAGTGATCTACTCTGCGGCGCTAGCGTCGGCGATGACCGCCAACCCTTTGGTCGCACGCAATTCTTCACTCTCCGCTTTTTCCCATTCTTTCCCCATATGCCAACGCATTAGCGCCTAGACCGAACAATCCAAGAACGATTGAGGTTGCGCATAGGGCGGCAGCTCTTCAATTTAGACGATTACCACGTACGAGTCGCGAGGACGCCGCCTTGGCGAAGAAGATTGGTCGGACGAGCATCATCGGCCAGCGAGGGATCGCTTTCATCGAGCAGATCGTGCTCGAGATGGGGTTCGTATTCTATCCAACCGGGGGTGTTGAGGCTGGGATAGACGGTTTCATCGAACTCCGTGACGAAGGAACGGGAGAGGTCAGCAACGTCATTCTTCAGATCCAAGGGAAGGCGACGGAGAAGCCTCTTCCAGGCGGCTCCGAGAACGGCTTCGACTGGCCATGCGACAAGAAGGACATTGAATATTGGCTGTCCGGCACGGCGCCGGTCATTCTCTTCGTCGTGGGCCTCCAGGAGCAAAGGGCGTATTGGAAGTCGATCCGCGATGCCTTTCCGAATGCAGAGGCTGTTAGGAGAGGGAAGGTCCATTTCGACAAGAGGAATGACGGGTTCACATTAGCAGCGAAGGCTGCCATCCAGGATGTTGCGCTTTCCGCTCGGCCCGGCGCGATGGGGTTGGCAATTCAAAAGCCGGAGGAGTTGCTGCTAAACCTCGTGCCAATTGAGTCCATGGCCAAGACCATTTATTGGGCGCCCACCGCGCACGACAGCAACAAAACCTTTGGCGCCGCATTACGCGAGATTGATCCACATGCCCCAGATGAGTGGGTTGTCAAAGCCAAGTCGGTGATCTCATTTCATCCTCTCGACCAAGCGCCGTGGCGTTCACTCTGCGATTCGGGAGCGATGGAACCCTTTGACGTCGAGGAATGGGCACTCAGTGATGATGAGGATCGGAAACGTGACTTCGTTCAGCTACTCAATAGGGCGCTGAACGCCTTCGTTCGAGATGAGCTCTGGCATGACAAGGACTCTGGGGCTTTCTATTTTCCCCCTAACAAGGGTCGCGACCGCAAAGCCTACAATTACCGGGGCTTGGGGCGAGAAACTGGCCGCAACGTAGTTAGGCTCTATCGAAAGAAGAAGTCGCCCACTGTACCCGGCTTTGTGCGCCATTCAGCCTTCCTACCGCGGTTCATTCGGTTCGAAGACCAATGGTATCTCGAAATAACGCCTACCTATCATTTCACAAGCGATGGCTACAAACCGGACCGATACGCAGGCGAGCGCCTGAAAAAGATCAAGGAACTCGAAAATAATGAGTCCGTTCTCGGGCAGTTCGTGATGTGGCGACACTATCTGACTAACCCGCCGCGCGGCGATCTCCTGAGGTCTCATTATCCTTTTCTGAAGTTCTGCAAACTGACCGCTTTTGATCTCAACCGCGGCGTACCAGACGACCTTTGGGCGGCCCAAGAGCCACTCCAGCCTATAGACGACTTGTTCACCGAGAACGACTGATGATCCGGATAAGCAGCTTGGATGAGCCTTTCCTCGAATTTGGCGGTGGCATTAGGCACACCGACATCAGATTTGGGCTTATGGATTATGGACCGTTCGATGCCGGACTTGAGGGGGCACCGCAGCGAGTCCGGGTCGGTGTCGTTGGCAGCCCCGAGACAATAGACGGCACGGTCGCGTGGCTGGATGCTTGCAAAACCGGCTTGCCGGCAAAGAAAAGCAAGCAGCCCAATCTATTTCCGCGATTTCCCGGTCTCGGTCCAGAAGGCGCCTTCAGGTGCGATTTTTCTTGGCCCAGCGAACTACAGCGGACTCTACTTCCCTTGGAAACAGAGAAGCTCATCCGGATATCCGATCACGCGGACGCCATTCGGCAGATCGTCGCGCTCATTGCCGCTGAAGTGCGCCACCTTGCCGATAGCAACACTCGGCCCGATGTTGTGCTCGTGGCGCTCCCGCTAGGCGTCGTAGAGCGCGTCGTCAACAAACGTGTCGCCGCCGAAAGTCAGCACGAAAATACTTCCGAAGAGGAGGAGACGTCAGCAGCGGCCGTGGATTTTCGCGCTTTGCTTAAAGCGGCATGCATGGCGGTGCGGCTCCCAATCCAGGTGCTCTGGCCCACGACCTATGATTCGTCACTCAAGATCAGCCGAAAGCTCAAGATTGCGAACAATCGTCGAGTACAAGACGACGCGACCAGGGCGTGGAACCTTCTGACCGCTACTTACTACAAGGCCAATGGACTTCCGTGGCGCCTCGTAAGGGATCCCAAAGCTCTTCGCACTTCCTATGTCGGCGTAAGCTTTTACAAGTCGGCAGATGGCGACGCGATCCACACGAGCACGGCCCAGATGTTCGACGAGCGCGGAGAAGGACTGATCCTGCGCGGAGGACGAGCGACTGAGTCGAAGGAAGACCGACGGCCGCACCTCAGCGAGCAGGATGCGTATGCTCTTCTTTCTCACTCTCTCGCGGTATTTTACAAGACGCACGGTCATTACCCCGCACGCGTCGTCATGCACAAGACTTCAAATTTTAATGACGATGAAATTTCCGGTTTCGATCAGGCTTTGACGGAGCGGAACATCGATATCGGGGATTTTTCCTATATTGGGAAGACGATGACGCGGCTATATCGCCAGGGCCGATATCCACCTCTGCGAGGCACCTTGATCCGATTTAGCAAAGACGAAGCCGCGCTATACTGTCGGGGCAGCGTGGATTTCTTTAAGACATACCCAGGCATGTATGTGCCTCGACCGCTCCACATCAGATGCCAGAAGCTTGCTCAGCCGCTCAAGTATATCGCTGAGGAGACATTGGCGCTTACTAAGATGAACTGGAACAATACGCAATTCGACAACGGCTTTCCAATCACCATCTCTGCCGCACGGCACGTTGGCGAGATTCTAAAGTATGTCGATGCATCTCAGGAGATAGCGCCTCGATATAGCTTTTATATGTAGGTCGACGCGGACCGTTGCGTTCATGTGGATGTCGGCCAGACTGGGATACTAGGTTGGATCGTTCCCAGTTGCATTTATGGTGTGGACATCGCTGGCTAGCTGAACAGGCGTCAAACTATGAATCTACGGGATCACTTTTCCCGCGCTGCCATGAATGGGCCGCAGATGCTGACGATGTCGTTGGATCAGCGGCGGCGTATTCTGCGCGAATGTCTGCAAAGACTGGATGCGTTTGACGAGTGCCAGCAAACAGCTGGTGAAAGGGCGATGGCCCTTATCCTGCAGCCTTTATTTGCGCTCTCCGGTTACAAGCTCAAGGCCGAGCCTGTTGAAAAGGGTACGCATCGCTTCGATCTCGTCGCCACCAACTTCATTGGTGGCGATGATCGTATCCTCGTGGATTTCACCTTTAATCGGGATGCACTTCCACGATCGATGGTACCAGCGAAAATTCATGAAATGCTGGCCTCTCTGGGTGCTGACGACCCCACGCGTATCATCATGGTTTCTGCTTCGGGGTATCAACCGCGAACGATCCAAAGTGTTAGGGAGCGCTTTGGGCCTCGCTTGGAACTTTGGAGTTTCGATGATGTCCGGCTTCATCTGAAAGCGCTCGGAGAGGACATAGAAGGGCATAGGATGGACATCGTGGCGCGCCTTGTCCTCGATTTTGTCGAGAAGCTAGCGTTGGCTATCGCACGGGCTCAAGCAGAGTTACGCCATGTTGAATGGCGTGCCCTTGAGCAGATGATGGGCCCATGTTCTTAGCGAACTCGGGTATGCCGTTCACCTTACGGAAAGCTCCCATGATAATGGCAGAGATATAATAGTGGGAGATTTCAACGCTGAAGGACTTGGAGTTTACAATATCGAAATCAAACATTGGCTCACCGATCAGCCCGGAAAGTCGCAAGTGCGTCGACTCTTGGAGGTTTCATTGCGTGAGGGACGAACGGGAGCACTGTTGCTCGCAACCAGTGGCGTAGCTCCGGCGGCTTTGCGGGCGAGGGGAGAAGTATACACGGACTACCTTCGACTTGGGGCAGAAGAGAAGATCGTGACGACTTGCAGGACATTCGCTCAAAAACGTGACGGTCTGTGGAGTGGCCCGCGTCCGTTCAAGACCTTTGTGATGGAGGGTACGATATAGTGAAGTTCTAACAAGCACGGGTTGCTAGGGCTTGCTGCGTCCGAGGCGAGCACAGCTCAGCGAAGTGACGGGCAGCTTGCGCAGAAACATCAGACGCTGGTCCGAACCGAAGGTCAGGGCATGGGGCTTGCCAATGGCACCAGCATGTATTGTCTGTGAGTGGCCTTTTTCCCGTGCCATAGCCGATGTTAGGCAGGCCCCTTTGCCGGGAGCAGCCGGCCTATGAAGACGTGCCGCTCTCTTCATCGCTCGCCGTTGAACGGTACATCGTAGCGAGGAGCTCTTCGCGTTCCTTCGCCGCGCTGACGTCGACTTCGTATTCGTCATAGTTGTCGATCCAGAGCTGAGCTCTTTCAGGAGGGATTTGATCGTTGCGTAAGTCAAGGTTGTGGCGACGGACGAAATAAAATGCGAGGGCGGCTCTAATAGAAACAGTACGTTTGCCGTTCTCAAGCTGATAGTCGCGTTCAACTGCTGCTCGCTGATCGTCTGTGAGTCCAGGATGACTGATCAGAGACAAAGTAACGTATGTCTCCCATAAGATATCTTCCGGCAGAGTCACCGTGCGCGGACTTGGTTTTCCTATTGCGAGGATTCGATTGAGGACGAAGTCGCGATATTTCTGGCGTTCGACCGACCACGCTCGAACGTGCCAGCGAAATCCATCGTGGGCCAATGCATGAGGGTAAATTGTCCGCGGCTCGGACTTTTCCAGTGACTGATAGTCAATCCGTAGCTCGCTGCCCTCTTTGATTGCCTGAACGACAGGTCGGATTAAATCAGCGCTCGGACTGCGCCCTATGGGTGGGACGACATCGACTGGCGGCAGACTTGCAAACCAAGTGTCGTCTTTGCGAATTGCATTGGTCGTGATTGCTTGCAGCTGCAGCAGATAGCGCTCAGGCGACAGCACTAGGAACCTGGGCCGAAAATTCTCTCTCGGCAGGTAAGCCCGCTCCGTCGCGTTGTAATCGATGTTGCCGGGGACCCGCGTTAGATAGGTCTTCAGGTCCAGGGATGCCTGCGGGGTGGAGATCTCAAATTCCGCCTCAAGGTCGCGGCGATTGAGCCGCCCAGTCCAGAAAATCCGCCACTCAATGAACTCGAAGCGCTGCCTCACGCGTGCAGATATGTCATTAAAATCAGTCATTTATCAGAATATCCCAAAAACTTGACTCTTCGGGCTTGAGTAACCATATAGTTTTAAGAATGAGAGTCCGAGTCGAGGGAATAGAATCTATGGATATCGTAGAACTGGAAAGAAAATTACTCATATGTGATGCCGGCTCCGAAGGTACTGCCCAGGCTGGCTTTCGCCATGCGCACACGGTGACGGCGCGACGCGGTGATCGCAAGCGTAACCTTCGAGCCGAGCCCTGGTTGTTGCCCGGCCATGGCCTCGGCGCTGGCGACCACAGCGATAATGACGCTGCTCGGAACTGGCGCACATGATGGTCTCGCAACGGCGTCGAGTTGTGGTCCCCGGTTCACCGATCGAAATTGCTCGGGCTGTTCCCGAACGCACACGCCTTGCACTAATGGCTATCGCCGCCGGCCGCTGTGAGTTCAGCGGCTGCAACAAGTTCATCCTTGAACATCCAGTGACTCACGAGCTGGGCCTCTTCACGCAAGTCGCCCATATCGTCGCGTTCAAGGAGGACGGACCTCGCGGCAAAGAGGGGGAGCGCCCTGCCAATTCGCATGTCCTCTCCAACTTGATGCTCCTTTGTGCCGACTGCCACAAGCTCGTCGACGACAATCCTGGCCAATACCCGCGGGCACTGCTCGAAGAACATAAGGCGGCACATGAGGATCGGATCCATATCCAGACCGAGGTCGGGCCGAATCGCCAGACCGCGGTGCTGGTGTTCAAAGCGCCCATCGGCACCAGTACCGTCGCGATTTCCGACCATGAAATCGCAGAAGCCGCCGCGCCTCGTTACGCGAATTTCCGGCGAAAGGTAGACATCGATCTCACCAACCTATTGCCGCCGAAGGAGAGTCCATCGTTCCTCGCCGTGGCGAAGGAGCAGATCGATCTCAACATCGATCGGATGTTCGGCGCCGGCAGTGAGGTCATGGAAGTCGGACATCTGTCCGTTTTCGCCTTGGCTCCGATACCCTTGCTCGTTCATCTCGGGAGCCGGCTGACCAACAAGGTCCCGACCGACCTGTTTCAGCGGCACCGCACTCCGGAAAACTGGGCGTGGCGCGGCGGCAGCGAGTCTGTTCGCTATGTTGCTCAACGGCGGCAGGAAGGTCCTAAGGGAGGATCGGTTACTTTGTTGTTGAGCCTCAGCGGCGCTATCGCAATCGCCGACCTGCCGGAAGAAACCCGACACGACTGCTCGATCTACGAGGTGACGCTCGATGGGCTGGTGCCGACACCGACATTTTTGAGACAGCGGTCGGACCTCGAGGCCTTCCGTCGCGCTTTCCAGGAGGTAATCGGGATGATCCTGGCCGATCACGGCCTGATCCCCTGGATAAATCTCATTCCTGCGGTGCCGGCGCCCATTGCGGTGTTGTGCGGGCGTGAGCGATTGCCAAAAGCACATCCCGGCTTCCGGGTCTATGACCGAATCCAAGGTAAGTACGTTTTCCAGATGGAGGTAAGCTAAAATGGACGACAACGAGTATCTCGCCGCGGTTCTCGAATCGCAACGTCTCACCGATGACAGCGAGGAGATGGAGGCGCTGCGCGAGCACCGAGACGACGTCGAGGAGCTTCTCATGGACGCCTTCGCGTCGGCGACGCCCACGATCCGCTATGGCGGGTCTAAAGCGAAGGGGACGCTGATTAAGGAGTCTTATGACCTTGATGTCGTCTGCTACTTTCCCAGTGGGGAAGACGGCGCGGGCAAGACGCTAGAGGAAATCTACAACAATGTCCGGGATGCGCTCGCCAGTGAATATTATGTCGAGGAGAAGACCTCGGCCATCCGGTTGAAGAGCAAGGGCACGGCCTCCTTCGGGCTCGACTTTCACATCGATGTCGTGCCGGGCCGGTACACCGATGATGACGAGGGAGACTGCTATCTCTTCCAGAAGAACGCAGAGAAAGGGCGCCTGAAGACAAACCTCGATGTCCATCTCGATCACATCAAGAAGAGCGGTGTGCGAGATGCTCTGCGTCTTACGAAGCTGCTTCGCTGCCGCAAAGGAGTGAGCATCAAACAGTTCGCCTATGAGCTCCTCGCTATCAAACTGCTCAGGACAAAGAAAGCTGCAAACCTCGCCTCCCAGCTCAAGCACGTTCTGATGCAGATCAAGGACTCGGAATCTCCGATCGCGATCGAAGACCCGGCCAATCCGACCGGCAACGATCTCATGCTTCTCCTCGACGACGTCTGGCCGGAACTCCGCTGGATGGCGACCTCGACGCTCGACCAGGTTAGCGCAGGCGGCTGGCAAGCAGTGTTCGGCGCCGTCGAGACCGCGAATAAGACCGCCAAGATTGCGGCTCTTTCCGCAGCCGCGTCCGCCGTCACGTCCCCGACACGTCCTTGGTCGAGCTGAAGACTTGACGGTGCCTTGGTTTTGCCGGGATCCGCTGCTATTGGCGGAGGTCGAGGGGGCCATAGCTTCTTATCCTGACCTCCGCCTCGTCAAAGGCGAGGCGACCGTTCGGGTATGCGGCACATTTCCCATCGTACATGACGGAAAGGTGTTGGATCGCTTCCAGGTGGAAGTGAGTTTTCGAGAAAGCTACCCGCGCACTATGCCGCGAGTGATGGAAACCGGCGGCCGCATCCCGAAGACGTTGGATCGCCACGTTTTTCCCACCTCTGGGTTTGCATGTCTCCAAGTTCCAGAGGAATGGCTAACTGACGCGGATCGCTCGTTCCGTCGGTTTCTGAAGGTTCCCGTCCACAACTACTTCCTGGGACAAGCGCTCGTGGAACTCGGACAACCGTGGCCCTTCGGCGAGCGATCTCATGGAATCAAAGGTCTCTATGAGGCCTATGGCGAAATCCTAGGAGAAGCCGACCCGGCGACAATCGAACGACTACTTCAAGTGCTCGCCGCGCGGGACCCCAAAGGCCATTGGCGTTGCCCCTGCGGTAGCGGCGAGAGGCTTCGGAAATGCTGTCAGGATCGCATCAATGACCTCCGGGACCATATCAGCCCTGAGGTCGCTCGCAGCATTCTGGTCCGCTTAAACGCTGCCGGCGGCGCGTTACCGGGGGACAATTAAACTAAGGGCGAGATCGCCGTCTTAGAGAAGGATAGAGGACATGGCGCAGTTCACCACGCGCGTTGAACTTCACAATGCAACCTACAATGACTACGAGACGCTTCACAGGGAGATGGATCGTCGCGGCTTTGCTCGCACGATTCGCGCCGACAACGGCGAAGTATATCAGCTTCCGACGGCTGAATACGATTGCTCCGCTACCAACGGCAGAGCGACGGTATTGGCCGCTGCTCAAGCCGCGGCAGCGCAAACCGGGAAATCCGCATCAATCCTGGTAACGGAATCCGCCGGCCGAACTTGGTCGGGACTCCAAAAGATACGCTAGGGACCGGCGACGCCACAGAGTGAACCATGAAGGACGAATAGAGCATGGTAACCCGCAGCCAGCCTTTGTGTGACACCACCACTCAATTCACTACAATGCAGGTGCCGCAAAATTCGGTCGAGGCCGGACCGGAGCTTGTTCAGAACTCCGGCAAATTCGTCCGCCCACCCACTGCCACTGACATCGAGCGAATCTTAAAATCGATCCGTGAGACTGGACGGCCGGAGACTGTCGTCGACCTATCCTGGAATAAGCCCAGCCGAGACCTCGAGTTTCAGCTGTTTCTTCCGAAGATCGAAGTTGATCGAAAGCTAAGGCCTGATGGCGACCTGATCAATTGTCCCTTCTGCAGTCCAGAGCACCCCAAGTGTTTGAGTTTCTATCTGCTCTGGAGCTCTGATGGCCATTTACGAGTTATTGGCCATATTTGCGGACGCCGTTTCCTCGGCGCCGGCAACTTTGCCGCACTTCATGCTGATGCAAAGCAGGCCCTGGATCGGTATGCGAATGAAAACTACGCACTGACCATCCTGCCCGGATTCAATCAAATAATTAGAGATGCCGAGGAACTGCTGAAGGCTAGCTGCAGCTTACAGGAAGTTAAGCGAAGGTTTGCCAAACGCATGCCAACACTGCAAAAGGTCATTATGTCCATGGCCAAGACACATGACGGCTTGCTGGTGGTTGAGCGCAGGGCTAGTGCAGATAGTAACCAAGGTGCTCGGACATCGCTGGGTGGCAAGCAGAAATTTGATATCGTCCCGCTAGGTCGTCTTACCGGGCTTGGTTTCCTTAAGAGGACTTGGTCCCCCGAACCAAAGGCGCGATCGATTGTTACAGACCTACTTGGTTGCGTCGGTGGTCGTCGGCATCAGTTGTCCGAAGATGACATCTTGGATTTTGTACTTGGCGCGACTGACGCTGAGCTGGCTAACTTTCGCAAGCAGGCACAGGACGCGATTGGCCGAGCTATCGAACTCGCGCAGCAAATCGATGAAACTGCGTCGTTTCTATCCGAGACCAACCTCAAACTCCTCCAGGGATGGGGGCGGCACGAGCTCAACTCCTTCAAGGTCAGCGTGCAACTGACTTCCAATGAAGCAAGAATTTGGGTCAGCCAGAAATGTAGTTGTGTAGTGCCTCTGGGAAGCGAACTTCGAACACCAGCGTTTGTCGCGCTTAGATGAGCCGAGGGACACCGGCCACGACACGCATACGGGACCCGAGAGTAACCGACCGACATTCATCTATCGGACACGCGTCTGATCGCCTTTATTGGAGCCTACTCGACCGACGGAGGCAGAGGGCGATAGGACGGATCTGATGCGATCCGCATTGTAACACTCTCATGCACCACTGCCCCGGCAGGAATAGTGCGTCTCCTGAACAAATTCATGCGGCGACGTGTTGAACGGCTCTTCCAGTCGAAGTGCGGCTTGGGCAAGAACTCGGGTATCCACCACTTCCAAGTCAACGACTCATGAATCTGCGCCTTAGGATCGGGAGTGCAATAGCGGGATGCATTCGCACCTAGAATCGTCGCCGCCCGCTCTGGGTCGATAAGAAGACCCTTCTCGCTCGCTTCATCCAACATCCATTTCAGAGCGATCTTCGACAATCCGCTTTCGTCCTCAGGGTATCCTCCACCGACATCACAGTGTACGCCTGCAAACCAGACTTGCTTCAGATCGCGCGGGCCACTGGTGTCGCTGTTGCCCCTCGGTCGCCAAAGGTTACTTCGAAAAAACGCTCGGCGCTCATCGATCGAAATCGCATGTCGCCCGATTTCGATGTCGGGATTATCGGCAGAATAGGGGACGCGAAGCGGGTTGCCAAACCAGCCAACGGAACTAACGCAATCCCATATCCCGACAAAATAGGGTGAGCATCGAGTTCCACAAAACGTCTCCTTAAACTCATCAGCCAAAGAGAACGCGGTTGACGCATCGGCCTCTTTGTAGATGGCATGCATCCGGCGAATAGCGTACGGCACCAAAGGTTCGTGCCCGGGTCGGATAAGTCCATAAAGTCTGAGGAGAGAAGCAATCATCCGAACGGTGTAAGCGCCGCGGCTGAAGCCAAAGAGGAACAGTCGGTCACCTGGCTCAAAATGATTCATGATGTAAACGTAGGCGTCTCGGACATCGCCCTGGAGGCCATAGCCGAAGGCAAGGCCTGCCAGCTTCGTCAGGGAACGGCCAAGGGTAGTGAGGGCGCCAGGCGCTTCCATCGTACCAATGCCGGGATGGTAATAGGCGACTTGACGGTCTGACGCATGAATCAGCGTCCGGTAGAGCTTGACGACATTCGTGTTATCTCTGGCAAACTCGTTCGCCGTACCGTCACAACAGATAACAATATTTTTTGGCACGGCGCTTCCCCAAGAGTTATCGGCTAGCCTAAAACGGGTTAGACCTTTGTGAGTGCTGTTCGAATTGACCTATGGCTGACAAGCCACATAGCCAATAACCCCAACTTCGGCGCATGCCGAAAAGAATGACATGAGAAGCCAATACAGCTGGACGAAGTGAGGCGTCGGAGGGCGACCGGCCGCAGCATCAGCAAACGCCTGTTCGACTTGGCCACGGCTCAGCGAGGAAGTGACGATATAGACACGCTTAACAAGATCAGGAGTGCTGCTGGCCTCTTCCACCGATCGCTCAACCGCTGCACGTCCGCCGCCTCGCATGATACGTGCTATGCTAGTAGCAGCGCCCGCGTTTCGATAGTTAGCGTCCCATGACGCATATTTGGCTGGCATCGCCTCTGCCGGTAGGACCATGCGACCCAGATTTTTTATTGCTTGTCCAACGGAATCATGGAAGGCAGAAGCGCTCAAAGAGCGGTTTCCGTGTTTGGCGTGATAGAAGCTGATCATCGCTGGGTTGCTTCGCGGATCAATGCCAATAAAATCCGCCCACTCATCACTGAGATCATCACAGATGAGGACCTCTGCATCGCTTGCGATATGATCGACGACGACACGGAAGACCGAGGTAACGTCAAATTCTACCTGTCCAGCAACGAAGCGCCCCTTTTCGCTTGTAGCCCGGGCAAGCTCAGGCACTACCTGCAGTCGGCGTAGAAAGTTTGCTCCGCCGTCCAAGAGCGCTTCGTCGCGGTACAATGAACCGTCGATGTAGGCGAGCGCGAGATCGCTAAACAACACGGTGAATAAATCTTCACGATCAAGATAACGCGCGAGCAACCGCCGCTGCGGATCAGCTCCAACGGGAGTAGCGGCATTCTCTACAAAAATGTCGCTGATTGATGGAATGGCAAGACCGGCGAGCGAAATGCGAGTCTTGCCGAACTTCAGTTCTCCAATTTGATCCGCACCCGCATCGTTCAAGATCTGAACTGCCGCTCTTGTGGTACGGATCGGGAAGCTCCGGTCCAGCTCATCGAGTATCGGATCAATCTCGCCTTTCGCGAGCTCAACATGGGCGCCCGCGTCCTCGCGTACCAACCTAATGCGATCTTCATCGTCAAACAGCGAACTTGCTAAAGTCGGGATGTCAGGTGCCACGAACGTTGGATGTACCCCAGCCGGGATCGTATCCAGATCCAGCGGTCGTGCAAAGTTCCGTATGAATGGAGAAGCAACACCGGCACCGGCGGTGAGCAGATCCATAATTTCTCCTGCCCACCGCACAATCTCTTCATATCCTGCGCGATCCGCGCGGACCGAGATTCGCCCGGTGTTCGGTGTTGCCGAGTAACTTCCATCTGGCCGCCGGACGCTATAGCCCTGTGGTACAAAGCGGCTCGCACTGGAAATTGGAACGGCATTCGCGAGATCGCGCGCTTCCAAGGTCTTCGCGCGCAACGCAAGTTTTGAAGTAGACATATTCTTAAGGCGCAACTTCTCAAATATCGCATCGTGGCGCGCGATAGCGCGTTCAACGCGCTCATTCCCAACCTTGTTGAAATATTCGGATTTGAAATCCGACGGCAAATCGAGACCTGACTTGAAAATTGCGACAAGAGTGCCACGCTCCACGATCAATAAAAAACCGAAGATACGTTCGACGGCTTTCGCCTGCGGCTCAAGAAAAGAAGGTGATCGCTCAAAAGAGAAGCAAATAGCAGAGTAGGTCAATCCATCCACCTTGTCGCGTATGGCGCGAAACAGATTCTGGGATGGTTGCTGCGCATTTGACCGAAGTGTTCTGAACAGCGAATTGACGGCAGCGTCGGAAAGGCGCTTCTTGCGCGCATAGAAGTAGCCGGCCCGGCCAACGCTGAGATGTTCGATCACCGTCTCGCCCCCCGATTCAAGATCGATCAGTCAATTGTTGCCTGGAAGCCTTGCCTGGCTCTCCGACTGGATTGATCGTGGCGTCATTTTACAATCTGAGCGAGTAATTGACTAGTCCTGGACCGTGCAGATCTGCGGACGAGTGTCACCGCCCAAGGTGAGCGCGCTAACCCTTGTACTTTGGTTCCGGCATCACCTTCTGATCCCTGAAACGACAGGGTGGCACTCTTGAAATCTGACGACGAGTTCAGGCCAAGGCTTGGCAAGATCCCATCCCCCACGAGTCGCCGAAGCAAGCTGCTGCGTGACGTGTATCGGGCGATGGGGCACTTGGGGCGTACGCCTAGGCGAAAGTCGAGGTGTACGACTCGGTTTGATGGAAGCCGGATTGGTCGGGGCGCTGGTCTTGGCCGAGTCCTCGGATCGGGCGGCGGTTTGAGCACAGGTAGGGCGCGACGGGTCGTCATCAAGTCACGTCTGATACGGCTAGCGGGAAACGGTTTGAAGGGTGTCAGGGCGCATCTGCGGTATCTGCAGCGTGATGGCGTCTCGCACGAGGGAGAGCCAGGCGATCTCTACGACGCCCAACAAGATCGTGCTGATGCAGGGACTTTCCTGGACACGTCTGATGGCGATCGCCATCAATTCCGCTTCATCGTATCGGCAGAAGATGCAATCGAATACTCGGATCTGAAGCCGCTGACGCGACGGCTCATGCTGCAAATGGAACAGGATCTCGGAACGAAGCTCGATTGGATCGCCGTAGATCACCACAACACCGGCCATCCACACACCCATATCGTCCTCCGAGGAAAGAACGATCAGAGCAAGGATCTCATCATTGCCCGCGAGTACCTCAGCCGGGGGATGCGCGAGCGCGCCGCAGAACTCGTTACCCTTGATCTAGGTCCCCGCACCGACCACGAAATCCAATCCCGCCTCCGCGCCGAAGTCGAGCAGGAGCGCTTCACCGGCCTCGACCGCAGCCTGCTTCGCGAGTTAGAACCCGACGGCACCGTCCGCTCCGAACGCGACCAGGACGCATTTCGCCAGACTCTGCGTGCCGGCCGCCTGCAAAAGCTGAAGCGTCTGGGCCTGGCGGAGGAGGTCGCCCCAGGCCGATGGCAGCTCGCTCAAGACCTGGAGCCAGTCCTTCGCCGGATGGGCGAGCGCGGCGACATCATCAAGGCACTGCATCAGAATCTCGCCCAGGCGAAGCTGAGCCGCAGCGCGGCGGATATGGTCATCCATGAACCGGGAGAGCTGGGCGTTCGATTGATCGGCCGTGTGCTCTCGCGGGGCCTTGTCGACGAGCTCTCCGACCGCCACTACCTCATCGTCGATGCATTGGACGGACGCGTCCACCACCTCGAAATCGGCCAAGGCGAAGCGACCGAACCGACGCCGGAAGGTAGCGTTGTCGCCGTTACGCCGAAACAACCCGCCATCAAGCCGGTCGACCAGACCATCGCAGCAATCGCCGCCGCCCATGATGGCCGCTACAGCGCCGAACTCCATCTCCAGCACGATCCCACCGCAACGCCACCCTTCGTCGAGACCCACCTCCGGCGGCTGGAAGCGATGCGGCGGGCCGGCGTGGGCGTGGACCGCGAGGTCGCCGGCACATGGATAGTGGCTTCAGACCACCTGGAACGCGCACTCCGGTACGAGCAGATGTTGACCCGCCAGGTGCCAGTTCAGATCGAGGTCCTCTCGACTCTGAAGCTGGAGCGTCAAGCCCGCGCCGAAGGCTCGACCTGGCTCGATCGGGAACTGGTTGGCGACGATCCTACGCCAATCCGGGACAGCGGCTTCGGCCAGGAAGCACGTCAGGCACTCACGCAAAGAAGACAGTGGCTCATGGAGTGGGGACTCGCCTCAGAGCAGCAAGGAAACGTCGTCTATCGGGCCAATCTCCTGCGGACCTTGCGGGAACGAGAGCTGCAGAAGGTAGGCAGCCAGCTTGCCGGCGAACTGGGACTTCCCTATGCATCCCAGGAACCGCGTCAGCGAATCGAGGGCGTCTACCGGCGCCGGCTTGATCTCGTCAGCGGCCGATATGCGCTAATCGAGAATACCCGGGAATTCACCCTGGTGCCCTGGCGGCCGGTGCTCGAACGCAATCTTGGCAAACAGGTTTCCGGGATCGCCAAAGGCGATGGCGGGATCTCCTGGACGCTCGGTCGACAGAGAGGCCCCTCGATCTCCTAAGCCGCGCTGCGACCACATCGCAGACTCAGCCAGTACCTTCGTCTCCCTAGCCCTCAACACCCGGCGCCCAAGTGACGCTTGGGCGTAGTTGAGCGCAGATAACGGTGCCGAGAGATTCCGGCCGGATGGTCGATCCTTGTCTCGTCGCGCTGCTTGAGAGCAGCGCCCATCCGGGACAGACGCGATGACACCGACCAGCCTCCTCATCGGGCAGATTTCCATTGTATTCGCCATCGTGATCGCCGGCGTCTGGTCGGCGACCCAATGGGCTGCATCCATGCTCGGCTACCAGGCGCAGCTTGGAGCGCCGTGGGTCGTGTTGTTCGGTTTGCCGCTCTATCGACCCTGGCAGCTTTTCCCCTGGTGGTATTCCTACGACGCCTATGCGCCGGAGATCTTCAATCGCGCTGGCATGCTCGCAGGTGCCAGTGGGTTCCTTGGCTGCGG
>Ga0081455_10001768_pt1 | contig 26123 bp, 28 predicted proteins | sample TabmetS3T2R1_FD_70207 | JGI IMG/M metagenome (GOLD analysis project Ga0081455, IMG submission 70207) | Tabebuia heterophylla rhizosphere microbial communities from the University of Puerto Rico - S3T2R1 | ecosystem: Host-associated > Plants > Roots > Rhizosphere ...
CCCGCCGGCCCCGCGGCCGCGGCGAGGCCCGCTGTGGCGGCACTGCCGCCGGCCGCGACCCCCGACCCGGGGCGCTACCGCTCGGTGCCGCCGGTACGGCTGGTCGACACCCGGACCGCGGCGGCGCACCCGGCCGCGGGAACCATCCTGACGGTGCTGGTGACCGGCCGCGGCGGGGTACCGGCGGCGGGCGTGCGCGCGGTGTTCCTGCACGTCACCGCGGCGCAGGTACGCGCGGCCGGCTACCTGACGGCCTACCCGGGCCAGGCCACCGCGCCGGGAAGTTCGACCCTCAACTTCGCCCCCGGGCAGGTCTCCTCGAACAACGCTCTGGTCGCTCCGGGCCCGGACGGCACGGTGCAGTTACGGCTCGCGGGCGGCAGCGCGGATGTGATCGTCGACGTGCTCGGCTGGGTGACCGGAGGAGATCCGGTACCGGCCGGTGGCCTGGTCCCGCTGACTCCCACCCGACTGCTCGACACCCGCCAGACCGGGGCAAAGCTCGTCGCCACCACACCGCTGGTCCTCCCGGTCAGCTCGCCCGACCTGCCGCCCGACGCGAGCGCGGTCATGGTGAACGTGACCACGGTGAACGCACCCGGCACCGCCCCCGTCACCGCCTGGCCCGCGGGTACGGCCAGGCCGCAGGCATCCAGCACCAACACCGCGCGCGGGCGCCCCATCGCCACCGCCATGGTCGTCGGCCTCGGCAGCGGGCACGGGATCGCCTTCGGCATCGGCTCGGCCTCGACCGATCTGGTCATCGACCTGATCGGATACGTACGCGGTGGGCAGGCAGCGGCGGGCGGGCTGGTGCCGGTCGCCCCGGTCCGGGCGCTGGACACCCGCAACCCCCGGCGCCCGCTCGCCGCGAACACCGCCGTCACCGTGCCGCTGGCCGGCAGCGCCGTCCCCACCGGCTCCGCCGCGGCCGTCATCACCCTGACCGTGCTGCCGACCAGCGGCGGGTACCTGGTCGGCTACGCCAACGGCGATCCGGTCCCCGCCCTGTCCATGCTGAACCCGTACACCGATGTGCCGGCGGCGACCCAGCTGATCGTGCCGCTCGGCCCCGACGGCGCGCTGGCCATCAGGGCCGCCGGCGCGCGCTTCGACATCGTCGTCGACGTCAACGGCTACCTGCTGCCCGGCGAGCTGCCGCCGGTCACCACCGCGGCGACCGGCCAGGCCGACCGTACGCCGCTGTCGGGCAGTGACCTGGAATCGTTGGCGACCGGGGTGCTGCGGACCACCAACCGGTACGCGCTGCAGACCTGGTGGCCGCGCACCGCGCCCGCGCTGCTGGCCACCCCGCACAACAGCAACGCGCAGTCCGACTCCACCGACTCGATCCGGCGGCTGTCGATGCAGGCGTTCTCGCTGTCGATCGCGCTCGCCACCGGCGGCTACGACCCGGCCGGCACCGGGACCACCGCGCAGGGCGCCACCCAGATCGTCAGCCAGGTCGCCGCCAACGTCGCCTGCAGCCACCGCGCGAACCGGGTCGGCGGCTGGGGGTCGAGCTGGCAGAGTTCGATGTGGAGCTCGTACGCGGGCAGGGCCGCCTGGCTGGTGTGGGGCGATGTCCCCGCCGGCACCCGGCGCTGCGTGCAGCGGATGGTGATCTCCGAGGCCGACTTCGTCAGCACCCTGGCCCCGAAGTACATGGTCGACCGGGACGGCAGGGTGCTCACCGCCGGTGACACCGGCGCCGAGGAGGACGCCTGGTACGCCCTGGCGCCGGCGCTGGCCACCGCGATGATGCCGACCGCCGAGCAGCGCGACATCTGGCGGCGCGCCCAGCAGCAGATGCAGATCGCGGCCTGGGCCCGGCCCAGCGACACCGCCTCGGTGACCACGGTCGACGGGACGCCGCTGTCCGGTTGGCTGCGCGGGTCGAACGTGCAGGACAGCGGCGTGGTCGTCAACCACAGCCGGGTCGCACCCGACTACTCCACCAACGCCTACCAGAACACCGACACCCTCGAGATGGCCACCCTCGCCGGGCAGCCGGCCTCGCAGTCCACCCTGTTCGGGATCGGTCCGGTCTACGACGCGCTCAGTACGGTCAGCTACGTAACGCCGGCCTACGCCGCCCCGGGCGGGACGGTCTACGCGGTGGACTCCGCGCAGATCTACTACCCGCAGGGCTGCGACTGGGGGACCGGGCAGCAGCTCCCGTACGCGCTGTTCGACGCCCTCGCCGACGTGTACGGCCTGGCCAGCACCGCGACCGTGGCACCGGCGGCGGCCACCCTCGCCCACCTGGGCGCCGCGGCCGCGATGCAGGCCCGTACGCCCTCCGGCGCCATGTACGGCTCCGACGCCGAATACAAGTACGTCGGCCGGGAGGAGCACACCGCGCAACTGGCGGCGCAGCTCTACCTCGCCTACTTCACCCGGGACCGGCTCACCCTCAGCGTCACCGCCCAGCCCGTGACACCGGGCGCGCGGGTGGCCGTGCCGAGCGTGGTCGCACCCCCGGCCCCGCTGTCGGAGCACAACCTGTACCGCTGACGGGCCGCCTCCTCAGGCCGGGTCGAGCGCGTGGCCGGCGAGCAGCACCCGGTCCCGGCCGGCGCGCTTGGCCTGGTAGAGCGCCGCGTCGGCGCGGGCGAGCAGCTCGTCGGAGGTCTCCTGACCGTCCCAGCTGGCCACGCCGGCGGAGAAGGTCTGGCCGAGCGGGGTGGCCTCCCGGAGCCGGTCCACGACGGCGACCGCCGCCGGCCCGTCCGCCTGCGGGAGCAGCACGATGAACTCCTCGCCGCCGTACCGGGCCAGCTGGTCGACCGAGCGCAGCTCCGCGTCCCACGCGGCGGCGGCGCTCTTCAGCAGCCGGTCGCCGGCCGGGTGGCCGTACTCGTCGTTGAAGCGCTTGAAGTGGTCCAGGTCCAGCATGGCCACGCACAGCGGTACGCCGTCGCGCCGGGCCCGCTCCACCGCGCGGGGCAGCTCGCTGGTCCAGGCGCGCCGGTTGGGTAGCCCGGTGAGGTCGTCCACGTGGCTGAGCTGCTGCAGCCGGATCGACTGCCGCTCGACCTGCCGCAGCAGCTGGGCCATCCGGCTGACCACCAGCATGAACAGCGCCGCCGAACCGGCCGAGATCGCGATGCCGTCCTTCACGTCGTGGTGGCTGACCTCCAGCAGCAGTACGGCGGGCGCGGTCAGCGAGATCGCGGTGAGCAGCCCGAGCAGGCCCGGGCTGAGGGTCTGCCGGCGCTGCGGGCCGAGCTGCGCCACCTCACGCATCGACGGGTGCAGCGCGGCCAGGCCGAACAGGGCGTAACCGGCGAGGAACACCAGGCCCAGGACCTTCTGCGCCGGCACGCCGATGTCCAGGCTGAGCTGGTTGACGGTGGCCCATGCCGTGTCGCCGGCCAGGAAGCAACTGGTGGCCGCGGCCAGCAGCCAGTACGCCGGCGTCCGGTTGCCACCGCCGAGCAGCAGCCGGGCGATGATCGCCAGGACCGCGATGTCGCCGATCGGGTACAGCACGCCGACGAACATGCCGAGGGAGGTCAGCTCGGGGTCGCCCACAGCCGGGCGTACCAGGAAGACCCACATCAGCAGGCCCAGACCGGTGGTGATGGTGAGCGCGTCCACCAGGCTGGCCCAGTCGCGGCCGGCGGCGCGCGCCCGGTTGAGGTAGACCAGGCCGCCCACCAGGCCCGGGTACAGGCCGAGGTAGAAGGCGTCGGCGACGGTGGGCGGGGTGTCGATCTGGAACGCCCACCACTGCACCAGTTCCACCAGGATGCCGGTCGCGTTCAGGAACACGCCCGCCGCGATCAGGTACCAGCCGGCCGCGCCCGCCGGGCGGTGCCGGCGTACCCCGGCGACCATGCCCGCCGCGCCGATCCAGCCGACCAGGGCGTCGCACAGGCGACACGGCCACCCGTCGAAGGGCAGCAACAGGTAGCCGCTGACCGCGATCAGCAGCGCTGCCAGGTAGACCTTCCACAACCGCCACAGCATGACCAGCTCAATCGGCGGCGGCCGGCCCGGCCCAACCACATCGCGGGATGACCCAAGCCACATCCGCCGCCACGCTTTCGGGGGGATTGGCCGGGTCTGTTGCGGGCGATGAGGATCCCGGGGCTCGGCGAACGAAGGGAGGCACGGTGGGTACGGGTGCGGAGCGCGGCGGGGCGGTGCGGTTGGCGCCGGGGTTGTGGCGGACCGACCTGCAGCGGCAGGACCTGAGCATCGCGGGGCACGAGGTCGTACAGGCCAGGGTGGAGGTCGAGCCGGGGGCGGCGCTGGTACGGCACACGCACCCGGGTGAGGAGGTCATCTACGTCCTCGAAGGGTCGCTGGAGTTCGAGGTCGAGGGGCAGCCGGCGCGCAGGTGTACGGCCGGCGACGTCCTGACGGTGCCGGCCGGGGCCGTACACGGGGTACGCAACGTGGGCACCGGGACCGGCACGGAGCTGTCGACCTACGTGGTCGAGAAGGGCAAACCGCTGCTGACCTTCGCCGCGGACTGAGGCGTCCTGGTCGCGCGCGGGGCCGCGGCGCGCGACTGTCACCGACTACGGCCAGTTGCCGCTGATCTGGTTCGAGACGAACCGCCGTACCAGGGTGTTGGTGTCGCGGTCCCACAATTCGGCGAAGGCGCGGATCTCGTCCTCCTGGCCGGGCGGGTCCTCATTGAGCGCCGTCCCCGGCACGGTGATGTCGAAGTCGCCACCGAGCCCGGAGCCGCTCGCCCCCAACCCGGTCAACGGGACCCGGAAGAGAACGGGAATGACCGTGCCGCAGAAGAGGGGGCACGAGGAGCCGATTCCGTCGTCGGCGACGATGGTCACCACGAACGGGTCACCCGGGTCGTCGATGTACTCCTGAGCCTCAGCCAGGCTCATGGGCACGTCGATACCGACATGCACCCGGAAACGCCCGCCACCGACCCCGTCGACCGACAGGCACAGATTGCTGTCACTCGCACCGGTGCAGGTCTGCGCCGCGGACGCCGGACCAGCCATCGAGCCGACAACGCCCAGGACTCCCGCGGCAGCGACAAGCACCCGCGCCAACCGGCGCCGGCCAACAGCAGCCATATCTATCCTCCTGTATGCCGGGGCCTAGTGCTTGGTCTGCATGTTGTCCGGGTTGAGGTCCATGCTCTTCTTCATGTCCGGCCCGAGCAGCGTCGGGACATCATCGGCAGCGGTGGCCGAGACGCAGGGCACGGCGACGACGAACGCCGCACCGGCGAAAAGCGCGGCGACGATACGTGTGAGATCCATGGGCCCAGCATCCGTACAGCCCCTGGAATCCTGCTGATGCGCGACTGGCGGCACCTTGCGCCATTCCCGGCCGATTCGTCAGCTGTCGTCGAAGCGGACGAAGGCTCGTAGCGATCCGGCAGGATGCTCGTGGACCTCGTGATAACCCAGGTGCTGGTAGAACGCACGCTGCGCGGGATCGTCGTCGGTGAGCAGAACCTTTTGCCGTACGTTCGCGTACGGCGCCAGCGCGGCACGCACCAGCGCCGCACCGACGCCGCCGCGTTGGTGGTCGGGGTGGACAAGAACGTCCTGGAGGTAAGCGATGCTCGCGCCGTCAGAAACGACGCGGGCCAGACCGACCAGAACCTGACCGTCGCGGGCGACCACGACGTGGGAAGAGCCGGCCAGCGCCGCCATCAGGGTCTGCGGATTCTCGGTGTACGCCGTCCATCCCACCGAGCGATACAACGCGAGCACCTGCGCCTGCTCCAACTCGCCGGCTACCTCGACACGTACTCCCGAATCGCGCACGAGGCCATCGTATTCAGCACTCGCTGGAAACCCATTTATAGGTCGTGATGCCGAGGCTGATGTTGGCGCCACGGAGGACCAGGCTGCCGGCCTCTGGCGACTGCTCAGCCACCTCCGGCGGGGGCACCGGGCTGGTGCACACGGCCTCGGTGTATTCCACGGTGGAGTGGATGTGGAAGCCGAGCAGGGTGAGTTGTCCCGTCGCGTCCGACTGTGACTCGCCGATGACGTTGGGCACCGTGACCCAGGTCTCGGCGAACGCGACACCGGCGTGACTGTCGGTGGCCGCACCGGCCGTCCCGCCCAGCGCGCTCACCACGAGGACGGTGGCGGTCGCGATCGCGGCCCTGGCCCGAGTTCTGCTCATTCCGGCTCCCTCCATCGGCGTAATGGTCCGGTCAAGGTTGGCAGCTACCGCTGAAAGCGGGCTGGAACGGGGCTGTAGCCCTCAGCACCGGCGGGCGAGATGGACGGTGATGTCGGCGACGATCTCGACCGTCCCAGGCAGGACACCCGCGATCCGGCTATATACCAGATCCTGCTCCGAAGTAGGCAGTTCCAGGTAGGCCGAGACGGTCGAGAGGTAGCTAACATAGTCGCTCGCGCTCATCGTCAAACGTCGCTCGAGCACCGACTGCCGGACCTCGGTGAACCATTCGGACCGTTGCAACTCCGTACCCGGCCATTGCATGTCGTGGTCCGCGGGCGTCCCGTCCGGGGACGGTATATCGTCACTTTCCAGGAATGGCGCCCGGACCACCCGAACGGCTTCCTCCACCACCGGATCGGCCAACCGGACCGGTCCGCCGAACGAGGCGAACACGCCACCCGGCTCCAGCAACGCAGCCATTCGTACCCACCGGCCGGCCGGGTCCGTCCAATGCAGCGCGGCCGCCGCATAAACCAGTCCATAACGCTCGTCCGTACGCAGGTCCTCGAACGCGGCTTGCACCGTCCTGACATTTTCCGGCACGTGTTTGCGTAGCTCGGCGAGCATGGCCTCGTCCGGATCGGTCGCGTCGACCGCGATCCCCCGGGCAGCGAACAAACGGGTTGCCTTGCCTGTCCCGGCCCCAATCTCCAGGGCGGATCGCACCGGTTTACCCGCGTACGCCAGCACGATGTCGAAAAGCTCCGCGGGATACCCCGGGCGGAATCGTTCGTACGCTTCCGCCACTGCCCCGAAACCCAGCGCACGACCAGACATACCCGCATCTTCGCACCATCCGCCCGCGCACGGGTACCCGGTTTCGTCCCGGCCGGGAGCGGCGTCGGCGACCTGCGCGGACCGGGTGACGCGTTGTGTGGAAATGGTGACGGAAAAGAGAACTTCTGGCCCGATGAACACGGAGGCGGATTTGGTCGCCCGCCCACGCACCGTACCGTTCACGAATGCGCCCAGCTTGACGCCTCTTGGGGCAGTTAGGCTTCTCCGCCGGCTCCGCCGTGTAATTCTTACTCGCCCGGTAAACTGCGAGACTCGAAGGAGTCCTGTGCTAACCCTCACCAAGCGCGTCGTTCCGGCGGCGATCGCTGCGGCAGCCCTGCTGCTCGGCGGCACCGCCTGCGGCGGCGACAAAGTCGACAAGGGCGCTCTGGTCAACAAGCTCAAGAGCGACACCAGTTTCACCCCGGCCCTCAATGACTCGCAGGCCGGCTGCGTCGCGGACGTTGTCATCAAGTACGTCGACAGCGGCGACGTCAAGAACTACATCAAGGACGGCAAGCAGATCCCGGAGCCGAAGAAGGACAAGGACAAGGCGTCCAGCGAACTTCAGGGCTGCATCAAGAAGTAGTGCGAGCAGCGCCGGGTACGGGCACCACAGTACCCGGCGCCTCCATTCAGTTCAGGGAGCGCCGGAACACAGGGGGCCGCGCGCGGGGTCGGGGCGCGCGGGGCTACTGTTGATTACGACCAGTTACCGCTGATCTGGTTCGACATGAACCGCCGTACCAGCGTGTTGGTGTCGCGGTCCCACAGCTCGACGAAGGCGCGGATCTCATCCTCCTGGCCGGGCGGGTCCTCGTTGAGCGCGCTCGCCGGCACGGTGATGTCGAAGTCGGCACCGAGCGAGGAGTCGCCCGCCCCCAGCTGGGTCAGCGGGACCCGGAAGAGAACGGGGACGACCGTGCCGCAGAAGACGGGGCACGAGACGATGCCGTCGTCGGCGACGATGGTCACCACGAACGGGTCACCCGGGTCGTCGATGTACTCCTGAGCCTCCGCACGGCTCATCTGCACCTCGATACCGACGTGCACTTTGAACTGCCCGCCGCCGACCCCGTCGACCGCCAGGCAGACAACGCTGCCACCCGTACTGTTACAGGTCTGCGCCGCAGACGCCGGACCAGCCGTCGAGCCGACAACGCCCAAAACTCCCACGGCGGCGATCAGGACCTGCACGAGCCGGCGCCCGCGGCGCCAGGCACGGGCATTCGCCGGGGCCTGGTCGATGACGGCCATACTGTCTTCTCCTCCTGGCTGGGCACTGCGGTCGGGTCGACGCTGCCGGAACCCCCTGAAACCGCGCTGGAACGCCGCCGGAATCTGGCCCGCCGCGACCGAACAGGTGCGCCCGCAGGGTTCGAATCGCCGCCAGCGGGCAGCATCCAAGCGGAACGGACAGGAGGAGAGCCATGAGGACCGGCTGTTCGCGCCACGCACTGGCGCTGCCCCCGATCGCGGCACTGCTGTCGTTACCGCTGCTGGCCGGCTGCACCGACACCGGTACGCCCGGCTCGACCAGCGCGCCGACCGCCACCACCAGTACAACCCCCGCGCCGACCGGCACGGCCAGCGGCCCGGCGACAAGCGTCCAGTTCTCCGCGCTGCTCGCCGACCCCGGCCCGTACCTCGGTCAGCGCGTGCAGGTCACCGCCATGGCCGACTTCGTCGCGCCGTTCGTCTGCACCGTCCGCGACCCCGCCGCCACGGCGACGCCGACGGCCACCACAGAGACCGGCACCACCACACCGACCGGCTCGGCCACCCCCAGCGGGACCGCCGACCGGGTCCTCGTGCTGCACGGCAGCACCACCGGCTTCACCGCCGGCCAGGCCGTCACCATCACCGGTACGGTCGTCCGCGGCGTCGACCTGGCCGCCGTCGAGCGCGCCCTCAACATCGACGACAGCACCGTCCGGCGGCTCGGCGTCGGCACCGAGTTCTTCCTGCAGGCCGACACCATCGCACCCGCATAGCCCGTACGGACGTTCGTGGTTCGTTCGATTTGCGTAGCCGGGATGTGACGCGGCTCGGGTCCAGTAGTGACATGGGCGTACGGCCGCGGCGGACGAACCTGGTGCTCGGCGGGTTGCTGCTGCTGGCGGTGCTCACCGGCCTGGGGGCGAACACGATCGGCGTCGACTGGCCGCTGGACCTCATCGCCGTGCACGCGGCGGCCGGGTTGGCGGTGCTGCTGGTGGTGCCGTGGAAATCGGCGATCGTACGCCGCGGGCTGCGGCGCCAGCGGCGCTCCCGGTGGTGGTCGCTCGCGCTGCTGGTGCTGGTGGCGATCACGCTGCTGGCCGGGTTCGCGCACGCGACCGGGCTGGTCGAGGACGTCGGCCCGCTGACGGTGATGCAGGTGCACGTCGGCGGCGCGGTCGGTGCCCTGGTGCTGCTGGTCGTGCACTTCCTGGCGCACCCCGTCCGGCCCCGCCGTACCGACCTGGACCGGCGGGCGTTCCTCGGCGGCACCGCCCTGGCCGCCGGCGCCGCACTGGCCCTGACCGCGTGGGAGGGCGCCCTCAACCTGAGCAGCCTGCCCGGCGGCGGCCGCCGCTTCACCGGCTCGGTCGAACGCGGCACCGGCGACCCGACCGCGATGCCGGTCGTCTCCTGGCTGAACGACCGCAGCCCGGCCCTCGACCCCGACACCTGGCGGCTGCGCCTACCCGGCCGCGACCTCGACCTGGCCGCCGTGCTGGCCCTGCCGCACCAGGACATCCGCGCCGTGCTGGACTGCACCGGCGGCTGGTACGCCGAGCAGACCTGGTCCGGCGTCCGCCTGGACCAGCTCATCACCGCCGAACCCGGCATGCGCAGCCTGCTGATCCGCTCCGCCACCGGTTACGCGCTGCACCTGCCACTGTCCGATGTGGACAACCTCTGGCTGGTCACCGCGGTGGCCGGCAACCCGCTGTCCCGCGGCCACGGCTACCCGGCCCGCATCGTCGCCCCCGGCCGCCGCGGCTTCTGGTGGGTCAAGTGGGTCGTCGCCATCGAACAGTCCCCGCGCCCCTGGTGGCTCCAGTCCCCGTTCCCGCTGACCTGACCGCCTCAGTCATTCCTCCGGCCGGGATGGGATGACGCCCGGACCGACGTGATCCATGACGAACTAGGTGCAGGTCACCTGGGCGTTGGCCCAGTCGGCGTGGTCGAAGTTGATGTTGTCGCCGCCGTTGTCGACCGCGAGGCGGAGTACGGAGCGGCCGGTGACGGTGACCGAGAGGTGTTGCGCGGCCTGGCCGCCGCGGAGGACGGCGGTGCTGGCCAGGGTCGTGCCGTCGCCCTGCACGGTGAACCGCACGCTGCCGTTGGCGCCGACCTCGGCGTCCACCCCGACGTCGGCGGTGAACGTCGAGCACCGCCCGCCGAGGTTGATGTCGATGGTGCCGGCCGCGTGCGCGCCGATGCCCTTGGTGAACGTGGTGCCGCCGATCTGCAGGGTGCGGCCGTCGCCGGCGGCCTGCTCGCCGTTGGACCGGTCGCGCTCGGCCGGGCCCCAGCCGTTGGTCGAGGCCTGCCAGGTCATGTCGCTGAGGAACGTCGCGCCGCCCTGCGTGCCCGGGGTGACCCGGAAGGCGACCGTGCCGTGCGCCGGCACCGAGGCGCTGATCGTGCCGGTGGTTGTGGTGACGGCCTTGGACCACAGGTCGAGCAGCCGGTACGAGGCGGAGGCGGGCAGCCCGGCCTCAGCGGGCGTGGTGGAAATCGTTGCGGTGGAGGCGTTCTCGTTGAACAGTGCGACCGCGAAGTCCCCATTGGACAGTGGCCGGGACAGCACGTGCAGCCCGCCGGAGGACCGTACCTCGCGGGCCTGTACGCCGCGGGTGTCCTGGTCGACCGCGATCACGTCCCGGTTGCCGAGGATGGCCAGGGTGGCGGCGCCGGCGGTGCGCAGGTCGGTGCCGATGATCAGCGGCGCGGCCATCATCGACCACAGCGTGAAGTGCGTCCGGTATTCGGTGTCGGTCATGCGGCCGTTGCCGACCTCGAGCATGTCCGGGTCGTTCCAGTGGCCGGGGCCGGCGAACGAGGCGAGCCCGACGTTGGCCTTGTAGATCGACAGCATCGACCCGAACGAGTCGTTGATGTCGCCGGTCGTACGCCACAGGTTGCCGATCGGCGCGCCCCAGGTCCACACCTTCGGCGTGGTGCTGCCCCACTCGGTGATGCTGTACGCCATCGGCCTGCCGGTCGCGATGATCGCGTCCCGCATCCGGGTGTACCGGGTCTGCGCGTCCACACCCTGGTTGTTGCAGTTGTCGTACTTCAGGTAGTCGATGCCCCAGGACGCCCACAGGTTCGCGTCCTGCTGTTCGTGGTTGAGGCTGGCCGGGAAGCCCGCGCAGGTCATCGTGCCGGCACTGGAGTAGATGCCCAGCTTCAGTCCCCGGGCGTGCACGTAGTCGGCGACCGCCTTGATCCCGTTGGGGAACTTGACCGGGTCGGGCACCAGGTTGCCGGCCGCGTCCCGGTTACGGGTCATCCAGCAGTCGTCGATGTTGACGTAGGTGTAGCCGGCATCGCGCAGGCCGGCCGAGACGAACCTGTCCGCGGTGGCCCGGACCAGCGCGTCGGTCACGTTGCAGCCGAACGCGTTCCACTGGTTCCACCCCATGGGCGGGGTACGGGCCAGCCCGTTCTCCCAGGCGTACGCCGGTGGTGGGGCGCTGGCGATCGCGATCATTCCGGCGGCTAACGAGGCGGTGGCGAGCAGCGAGAACATCCGTCGCATGGGAACTCCCAGCTGGTTCCTTTCCGGCCGCCGCTTGGTTTCATCCTCGCCCAGCCGCCCCGGAGCCGCCAGGTCTGGCCGGTCAAACGAACGGCGGAATTCGGTCGCCGCTCGACCAGGCCTGCCACAGCTGGGCGTACCGGCCGCCGGTGGCGAGGAGTTCGTGGTGGGTGCCGCGTTCGACGATGCGGCCGGCGTCCAGGACGATGATCTGGTCGGCGGTGACGGCCTGGCTGAGCCGGTGCGCGATCACCAGGGCGGCGCGGCCGCGCAGGACGGCGGCGGCGGCCGCGTCGAGCTGCCGGGAGGCGTCGCTGTCGGCCTCGGCGGTGGCCTCGTCCATGAGCACGATCGGCGGGTCGAGCAGCAGCACGCGGGCCAGCGCGAGTTGCTGGGCCTGGGCCGGGGACAGCAGGTGGGCGCCGGCGCCGACCCGGGTGTGGATGCCGTCGTCGAGCAGGCCGACCCAGCCGGCGCCGACGGCGTCCAGCGCGGCCTGGAGCGCCGCGTCCGCGGTGGCGGGTGTGGCCAGCCGGAGGTTGTCGGCGATGGTGCCGGCGAAGACGTGCGGTTCCTGGGCCACCAGGGCGATGGCGCGCTGCCGGGTGGTCGGGTCGAGGTCGGCCAGGTCGGTGCCGGCGAGCGTGATCTGGCCGCGGCGGGGCTGCCGGATGCCGGCGAGCAGGGTGGCGAGGGTGGACTTGCCGCAGCCGCTGGCGCCGGTGACCGCGACGTGCTGGCCCGGGGATAACCGCAGGGTGATGTCGTGCAGGACGTCGGGGCCGCCGGGGTAGCCGAAGTCGACGTGCCGCGCGACCAGTTCGGGCCGGGGCGGGATGTCGGACACCGCGCCGGGTGCGGTGGTCCGGTTGGCGATGCCGACCAGCCGGGCCAGGCCCGCGCAGGCGCGCTGGAGGTTGTCGAAGGTGCCGAGGACGACGTTGATGGGTTCGAACAGGCCGGCGAAGAACAACGCCGCCGTGGTGGCCGCGCCGATGGTGACGGCGTGGTCGCGTACGAGTACGAAGCCGACCAGCAGGATGGCCCCGAGGCCGACGAACTCGGCGAGGTTGAGGCGGCCGTAGAAGCGGGTCGATGCGCGGGTGGCGCGCAGTTCCTGGTCGACGGCGGCCTTCGATGTGGCCTCCACCAGGGCGAGTTGGCGCTCGGCCAGCCGGAACGCGCGGACCGTGGGCAGGGCGGTGAAGGCGCCGAGCAGGGCCGCGGTGCGCGCGCCGTCGGCGATGCGGCCGGCGGCGTAGATGGGCGCGGAGGTACGCAGGTACCAGCGCAGCGCGTGCGCCTGGACCGGGACCGCGAGCAGGCCGGCCAGCGCGAACCGGTAGTCCAGGGCGGCCAGGCCGCCGAGCGTGCTGAGGATCGCCAGCACGGCGACCAGGAACGCGCCGAGGGAGTGCTCCGCGGCCTCGGTCACCGACTCGACGTCGCCGCTGACCCGGGACACCAGGTCGCCGATGTCGCCGGCCTCCACCTCGTCCAGCGGCAGGTCCAGGGCGGCGTTGACCACGTCCTCCCGCAGCCGGGCGAGCTCGGGTAGCAGGGTACGGGCCAGCAGCACGCTGGAGGTCCAGGCCGTGAGCGTGCCGCCGAGGGCCGCCCCGACCAGCAGGCCGATCGGGGCGATGAGCGCGGCGGCGCCGCGGTGGTCGGCGATCGCCTGGGTGAGCCAGCCGATGGCCAGCGGCGGCGCCAGGCCGAGCGCGCTCTCCGCGACGATCGCCGCGACGGCGGCGGCCAGGTAGCGGCGGCGGCGCGCGGCGGCGATCCGCAGGTGGCGCAGGACCTCGCGGCGGCCGGCGATCGGGAGCAGCGTCACCGGCTGACCGCCATCGCGCGAACGGGGTCGGCGAGCCCCAGGTCGATCACCTCGTCGCAGCGGGCCAGCAGCGCGGGGCTGGCGGTGAGCAGGATGGTGGTCCGGCCGGCGCGCGCGGCGCGCAGGCGGGCGGCGACGCGGTCCTCGGTGGCGGCGTCCAGCGAGGTGGTCGGGTCGTGCAGGACCAGTACGTCGGGGTCGGCGGCCAGCGCCCGGGCCAGCGCCACCCGCTGCCGCTGCCCGCCGGACAGGTGCTGCCCGCGGTCGCCCACCTCGGCGTGCGCGCCCCGTACCTCGATGACCTGGTCGGCCAGCGCCGCGGCGGTGGCCGTGGTGGGGTCACCGGCCGCCCGTACGCCGATGTTCTCCGCGATCGTGCCGGGCAGCAGGGCCGAGTCGTGCGGGGCGACCAGCAGCAGGCCGCGCAGCGCGGGCAGCGTCCAGTCCCGCACCTCGACCCCGCCGAGGGTGACCGCGCCGGACAGCGGGTCCCGCTCCCGGGCCAGCAGCGCGCCGATCATCGCGGCGTCCGCGGGCGTACCGGCCACGACCCCGGTCAGCCGGCCGGCCCGCGCGGTGAACGACACCATCCCGGCTTCCCCTGGTACGCCGGCGAATTCGACATCCAGCCGGCCCGGGTGGCCGGCGTACCAGCCGTCGGTGACCGCGGCCGGGGTGTGGATGACCTCCTGCACCCGGGTGGCCGAGGCGAGCGCGCGGGCGTACCCGGCGGGCAGCGCGGCCAGCGACTCCATCGGGTCGATGAGGAACCGGGCGAGCCCGAGCGCGGACACCAGCGGGCCGAGGCCGAGGTGCCCGGTCAGCGCCAGCCACCCGCCGAGGCCGGCCAGGACCGCCAGGTACGTCCCGGTGAGCATGGTGCCGATCGCGCCGAGCATGGCCTCGGTACGGGCCGCGCGCAGCGCCGCGGCGGTCGCGGACGAGCTGCGCCGCCGGTAGTGGGCCGCGGCGTTCCGGGTGGCCCCGATGCCCTTGAGCACGCGCAGCCCGCGGATCAGGTCCTCGGCCAGCGCGCTGGCGTCGGCCGTGTGTGCCTGCTCGGCGTGCGCCCGCCGCCGCACGCTCGCCGAGGCCCGGTGCTGCACCAGCAGCAGTACGGGGGTGCCGACCAGGATCACCGCGCCGAGGACGGGGGACAGCGCGAGCAGTACCGCCGTGGCCACCAGCAGCACGACGGCCAGATCCACCGCGTACGCCACGACGCGCGCCGACATGCCGACCCGGGTGCAGTCGCTGTTGGCCCGGAACACCAACTCGCCGGGGGACAGCGCCACCCCGCCGTCCGGGCTGAGCACCCGCTGGGCCAACCACAGCCGGGCCTGGTGCGCCGATCCCTGCCGCGCGCGCATCGAGGTCCGCGCGCCGAACCGGTAGCACAGCGACAGGAACGCGAAGTCCGCGCCGAGCACGGCCAGCCACAGGCCAATCGCGCCGGACCCGGCAATTGCGTGCCCGACCACCGCCCCGGTGATGACCGGCACCATTGACTCGCCCACCTGGTAACCGGTGAACAACAGGCTGGCAGCCAGCAGATCGCGGCTATGGCTGCGCAGCGCCCCCCACAGCAATTCTTGGCTCACGGCGCGCATATTAGGAACGCGGGTATGGCGTAACGCAACTAGCCTGACGGGCTCTCTCCCCGCGCAGTCATACAGACGCTATCGGGCTGCATAAATACCTAATGGAAAGCGCCTCGACTACATAGTGGAGTCGAATGGTTGCAATAGGAGAGGAATTGCGGCTGCGCGGAGTGTCGATCCGGGGCGGTCCCGCGTGTCGTCGTGGTGTCGCCGACGCGCGGGGAGGGGAGGCTGTGTGGCAGCCGGTATCGAGGTCTTGAGCAGGCGCGAGCACGAGGTCGTGCTGCTGGTCGCGGCGGACCTGACCGACCGTGAGATCGCCCGGGCGCTGGGCATCGGGGAGCGGACGGTACGGGCGCACGTGGGCAGGATCATCCGCAAGCTCGGGGTGGCGTCCCGGGTCGGCGCGGCCGTCGCCGTCACCAGATGGCAAGTGGCGGAACCGCCACTTTCCGCCTACCACGGGCTGCCGCCAGGCTGATCTTTGTCCACAAATCGGTGTCCCGAGGAGGCACATGATGCGACGAGCGCCGGTCCTGGCGGCGGCGGTGCTGTCGGCGGCGGTTGCGGTGGTGCCGTCGACCGCTTTCGCCGCGCCCTATCCGTGCACCGTGACCCGTACCTTCAGCGCGCCACTCCCCAACCCCAGCCTCCCCACCGCCGGCACCTATGTCTTCCACCCGAACGAAGACTTTGCCGGGGCGGTCTACTGGAACCAGAATCCGATCAACGGCCAGGACTTCGACCAGGACGGCGTGGACGACCCCGGCGACGCCCTGATCGCCTTCGACGGCGCGAGCGACGGCTGCGGCATCGAGGCCAGGATTTCCAGCATCGACCGCACCGCCACGACCCGCGGTCAGAATGCTCCCTACCTGAGTCCCTGGGCGAGCGGAAATCTGCCGGAGCTGCACCATTACGACGTACGGATCTTCATCGTCAAGGGAAGCTGGCGGCACGAAGTACCTGGCATTGTCGTCACCTCTTAGCGCCGGGAAGGATGCGGGGCCGTGCGGTACCTGATGTTGGTGTGCGGGGCCGAGCCGGGCCGGGAGCCGACCGATGAGGAGATGGCTCCGGCGCTGGCGTGGACCACGGAGATGACAGACCGCGGCGTACGCGAGTCCGGTCACCGGTTGGGCCCGGCGGCGAGCGCGACGACGGTACGGGTACGGGACGGGCAGTTGCTGCTGTCCGACGGCCCGTTCGCCGAGACCTACGAGCAGGTCCTCGGGTACGACCTGCTGGAGTGCGCGAACCTGGACGAGGCCATCGAGGTGGCGTCCCGGCACCCCGCGGCGCGGTGGGGGTCGGTCGAGGTCAGGCCGGTGTGGACGGCCTGACCTCGGCCGCGCTGTCCGGGGCGTTCCGCGGGGAGTGGGGCCGGGTGGTGGCGTTCCTGATCCGGATGACCGGGGACTGGGACCTGGCCGAGGAGTGCGCGCAGCACGCGGTGGCGCGGGCGGTCGAGCGGTGGCCGCGCGACGGCGTCCCGGCCAACCCGGGCGCGTGGCTGACCACGACCGCCCGCAACCGCGCGCTCAACGTGCTGCGCCACCGCGGCACCGAGGCGGCGGCGCTGCCCGACCTCGCGGCGCGGGCGGCGGCACGGGAGGCCGCGGCGGGTGACGCCGACGCGGACCCGTTCCCGGACGAGCGGCTGCGGCTGATCTTCACCTGCTGCCACCCGGCGCTGCCCCTGGAGGGGCGGGTAGCGCTGACCCTGCGTACCCTGGCCGGGCTGACCACCGCCGAGATCGCGCGCGCGTTCCTGGTCTCGGAGACCGCGATGGCGCAACGCCTGGTGCGTACCAAGCGCAAGATCCGCGCCGCCGCGATCCCGTACCGTGTCCCGCCCGCGCACCTGCTCGCCGAGCGCACCGGCGGCGTGCTCGGCGTGCTCTACCTGCTGTTCACCGAGGGGTACGCGGCCACCGCCGGCCCGGTCACGCTGCGGCCCGACCTGTGCGCCGAGGCCATCCACCTGGCCCGCATGCTGACCCGGCTGATGCCGGACGAGCCCGAGGCGCTCGGCCTGCTGGCCCTGCTGCTCCTGCAGCACTCCCGCCGCGCCGCCCGCACCGACCAGGCCGGCGACCTGGTCGCGCTGTACGACCAGGACCGGACGCGGTGGGACCGCGCCGACATCGCCGACGGGCTCACCCTGCTGGACACCGCGCTGGCGCACGGCAGCCCCGGCCCGTACCAGACCCAGGCCGCGATCGCCGCCTGCCACGCACTCGCCCCCGACGCCGCCGCCACCGACTGGGCCCGCATCGCCGCCCTGTACGCCCGCCTCATCGACCTCGAGCCCACCCCGGTCGTCCGCCTCAACCACGCCGTCGCGGTCGCCATGGCCGAGGGCCCCGCCGCTGGCCTGCGACTCCTCGACGAGCTCGCCGGCTCCCCGCAGCTGGCCGGCTACCACCTGTTCCCCGCCACCCGGGCCGACCTGCTGCGCCGCCTCGACCGGCACCCCGAGGCCGCGGTCGCCTACCGGCAGGCCCTGGCCCAGGCCCGTACCGACCCCGAACGCCGCTACCTGGCCCGCCGCCTCACCGAGTCCCTCGAGTCTTCTCCTCGAGCGTGACGTCGCCGGCGGCCCAGTGCGTGCCGGGCACCTCGCTGAGGATGACGCGGACGGACTCCAGCGGGGTGTCGAGGGTGTCGACGACCGCGCGCGTCAGGGCGCTGATGAGCGCGCGCAGCTGGGCTGGGTCGCGTCCTTCGCGCAGGCTCACCTGGACCAGGGGCATCGGATCACTCCTCCGGGTAGCTCGCCGGGTACGGTACGAGCATGAGCCCTCGCGCCGTGGCGACCAACCAGCGGGTCGACCTGGATGGTGTGCTGGACTTCGCCCGCGGCCGGCACCACGTCGTGCTCACCACGTACCGGCGTGATGGTGGCCCGCAGCTGTCCCCGGTCACGGCGGGGGGGGACCAGGAGGGGCGGTGGGTCATCGCCTCGTACCCTGAGCGGGCGAAGGTCGCCAATGCCCGCCGCGACCCGCGGGCCAGCGTGCTGGTGCTGTCCGATGAGTTCAACGGGCCGTGGGTGCAGGTCGACGGGGACGTCGAGGTGCTCGATCTGCCCGCGGCGCTGGATGCGCTCGTCGACTACTACCGGTGCATCTCCGGTGAGCACCCCGACTGGCAGGAGTACCGGCAGGCCATGGTCGACCAGGGCAAGTGCCTGCTGCGGATCACGCCGCGGCGGTGGGGGCCGATCGCCACCGGCGGCTTCCCGGCCCGCCTCGCCGACTGACCGGTTCCAGGGGCGCATCAGCCGGGGCGGCTACGGTCCCGACGGTGGATGAGCGGTTGCGCGGGGCGGTCCAGCGGGCCCGGCAGTTGCGGGAGGCGGGCGCGTACGAGCGGGCGCAGCGCTGCCTGCACGAGGCGGTCGAGGCGGCGGAGCGGGTGCTGGGCGCCGGTGCGCTGGAGCTGGCCGTACCGCTGAACGAGCTGGGCATCCTCGGCAAGTACCGCGGTGAGTTGGCCGCGGCGCGGCGGCACTACGAGCGGGCGATGGACCTGTACGAGCGGCACGGCGTGACCGGCGGACCCGACATCGCGGCGCTGCTGCACAACATCGCCGGCCTGGCGCACGCCCGCGGCGACGCGGCGGCGGCCGAGCCGGTGGCGCGCCAGGGACTGGCGGTACGCGAGGCGATCCCGGACGTCGACCCGCTGGACCTGGCGCTGGACCGGGCGGCGTTGTCGGCCATCCTCATCGACCTCGGCCGGCTGGACGAGGCGTACGCCATCCTCACCGCCGCGCTCGGGACGTACCGCGCCGTGCTCGGCCCGGACCACCACGAGGTCGGCGTGACCCTGCACAACCTGGGCTCGCTGGAGTTCCGGGCGGGCCGGTACGCCGCGGCCGCCGGCACCCTCGGCCAGGCGTACGACGTCAAGCGGGTGGCCCTCGGCCCGCGGCATCCCGACCTGGCGATCACCCTGCACAACCTGGCCCGCTGCCGGCAGGAACTGGGCGACCACGCCGGCGCGCGGCAGTGCCTGGAGGAGGCGGTCGGCCAGCTCGCCGGCGAGGTCGCCGAGTCCGAGCCGACCCTGCTGGCCTGCCGCCGCCTGCTCGCGGCCACCGCGCCCCTTGTGCCGGGGGTTTAGGTTTGGGGTGCAGCCGCTGAGGAGGTCGCCATGCCGGTCAGCCGCCCTTCCGCCGATGATCTGAATCGGATCGCCGCGGGCTACCACTTCTCGATCCGGTCGGAGCAGATGCCGGTCGTTCAGGCGCTGCTGGAAGGGTTCCTGGCCCCGTACGACGAGTTGGAGGCGATGGCGGAGCCGGCGCCGCCGGTGCGGTACCCGCGCGGGCCGGTCGAGTGGCCGCGGGACAACCCGCTGGGCGCCTGGTACGTGCACTGCCGGATCGAGGGTGCGCCCGGTGGGCCGCTGGCCGGCCGGACGGTGGCGGTGAAGGACAACATCTGCGTGGCCGGGGTGCCGATGATGAACGGGACCTCGGTGCTGGAGGGGTACGTCCCGGAGGCCGACGCGACGGTGGTCGAGCGGCTGCTGGACGCCGGCGCGACGGTCGTGGGCAAGTCGGTGTGCGAGAGCCTGTGCTTCTCCGGCGGCAGCCACACCAGCGACACCGGTCCGGTGCGCAACCCGTACGACCGCACGCGTTCGGCCGGCGGGTCCTCCAGCGGCTCGGCGGCGCTGCTGGCGGCGGGTGAGGTCGACCTGGCCCTAGGTGGCGATCAGGGCGGGTCGGTACGGATGCCCGCCGGCTGGTGCGGGGTGTACGGGCTGAAGCCGACGTGGGGCCTGGTGCCGTACACCGGGGCGTTCCCGATCGAGACCACGCTGGACCACCTCGGCCCGATGGCGCGCACCACCCGCGATGTGGCGCTGATGCTGTCGGTGATCGCGGGCGCGGACGGGCTGGATCCGCGGCAGCAGGCCGGGCTGGTCCCACAGGACTACCTCGGCGTGCTCAGCGGTGAGGTCGCCGGCATGCGGATCGCCCTGGTACGTGAGGGGTTCGGCATCGCCGGGCTGTCGGAGGCGGATGTCGACCGTACGGTCCGCGAGGCCGTCGCGCAGTTCGAGAAGCTCGGCGCCGTCGTCGAGGAGGTCTCCATCCCCTGGCACCGGCAGGCGATGGTGGTGTGGAACGCGATCGCGCTGGAAGGCGCGACCAGGCTGATGGTCGCCGGTGAGGGCATGGCGACCGGCTGGAAGGGCCGGTACACCACCAGCCTCATGGACCACTTCGCGCAGGGCCGGCTGGCCGGGGACAAGCTGTCGGAGACCGTCAAGCTGACCCTGCTGGCCGGGGAGTGGATGCAGCAGGCGCACCACGGCAGGTACTACGCCAAGGCGCAGAACCTGGCCCGTACGGCGACCGCGGCGTACGACTCGGTGCTGGCCCACCACGACCTGCTGGCGATGCCGACCCTGCCGCTGAAGGCGACCCCGATCCCGGCGCCGGACGCACCGCTGGAGGAGTACGTCGCCCGGGCGCTGGAGATGATCCCGAACACCGCCCCCTTCGACGTCACCGGCCACCCGGCCATGAACGTCCCCTGCGCCATGTCCACCGGCCTCCCCGTCGGCATGATGCTCATCGGCCGCCACCACGACGACGCCACCGTCCTGCGCGCCTCCGACGCCTTCGAACGCCACGTCTTCACCCCACCCCCACCCGCCTGAAGGAGCCACATGATCGAGCCTTACCAGGCGGTTGGCCTGGTTCCGACGATGCGCGGGATCCGGCGCCGGGATGAGATCGCGGTGAACCTGGAGCACATCACGCACCTGTTCAAGGCGGCGTTCTGGTTGTCGAGCCTGGATCTGCCGGTGCGGTTGGTGACGATCCCTGAGGGGGCGTTGCAGGGGTTCAATGATGAGGTTCTCGACCTGGATCATGAGGAGTTCGCGCGGGAGTGCGCGATCGACATCCCGGGTCCGGAGACCGATCATCTCGGTGGGTTGGCGCGGCAGTGGAACTGTTTCGTGATGGCGCAGGCGAAGGCGCGGCACCCGGAGTTTCCGGGGCGGTTCTTCAACGTGGGGTTCGTGCTCGACCCGGCCGGTGAGGTGATCCTGCGGCACCACAAGGTGGTGCCGTTGTTGCCGGTGGAGCATTCGGTGACGCCGCACAACGTGTGGGACCGGTGGATCGAGTTGTACGGGCGGAGCCTGGACGCATTCTACCCGGTGGCCGACACCGGGATCGGCCGGCTGGGTTTCCTGATGGCCAATGAGGGCTCGTACCCGGAGAACGCCCGCGGGCTGGCGATGAACGGTGCGGAGGTCGTCTACCGCGGGCCGTACCCGCACCCGCACGTCGGCAACGGCCTGTTCGAGATCCAGAACCGGGCCCGGGCGCTGGACAACAACTTCTACCTGATCGCCTGCAATGTCGGCACCTACTACCTGCACACCGACTCCGACACCCCGATCGACACCTTCGGCGGCGGCTCCTCGGTCATCGACTACCGCGGCCAGATCATCGGGCGGCACGACTACAGCGGCGGCTCCTCCTGGGTGGGCGGCACCATCGACATCCAGGCCCTGCGCCAGTTCCGCGCGAGCGCGCAGTGGGACAACTGGATCAAGGATCTCACCACCGAGCAGTACCAACTCATCTACGAGCAGCCGGTCTACCCCAAGAACCTCTACCTGGACCGCGCCCCCTACCAGCACGCCGACTACCGCCGCGAGGTCATCGACAAGCAGATCCAGCTCATGTACGAGCGCGATATCTGGCGTAAGCCCGATTCCTGATTCAGCAGTGGGGCTGGTCCCCGGCGGGAACGTTGTGGCCGGCTATCGAGCCGCAGGCGGTGAGGAGCAGGTGGCCGTCGTTGGCGCGCCCGTCCAACCGGATGATCAGGAACGTGCCGGGCTGTATGGGGTCGGGGGTGCTGGCCAGCGGTAGGTCCAGGGCTTCCAGGGCGGCGTGGCTGGCGCGGTCGGTGTAGTGGGCAGTCGTGTGGAGGCGGGTGGGTATGCCGATCTCGATGATGCGGGCCGCGTAGTCGTGCAGCGGCAGCTGCGGGGCGAAGGTGAACGTGAGCGCTTCGATGTCGCCGCAGTTGTGGCCCACCGTGCCGGTGATCCGCAGCGTTGTGTCGTCGGCCTCGCGTACCTGGCCGGCGAGATCCGCGCTGCCGCGCGTGACCGGGTAGAGCTGGATGGCGTCGGACAGGGTGTAGGTCGCGATGCCCGCGCCGTCGCCGCACGGGGGCGGCTGCCGGATGCTGCCCAGCCGGAGGCGGACCGTCACGGTCGCCAACTGGGCGGCGTGCTGGTCGATGCCGGTGACCGGCACCCGCAGTAGGTAGTGACCGGGCGCCTGGGCGATCTCCATGCCCAGTTGCGGCGGGAGCGCCAGGACCGGCGCGCTGGCGGCGCGGGGGATGCCGGCGACGTCGTACACCAGCACCGTGCGGCTGGCCGGCACCACGACGGCGCCGATCCCGCCGGCAAGCACGGCCGCGGGGAGGGCGAGGGCCAGCCGGGGGCGGGTGCGGCGCCAGCGCCAGGCCAGCACGCCACAGGCCGCCGCGCCGGTCGCGGCCAGGGCGAGCACCGACAGGGGCCGGCCTTGCTGTACGGCCACGACCAGCGCGACCAGCGTGCCGAGGGCGGCGAGTGGCCGTTCCCAGCGGTCGTGCGTACGGCGTTGTCCCATCGCGTGCTCCCCGGGTCAGGTGGAAGCGGTCCGGGCAACTAGAGCGCCGCCGGCCAGAGCTGATACGGCTGGGTCAGAAGCGGAAGCGGGTCAGGCCGCCCGGCTCGTTCGAGATGACCACGGTGGCTGAGCGGGGCTCGATGCGGTAGACGTGCCACGGGGGCGGGCCCAGCGAAGGCGCGTTGAACGGGGCGGTGATGCCGTCCTGGTGGGGCTCGGCCGGCCAACCGCTGTCCGCCCACGCCTTCGCCACCCGCGCCAGCGCGTCCGGGTCGGTCACCCGCGCCGCGTCGCCCTCGATGACGACATCGGCGTCGCGGATCGACAGCGCGACCGAGCACCGCGGGTCGCGCGCCACGTTGCGGCCCTTGCGCGTCCCCGAGCCGGTCTGGAACCAGAACGTGCCGTCCAGCCAGATGGCGCCGACGGCGGTCACGTGCGGGCTGCCGTCCTCGTTGAGGGTGGACAACCAGGTCGTCCGCGAGTTCGGCCCGCCCGGATCCGGCGCCGACCCCGAGTCGAGTTTCTCCACGACCGCCGCCCAGTCCACCGGGGGCAACCCATCCGCCTTACCCAGATTGATGGTCTCCATCTCCCGAACATACCGCACTATCAACTCATAGGAATGGACCGACCCTATGGGTTGATAGCTTGACCATTATTCCTCGCGATAGTGATACTGCGCTTGGTGTGCACCGAACGGTGGGTTTCCATCGGATGAACGCCCAGTTCTGAGGGGAGGTGCCATTCATGGAGTACGACAAGCTCGAAGAGGTTATCGCTGGCCTGCAGGAGCTGGACGCCACCTTCGACGGCCGCGAGGCCCTGGCGGCGGAGCAGATGTCTCTTACTGGCGCCTGACCGGTAGTGACCAGCCCGGCGCGCCCTGCGCCGGGCTGGCCATCCGGAATTGCCGAAAATGCGGAGGGCCGTCTTGCTGGCACCCACGTTCAACCCCGACCGCCCCGTGATCGAGCGGTACGAGGACCTCGTCCGCACGGTGGCCTTCCGCTACGGCGAGAGATCCCAGGGAATCGTCTTCGTCCTGTACGACGAGCTGATCGCGCTGCGCACGGTGCTGGCCGAGCGGCCGGACGCCGTACCGGCCAGGGCCTGGGCGCGGTCGGTGGCCGACCGGCTGGCCAAGCGGTACCGCGAGGATTTCGTCGACCCGCCCAACCCGCAACTCCCGTGTACGGTCGTCAGCACCGACCCGCTGGTGGTGGAATTCGACCGGGACGCATTCGAGCGGAAATACCGCGGCGCGGTCGCCGAAGTGGCACCGGACACGTACGAGATCACCGGCCCGGACAATCCGGATCTGGTTCCCGGCCGGCCGTACATGTTCGTGATCGACGACGCCGGCAGGTTCCTGGTCTGGCGCCGGCCGTTCAATTTCGACGAGCTGGTTTTCGGACGTAATCGGGCCACTGTGGCCGGTATCCCCGTCGCGCACCCGATGCTGGTGCCGGAGCGGCTGCGGGCGACCGCGGCCGGCGAGATCGTGTTCATCGGTTCGCCGACGGTGGCCGCGGTCATCGTCAATACCAAGTCCGGTCATTTCCGGCTGCCGCCGAGCACCGCGCCGGTCATCTACGACGCGTGCCGGTCCGTGCTCGGGCTGCCCGACCGGGCCGTCGACGTGTTCCTGGTGGGAGGTAACGATGGCGCAGCCGCTGACCGTCGCTGAGGTGGACCAGGCCATGAGCGACCTGCCGCGGGTGCTGGTGGGCGTGGAGCAGGAGTACAAGTGGCGGGTCGACCCGCGGGAGTTCCTCGGCACCGCGCAGCCGTCGCCGCAGGCGCTGGAGCGGGTGCTGCCACTGCCCGGCGGCGCGAGCGTGGCGAGCCGGTTCCGGCATGCCATGTCCTCGATCTACTTCGATGACGACTGGTACCTGGCCGCGCACGGGCTGGCCCTGAAGGCGCAGATCAACCCCGGCCAGTTCCGCAACATCTGTTGGCTGGCGGCGAAGCAGACCATCTCCTGGGCCGGCGGCTGCCGGGACTCCCTGGAGATCTCCGAGCGCATCCCGCCGGAGGACATCCACACCGAGCTGACCAGGCGGGCCACGCTCCCGCTGCGGCACCTGGACGGCCAGTGCCGGCGGCCGGTCAGCTACGAGGCGTACGCCACGACGACGCAGGTACGGCACAAGGTGCACCTGCACATCGCCTCCGGGACGCTGTTCCAGGCGACCTTCGACGTCGCGACCACCCGGCTGCTCGGCGGGTCCGGCGCGACCACCACCGAGACGTGGCTGGAGATCGAGAGCACCTCCTCGGAGCTGCGGCCGCGCGCCGAGCTGGACGCGTGGGCGCGGCAACTCACCCAGGCCATCGGCCGGGAACCGGACCAGGAGTCGAAGCCGCAGTACGCGGCGGCGCTGGCCGGCTGGGCACCGTGACCGCCGCGGAGCGGACCCCGCTGCCGGCCGCGTGCCGGCTGCTGGTCGCCAGCCAGGGGATCTCGCTGGCCGGCAACGGCATCCAGCAGATCGCCCTGCCGCTGTGGGTCCTGAACGAGACCGGCTCGGCGCTGTCCAGCGGGATCACGTTCGCGATGCAGTTCCTGCCGATCGTGCTGCTGGCCCCGTGGGTCGGGCACATCGCGGACCGGTACGAGCGGCGCGCGCTGATGATCGGCTGCGAGCTGGTCTCCGCGCTGGCGGTGGTCGGCCTGCTGGCCGGCGTACACGCCAGGTCGGTGCTGGTCGTCTGCGTGCTGAGCGCCCTCACCCACGCCCTGAACGCGGTCACCATGCCCGCGATGCAGGCGATCCTGATCAGCAGCGTCCCGCCGGAGGACCGCAGGCGCAGCGCCGCGCTGACCGAGGCGATGCAGGCCGCGGTGACCGTCACCGCGCCGCTGCTCGGCACCCTGATCGCCGGCAGGTGGGGCATCGGGACCGCCCTGGTGGTCAACCTCGGCTCGTTCGTGGTCTCGGCCGCGCTGCTGGCCGGCGTCGGCCGTTTCCCCGGCGAGGCGGGCCTGCGCGGCGCGGTCCGGTCCAGCTGGCGGGTGGTCGGGAACATCGCCGCCGACCGCACGCTGCGCTGGACGATGCTCACCGAGGCCGCGTACTTCCTGCTGTTCGGCGCCGACCTCGCACTGATCCTGTTCATCGCCCGGGAGCGGGTGGACGGCAGCCTGGTCGGGCTGTGCGGCGCGGGTACGGGCCTCGGCTGGCTGCTGGCCTCCCTGGTGCTCGGCCGGCGCGGCGGCAGCACCCGGCCGCTGCGCCTGCTGCGGCTGGGCGGGCTGGCGTGCCCGGCGGCCACGCTGCTGTTCCT
>Ga0081455_10001770_pt1 | contig 26106 bp, 26 predicted proteins | sample TabmetS3T2R1_FD_70207 | JGI IMG/M metagenome (GOLD analysis project Ga0081455, IMG submission 70207) | Tabebuia heterophylla rhizosphere microbial communities from the University of Puerto Rico - S3T2R1 | ecosystem: Host-associated > Plants > Roots > Rhizosphere ...
CACATAGTAGCTCACCGGGATGAGGAAGCTGGCGATGAGCGTGTCGGTCAGCATCCCGCCGATCACGACGGTGCCGAGGATCCGCCGCCCCGCCGCGCCCGCACCCGCCGCAGTCCACAACGGCACGCAGCCCAAGATGAACGCGAACGAGGTCATAAAGAGTGGGCGCCGACGCAGACGTACGCCTTCCAGCGCGGCGTCCATCAGGCTCTGTCCCCGCTCGAAGGCGAGGGTCGAGAACTCGACAATCAAGATCGCGTTCTTGGCGGCGAGTCCGATGAGCACGATCAGACCGACCTGCGCATACACATCCATGCTATAGCGTCGCAGCCAGATCCCGGCGAAGGCGCCGAAGATCGCAATGGGCACTGTCAGGAGCACCGAGAACGGCAGCGACCAGCTCTCATAGAGCGCCGCGAGAATCAGGAACACGAAGACCAGCGACAGTGCGAAGGCTGTGACAGCGCCCCCAGAAGCCAGCCTTTCCTGGTAGGAGAGGTCAGCCCATTCGTAGCCCATCTCGGGCGGCATGACGTCCTTCATCACTGCCTCGAGCGCGGCCATGGCCTGCCCTGAGCTGTAACCGGGCGCGGCCGATCCAATGATCTGTGCGGCGCGGTAGAGATTGAAGCGATTGGTGTATTCTGGACCGCTGATGCTGCGCGTGCTGACGAGCGCCGAGAGCGGCACCATGGTGCCATTGTTGTTCCGGACGTAATAGTCGCGGATGTCCTGTACACTCTGACGGTCTTCCCCTTCGGCCTGGAGGTAGACGCGCCACTGTCGGCCGAAGCGGTTGAACTGGTTCAGAAAGAGGCCACCGAGATAGGTTTGCAGTGTTTGATAGACGTCCGCAACGGCCACGCCTTGCTTCAATACCTTATCGCGATCCACATCGACGTAGATTTGCGGGGCAGAGGCGGAGAACTGGGCCGCGACCCCCGCGAGCTCCGGACGCTGGCGGCATGCGGCGAGGAACTTCTGCAAATTCTGGTCGAGAAAGTCGACCGACCCGCCGCTGCGATCCTGGAGCCAGAAGGAGAACCCCCCCGCATTGCCGAGTCCCGGAATGGCCGGCGGCATGAACGCAAAGGCCACGGCCTCCGGCACCTGGGCCGACAGCTCCTGGTTCAGACGATCCACAATGGCGCGCGCGGTCACCTGCGGCGAGGTGCGCTCGTCCCAGGGCTTGAGACCGACGAAGAAGAAGCCCTGGTAACTGGAGGAAATGCGCGTCAGCAGGCTGAAGCCGATAATGGTGCCGTAGTCCTGCACGCCCTCGGTCTTGCTGAGCATCCCCTCGATCTTGTGCAATACCTGATCCGTCCTGGCGAGTGACGCCGCCGCCGGTAGCTGGACGTTCATGAAAAAGTAGCCGTAATCCTCTTCGGGGAGGAAACTTGTCGGGAGCTTCTTGCCGATGAGGCCATCCACCACATAGAAGCCAGCGAGAATCAGTATGCCCACCACCACCTTGCGCATCAAGAAGTGGCTGCCGTCGACATACCAGCGCATCACCCCCTCAAACCCCCAGTTAAAGCCGCCGAAGAAGCGGCCCAGGAGGCCTCTCGAGGCCTGGCGCGGCCGCAGCAGGAGCGCGGCCAGCGCTGGCGACAGGGTCAACGCGTTGAAGGCCGAAATGAGCATAGAGACCACAATCGTCACGGCGAACTGATTGTTCAGCCTTCCCTGAATGCCGCCCATAAAGGCCACCGGCAGGAAGACCGACGACAGAATCAGGGCGATGGCGACTACCGGCCCTGAGACCTCCTGCATCGCCTGGATCGTGGCCTCACGCGGCGCCAGCCCCCGCTCGATGTGCTGTTCCACCGCTTCCACCACGACAATCGCGTCATCCACCACGAGGCCAATGGCGAGCACGAAGGCGAACAGCGACAGCGTGTTGATCGAGAACCCCAGCAACGGAAACACCGCGAACGTACCGATGAGCGACACCGGCACGGCAATCAGGGGGATGAGCGTCGCCCGCCAGTTCTGCAGGAAGAGGAAGACGACGAAAATGACCAGGAGCATGGCCTCGAAGAGCGTCTGGACGATCTCGCGGATGCCCTCGGTCACCGGCAGCGTCGTGTCGAGTATGATCCCGTAGTCGAGGTCGGCGGGGAACCGGCCTTTGAGGTCCGCGAGTACGCGTTTGACCCCGTTCGCAGTGGCCAGCGCATTGGAGCCGGGAAACTGAAAGATCGCGATGGTGGCGGCGGGCTGCCCGTTCTTGCGCGCTCGCTGCTGATAATTGAGGGCGCCCAGTTCGATCCGAGCCACGTCCTGCAAGCGCACGACGGAGCCGTCCGGGTTGGAGCGCACGACGATCTGGCCAAACTCCTCCGGCGTCTGGAGCCGCCCCTGGGCGCGGACCGTGTACGTCTTCTCAATGCCCTCCGGCGCCGGCGCCGCGCCCACCTGGCCCGCGGGGTTGACGGTGCTCTGCTGCTGGACCGCCTTGACGAGGTCGGGCACGGCGAGCTCGAGTTTGGCCAGCACATCCGGCTTGACCCAGATGCGCATGGCGTAATCGCTAGCCCCGAACAGCCGCACCTCCCCCACACCCGGCACGCGGTAGAGGACGTCGTTGATGTTAATAGTGGCGTAGTTGGAGAGGAAGAGCGCATCGTACGTGTTGTTGGGCGAAAAGATTGAAATGATGAGCATGGGCAGGCCGGTAGACTTCCGCGTCGTGAGCCCATACGCGTTGACATCCGCCGGCAGGTTGGGCTGCGCCTGCGCCACACGGTTCTGCACGTTCACCTGGTCCAGGCTGACGTTCGTCTCCACGTCGAACGTGACCGTCAACTGCATGGTGCCGTCGTTCGCGTTGGTGGATTGCATATAGAGCATGTTGTCCACGCCGTTCATTTGTTGCTCCAGCGGCGTGGCGACGGACTGCTCAATGGTGATGGCATCTGCGCCCGTATACGTCGTCGAAACGATGATCTGCGGCGGCACAATCTCGGGAAACTGCGCCAGGGGTAAGCCCCGCAGCGCGATGAGACCACCGAGGACGGTGAGGATCGCGATCACCATGGCCACAATGGGTCGGTTGATAAAGAAGTTGGACATCAGTTGGCTCCTGTCTTCCTGGGCTCTGCGACAAACGGCGTCGGGTGCACCACCATGCCTGGACGCACCTTCTGCAGCCCCTCGACGACCACACGTTCACCCGGGTGCAGTCCCTCATCAATGATCCACATCGTGCCCACGCGCTCGCCGACCTTGACGGTCCGGATGTTGATCTTGTTCTCGCTGTCCACGACGGCGATCTGATAGCGGCCTTGGAGCTCGCTGACGGCGCGCTGCGGCACGAGCAGCGCCCCCTCCTGACTCCTGGTCACCGCGCGCACCCGGCCATACTGGCCAGGGCGCAACACATTGCCGGGGTTCGGGAACAGGCCGGCCAGCCGGATCGAACCCGTTTGCACATTCACCTCGCGGTCCGCGAGGTAGAACGTGCCTTTGTGCGGATACGTGGTCCCGTCGGCCAATACCAGCTCCAGTTCGAGGCGCTTCGTTGCCGCGAGACGCTCTGCGGCGGTGGGATTCCGCCTGGCGAAGTTGAGATAGGCCTGCTCGCTGGTCGTGAAATAGACCTTGATGGGATCGAGTGTCGACACCGTCGTGAGCGTGCCAGTATTCGGGCCGACCAGGTCGCCGACTTGCGCCGTGGCGATGCCGGCGATGCCATCGATCGGCGACAGAATGGTAGTGAAGCCCAGATTGAGGGTGGCGGTGGCGACCGCGGCTTTGGCTGCCTCCACCACCGCCTTGGCCGCCACAATCGCTGCCTTGGCCACTTCAATCCCCGCCTTGGCGGCGGCGACTTGCGCCTTCGCAGCGAGGTTGTTCTGGACGGCGTTGTCGAGATCCTGCGTGGTGATGGCCTGCGCCTTGGCCAGTGGGATATAGCGGTCCACATCGAGCTGAGTCTTGCCCTGGTTCGCCTCGGCCTGCGCGAGCTGGGCATTGGCCTGCACGAGCTGGGCATTGGCCTGCACGAGCTGCCCCTGCGCCTTGGCCTGCTCGCCCTTCGCCTGATCGAGCGCCGCCTGGAAAGGCCGCGGATCAATCTCAAACAACACCTGCCCCTGCTTGACAAAGGCCCCTTCTGTGTAACGCTGCTTGAGCAAGTAGCCCGTTACCTGCGCCTTGATCGTCGCATTGACCATCCCCTCGAGCGTGCCGATCCATTCGCTGGAAATCGGCACATCTTGCTGCGTAACCTGCACCACCTCGACCTCAGGCGGGGTCACCGCTTGCGCCATCTCCTGGACTTTTGACTGACTCGAGGCCGCCAGGAGCGCACTGACGATCACGCCGATCGTCGTACAAGTGACGAGCATGTGTTTCCATACCCTAGGCATCTTCATCTCCTATCATGTACCCTCCAACGTGGCGTTGGATGCCCTGCAAGACGCGGCACCCTCTGGGGGAGTCCGCTCATCCTGCAGCACCTTCGTCTCGGCAGTGAGGGGAGCTGTCTACCGTCCGATGGATCACACGGGGTGCATTGCCGAGGTGAGTATGTCATGAGTTGGAATGGAGGGTCAACAAGTTGACAAGGCCACTGCGGCGGCTTGGAGTGCCGCTGGTTGTGCAGAAAGGCTTCGACCGCTTCACGGAGATTTTTGATCAGATGAAAGCGCTCCACAGCGGAGGTGCGCGCCGGGAGTGCCGTGCTGGTCAAACCTGCGGCTGGCCAGTGACCGCCTGGAGTCCCCAACAGGTCGTCGCTATATGCAGCGTTGACAATGGTGTCTGATGGTGCAAAGATGAAATGGTACGTGTTAACGCTATGCCTGCTCGTGGGCTTTGTGTGGAGTGCAAACGCACAATAGATAGACTCCAAGTTGGTTGGCACATGGGTAACGGATGACGGTCCCTGCAGCCTTGTACGCTCACCATTCAACAAAACGGCGCGGTGAGCTTTACCCAGGCGGGCTCTGCAATTCAAGTGGTTTTTTCACAGGGAACACCAGGACCTGGCATAGACCTCGTCTTTCCCTTAGGGGGCAAGGCTGAGCTCTCACTCTCTAAGAGCAATATGCTTGTGGGCTTCTACACCAGGCCTCAGCGAACCGAGGCTTATTCCATCGTCGCGTTTCGTCGCCAGTGAACACGCCAGCGTCTGCAGAGCGGTGGCGTCAGAGCAGCAACTGAAGTCGGCAATTGCGGCTCAAGCCGCTTAGGCTTCTACTGCAGCCGGCTGAAGGTGAGGGGAATTTCCGGCCGGAAATTCCCCTCACAAGGTGTCCCCTCACTGAGATGATTCCCCCTCAACACACAACACATCACGGCGGCCGTCATGATGCACTTGCAGGGCAATGCTACCATGGGCAGTGTCATGTCGGTTTTGTCGTCTGAGGTATACCGTTACGCCATCAGGGGACGCGCACCAACACTGTGCTAGAGGTCTCCGGGGTGGTGGCCGCCAACTTAAGTACACGAAAGGGGGAGAGCGATGCCCCAGACGCGCCGGGGGCGGCGTTTGTTGCTCATTGCCTGCCTGTTTGTTTGCATTGGGCTCGGGGCCACAGTGGTCTGGTTCTTCTTCTTTGCACCTTTGACCCTGCGCGTGGCCACTGGTCCTGTGGGTAGCGACAGTCAGAAATTTCTCGCTGCCTTCGTGCGGGGCGTCGCAGATGCACACCCCCGCGTGCGCTTGCAGATTGTGCCGATGGCGGATAGAGAAGCGAGTGCAAAAGCGTTCACGGCAGGCGAAGCCGACCTCGCCGTCGTGCGCAGCGACGATCTCACCAGCACCACTGGCCAGACCATTGCTATTCTGCGGCGCGATGTGGTTGGACTCGTTATCCCGTCGTACGCGGCGATTGAGAAGGTAGGAGATCTCGCTGGCAAAACCATTGGCCTGATGCAGGGGCCAGCGGGCGATGAGCGCATTCTTGACCAGATTTTGGCGTACTATCAGGTCTCTACACAAAGGGTGCACCGCGTTGTACTGGCGCCTGGCGAGATCAGCCCAGCCATCCGCCAAAAGCGTGTTGCAGCGATCTTCGCCATCGGTCCTGCCGGTCCTGGTGTGCTCGCTGACGTGGTGACCGCCGTGGCCAAGGTGAGCAAGAGGGCGCCAGACATTTTAGAGATCGAGGCAGCTGAGGCTATCGCGCAACGCTTCCCCGTTCTGGAGGAGGGGGAGATCGCACCCGGAGCCTTCCGGACCATCCCCCTCAGGCCGGAGGACAGTATCACCACCCTGGCGGTGACGTTGCGGCTCGTGGCACGTCCCTCCATGCCGAACTATGTAGCGGGTGAGGTTGCACGCCTCCTGTTCACCACCAAGGCCAAACTGGCCTCCACACTTCCCCAGGTGGGCCAAATCGAAGCTCCGGACACCGATAAGGGCGCTGCGCTCCCAGTCCATCCGGGGGCCGCTGCCTATTTCGATGGGGAGCAGACGAGCCTGGTGGATCAGTTCGTGACTTATGCCTATCTGGTCGCGATCATCGGCAGCGTCATTGGCGCCGGCTATGCCTGGATGAGAAGCGCCTGGCGTGACACTAGGAGCCAAGCTCAGGAGCAGCTCCTACGCCTGCTCGCCATCTTACGGGACGTCCCTGCTGTTGACATGGACACACTCGACGCCTTCGACAAGGAGGTCGAGTCGATTAACACCTGGGCCCTGGAACGCGTCGCGCAGGAGACGATGCAGGTGGAGCAGTTCCAGGTCTTCTCTCAGGTTGTGACCCAGGTGTGGCAGGCTATTGACAGACGGCACCCCAGGTTGCGTTGAGTGGTCCGCCTGTGCGTAGCAGCCATACTGAGGAGAGTGCCTCAGGCATACTCTGCCCGCAAGACCTCGGCGGCCTGATGGATCGCCCACAGTTTCTCGGCTGCCACGTCCGCTGTGTTCACGGGGCGCTCGGCAAAGGTGCCGAAGCCGCAGTCCGGGTTGAGGTAGATCTGCTCTGGACGACGGTGCTGGAGCAAGGTTTTAACTTTACGCACAATGGAGTCCACGGACTCGATTTCAGCTGAGCGTGGGTTACAGACCCCCAGGCCAATCTCTATCTCTGTGGGCAAATCTCTTAGTACCTCGACACTCCCGGCCCGTTCGGTGGCATACTCCAGGACGAGCTGCTGCACCTGCATACGGCTGAAATAGGGTATCAGTGGGTCATACGCTCCCTGCAGCAGCACCGTCTCCTGGCGACTCCAGTTGCCGCGACAGACGTGTAGACCCGTCTTGATCCCCTCAACGCCTGCTACAACACGGTTGATAAGGTCCACGGCAAAGGTCAGTTCCTCCTCAGGACTGCTTTTCTCTGACAGGGCCGCACACATGAAGGTATGGGTGGCGTGTGGTCCAGCAAAGGCCACTTCGCTTAGCACCGGCTCGTCGAACTGCACAAAGGCGCACCCTGCGTCACGTAGTGCGATAAGCTCCGCACGCAGCAGGGCGACGACATCGTCGCCCAACGACTCTTTGGTAGGATAAAAATCTGCTGACAGGCTTTTGACCCACATTGAACGTGTCAGTAGATATGGTCCCGGCAGGGCAATTTTAATGGGTCGCTGTGTGTAGGCGCGTACCCCCTGGTATTCGGTCAAGGCCAGCGGTTGGCGCCGCTTAACCGGCCCGATCACCACCGGATTTTTAATGGCAAAGGCCGGTACGTCAAGGGCGTTCAGCAAGCTCTCAAAGGCGGCCTTGTTCTCCACATAGTCGAGGAGTTCCGCCAGGCTCATAAGCCGAATACCATCCACGTATTCGACAATGAACGAATAAAAATTGTCCCGTCGTTGCTCGCCATCGCTGACGATATCCACCCCGGCCTGTTCCTGCAACGTCACCGCCTCTTGGACGGCCTGGGCCACGACCCTGTCGAACGTCGCTAGATGTATACGCTTCGCCTGCCGTCGCCGTAAGGCATCGAGGAGCGGCTGTGGGCGCGGCAGACTTCCCACCACCGTGACCGGAAATAAGGGCCACGCACGCATAGGTTGGCTCACTTTCTTGCACTAACTTAAAAGATCTGGCGGAGAGCAATGTCCATCGTCACGGGACGGGCCAGCGTGTTGGTCACGGGCGATACCGCGACGGTATGACGCCACAGCTCCTGCAAAAGCTCTTCCTCGGCATCTGCCTGCACGTACAGAGTCCCAGTGATAGTGCGGAAGCCGCTGTGCCCTGCCGGATCGAGCCCCAGAAACACGAAGATGTTGTCAATCTGGCCACTGAGCGCAATTTCGAGCCCTTCCACCTGGATACCACGACGCGAGGCGTGGATCTGGAAGCCCATGGCCAGGCATGCCCCTAGCGCGCCTAGCACGTACTCGACAGCACTGGGAGCCGCGTCCTGCACATCAAAACTCGCTGGCTGCCCGACATCCCAGCTCTGGTTCCGACAGTATACCTTGCACTGCATCCCTCCGGACCAGCGCACGCGGCACTGCCAGCGGTAATCGCGCGCCTGTTGCTCAGCCCGGGCAGCCTCAGGCTGTACACTTTCGCCCTTGCGGACAAAATACTTGTTATGCGTATCGGCAGGAGTCCAGCCTAAATACGGATTCTTGGTCATGCGACACCAGGCAGGGAGGTCTTCACGCACGCTGATCTCCGTGCTGCGAATCTCCAACACCCCGCCTGGCGGCACGGCATTGACTGCTTTGCGGATCAACAACAGCAAGCCCGAACCACAGTCCAGATTGCCGCCATCACACACCGCGTCAGGCTGCATATCATCCGGGGCATGCACAACGTCTTCCATGGGGAGTACCCCTTAATAGGTCATGCAGGAGCCACCGGTGGACAGAAATTCGACCGCTTTAGCGCCACCAACGATGGTGGCCCCCGGCACGAGCTTATGTTCGTCCAGCCCACGCTTCTTGAAGCACGGCGAGCAGACCCAGATCGTCCCTCCAGCATCAACGAAGTCGGTCATCAACTTTTTCAGCGGGGCGAAACCTTCCTCATGGATATCGTCAGCGTAACCCTCTTGCGATAGACGCACGCCTTCCGTACTCAGGAAGACCACGGTTTCGACCCCAGAGGCGACGGAAGCATTAGCCACGACACAGCCCACCGTGGCGCGGTCGGTATCATTCTTGGCATTGGTAATGCTAATCAGAAGCTTTGACATGGGTATTACCCTCCCTTCCGTATGAGGTAATGTGTGTTCTGCGGACCACCAGCGCGGACCAGCAATGCATGCCCGACCATTCTGCACCAGGCAGGAATGTCGATGGGCGCTCCAGGATCGAGCGCCCGCACTTCCACCAGTGTTCCTGCAGGTAACGGGCGCATTGCCTTCAGCAGGGCGATGAGCAAATCGCCACAACTCATCTCCCCAAAATCGTAGAAGACCTCACTTTCAAGATGTCCTTGTCTTTCTCCCATAGATACGCCTTTGGGACCCTGCCCCTCTCCCGGAGGGAGAAGGGACGCGAGCAACGCGTGTACCCTATATCTTCAGTTACTGGCAGTGATTTCCCGGTAGGTGAACTGACGTGTCCAGTCCGTATACTGTTTCCCATCGACTTCGACGTACATTTTGTGCAGGGCGTTCACCGGACCGTCTTCCTGAGGCGGATCGAGTTGCAGATCCCGTCCGATTGACCAGACGACACGGCGTTCATCCAGATTGCCAAAGTAGTAGTCCACCATGGCCGCATCCGCACCACGATAGCCTACGGCTGTAGTCAATTCCACGAGCTTCTGGTTTTTCTCCGTGAGAGGAAAATCTCCCATATAGATGTCAGCCACCGAGACATCGAGGGTGACCCAGTCTAGATTGGGAGCATAGAACTGGATCCAGCAGTGATAGCTGGCATCAATGTCGAGACCATTAAGCGTCGGCTTGAGGAGTGACCCATACACTATGCGGGTGGGAATCCCCACGGCCAGCGTCAGGGACGAGAACAGCGAATGAAAATCCGTGCAGTTGCCCGTTTTCGTCCGCAAACAGTATTCTGCACTGCCCACTGGCGACGCTTTGAGATGCTCGGGGTCCTTGACCCAGTAGTCGATGTTGTGCAGCGTCCAATCGTAGATTTTGCGCGCCGCCAGCACCGGGTTCTGTTCGCCGCCCACGATTTGCGTTGCCAGGGCCTTGATTTCGTCGTTGACCAGGACATAGGTCGACGGCTGCAGATACTTGCCGAGGTCAGCGCGTTCCTGCGCCGTCAGCGTCCTGGTGGCTGCGGGGTCAGCCGCTTTACGAATTTCGGTCCGCGTCAGGGTGAACGTCTCGCGGAAGTTAATCTGCTTCTCCTGGGGGGCGTTCACTTCCAAATAGCCCACCCGGTTGCCATAGGAATCGGTCCCGTACCGTACCGGATAGGGGGCCTCAACCTTCAGAGCGCGAATCTCCGACTCGTTATCGCTTTGCGGCACGGCGAACCACACGCGCACGCGCTTGGCGCCTTCTGGTACTTTGATGCTGAAAGTATTGCTAACATCAAAACTGGCGCGTTTGGGCTGCACAGCTGGTGCGGCTGCCAGCTGCACACTGGCGAGGCCAACGACGGCAAGCAGCACAAGGAGCCACATCCTCGCCTTGACGAGATATAGGCGCATACGTCCTCTCTCCTCTGTAGTCACACACGGTCATCACCACGCTTGCGGGGAACCTACTCTGGCCGGGGCAGAATGGCCTGCAGATACTGCTCGATCTGGGCCGACGTCATGGCCCCAAGATGCACAGCCGCTACCGTCCCTGACGGGTGAATGAACACCGTGCTCGGGAGAAAGAAGACATTGTAGTGGGTGGCCACATGCCCATCGGGGTCCAGGAGCGGTGGGAAAGTAATCCCTAAAGTAGTACAGTACGCACGTACCACCTCTACTTTGTCCTGTTGGTCCTGACTCACAGCAAGAACTGCGAGTCCTGCGGCTTTATGAGCATCGTACACTGTCTGGAGAGCACGCATCTCTTGCCGGCAGGGAGCGCACCACGTAGCCCAAAAGTTGACGATTACGGGACGACCCCGGTAATCGCGCATGGCAATAGAGATACCATCGGGATCGTGGGCGACAAAATCTGGTGCTGGCTGCCCCGGTGCCAGAAGACTCTCGGACTTCTGCGTCTCTATCGACTCGGGTGTGTCTCCCCACAGCCTTTCCCCTGACAAGAGGAAAGCCAATACCACCCCGAGTACGACAATGCCACGCACGGCAACCTCCTGCCCAAAACACCTCCTGGCTCTGGATTCTGGAGAAAAGTTCTCGTTGAGAGAATAGGAAGGTCTCAGAGATATTTCAAATCGGAAAAACCGATACAGTATGCTTCACATAGTTCTCACACCGATGTGGCTGAGCTGTTTTCCTGATGGCCAGTCAGCCCTATCTCTCATCAGTTTCAGAGTTCTGTTACATGAGGCCAATGTCCTAAGATACATATATAGGTTTTTCCTATTTGCTCTGTGGTGGTATTCTGTCTACCATGACGCAGGGAAGCGGAGGGGGAGAGTACTCTGAACGCCAAGGTTTGCGCAAGGAGGAGTACCATGCAGCGCTCTGACGTACAGCACTATTATCTCGATGTACGCCATTGGACCCATGCGCTCTGCCAACCCCTCGCCATTGAGGACTATGTGGTCCAGCCTGTGGCGAGCACGAGTCCACCGAAATGGCACCTGGCGCATACCACCTGGTTCTTCGAGACGTTTGTCTTGGAGCCATATACGCCTGGCTATACGCCTTATCACCCCCTGTATAGCTACCTATTTAACTCTTACTACCAGCATGTTGGCGAACGCTGGGAACGCCCCAAACGGGGAGACCTGTCGCGCCCGACGGTGCAGGACGTCTATGCCTACCGGGCAGCGGTTGATGACCGGATGATGCAACTGATTGATACGCTGGACGCTCCGCAGTGGTCCGAGGTGTATGACCGCATTGTCCTTGGCCTGCACCATGAGCAGCAGCATCAAGAGCTGCTCGTCACGGACATCAAATATATTCTGGCGACGAATCCCCTCTACCCTGTCTACCACGCTGCACCGCACGTGCAGTCGTCTACATCAGAGTCTGCAGCCCACTTCATCCCCTTCGTCGGTGGCACGTATGAGATTGGCTATGACGCTGAGGGTTTTTGTTTCGATAATGAGCAACCTGCGCACCGGGTGTTGGTGCAGGATTTTGCCCTGCACAACCGTCTCGTGACCAATGGCGAGTACCTGGCGTTTATCGAGGACGGTGGCTACAGCGACTTCCGACACTGGTTGTCCAATGGCTGGGACATCGTGCAGCGTGAGGCGTGGGAAGCACCGCTCTACTGGCAGCGTCTTGATGGTCAATGGCATGAAATGACACTCACGGGCCTGCGTGCGCTCGACGTGCATGCTCCGGTCACGCATGTGAGCTATTACGAAGCGGCCGCATATGCCAGTTGGGTCGGGAAACGCTTGCCCACAGAGGCGGAATGGGAAGTGGCGGCGCGGTGCATCAAGGCCACCCCCGAGACTGGGAACTTTGTTGAGACAAAAAACTTTCACCCCATGCCAGCGCCGCCGCAGGTCGGAGCGCTGGTGCAGATGCTGGGCGATGCCTGGGAGTGGACCGGGAGTGCGTACTTGCCCTATCCCGGCTACCGCCAGGGTCCAGGGGCGCTGGGCGAATACAACGGCAAGTTCATGGTCGATCAGATGGTCCTGCGCGGCGGTTCGTGTGCCACCCCGCGCAGTCATATCCGCGTGACCTATCGGAATTTCTTCCCGGCCTATGAACGCTGGCAATTTACCGGGATTCGACTGGCAGATGAGGGATAGCGATGCCCAATAGCCTGACACCGGTGCAAGACACTATCCAGGAGCTGGTGGAGACGCTGATCAACTCTGGTGTGGTCTGTACAACGGCTGCGGACGGGGAACTGCTCCTGGAGTTGTATTCGCTTTTAGAATGCCTGGAACCAGACGAGCACGATGTAGCCGCACGACTCAGCCAGGTGCGGTTTGTGCCGGTGCGCACCCCAGACCTGGGCTTGTACCTGGTCTATATCCCGCTGTCAGATGTGCTTACCCACCTGGTACCGGCCAGTACACTTCCCCAGGCCCAGGCGTTGCACTAATGTTTGGCTACCGTGCTGCTTAGGGTGACCTACCTTAGCCATTGAGATATTGGTAGGCAACCCTGCACCCCTGGCTCCACCACAATGAGCATTGCTGCGACCTAACGCTAGCTCTCTTGACAACATCTCGCCAATATGCGATATGCCGTATATGGTAGCAACCGCATTACCGTGGTTGTGATGCAGTGCCGCCCGCCATCGCTGGGGCAGGTGCAGCTGCTGCGTCACAACCCTGCTCATGGGACATGACGTGAAAATTTGCTCATTACTCCCCAGTGGGACGGAGATCGTATTTGCCCTGGGCCTCGGCGATCAGCTGGTCGGAGTCAGTGATCTCTGTGACTATCCTGCTGAAGCCAGGTACAAACCGGTGGTCAGCCGGAGCCTCATTGACACCACCGTGCTCAGTAGCGCCGAGGTGGAGGCCCGGATGCGCGCGTTGCGGGCTGCGGGCGCTAGCCCCTTTCACATCGAGGCAGCTGTGCTGCGTCAGGAAGCCCCCGACCTGGTGCTGACCCAGGACACCTGTGACATCTGCGATGCCACCGCTGCCGACGTGCAACGCGCCCTCGACGGCATCCAGCCGCCTCCGCAACTGCTGATCCTCCGCCCCCGCACCGTCTCAGAGATTCTTGAGAGCATCATGGCTGTCGGGCAAGCCGCCAGTGTACCGGACCGTGCCTGCGCCCTCGTCGCCTCGCTTGAGGCGCGCGTGCATGCCGTGGCCTCAAAAGCCGCGCAGGCCCAGCACCGCCCACGGCTGATGTCATTCGAAGGTGTGAACCCGCTGGTAGCGGGCGGCCACTGGATTCCAGAGCTGAAAATACTGGCCGGTGGTCGGGACGATCTGTTCAGCCCGGGGTGCCCCGCACAGCGGCTGGCGTGGACGACCATCCGCGATTACGACCCAGAGATCGTGGTGATCACCCCCTGCTCGTCCGGCCTGGAGCGCTCGTTACGTGAGCTCCACTCCTTAGTCGAACAAGACGGCTGGTGGGAACTTCAGGCGGTGCGGGCACGCGAGGTTTATGTGATTGAGCATGACTACTTCAGCCGTCCCGGTCCGCGCATCGTCATGGGCCTGGAAATTCTGGCCCAGATTGTGCATCCGGAACTCTTTCACGATATGATCCCTGCCTCAACAGCGCTGAAATTAGAGCTGCCAGCGGGCTGCACGTGCCCGCCGGCAGCGCTTGCCGAGTACTTTCGGCCATATCCAGCGGTGGAGAGTGCATGAAAGCCATCGTTATCGCCGGCGCCGCCAGCGGCGTGGGGAAAACCACGGTTGCCACCGCCATCATGGGGGCTTTGACCGCACGGGGTTACAAAGTTCAACCATTCAAGGTCGGCCCTGATTACATCGATCCCTCCTACCACAGCGTCGTCTGCGGTGTGCCGTGCCGGAATCTCGATAGCTGGCTCCTCACTTCTGAGGCTATCCAGGAGCTGTTTCATCGCGCCATGGTTGGTAAGGATATGGCCGTGATCGAGGGCGTGATGGGGCTGTACGATGGCGCCACGGGGGATGATGAGGCTGGCAGTACGGCCCAGCTCGCCAAACTGCTCGGTCTGCCGGTGGTGCTGGTAGTCGATGCCTCTAAAGCCTCGCGCAGTGTTGGGGCCATGGCTCTCGGCTTCAAAACGTTTGACCCTACGCTGCACCTAGCCGGCGTCATTCTCAATGGCATTGCCGGCGACCTGCATCTCGAGCTCGCCAGACCGTCGCTGGACCGTGCTGGGGTGCGCTATCTCGGTTACATGCCTGGCCGGCAAGAGTTCACGCTGCCAGAGAGACATCTCGGACTGATCCCAACGGCCGAGGGCCGGGTGGCCGCAGAGTATTACCAACACCTGGCCGCACAAGCCGCGGCAACCGTTGACCTGGACGGCCTGCTGGCCGTTGCGGAAGATGCTGTAGTACCAGAGACACCCGCACGCACACTGTTTCCAGCCGTGCCTGTCACGCCGCGGGCGTCTATTGCCGTGGCGATGGATCAGGCGTTTAACTTCTATTACCCGGATTCCCTCGATCTCCTGACTGCCTGGGGGGCAGAGCTGGTGCCCTTTCGTCTCCTGGAGGATACCGCGCTTCCGCTCAACGCGAGTGGTGTCTATATTGGCGGCGGCTTTCCCGAGATGTTCGCCGAGCCACTTGCCGCCAATGTCAGCATGCGCGCCTCGATCCGTGCGGCGGCGGAGCGCAGGCTGCCGATCTACGCCGAGTGTGGGGGACTGATGTATCTGGGCCAGGGCATCGAGGATCTGGAGGGGCGTTATTACGCCATGGCGGGCGTCCTCCCCGGCCGGTCAGTGATCAAGGGCACACGTCTCACCCTGGGCTATCGCACGGTCAGGGCCATGCAGAGCAATTGCCTGCTGGCTGCGGGGGAAACAGTGCGAGGCCATGAATTTCATTTCTCATCTATGCAGGACGTCACCGCAACCGTGCCCTCGGCCTATGAGGTGCTGGACCAACCCGGTCGACATGAAGGGTTCGTGGTGCATAATATCCTCGCCTCGTACATTCACATCCATATGGGTAGTAAAGCCAGTCTGGCGCCACGCTTCGTCGCCACATGCGTGCGCTTGCAGTAACCAGAGGGAGGCACAGATGCACACACCACGCCGTGTGGTCTCGCTGTCGCCAAATGTCTCAATGATTCTGTTTGCGCTGAGTGCAGATGAGGTTGTCGTAGGGCGTACGCAAGACTGTCTGCCGGCGATCCAGCACTATCTCAGGGTGTGGCGCATTCCCGAGCACACCGTGGCACAGCGCTTGCGGCATTGGCAAGGGTTACCTGTCGTTGGTGCCTGGCCACTGGCAGATCGTGAGTCCGTTAAAGCTCTCCAACCGGAGGCCATTCTCACTTCAGGGTCGGGGCCGTTCGGCGTCCATGAGGCCCAGACGTTTGGTGTGGCGACCGATGCGCTGTTCCACTTTGATACTCGGACTTTGCACGACCTGGATCAGCACATCCAGCAGATCGGCGTGCTGCTCAGCAAAACGCAGGAAGCTGCACGCGTCATCACACAACTGGCACTCAGATGCGACGAGGTGCAGGCGCAGCAGCTGGAACGGTTGGTACCACCAACCGCCTTCTTGGAGTATTGTGTATGTATACACTATGATGCTGACCCTGATCGGCGTGTCGCCGATCCCGCTCGTGCCATTCTGGTCGGCGGGCACCTGGCGCCGGACTTGATCCGGCTGAGTGGCGGCGTACCGCTCTTCACCCAGCCTGGGGACACTGCGAGGTGGGTGACGTTTGACGAGATTCGTGTGGCCCAGCCCGATGTGATTCTCCAGTTCGATTGCCACGGATGTCCGACGGCAAAGAAACATCCGATCCCCAGGCGCCCTGGCTGGTCAGAGCTGGCCGCGGTCTCTCGCCATGCCGTGTATCCCCTGAGCGCCAACCTCAGTGATCCCAATCTCTGTTTTCCCATGGCCTTAGAGGAACTGGTAGGTATTCTGAACACCTCTGTGGCCCAACCCCCCACGTTCCAGGGATGAGGTTGAACCACCGCTTGCGACTCAGCCCACGACCCGTGGCGTGATCTCGATGACGACGTGCGCGCTGCGGCGGCGTGTCTCCTACCCTTTGCGCCTGTGACCTCCCGTTGGCAATCTTCCCCCCAGCTTTCCCCAACCGGCCGTTCCGAGGCCGTCGCCCCGGCAACCCCGCGCGGCTCTACCAGCATCCCTCCGGAGCAGTCTGTCCAGGCTGCGCTGAGCCGTACGGCCCGCCACTGCGGCGGGCGACAGCGCTCATGGAGAAAGGCGTGGGTCTCAAAAGTCTCCAGGATCCTATCGACACGACCACCGCCCAAGGCCGGCTCATCTTCAATATCTTTGCCTCACTCGCGGAGTTTGAACGCGATCTCATCCAGGAGCGTACTCACGCAGGCTTGCAAGCTGCTCGGGCTCACGGTCGCATGGGCGGTAGGCCCAAAGGGTTATCGGCCGCGGCGCAAAAGAAGGCAATCGCTGCTGAAGCGCTATACAAGGAGGGCAAGCTCAGCGTGCGCGACATTGCCCGCAATCAGAACATTAGCAAGGCTACGCTCTAGAGCTATCTGCGCCATCGTGGGGTAAAGATCGGCGCGTACAAGAAGCCACTGCTGAAGCCGAAGGTGATGAAGGTGGAGATCTACCTGACCGTTGAAAATAACAGCAAGTTTGTCCGGGGGAAGAATAAATCCCGGGAAGAGATCGAAGAGTGGGTTCTAAGCCGCTACGGGATGGAGAAACCACACAAAGACAGCCACCGGTACATTCTGACGATTCCCTACCAGACGGACGAGGAGCTCGACCGCATAATATATGAGGACATCCTCGCAGAAGCCCATCGCATTGCCGATAGCCGCAACGGGTTTGTCGAGGCGGATGTCATCTCGCTGGATGATCCAGAGAGGTCATGGTAGGGGTTGCGGTGAGTCAGCCCGTTGCCTCAGAACGCTGGGAAATTTATGCTCAGCACGTTGGCAAGGAGCTCACGCAGTGTGCCATACTCAGAGTACCGATGCTTTCGGTAACCCACTATGGGGAGCCAGAGTGCGGCTGCGAGGTGATCCCGTCCGCATGCCGTCCAGGAACTTCCAGGCCAACTACCAACTCGACGTTGATTGCAAGACTGAGTTTCTGTGCACGTGGTGCAGGCTGTCTGGTCCCTCGCGTCGGGTGTACCGATAATGGGCGGATACTCTGCTGGAAATAGCCCCGCTATTTCCAGGCGCGGTGGAGAGCACTGACTCATGGGTTACTGTTGGCGAACCCAGAATACCGAAATTTTTGCTTCGCACATGCCTTCTTGGAAGGCGAATGAGCCTGGGGAAGTCTACGCAAGCAACCCCGGCCTTGGAGCATTGAAGTAGGTTCGCCAACAATATCCGAGGGTTTTTCGAGACAACACCTTCTCTCACAACACGGTCGGATTGCATTGAGGAGGGTGGGGCATTGACTGTGCATCACGTCAGGCATATAACGTCTGCGTCATCATGCCGCCCTGCGAGCGCTGATGGGCGGCTCAGAAAACGGCCGGCTGCTCATTGTCGGCCATGTCTGCATAGGAGAAACTTGTGGCAGCGTACTTGGTGTTTCACAACCGCGTTACGAACGCGGAGAAGATGCAAGAGTACCTCTCGAAGGTACGCGAGACTATGGCAGCCTACAATCCTGAGATTCTGGTCTTTGCAGAGAATGCGGAGGTGATTGAGGGCCATACGAATCTGCCGAGGACGATCGTGATGAAGTTTGACTCACGCGACGCCGCGATGGCCTGGTACAACTCCCCGGCGTACCAAGAGGTGCTTCCCCTGCGCCTCGCAGCGACAGAGGGCTTTGCTGTGCTCGTCGACGGACGGTGATGCGTTGTGAGATAGAGCTTGCTCTTGGTGAGACTGTCGAGGGTGACCGGATGGAGCCCCCAAATTCCTGAAACGCCTTCGAACCGCGAAATTGATCCTTCCTGCCTGGACAAGCGCTGAAATGTGGTGGTGTACCCAGAGTGGGGCAAAACTGCACGCAAACCCTACCAAGAGGGCTTTATCAGGGCGAAATGGTAGGTGAATCCAGTAGTGAGATGGTAGTGGACCGAGTGAAGCAAAGCAGTGAGAGGGGCCACGTATGGCTAACCGATGCGCCGTCGGAATTTTGGTTGTGGCACTCGTCTTGCTCCCCAGCGTTGTATCTGCGGATGACCTTGACGATCTGAAAGCCGCACAGGAGCGGTATCTCAAGGCGTGGGAAGCACGCGACATCGATACAATAGTCGAGTTCGAAGGCGGCACGGCAGCTGGGTTCGGCTACACGACCGCCTTTCCTCGTCCGTTGCTGACGAAAGAAGCCTTCCGGCAAGCCATGGAACACTACTTCAACAACATCATCGATTTCATCCGCATCACACCGCACACGGCGGACTTCCGTGTGCTCGGGAATACCGGCCTCGTGTGGGGACATTACGCGCAGACCACCAAGCAGAAGAGCAGCTTGATCCGGACGGTCTACATACGATTTGCGCATACGTACATGAAAATTGACGGCACGTGGAGGCTGGTTCTCTATCATCGCTCGCTGATTCCGAACGAAGATATCCCCTGAGCAGCTCAGAAGATGAGGGCCTTGTAGTAAGCCAAACGGCACCCAACACCCCACGGGAGCCGACCGCTTACCCTGCTTCTGTCATAGAAAACCAGGTCAATGTTCCTGCTATCGTTTCTTGACACCCTCTCCCAGCAGGAACATAAAGCCATCCAGCACCGGGGGACAGCAGTGGAACCCCACAAGGACCGCGGAGCTTCAAGAAAAGGAGAGCATGCTATGTAGAAGTCTTTCTTCCTCATCACCGTGCTGGCGTCTACCCTGACGCTTGCTGCTGCAACTGTTGCGCTCGCCCAAAGTGATCCAGCGGCGCTCGTGAAGCAACACGCGGAGGCCATCGCCCGAGGCGATGCGGCTGGGGCGCTCGCCCTGTATGCCGATGATGCCGTCAGCGACGGGGGAGGCCTGTGTGCGGCGGCCCCGTGCGTAGGCAAGGCCGCAATTCAGAAGGAGTTTGAGCGCCGGGTGGCCGACAAGCAGCACGCCACCATTCTCAAGACCTACGTGTCCGGCAACGTCGTGACGTTTCGGCTCGAGACACGCAATGACACGGTAAAGAAAGCCGGGGTAGAGCGGATCATTGTATGGGTCGTTCAGGGGAGGTGAAGGGCGATAAGATTGCGTACGTTAGCAGCGCGTCCCTGGATCGCACGGACCCACAGACCGCCCGCTTTGACGAGTGGCAGCGGGCGCAACCGCCAGCACGGTGACCTACCCTCGTAGGGCTGAGGCCCCACGCCTCATTTTGATGAGATTTGCTCCCTTACCACCACCGGGATCACTTACTGAAAACCAATGCGGAACTGTGGGAAGGGATGAAGGCGCATATCCTCAGTCTTGCGGAGAAGGAATCTCACCCGACTTATTGCCCTGCGGCTTGTTGTTTTTCTTCTTCCTGTTTTGGCTGCGGGTCCTGCAAATGGTGTTCGAATTCGCCCAGGCGGCGGTAGATGCTCCGCACTTCGGTGATGATCTGCCAGTTTTGAATAAACTGCGCCACCGTATTGTTGACGCGGGTGAACGCATCATTGACCTGCATCATCACGCCGAAGGTGAGCAGGCCGACAAACAGGCCGGAACCGAGCACCAGAAACGGCACCATCCACACGTGGATCAGATAGAAATGCTTCCACACATCGAACAGCGCATTGTACCGGTATAACCGGTTCCAGTTGGTGCGGATGGGCGCGAACAAGGCCCGGAACTTGGCCGTCTCCTCATATAATGTCGGCTCATCCTCGCAGTAGACCAACTTCTTCCTGAACGCCGCCTCCACCACCTGGTTATCATATTCCAGTTCCGTGAGTTTCGACCCAACCAGCCAGGAAATCAGCAAGCCGCCCAGGCCGGTGAGCAAGCACACCCACACCAGCGCGCCGGGCACGGCCGAGAGGAGGGGCAGCTGCACGCCGGTGCTCAACGCCCACAGCACCGGCACGAACCCGATCAGGGTAAACAGGGAGCCCACGACCGACCAGGAGAGGGTTTCCATGACTTTGGTGAAGCGGCCAATATCTTCCTGGATCCGCTGGCTGGCGCCTTCGATCTTGACCGCCACGCCGCGCGCCAGCGTGAGATAGTGAAAGGTCACGGCTTCGCGCCACCAAAAGACGAACTTGGCCGTGATATAGGTGGCCAGCGTGCTGATGCCGACCAGCAGCAGCCCGGTCCAGAGAAACGGGAGCAGTGCGGTGTACGCTTCAGCCAGATAGTGACGCCCGGGATCAGCCCAGACATCATAGAACCGTTTGTTCAAGTGGTTAATCGTCAGGGCCACTTGGAGCTGGGCCAGCAGGAGCACCAGGATGGCCGCCGCGCCGCCATAGGCCCGAGACGCCCATGGTTTACTCCGAAAATACGCCCGAAACATCCCACACCTCCCCGGCTTCCGTGCAGGTGACCCGCCCTGAGGCACCACAGATGCATTGTTCAGTTCTGAAGGGACATCGGATAGGTAGAAACACTCGAGGCTGAAACTCCAGCCAATATACAGAAGCGTCTCGCTCATCAGGCGTGCGAGGCATACCTGTCCTCGGGCTGCACTGCGCCGGCAAGGCTGCCGAGCGTGGCGCCATAGACGAGGTACCCAAGCAGCGCGCGCAGCGCAGCCGGCACACCGCCCAGGGCCGTACTAAAGACCTCGACGCTCAGCATCGGCGCCATGATGACCTCGGCGACAAACCATAGGAGCCCTGCCCAGAGCATCCCCTGCAGGACTGGTGGTCCAGAGAAGGCTCGGGACGACAGCCATACATACCCCAGCGGGAAGAGCACACTTCCGCTGAGAAGGTGTACGAGCAGGCTCGGAGCACAGGCGTGTCCCGTGATGGTCGCTCCGGCCATGGACGGACCCGCTATCAGGGGTGCCACCCCATAGACCATGAGCGTCTGCAACAGCGTTCCTAGTAGGCCGCCTCCCATCGCCTTCGCCACGTCGTAGGGTCGCATATGTTCTCCCTCCATGTTTTTTCGGCGCCTCATTGCGAGACGTGCATGATGAGGCTCAAGACGGACACAAGGATCCTCAAGCAAGACCGGAGACCAGCTAGGAAGAGCACCAGGCGCTGAGCGTGACCAGCAAGACTGCTAGAACCTTGCCCGCTCTTATGAGATTCCAGGGGTCTTAGGCTTCAACGTTGTCCGAGAAGGGCAAGGCCTTTTTCAGCCCATTGAAAAGAAGGGCTTCAAGGAGGAAAGAGTGACAACAATGAGGTTGGACGACCTCGGCCAATCCACGCCCCTGGAATCCAACAAGAGCGTTGTGAAATTCTAGACGTCCAAGCGAAATGGGTGTGCCACAAAGCTCCCTGGAACCGCCACAGGTGCAAAGATGGCTTTTAGTATAATCACTCCAAAAATAATGTCAATAATATAATTATTTTTAGCGTAAAAATTACTATAGTATTTTTCTATTATTTTATAGCTAATAATAACCTCATATATTATATTGTATTATGAACAGGAGGTGGAGCGATGAGCCATGCCTATAGCGAAAAGCAGCTTGACCACTACCTCGCAATCATGGACCGCGTCGCGGAGCTTTGGTTGCAGAAGTTTCCGGAGAGGGCTGCCTATTCACCCGGGTATTGGCATCTTTTCATGGGCCTGTATAAAAACCGGAAACAAGCAATAACCAAAGGTGAAGCTGCTGAATTTCTCAATGCGGCGCAGATCAAGAGCCCGGCAACGAGAGCGAAGGTGATCGCCGGAGCCATCAAACTGGGATATGTCAGCGAGCAAAAGAGCAAAGTGGATAAGAGGGCCAATTTGGTGAAAATGACGCCGAAGCTCGAGCGAAAAATGCAGGAGTATCTTTCGGAGTCCCTGCAGGCGATGTCAGAAGCATTGAAAAGTATCAATAAGGGTTAGCGGCCGCACGGCAAATCTGGTCGCTCAATTTCTCGCAGTTTGTAGCCCTACAGCGACACTTGATCTAGCTTTCTGTCTCTCGCCTGTAATCCGCAAATATTATGGTAACGAGCTCCTAACGGAGGGCCACTACGCAGGGCTAGATCACCTTTGAGAAATATCTCCGGGTTGATAAACTTGGAGGCCTGAGACATTATTGAAATCGGTATCGGCCGTGGCGATGGCTGTCAGGCCCAGCTGGCGCATGAATGCCACTGTCACCGAATCGTTGCTCATCACCCCTGCCTGCACACGGATGGCTTCGCTGGCTCTGACAACCGCAGAGGTAATCGCTCGGACACGGATATTGAGACGAGGAATTTGTTGGACTGACTGATTGTACGCTTGCAACGCTTTGATAATCTCGGGTTGCTCTTTCAACTTGCGTGCAGGCTGACCCCCTGTGATCAATCCCTTTTGCAACGCTTCAAGCATCATGAGTCGATGCATGACTTCCAGCACAATATGCACACCTGTGTACGCGTCCACCTGCCTGGACTCACATCGCTGGAGAAACGCTTGGCATTCCAATGACACCCCAGAAAAGTGATAGATGAGAATATTGGCATCAACACAGACGGTCGTCCCATCTGGCAAGTCCTCAAGCTTCATACAAATCTTCTTCAAGAACTACACGCACAAGGGTAGGGTCGGAGCGAATCATGCCGAACGTTGCCTCGGCCACACTCCGCTTCTCTTGCCCCTTATGCTTGTCCACGTTCACTGACGGTATGAAGATTTCCACCTCGGTGCCATCTGGCACCGACAAGGGGTTGGCTAGGATGATGACACCTCCTTTGACATAACCTTTATATCTCATAGATCCGTTTCCTCTCTAATCCAGTCCCAATCTGTGGGGTGACCATCACGCCGCCTTTTGTTCAAGCCGGTATTCGTGGTGTAAACCGCCAATAACCGGTCGGGCCACTACGCGCTGGCGCGTTGGAATCCGATGCCGATGGGTCTGTCGTGGCACCGGCAACGTCCGTCTAGGCCATGGAATACCGGGTCCCAGTGACATGTGAGGCCGTCCTTCATTGTAATGCCCCACCCATGCTGTTAAGAGGCCGTAAAGATGCCTTTCGTTCAGCGGAATCACAAAGTCCAGACACTCTCGTCGCAGCGTCCCGAGGACCCGTTCGCAGATCGCATTCGCCACAGGCGTTCGCACGGGTGTTTTGAGCACGTGCAACCCCATATGGCGCACGCTTTGGTCAACGTCCTTGGAGAAGATGGCATCTCGGTCATGGATGAGAAAGCGATACAGATGATCAGCCGGGATCGCTTCGCGGAACTGCTGGATAGTCCACAGCGCTGTAGGATGCGCCGTCACATTGACATGAAGGAGCCGGCGGCTCGCATGCTCAACAATCACAAACACATAGAGGATTCGAAAGGTCACGGTGACCACCACGCAGAAATCACATGTAACGATGCCGTGGGCGTGATTGCGGATAAACGTGGACCATCGCTGAGAGGAGGAACGCTTGCCTGGGCTACCGATGCAGTGATCAGGCATGTATTTGCGTACCGTTCTTGGCGAGACCTTCAAGCCAAGTTTGAGCAACAGCTCGTTGGCGAGGCGTTCCTGTCCCCAGGTCGGATTTTCCATAGCCATGCGGCGGATCAAGGCCTGTAAGTCCTTGGGAAGAGTGGGGCGTCCTGAGTTGGATTTCCAGCGCCAAAACCAGCGAAAGCCCTGGCGATGCCAACGGAGCAGGGTTGCCGGTTGTACGATCACCAGAGCCTTTCGCCAGTCGAAGAAACGGCTGAGCCAAACTAACGCCATACGCGTGGCGTCGTTGGCGCGTCTAGGTTTGGCTTGGCGCTCCTGATACTGAGCCAATTGTTTGCGCAGAAAGAGATTTTCCGCTGCCAGGGCCGACGCCGGTCGCAGACACAAAACGAGAAAACGAGCGGCATCGAGCAGAAAGGCCAGCAGGATGCCAGTCATCGCATGAAGGTTGTGGACGAAAGAACGAAAGCGCCACATGGTGATCTCAACAGCTTGAGGTAACAATGATAATCCTCACCGATTGTCCACTCTTTGAGCAGTCGTGTCCAGGGCGAATTGGCTGGCTGATACCTCGCTCCTTCAACGTCTGGCGCTCGCTCTATCATGCTGAAATACACACGGCTCCTATTTTTGCGGATCACAGCCTTTGTCGAGAGACTCAATCTCGATATCCGCCAGCGGGTCGCGGCGATCGGACGCCGGGTCAACACGCTGTGTCAGGGCGAAGCGGGCTTGCGAGATCAGCTTGCCTTGTTCCAGGTCTATCACAACTTTGGGTTGCCCCACACCAGTCTGCGCCAGCCTGTGCTGATACCTAAAGCCACCAACGACAGTGGTTCAGTCAGGCTGGGGCGGCCGTGCACACCGGCAATGGCGGCGAGATTAACCGATCACGTATGGTCGCTCAAAGAGGCGCTGCTCTACCGGGTGCCACCGTGGCCGCAACCCCAAATGCAGTAGCCGATGAGCCAGGGAGAGGATCGTCCAACGGAGCCGGATGGCCTATCGACAAGCAGGCAAGGAGACGCCATGAGAGGCTGAAAATCCGCTTCGCGGCCTGACGACTGGCTGAGGAACACCCTCGGACAGCTCCAGAAGGGACCACTGGAATTATCCGCAGCCCTGAGGTACGCGACCCGACGAATGAGATCGCAGCGAGCTGACGGCTGGATACCGGAGGCTCCACTACTGATACGCAAAGAATGCTTTGTGGCGCAGTGCAGGTGGGAAGCGGGTCTGACCGAGATTTTTGCTTGACATGACCGCACACTCATAGCATTCTTGTGTCAAAACACTGTTAGCGTATGAGAAAGGACATCATGTTGACCGGGGTGCCACGATGCAAGGCAAGCAAGCCAAAATTGTCAGTCCCACCCAGGAGCGGGCCATTCTGGGCTATCTGATCACGACCCGCTATCCGGCGCGGGATCGCGTCATGTTCCTGTTATCGATGAAGGCCGGTCTGCGCGCCAAAGAAATGGCCTCGCTGACCTGGGCGATGGTGACCGATGCGCAAGGGGCCGTGGCAGAGGTGCTGCACGTGCCGAACCGTGCCAGTAAAGGGAAGACGGGGGGCCGCACCATTCCGCTCCATCCTGACCTCCAGGCCTCGCTGGTCGCGTTGCAGACTCTGCGCGAGGACATGGCCACCCCCGAGCGGCCGATCCTGTTCTCGGAGCGGGGTGGGGGACTGTCACCGGCGACCGTGCGCCTGTGGTTTCATCGGCTCTATACATCCCTGAAGATGGACGGCTGTTCGTCGCACTCGGGACGCCGCACCTTCATTACGCGGGCGGCGCGCCGCGTGTCGCAGGTCGGGGGGAGTCTGCGGGACGTGCAGGAGCTCGCGGGCCATACCAGCCTGGCCATGACGCAACGCTACATCGAGGGCGATACGGAGGCCAAGCGCAAGCTCGTCGCGCTGCTCTGAAGGTCCTGGTACCACGGCGCGGGGCGGCCCGCGGCGCTTCGACGGGTGCACGAGTGGTCAGGCCCCCTGAGGCTCCCGTATACTCGTGTAGGGAGCCTCAGGATGTGGTGGA
>Ga0081455_10001771_pt1 | contig 26093 bp, 32 predicted proteins | sample TabmetS3T2R1_FD_70207 | JGI IMG/M metagenome (GOLD analysis project Ga0081455, IMG submission 70207) | Tabebuia heterophylla rhizosphere microbial communities from the University of Puerto Rico - S3T2R1 | ecosystem: Host-associated > Plants > Roots > Rhizosphere ...
TGATTCGTGTGATCGATGCCTGCGAGCAACCTGCACGCTCAGGTGCCCACGGCTTCCGGTCTCACCGCTCTCGCTCACTACTCACTTTGCGTAAGTTTTGTCGGATTAGGGTTTAGTTCTTCACTTTTTCCAGTAGCCACTCTTTTTGATCTCGTCCAGAACGGACGGTTCCAGCAGTCTGAGCGGGGAGTGCACGTTCCACATTGTCTCTGCGTGAAGATTGGCCACCGGTTTTGCTTTGAAAAGTGTCGTGAGAAAAGTCGTCATTAAATTTTAATCAAGTTTTCCCAACTGCCGCAGTCCTTCGTAAAGCACGATCGAAACGGCGTTGGATAGGTTCAAACTGCGCACGCCGGATCCCATCATGGGAATGCGGTAAGAGCGCTTGGGATTGGCGTCCAGGAGTTCCTGTGGCAACCCCCGGGTCTCCGGACCGAAGATAAGATAGTCGTTTTCCTGGTAGGCTACGCGAGTAAAAGATTGGCTTGCTCTTTTGGAAAAGTAGAGAAGGTTTTTAGTGATATTCCGGCTTAAGAAATAGTCCCAGGATTTATAGACTCGAAGATCAACAAACTCCCAGTAGTCGAGCCCGGCACGTTTTAGATGCTTGTCGTCGATCTTAAATCCCAGTGGCTCGATCAAGTGGAGGGGCGTGAGGGTTGCTGCGCACAACCGAGCAATGCTCCCGGTATTTGGCGGGATTTCTGGTTGAAACAAGACGACGTGCATTCTTCCTAGTTTTCCACAATGAAAGTGACCGGTCCATCGTTGACCAGAGTAACTTCCATCCGTGCTTTGAATTGTCCGGTCGCTACGGTAAGGCCGGAGTCGCGCAATCGCCCCACGAAATATTCGTATAATTTTTCGGCTTGATCGGGCGCTGCCGCATTGCTAAAGGAAGGGCGATTGCCCTTCCGGCAATCGCCGTACAACGTGAATTGGGATACTACCAGGACTTCCTCCCGTATGTCCTGCAAGGAGAGATTCATCTTCCCATTCTCATCCTCAAGAATTCTCAGCTTTTTGATTTTTTCCGCAAGCTGTTCGACGTCAGCCTGGCTATCGTCTTTACCGATTCCTAGAAAAACACAAAGTCCATGGCCGATGCTGCCGACTGACTCGCCGGCGACCCTAACTTCGGCTCGCGACACCCTTTGGATAACGGCTCTCACAGCGAACTACTGGTGAGATGACGGGCTTTTTCAGCGCGCGTAACAATGGATCTTGCAGGGATATCGAGCAGCAAAAAAACGTGGACCTTATCCTTCATTGGAGTCATATACCTGGTAACAAAGAAAATCACGGTTGACAAATGTGGCTGAAGGCCGCGGAAACCGCCGGCAGAGGCGGTAGCTACGATATGATATGGTAACTATTAAGGAGTTCATAAATTTCCAAGAATCGCACCTCAGAAACCAGGGACGGGTCCTTCCAAGCGTGGGCAATGGGTCTGTGCCTTGCCGGCCACCACTCAGTTCGCTCCAGGGGCAGCCATTCCGACGAAGATTGGGGTCCAAGAATCAACGGATTTTTGTTCTTGAGAACCAGCAGAGCACTGTCGAAGTGTTGTACGCTTTAATCAGAAGGTGCAGTGATGTGATTTTATGAAAGGTTTTTGTTAACCTTTAATGAGATTTTAGATTCATAGGTAGAGGAGTTCGATGCTACCGATTCTTTTTCAATTGGGGCCGCTGACGATTTATAGCTTCGGAGTATTCATGGCTTTAGCGGCTCTTGCGGCTGCGTGGGTCGTTCAGGCGGAGCTCAAGCGAAAGGGCTACAATCCGGAATTGGCCTCCACGATGGTGTTTGCTGCAGCCATAGGCGGATTAATTGGAGCGAGAATTCTTTTTATAATTGAAGACTGGAGTAATTTTCTTCGCTCCCCATGGGATTTCATTTTTACCGGCGCCGGCTTCACATGGTACGGCGGTTTTTTAGGCGGCGTATTGGGGGTTAGCTGGGTTGTCCTGAAAAACAATATCCCGTGGCTGAAGGCTGCCGACATCGCGGCTCCGGCCCTCGCCGTCGGCTATGGGATAGGACGTTTAGGTTGCCATGTGGCCGGGGACGGCGACTGGGGAACGGCGACAACTGTGCCTTGGGGAGTAGCCTATACCAATGCGATCATTGGTTGGGTCGATCCCTCTACGGGGATTCCTTATCCGCCTGGCGTACGAGTCCATCCGACCCCGATCTATGAATTCCTTGAGTCCGCGATTATCTTCGGCATCCTGTGGGCGCTTAGAAAAAAAGAGTATGCACCGGGTACGATGTTCTGGCTCTATCTTGCCCTGTCGGGCTTGGCGCGATTTGTGGTCGAATTCTGGCGGTTAAACCCGGTGCTCGCCATCGGTTTGACCGAAGCGCAATGGTTTGGGGTGTTAATGATCATCGTTGGCTTGTGGCAGCTGTTCAAGTCCGCCGCTGTCACAGCCAAATCGATGGCTTGAAAGGAGACCCGTGAACAACTACGCGCTACCAGCAGCCGGGCCACCGGGAATCATCTTTCCTTTTGCTTCTGAAGTTTCCTTTCCTTTTTCCAGGCAAGTTCTTCGCATTTAGAAGCTTTCCACCGTCTCTCTTTGAATTCCCATTAGGCTATACCTGCTGAGGATTGCTCCGAACCCGTTACGCGGCTATCGGCCGGTATCACCTTCTTTGAGATCCGCAGGCGTTGGGAGATGAGGAACCGGGGTAGAAGCGATGTAGGATCATCAATCGGCTAACTTAAATAAGATAGGAGGTAGTTGTGAAAACAATTATATTAGTTGGGCTGGCGGTCTGGTTGGTACTTTCTGAAGTTGCCTTGCCGCAACAGGCCGGGGAAGAGAAAAAGGGTTCTTCGATGCAGGACCTGATGCAGGGTATGATGAAGGGAGGACAAAGCGGTGAGGGCGAAATGAAAGGCATGGATGGAATGATGAGAATGATGAAGATAATTGAACAGTGCAGCGCGATGATGGAGTCCTCCCACGACCAGGGTGACAAGGCCAAAGAAAGCAACAGCAAGTAAAACCATGGAGAAGGGGCCGCGACTGCTGCTCCTCTATTTGGAGTGAGAAAAGTGATGATGGACGGAATGGGTATGATGATCTGGGGTGTCTTAGCTTCCTTTTGGGCTTGCTATTGCTCCTGATCTTTGTGGTGGTTGTCGTTGCTGCCGTGAAATGGCTGTGGGGCCGGAAGTTGCCGCTTGGGGCGAGCGATAGAGAGAACGCTCTGGAGATTCTCAAAAGACGTTACGCAAAGCGCGGGATCAGTAAAGAAGAATTCGAAACGATCAGAAGGGATATCGAAAAATGAGCGTCTGGTCACTGTCGTTTCACGAAAGGACTTTTATGTTGAACGAGATCTGGTTGAAAAAAGAAAAAGAGAGTTCGCTAAATCCGGCAGGTTTTGGAGCCCCAACTGAGAACGGCTTGCCGTGCCAAATGCACGGCAAAGCCTGGCTCAAAGGGCCGTTTGCGATGGCGATCTGCTGCGCGGTGCCTCTTCTGCTCGTGGCTTCCGTTACCCTTTTCGGGATATCGCTGGGGCGCTGGCAAGTGGGTTTTTGAGCCTGGCTGCGCTGGTTGTCTGTCCGGTGGGATGTATTTGATAATGCGGATGATGACGAAACAAAATGCGGGAAAGGCGAAAGGTGGGGATAACTAACACGGCAAGAAGCCGTTTCCATCACGTGTTATTCGTCGGTTCGGTCTTGCTGCCCTTCGGGGTTCACCGGTCAGTAACGGTTGGCGCTTCCAATCCTCCTACCTTAACCCCAGTTCCAAGCATCTCTTACCAATCGCACAACCACATCCACGGTCTCGGATTCGACAGCAAGAATTACCGGCTGTTCATTGCGACTCACTACGGCATTTTCATCTGGAAGGAAGGCAAGCTTTTCCAGGTAGGTCAAAGCCGCGATGACTTCATGGGATTTTCGCTCCATCCTTCCAATCCCGATGTCATCTATACAAGTGGCCATCCTAAGAGCGGCGGCAACTTGGGAGTAATGAAATCTGTGGACAGCGGCATGATCTTTGAACGAATTTTTTGGGTCTTAGTGGGGAATCCGTTGATTTTCATGCCATGATAATCAGTCCGGCTAATCCTCACATCTTGTATGGCTGGTACCAGCAAAAGCTTTCTCGCACCGAAAGATAGCGGAAAAAGTTGGCAGTTTGCTTCGGCGAGAGGGCTACCGCAAGAAGGTTTGTGCTGGGGCGCTCCGTGTCTTGCCGCTAACGGTCAAAAAGAAGACACGCTCTATGCTGGGACAGCCAAGGGCCTGCTCGTTTCCCACGATTTTGGCGAAAGCTGGAGCGTACTGAAGGCGCAATTAGGAGGGTTGTGGGAGTAGGGAATGATCCTTCAAATTCCAAACGCTTATTTGCCTTCACGCAAAATCGTGGCTTGGCATCCTCTGAAGATGGAGGGCAGAGCTGGCAGGCCAGGAATAATGGCATCAGGCTGTCTCCTAAAGAATTTGTCTTTAGCTTTGCGTTTGACCGCAAGAATTCTGAGCATGTTTTTGCTGCTACCGGAGAAAAAGTTTTCCGCAGCACCGATGGAGGAAAGAATTGGGAAAAGACCGTAAATTCAGTACGTGCTTCAGCGTAGTCAGAGCTACGTGTCGAAATTGGAGTCCCTGTTTATTGTTTGGCCAGATCTCCCCTTGAGATCAAAGCTAATAGGTATAGGCTTAAAGTAGGAGGCCGTTATGTTTCGCGACAAGATCGAATTGAAGGATCTCGAAAAAATGGATGCTGAGTATCGGGAGCTCTTAGGACGGGTCGTTACCATACAGGCCGATTGCGAGATCGGTGGCCCCCATCTCTATGTGAAGGACATCTTGCCGTCGGCGCCCAGCAAAGTGGATCAATTGATGGTGGCGCGCACCGCGGCCGAAGAGATGGATCACTACCGCAAGATCGCCCGTGTCGGGGGAGACATGGGTGTCGACGTGTCTTTTGTGCTCAGCTGGCCCAATCAAAAACGCTATCTCGATGCCTTCCGAGGAATCATCAAGACGTGGGAGGATTTTGCTATCTTCGGGTTTCTCATCGACCGCGTGGGTCGCTACCAATTGGAGGAATTTCGCGGCTGCAGTTACAAACCCCTAGCGCGCATCCTGCCCCAGATCATGAAAGAAGAAATCGCTCACATCGGGTACGGCCAAAGCAAGACAGCCGAGCTTGCAGCCAAGGGCGACGAAGCGATGGAGAAGGTGCAAGGGGCGTTAAATTTTTGGTATACGAAGGCGCTCGACATGTTTGGTCGTTCTGATTCCACCCGTGATCAACGCTACGTTTACTGGGGCTTAAAACGCCGGACCAATGCTCAAGCGAGAGAAGAATTTATCGCTGAAGTAAATCCGTTAATTGAAAAAATCGGTTTGCAAGTTCCCGATCCCCTCGAAGGACGACAATACCTCTAACCGCAGCTATTTGCGCAGCGCCCTTTTCACTGCCAGTTTTAGGTCCGTCATATCGATGGGCTTCATCAAGTAGACGTCGGCGCCTTCTTGGGCGGCCGACATGGCTGTCTGTGCCGTGCCGTAACCCGAGATCAAGATAAACGGTATGGCCTGATTGGTTCGCTTTCCCTTTCTGATCAAATCCAAGCCATCGATTCCGTCCATCTTTAGATCAGTCACGACTAAATCGAACGAGTTACTTGCCAGTTTATCAATAGCCTCGCTTCCGGATGCGGCGCACTCTACCTCGTAACCCTCTTTAGCAAGAATTCTTTCGAACAGCACGCGAACATTCTTTTCGTCGTCGACGACAAGAATCTTTTCATGAGAGTCCATCATGGCGTTGGCCCTCCATCAAGGGGAAACGAAGGAAGAAAGTGGTTCCATTTCCCCGGCTGCTTTCGACATTGATAGTTCCTCCATGGGCGCGCATGATTCGGTCACATACCGAGAGTCCCAGCCCCGTCCCTCTTTTTTTCTTGGTTGTAAAGAACGGGCGAAAGATATGCGGCATCGCCTCGGGATCAATACCCGTTCCGGTGTCGGCTACGGAGATGACCATCTGACCGGCACCGAGGCTGGTGCCTGCGGCAACGGAGAGTTTGCCTCCGGCGGGCATAGCGTCCACGGCGTTGAAAAAAAGATTGATCAGAACCTGTTTCAAATGTTGCGGATCGCCGTTGATGGTGGGCAGATCGGGCGCAATATGAACAGCAGCCTCGACCTTCGATTTATCCAGATGGCCTCGAACCAGCTTGATGCTATCCTGAACGATCGTATCCACCGCCACCGGTACCGGCTCTTTGCCGGTTGGACGGGCGAAATCGAGCAGATTCTTGATGATGCCGCCGCAGCGGCGCGCTTCATCCTCGATGATTTTCAGATCCTGATGTTCAGTATCCGGCAAGCTTTCATCCTGAATCAGGTTTTGGGTAAATCCTAGAATGATCTGCAACGGATTGTTGAATTCGTGGGCGATCGATGCCGCCAACTCGCCAAGTGAAATCAGCCGGTCGGAAGCAATCAGATGTTCCTCCAACTCGCTCGCAAACGAGCTGAGCTGGCTTTCGCTCTCGCGCAGCCTGGCTTCCACTTGCTTGCGCTCAGCGATCTCCCCCGTAAGGACCTGATTGGTATTGGCTAACTCTGAGGTGCGTTCTTTTACCCGCAATTCCAGCTCGTCACGCGCGCGCGCCAGCTCGACCGTTTGGCCTTTGAGCCGCTCGTAGAGTTGCGAATTGTGAATCGCAATGGCCGCCTGCACTGCTAAGGCTGAGAAAGAGTCGATCTCATCCTTGGTGAATTCATGCTCTTGCTTCGTGTACAGGCCAAGAATGCCGATGACTTCGTTCTGAATGGTCATTGGCGCGGCAAGATAAGAAACCAAACCGTTTCTGATGTAGAAATCTGGCGAACGAGTTTGCGGATCGGTTTGAACGTTAAGGGCGGTCACCGGCAGCTTGTGTCGCAACAGTTCTTCGGTGCGGCGCCCGGGTGACGTGGGTGAATGCGCCTGCCATTCCACGTCGTTAAGTCCGCGACTGATGACGTTCTCGAGTTTGGCGGTCTCGGGCAGAATGAGCCTTACCGTTGACGCTACCGGATAGGGAAAAAGTACTTCTAGTCTATCCAACAGAATTTCTAAAACTGTTTGTAGATTTAGGCTGGAGGTTATCGCGAGATTGATGTCGCACAGTATGCTGTTGCGTCGGATCTGGGTTTTGACTTCTTCCTGTGCAGTCTTGCGCTGTGTTATATCACGCAGGATCCACCGCAGCCCGGCCGGACTTTGGCCGTTCCGGCGAACGGCGCCAGTGTGCGAGATCGTCATTGCTACCGGGAAAGATGGGCCATCGCGCAGCTGAATTTTGGTCTCCCAGTTCGACACGAACTCTTCCCGTTGCAAGCGCGCGAGGAGCCGACGAAATCCTACGTGCTCGCCGCTGTATATCCAGACGATGATCGGCTTGCCGATGAGAAAATCGCGGCGCATCTGCAAAAGATTTGCCGCATTGCTATTGGCTTCCCGAATGACTCCCAGCATGTCGGTGACGAGATAACCATCAGGAGCAAGTTCGAACAGCTCTTGATAGTGGTGCCGTTCCTGTTCCAACAAAGTCCGGGTTGCCACTAACTGGTCATTTTGCTGGCGCAGTTCTTCCGCGGCAACCAACAATTCTTCCACAGTATTCGACAATTCCTGTAGAGTTTGCGGCAGAAGCTCTAATTCTCCAGGTGATTTGCTAAATCGTTTAAGAAGGTCGTCGAAACGGCGACGGGCCGCTTCGACTCGTTCGGAGGAAATATCGTGATATGGCTCCGCAACCACGGCGATGGTCTCGTTTTGGCTGGGCAACGATTACGTTTATATGGCGTACCCTTCTACTCTGATTGTTTCATCTTTCTTTAGGCGTATCTATGGGTTCTCATTTTTTTCCGTCAACAATACCCGTCGAATAGCGGCCGCTTGCTGTTCAGCGGCATTTGCTCGTTGCTCAAATATCTTAGCCGATTTAGTCCGTTGATTTTTGCGCGCCTGTTTTGCCAGTCGCCAGCACAAAGCGGCATTTTCTTCCAACGCACGAAATGCGCTCCATAACGCAGTGTCGAGCGATTCCGATTGCGCTTCTAGCAGCCCCTCTGCGCCAAAAGCGTGGCCGACCCGGCAACGAAAACGCAGCAGTTCTCCGTCCTGCAATTCCCATAGAACACCGCCGCATTCCGGACAGCCGAACACCGATGGAGTTCCAGGTTTTTCTTCATCTTCGATCGTACCCATATCCATCGCCTCAATCTCGGATTCCTTCTGCATCTCTTCCGGAACGGGCTGAGCAGCTTCTTCCTTCACCGGTTCGAGCGCCAGCCGCACCAACAGCGAAGCGATTTCCCGCGTAGGCAAACAGTAGTCTACCTTTACAGCCTCCATGGCGTTGCGCGGCATGTCGGGAAACAAGGCATCGCCAGGATCTTGCACTACAGTGATTCCGCCCCGTTCCTTGATCGCTGCGAGTCCTGCTGTTCCGTCATCGAGGGCACCCGACAGCACTACGCCTATGACCCGGGGACCGTAGGCGCGCGCCGCCGTACGAAACGTAGCGTCGATGGCCGGCCTCGCATTGTTTTCCTTGGGACCTCGCACGAGACGAATCGTGCCACGTCGCAGCAAAAGATGAAGGTCTGGGGGTGCGACGTAGATGCGCCCAGGTCGGATTGGCTCTTTGTCTAGGGCATGCGCTGCCGGTAGTCGGCCCGCTCGAGTAAGGATTTGAGGAAACTTAGTCGTGCCGCGAGGCGACACGTGAAGCACAGTAAAAATTGCCGCCGGCAGATCTCGCGGCAATTCGGAGACTATTTCCATAAAAGTCTCGATACCTCCACTGGACGCTCCCATCACTATGATATCGTGGGCGGGCACAAGCACTCCTAAGATCCAGTCTATCACGCCCTATTCGCTGTGCTACCATGCTGACATTTTTGGATTTCGCCCCCCAAATCGCTGAATCTCACAATAGGCCTTGCGGTTTTTGCACCGCTTTAAAAGGAATTTTTATTTAGTTGGGGAAGTAAAACTGCTGGACGAGAAAGTGAGAAGCCAATCAATCTGATTTTTCGTCTTCTTCCATCAGCAGGATAGCTCCCTGCCGCTGTTTGTTGTGAGTCATAAGTGGACTGCAGGCAACGCGGCATTTGATTGCTTTGCCGCGCCGATTGGTGGCATCCAACAAAATCTCTCTATGATCGACCTCGCCGGAGAGGCAAGAACGGATGATGGGCCTCAATCGCTCCACCGGCAGCCCGATATCCAAATTCAAAAACGACTGCCCTTTGACCTCCTCCTCCCTTAGTCCCCAGAGATCTTCCGCTTTATGGTTCCATACAAGGACATTGAGGTTTTGATTTAGCACGACTGCCCCGGACGTAAGGCTGCCGACCACAGACTGTAGAAAAGCGTTCACGTGATTAAGCTCGTCGGTACGCGTACGCAACTCCACATTGACCGTCTGGAGCTCTTCGTTGGTCGACTGCAATTCTTCGTTCATGGTTTCGAGCTCTTCATTGGTTGACTGAAGCTCTTCGTTGGTAGTTTCCAGCTCCTCATTGCTCGATTGCAGTTCTTCGTTGGTGGTCTCCAGCTCCTCATTGCTGGACTGCAGCTCCTCATTGGTGGTTTGGACCTCTTCACGCGAGTGTTGCAGATCTTCTTGAAGCCTGTGATAGGGAGTAACGTCCGGAAACGATATCGCCACCCCCAACGGATTGTTCGCTTCATCGTAAAGCGGCGTAACCACCACGTCCAGGTATTGCACCTCGCCGTTCTGAAAGCGCCGCTCCACGTTGGTAAGGGTAATGGCACGCCGCTCGGAATAGGCCTGCTCCATAAGCGAGCGCAGCTCAACCGGACGGTAAGAGACTTCGAGGTCCTGTAAAGGCCGACCGATGTCTTTCGGATTCAGGCTGAAGAAGAGCCGCGCTTTCTGATCGATATGAGCGACATTGCCGTTCACGTCTACAACGATTTTGGCAACAGTGGACGCATCCAGCGCCAGTTCGTTCAGGCGCTCCTTCCGCACATGTGTGTTATTCATTTCATGGTTTCCGATCTGGGCCATCGCCAACAGGCGGTCACGCATATTGACATGAGGCACCTTGCTAAAGATCCGCGACTTGAGATCCAACGGCGCAAAGAGGTTGCTGTGAGTCAGCAATAGCTCCGCGCGGCCCAGGAAGAGATAGCCATTTTCGTTGAGTGCAAAGTGGAAACGCGCAAGGATGCGGGCTTGCGCCTCTGAATTAAAGTACATGATGGTGTTCCGGCTGATCAGCAAATCGAGCTTTGAAATCGGCGCGTCTTGAACCAGATCATGGCGACCGAAAATAACCGATCGCCTGAGATCTGCGCGAAAGATATGGCGGCCGTTCAGCGGTTCGAAGTATCTGCTGCGCAGCTCGCCGTCAACGCCCTGCAATTCCTTGCCGTTGTAGCTCGCCTGGCGGGCAATATTGAGCGCCTCTTCATCCACATCCGTGGCATAGACCTTGACTCTGCGGCGGAATGCCTCGACCCCCAAGGCCTCGGCGAGCACCATCGCGGCGGTATAAGCCTCCTCGCCGGAGGCACAGCCGGCGCTCCATACCCGGATAGGATCAGCCGGCGCTTTCTCCTGAAGAAGCCGGGGGATGATCTCCTCGCCCAGGTAGCCCCACGCCACGGGATCGCGAAAGAAAGAGGTGACGTTGATAAGAATCGTATTGAATAGCTGGGAAAACTCCTCGGGATGGACTTCGAGATAGTCCAAGTAGTCAACAAAACTGTCGACATTCACAAATTGCATGCGCTTGGCTACCCGGCGCATCAGGCTAGGGCGCTTGTAACCGGTGAAATCAAACCCACGGTTTTGCTGCAAGTAATAGAGCAGATTCTCAAACTGCTTGTCTTCGCGCTCGCTCACGGAACATCTCCGGTGGAGACCAGGGTCAGTAACGCGGACGGAATCTCATCCAGCGGCAATGTGAAATCGACACAGCCCGTCTGCGAAGCAGCGCCAGGCATGCCGAAGAACTCCGAGCTTTTCTCATCTTGGACGATTACGGTTCCGCCCATTTTCTTGATCGCCTTGACGCCCATAGAGCCGTCGCTTCCGGTGCCGGACAAAACCACGGCAATGGCGCGCTCCTTATAGCTCGCCGCGACGGATTCAAAGAGGAGATCCGCCGAGGGGCGCACAAAATGGACCAGTTCCGACTGAGACAGCGAGAGAGTGCCGTCGAGATTGACCAGCAAGTGGCGGTTGGCTGGCGCAATGTATGCGGTGCCGGGATTTAGCTGTGCTCCCTCCTGGGCCTCTCTGACCTTAAGCGCCGTGCGCCGGCTCAAAATGTCGGCCATCAAGCTGCGGTGGCGCGGATCGAGGTGCTGGACGACGACAATAGCTGCTAAAAAATTGGAGGGTAGAACGGCTAAAATTTCGCTGATCGCCTTCAAGCCACCCGCTGAAGCCGCCAAGGCCACGATGTCAAAGGCACCCCTGAAAGAGTTGTCACCGGATCCATGGTCGGTCTTCATAGCTACCCTATTTGTGATAGTTAACCCTAATGCGGACCCGGCAATACAGTCAAGAGCCGTTAATTCACATGACTTCACTCCCTAAAAGAACATCATCGCGGATTATCAACCTTACCGCAGCTAAATAACTAGGTGGAAAAGGCTCACATGCCGTGGTTAATCAGAACTAACATGTTCGGCTTCGTTGGACTTACCGGTCGTTGTTGGCGCACCCAAAGGAAAAAATACCCGACCTACGGCATGCCCGATTGGCTGCTTCAACGACCACACGTTCTTGGTCCGTAGATTGTTTTCCGAGAACTCGATCCGTTTCTTAGCGCGATCCACTAGCGCTGCAGTGCGGGTGATGACTTTCCGGCAGTGCTTAATATTGGCGGCGCAGGCGCGCAGGAGATTCTCAACCTTGTGAAATTCCGATTCCATCATTCAGCTCGCGTGCGCTAGTCACTTGGAGGCGTGGGATATCCGAATGGCGATAATAGAAGAGAACTCTCCGCGTATGCATAGAGCAACGAACATGCCATTTATAAAGCCTGATATGTCAGATGTCGGACCTTCAGAATTTGGTTTTTTCATACACCCAGTCAAGCTTGATGAACGGCTTTTAAGTACACGCGATTCTGCAACGAGAATCACTGGGAGAAATTCGGGGACGGCGCACGGCGCGGCACCAAACCACAAGTAAGATGAGTACAGGGGCTCGAAATTTGCTTCTGCCCATGAGAATCGAAAGGCAGTGTTATGCAAACAGAAAAACCATCAGAACGAGATATTGGATTGATGGACCGAGTTTTGCGCGAGGCCCGCACCTCCCTTGCTTACGGGGGAGCGGGAGTGGCAGCATTGCTCGCGTCGCCCGATCGGATCATCGGTGTTGCCTGCAATACCATTGAGGAGACTGGCGATTTGACCAATCATGCAGAAATGGCCTTACTCCGCGGAGTCAGCCGTGAGCTTCAGGAGATGGACGAACAAGCCCGCCACGCGCTTTCTCTTTACGTTACTTTGGAACCATGCTTGATGTGCAGCTCGGCGCTCTCCTTTGCCGGGATCAAACGGATCGTCTATGCCGCGCTGGCAGAAGATGCCAATCTCGAGGAGATGATTGTGCGCGATCTCACCCTGCCCTCGATCAACGAGCAACTCGTCCGCGGTCCATTTATCTTGGTGCCGGGCGTACGGCGCACGGAAGGCCAGGACTTATTGCGCCGGATGAACAAAGCGGCGGAGGCTCCGGCCGATCTCAAAACGTGATACGGCCCCATTTAATGGGCGCGACGGCGAAACAGCCGCCAGCCGCTTATGGACCGCTCAAACTCAGTTCGGTCATGCGTTTAGCCGGATTGCGATGTAACCGATACCGAAAAGCGCCGCGCTTCAACAGGCAAAGAAACGGACTTGATGTACTTAGTAAATTGGAATGGACACAGCGGAGCAAATCTACTATATGAGATTAACATTAGATCCCAATACTACGGGAGCCTTGGCCAACGTTACTGCGAGATCATCCGCTGATGTCTTATCGGGGCGTTCGTTCCTGGCCGCCCACTTGGACCTGGGTAGCTGGCCCAGCAAGAAACTACGTCCACGGTGAAGTCGGCACTCTCAAGTCGGTTGCACTATCACGGACCTTACCGGCCAATCGATGCTTTCTCTATGTCGACCACCACGGATCATCTTATATCGGCTGTCTAATCGTTGATGATCCGAGCTTTTGCCGTGAAATCGTTAAACTGTTGCAGACTCATTGCAATCATTCCATCGACAGAATTGGCAGCTTAGATCTCTCCCATCTCCGATAGACTGCGATTGTCCGGTTGCGGCCATCGGCAGCTTGGATCTCACGTCCATGATCTGACATGTGACTGTACCAAACCTACTTGATCTGGATATTTCTCGGGTTATTCTGATTGTAGGGACAAGGAGCTGTGAAACCTTTGATTGAAATTTCTATCGAGCAGTATGAGTCCCTCCTGAAGTACGCGAGCGACACCTCGCCTCTCTACTCAAGGCTGAAAAATGCTGTAAAAACTGAGTCCAATACGATCGCCATGCTGTGCGACGTGGATGGAGCTGAGAGGCTTCGCAAAGTGGCAAGACATTTTTGTCCCGACGCTGTACCGCAAATTGAAAAAGCGATCAGAAGAGCTCAAGTTCCGACATAGCGAAAGCCAAGATGCTTCTCCGAGACCACCCGCTGATGTCTTACCGGGGAGTCCGTAACTGGCCACCCTCTTGGACGTGGTTAGACGGTGTAGAGAATAAATATCCACGAGGCGAAATCGGGACTTTGAAATCAGTACGCTGTCTAAACTGAAGCGGGCGAATAGGTGTTTTCTGCTCATCCAACATGAAGGCTCATCTTATCTGGGCTGTTTGCTATTTGATGACCTCGCCTTCTGCAAGTCTATAACGAGGGTTCTTCAGTTTTGCTGCAATCGTTCCATTGCGGAGATCGGCGGCATAGATGTCTCGTATTTTTTGTAATTCCTGATGGACAAGAAATGTCCGGTCGTAGTTATTCCTATCAAAGTCATGAAAGAGACGATAGAAAAGCTTGTCAGCTGCCGGCCTGTGATAGCTTCTAAGCCATCAGCTCTGCTTATCAATCCAGTCTTTACACAATTCGAGACCGTATTTTTCGGCCTGTTTTTTTGTCTTAAACGTTCGAGCGGTGGATTCGATTCGTTTTATTTCTATTGTCTGGTTCAGGTCGCGATCAAAAACCAGTCCCCGTGAGTACCACTGATTCTCCGGTGCTTGAACTGCCACTCCATAAATCGGATAGCCTTTATATAGGCTCACGGCAGTCCTCCGATCAGGGGCGGCCGTATAACTCTAGACTGAGTCAACATTGGATGCGGTTTGCTCTCCTATTGCGTCGATTGGTTGTCGTGTATCTGACAAGTCGAGTTTGAGATGGTTTTTAGAATGTTATAGGCGTGGAGCAGTTTCAATAAGCCGTCCGAGCTTAAAGTGCGGGGTGGTGGCCGGGAGCCCGAACAAAGTGAGTTCTCGATGCTATTTCGCGACCATCCACTGATGTCCTGTTACGGTATTCCAAGTTGGCCTCCTACATGGATATTAATTAAGGGACCGGGGCCTAGTCGGCTAACGGGTGAGATTGGAATTTTAACGCGGATATTGGTCAAAAATATTCCCTCGGCTCCCAGATGCTTTCTATATATGCATCATGAAGAATCATCCTACCTTGGTTGTATCTTTGTAGCTGATGTCACTTTCTTCCGCCAAATCGTCAAAATCTTTGAAGATTGCCTTGATCATCCCATTTCCGAAATTGGAAACATAGATCTCACCCATACTCTCTAAGGCTGACAACGATTATCGATGTTACTTCGAGACCACCCACTGATGTCCCGCAATGGCGCTCCTAACTGGCCTCCTGCTTGGACATGGATGCGGGGGCGAAAAGACAAATACCCAAAGGGCGAAGTCGGGATTCTGAAAGCGGTGCTGCCCTCCAGAATCAAGCCCGAGGATCGTTTCTTCTTACTTATTTCCTATCAAGGATCTGAATATCTCGGCTGCCTGCTATTCGATAACCGCACCTTCTGCAAGCATATCAAGGGCGTTCTTCAATTTTGCTGCAATCGTCCAATAGCGGAAATCGGCAGCCTAGATCTCTCCTACACATTGTAGAAACATCGGTCATATAGTCGGGAACCACACCGGTGCTTCCTACTTGCAAGCGAGATTTCTTGGATTATTCTGAAAGCATCTCAGCAACGTTAGCCTGCCACCGATAGCTGATAAGGAGGTATGCACATGTACATCGCAGTACAACCCTTGGTCGCATTGATTGCCGGCATCTTAATTCTAATAATCCCAAGATTGTTGAACTACATTGTTGCAATTTATCTGATCGTGATTGGAATTCTTGGTCTTGCAAAAATGTAAATCTAATTGCGGAGCGGGTCATTGAAGCATAGCCAAGCTCGACGATCGGTAGCCTGGTCTGCCTGTCGAATTATGTGCTAGGTCGTAAAAATTGGAAATTATCTCTTGGCCAATGCCACCGCGGCAGTTTTTGTCTCGCTAAAGAGTCCCAGCTTCTTGACCGTATATTGCCCTGAGCCATAGATTGGTCCCTCATCTAAACGAAACCCAAGGCCCAGGCTCAACCGTAGCTGACTCTTATATTCCATATCCATCCGGTGATCGAGCTCAATATAATAGCCGTCGATGAGGCCAGCTGGGGTATCAAACTGTGAACGCGAAATCCGCTTCACAGAATGAATTACTCGGCCACTGCGCTTTAACTTGCCGGTCTCTCGATTGTACATCCTATAACCAGTCTGGAGCTCAGCGGAGCCAGCTAAGTTAACGGCGCTGGGCAGAAGCGGCAGGGCAGGTTCGTAAACGATATAAGTGCGACTTTGGAACAAGTCCAATCGCTCTATCATCGGGTCGCCTTGAAGATTTTTCACAAAGAGAATGCTGGCATAATCCCCGAATACGAGTTGCCATCGTTGATCGTCCGCGAGATCAGGCTGGGATATGAGCGGAACGATTCTACCGCGGTCCTTCCCATCCGTGATCTTGAACTGCTTCTGCCACCTCGCCAGCGGGATGAGTGCTCTGGCGTTTATTGCAGGTGGCTGAGGAACCGACCATGCGGCGCCAATAGAAGCCAATGTGGCCACACAATGAGTGATAAGGACGAGGGTGGGAGTAAAATAATGCTTTGACATCCTTTCAGTTTACATAATTACGCTGAATAAAGAAGACCCTAAACGCACAAGGTCGCAAGAAATTCGAGAAAAATCGCGCGTTAGAAATTTTCCAAACTGGATATTGTTTAGAGCCGTATTAATGCTTAGGTTAAAACGATGGACGCTGATGGGACAAGCTCCAATAAGAAATCTTGGGCCACACGACGCGGACGAGCCCGCACCGTCGCCATATTGAAAGGTGTGGTCATATTGCTCCTGCTCTTTACGTTCCCCGCGCTCTGGAGCTGGACGCCGCTAAAAGATTGGATCAATCTGGCTACGATCATCGAGTGGCAAGAGTCCGTTAAACACTACCCCGACGCATTTTTCCTTGTCGTTGGCGCCTATCTGTTGGGAAGTCTTTTTTTCTTTCCCGTGACGATTCTCAACGTCGCAACGGTCTTAACCTTCGGTCCAATCCAGGGCAACCTTTACGGACTCGTTGGATGGCTCGCCAGTGCGGCCATGGGTTACGGCGTCGGGAGGGGAGTAGGCAAAGAGATAGTCAAAAAAGTTGTTCGCTTCTGGGGTCACCGAGTGCTTGAGCCCGCTGAACGACACGGTTTTCTCACTGTCCTAACCCTACGCGTGTTTCCCGTTGGCCCGTTTACTCTGGTCAATTTCTTGATCGGCGCAGCGCGAATTCGCTTTTGGGATTTTTTTCTGGCCAGCGTGATTGGCAGGATCCCCGGAGTTATCTTGTTGACGCTCGCAGGCGTCCAGGTTCAAAGCCTTTTTCGCGAGCCGGGTTTGGTCGGGGTCGTTTTGTTGGGGCTCACACTGGTTCTGGTACCGCTCGCCTTCGGCTGGGCATCCAGGCGTTTGCTGCTGGGGGGGGCACGCCAACCAGATTCCTTTAAATCTGCGCCGAAATCATAAGTAGTCTCGAACAGGAAAAGAGAACCATTCGAAGAGGCGTTCACCAATACCACGCGAATCCCATTCTTCGTAGCTTATCTTTCTCGCATACCTAAGGTCCTCTTCGAAAGCTACTTCGAGGCGCCGGGCTATACCGGCGTCGTAGACCGTCAGATTTAACTCTTCATTGAGGGCGAACGACCGATTGTCGAAGTTGGTGCTGCCAACGCTTGCCCAGACGCCGTCCACGACCATGGTTTTGGCATGCAGCAGGGCGGCCATGTATTCAAAGATCTGAATGCCGCCAAGCAGCATGCGTCCGTAATTACTGCGGCTGGCACGGTAGGTGATCTCATGGTCTATTTTGCCAGGAACCAGGACAACAACGCGCACGCCACGGGCCGCTGCTTTCAGCAGGGCTTCGATCATTGTGTCATCGGGGATGAAATAGGAATTCGTGATCAAGATCGATTTCTTTGCCGCAGAAATCGATAGCAGAAAGAGCATGTAATTCTGGAAACTACCGCCTATAGGCGAGCTCTTCACCATTTGCGCGGATATCTTTCCCCGGGTTTCGAGGGCGGGAAAATAGGCATCCCCGCCAAGCAGAGTCCCGGTGGCTTCCAGCCAGCTCTCCATAAAAGCCGCCTGCAGATATTTAACGATTGGACCTTCCACTCGAGCGTTGGTTTCGCGCCAGTGATCCTCGCTTTGTCCATCTCCGGTCCAAGCCTCGCTTATGCCGTATCCGCCGGTAAAGCCGACCCGTCCGTCAATCACCAGAATACGCCGATGGTTACGATAATTATATTTCAAAAGCTTCCAGGGGAAGAAAATTTGGGGCGCCTCCACTCTCCGAAAAAACTTCACCTGGCACCCGGCGTCTTCCATCAATTTAGGGATTTCATCGGGTATTTTTCCAGAGCCCTGGCTATCGATCAGAATATGAACCTGAACACCCGCCCGGCAGCGATCGGAAAAGGCCTCGGCAAAATCCTGCGATATGGAACCGGCCTCGTAAAGATACTGGGCAAAAGTGATGGTGGATCTCGCGGTCTTTATATCTCGCAGCATGACGGGAAAAGTTTGATCGCCGTTGAATAGGATGTCGACACGATTACCCCCGACGATGGGTGCATCACTATATGCTTCAATTGTAGGAAAAAAAGCCGGTTCGCCGACGACAATCTCTGGCGTCTGGTAAACGGGAAGTACTTTCGCGCAAGCGAGGAGCAAGACTATTGGCAACCATCTGGCGATTTTCATTGGATCGTTCCGAATAAGCTCTGACCAATCGTTTCAGGAAGCATAACCCTGCAGACCGACCCTAAAATTAGCTACGATTTGACCCGCCGTGCCGCAATCCTCGTACCAGTACTCAAGTCATACAGGGGCGATTAGAAACCCGCTAACGGTCCAGCTATTTGTTCCCAAACTATCAAATAATACCGATAACAAAGTTCGCTTGATGATCATCCATCCTTTCACACTCGTACGGGTTTTCCGTACTCTTTCCGGCAAAAAAGTACTCGCTAGCCCTCCAACACCCGCACCGGCCAATCTAGACGCATCTTTCGCCAAGTCGGAGCAAATAACTCAAGAGGCGTTATCGGTATGTCTAAATACGGGCGAAAAGCGGGGCAGAAAGTTAAGATAGCGATGCGCGAACGGAAGAGAAGATCTTTAAGAAGCGGTCGTTCAGGAAAAAAAGTTACGAGCCGACAACAAGCGATTGCGACTGGGCTGTCAGAGCAGCCAGGTAGAAGAAAACCGCCGCTTAGAAAACTGCATTACCGACTCGGTCTGATTGGCTCACCCAGCACGACGGTTAATTCAGTCTTCTGCTGATCAATCCATTCTTTGCACAGCTCTAGTCCACGTTGCTCGGCCTGCTCTTTAGTTTCGAAACACTCGCCCTCGATTCTGTGAACCAGAATGATTGATCCGAACTGGCCGCGCTCGTAAACGATACCAACTGACGTAGAGCTGTTTGCAGATTCTGGTCTTGCCCATGCGCTGATGATATAGCCCCGGTATTCGTAAGCAATCAGGGCAGGGATATAGCTACCGTTGAGAAAAGAGTATTCCTTCATTACGCCAACTTTATTGAAGCAAACTATCCCGCCCGAATTGATACCGTAATGTGAATTTAACGTCGCGGATTTTTCGTTACCAGTTGGCATAGGCAATATCACGCAAGTCCCATGCCGATTTGCCGAATTATTTGCCGGACAATAACTTAGTACCGAACCGAATATTCTCAGTAAGACGATTCGCGACGGGCGTGACGTAGGAGATGGCATACGGAGTGGCGTGGAAAAGCTTTGCACAAATCTACAGTGCGAGAAGGATGCGACTTCCATCTTCGATTCTGTTTGCGATGGCGGCTCGACGGAATGACCAGGCGTGCGGTCCTACATATTTGATCGCCGCTCGGCAGCGGCGGTCTAGGTAAGAGGATTCAAGTGCAAAATGCAGAGATCGCCCGATCGTCACCGCAGCGAAACGGTGACGCCCTGCGAGCATAGGGCGCAAGCGGCGCCAGCGTTTGTTCACGCCTGGTTCACGCACTTATAGCGAAGCATCACGTCGCCAGACCGAAGCGCCTTGGCCTCGAGTAAATTCAATCTCAAACCCTTCGACACACCGCTAAGCAATTGCCGGCCGCTTCCGAGCAGGATTGGGCACACAATGAACTGATACTCGTCGATCAGACCATACTGCGTAAGTTGTGAGACGACGGAGCCACTACCAAAGACTATGAGGTTTTTGCCACGTTGTTCTTTCATGCTCTTGATCTCATGCGGGTCGAGTTCATGGAGGAGACGGGATTTTTCCACGTCAGGCGATCGAGGGTTTTGGAAAACACCAACTTAGCCATGTCGTTCAACGCGATGGCTATAGTTCCGTGTTCCGAAGATCCTCGCCCGGCACGGTGCGGGTCGGGAACTGTGCCGGAGTTGTCTAAAACAACGTGACCCCAGAATGCCTCGAACATTTCGTATGTCCGACGCCCGAAGAGGACTGTATCGAAGCCAGAAATGTCCTTCGCGGCAATTTGGGCCTGCTCTTCGTCGGGCACCACCCAGTCCAAGTCACCGGAAGTCCCCGCAAAGTACCCATCAGCCGTTACCCAGTTGAACATCACGATCCGTCGCTTGAACCCCCAATGTCGTACGCGCTACCACATTTTCCATGCGCTCCAACTATTAAGTAAGTGAGCTGCGTGGCAGCCATTCCCGCCGCGCTCTCGCTTTACGATTAGAATGTAAAGCTGTAGCAATGTCGCCGGACAACCTGATAGTTTTATGGTTATCCTCCACGATCAGAATCAGCTTGGCGCGATGATCAGGATAAAGCTAGCTAAAGGTGGAGCCCTGGCCGACCGCACTACTGTCTGGTTAGTCATGTAATGAACGAGCATCTGCCGCGCGGAGGCCCAGAGAATGAGGAAGAAAGCGGTGAGGCCCGTCGGCGCAGACGAATACGCGAGGATCTTGATAAACATCTCCTGAAAAACGGTTCCGTGATGAAGTCCGTGTTGAAGTTCCCCCATCAGGATGATCGTCTCGTTGCCCACTCCCCATGCGGCGGAAATTGTATAGGCAGCGAGGATAGCGGAATGTCCCATAAAGTGAACACCAAAACGCGATTCGCGAGGCGGTGGCGACGAGATTAAGCTTCGGCAACAGCAGTCCCTGCGCGAGGAGCAAAACACCCTGAAGCGCGCTGAGCGTATGCACCGAAAGTCCAATACGCGGCGAAGCGAGGTAGGGAATAACGAAACCATCGAATGACGAATAAATGATGAGAAGGATGCCGATTTGAAGCAGGCGTTGGCCTTGGCGCGACAACAATGAATTCATTACGGTTTGTTTCGTGGAACACATTCAAGTGGTGTTTTGCTTTTGCAGTTTTATCAGAGGGTGGGCGAGATCGGGGAAATGAAGTGAACAACTGAGATCGAGGTTTCCTATTTGACGCAGCGATTTGCCGAATGATCGCGTAGCAACTCTGAGTTTCATAATCGTTGCCGAGATCACAGGATATAAACATTTGCATCAAGCGGGAATCCAACAATGAATAGAGAATTTAGCTCTCGTCGGTGAGCCGGGATACTCTGGGGGGGGGAAACTGTTGAACGAGCATCCCGGCTCCAGGCAAACGACCGACCCCGGCACATGAGCCTACCTTCCTCATGCAGGGTCGAAGAGGCTAGTAGGCAGGAGCTAGCCTCGATCACTAAAGAAGGGCAACACTCATGCCAGAAGAAAGACTCTGAAATCTCTGAAGGTAGTTTTGCAGGTGTTTGAATAAGAAGACAGTCAGGTACTAGTTTTACTCATCGACAAATCGTTCTCGGAGGCAGTGCTGATTGACAGTTGAATGGGAAAAAATTGGACCCGGATAAACAGCCGGGGAGTTGGACGACTAGTCTTTTGGCGTTCAAGCCTGTTCGGTGAACTGGACCACTGATGCGTTCGGTTGAGGGGATTTCGTACCAATCAACTCCGAGGTGTCTGCTCAGTCAAACAGTGCAAAGGTTTGTTCTCTTAAATTTCAAGCCGTTCTGTCTGGCACGCACATTGCGGCCCGGCTTAGGAGTTGGGTTAGGTGCCTAACACATAAGGACCGGCGAGTGGCGTCGCTTGGTCGGCAAAAGTCGGGATACTCGTTTAAACAACCCGCAGCGGAGTATCTCGGCTTTTGCTTTTTTTATTGGTGCCTGCATCATAAACAAGGTCGGTGTTTTCTAGAAAACTTTTGCTCAACACAATCACGAACGTATTTTTAGCAGCCCTGATTGGATTCTCGGTGCTTCCTTTCGGCTCCTGCAAGTCTGAAATCGACACGGCCGGCAAAGCTGTAAATGAAACAATGGATAAGGCCAAGAACAAACGGGTCGAGCCATGGAAAAAACAGGAGCGGCTAAAAGAGGCTGGTGAGAAAATGCAAGAAGGCGGAAAAACAGAAACCAACCCTAATCCGACAATACTTGCACAGCATTAGTAATGGGCGAAGGCGGAGAGACCGGAAGTCGTCGGCACCTGAACAGAGTTTGGTGGAAGGTAGGGTCGCCGGAATCATCACCCTCGGGGATGCGGAGTGGCCCTCGAGGTAGTGTCCCATTGCCCAGGGCTGCAGGGCTCATCGACTGAGCTGCTTAGAAATAATGTCGGATTAGGGCTAAGTAATGAAGACCGAAGCGGCCTCGGCTGCCATTCTTGCTTCCGTATATACCGTCAGCTCGGCTGTGGCATTCCTAGCCGCAATCATTTCGCTTTTCCCGCACTGATATTCTTCGGCGTGCAAACGTAACTGAGGTCACCGAATCAAAAGTGACCGGGACTTCAACCAGCCGTTTGCGGGACAAGATTTGACAATTGATATTAAGCTCTTGAAATCGTTTAGGAGCGCAGCTGTCTGAGAGGATGATATTAGCCGACACGGCTAAATTTTGGTCGCGACCGTTTGCGTATCGTGTGGGCGGTTGACCATGCCTAGCTAAAAGCCTTTTGAAGTGCAGAACGTTCTCGAACCCTTTCTGATGCAAATGCTTCAGCCACTCGGACTGAAGCATCACAGGTTGCCAACAGAATCATCCAATTTGTTGACAATATCCGCGTTGGTATTTCAGGTGCGGCCAGCGTAGCCATGTTGTTTTATATGGATGTTCCGTATATTGCCATGCGCGATTGGACCATCAACGATCCAAATATCTTCACCGATCTGCTTTAGCTTGTTGATGGGTTCATAACGCTTGATCGTGTGGTGGCTCATAGCCATCTCGTCAGTTGCATTGTGATGAAATCGTGGCGACGCGCCTCTTTGACGAACCGGGTTCCACCTGTCTACCAATCGCTTTCCGCGAGGTAAGCGCGACTCCATAAGGTGACATGGAGCAGCACGGCTTTACACCACGCGCGATACATAGTTTCGACTTCCGCCGGGCTGTGGCCCTTGTTCGCAAGAAAAGGCTTGATCGTGTCGTTGATGACGGCGGTGAAGGCAATCACATAACGGAGCGGAATCTGCGGCGGCGCGGACGCCCCGTCCGTCTGGTTCTTCTTTAGGTGCGTGTGGCGCAGACCGATCTCTTGCTGGTAGTCGAGCCAGTCCTGGTCATACGGGCGGCGGCAGACGTCGAGGATCCATTGCTTGAAGCGTTCCTTTGCCCGCGCTTTGTAGTTTTCGTCGGGGTCTCCGTTCGGAGCGGTGAAGTAGCGGGCGAGATGCGACGTCTTACCGATTACGCCGCGCCACGCGTTGATTACTTCTTCGGTCTGGTCTTCGAGGACATCCCCGGCAAGGCGAAGATGACGGACATCTGTATCGCTCAACGTCACGGTCTGTTTCAGCCGCTCCAGTTCTTCGAGTGATACGGGTGACTTCGAGACCGCTTTCGTTCCATAAGTGTAACCTGCAATCTTAGTTGTTTTGATACTCACCCCTGTTTCTCCTTCTGTTGATCGCTGTTCCAACCTGAGGCGAAGTGGAGTTTTTGCGCCAGGTGGTGGGCAACGCCATTGTAGCCGTCCATCAAGGACGTGCACATCGAGCACGGCTTGTATTCCGCTTTTCGTACCTAAAGTGATAAACCACCAATGGACGGTTTTCGCCGTTGAACAGTTCGCCCAGGCGGACCGCTCGTGTCGGCGTGTCAACGGCGTTGAGGTCCGTGGGCCCCTCCTTGAACTCGTAGTTTTGGACGACAGCGCCTTTCGGAAGCCGGTGCCGAAGTTCCGCGACATCGCTCTGGACCCACCACTATGTTCACGCTGACATTTGCGGTACGGTACAATTAGTCAGCGTTCCGAAGATATTTTTGATTGGATGTCGCGCCCCCACAGTGAATTGAAGAATCCTTCTTTGCTCAATTCCCGTACCAATGTGTTGTCATAGAACTGATTGGGTTCGGCCTGCTTTGCCGCGGGCCGCTTTTCGGCCACTAGCTCCAGGGTCACCTGGAACGCCTTCCGGCTAACCAGAGGAACCTTCTCGACGAAGTCATAAGCATACTGCACCGTCCCGTTCAGCATTCCTGGATCGGAGACTTTGGAATACTTCGTGATGATTTTCTGAAACCCTTCCTTGTTGGTGTGCATGTAATGGACCGCTCTGCCGTATGCACGCAAAAAGGCTTTGGCTTCTTCCCGGCGCTGCTGCAAAAAACTGCGCGACGTTGTTATACCGACGTGAACGAATGCGATATCCTCTTTCGCCATGTTGGCGAGGAGTTTCATACCGTTCTGCTGCGCAACGTAGGCCATGGGGTAAGACATAGGCGCCGCCGCAATGGCTCCCTTTGAGAGAGCCGCCGCGATCTCCGGCATGCCGCCAATCTGTACGATCGGAACATCCGTTACGGGTCTTAAGTTATATTTCTCCAGCAGCTTTCGGACGGCGAAATCGGTGGAAGCGCCGAAACGTGTAACGCCAACTTTTTGGCCTTTGAGATCCGCGACACTCGAGATCTTCGGATTCGCCATCACATAAAAAGCGACGGCGTTTGTCACTGCGCCGATCGCCACTAGATCGCCTCCGGTGAGACCCGCATCGACGATCACCTGGCTGTTGGCTGTCGAGACATCAACATTTCCTGATAGCTGCGCTTGAGCCATTGTCGAAGAACTGGGGATATAGACGAGGTTTGCGTCTAAGCCTTCCTTCTTCAGAAAGCCGGCATCGTTCATCACCCAGAACGGAGCATTCAGCGCGCTGACCGCAGACCAGCCGACCGTCATTTTTTCAGCGAGCGCCGGGCTGGTACTCAAAAGAACGGCGAAACCGAGGAAAAAAACCATCGTCCATTTAAACTTGATCATTTCTTCACCTCACATTAGGTTAGCGAAGGCGTTCGGGGGAGCTGAAAAGATTAAACACTAGCCAATGTTCTTTGGTCTCATGAGCTTTTTTTTGAGGTATCGCGAGCGTGTCTTGAATGCGGATCGCCTCGCCACGCAGGATTTCCGACTCAGCGCATAATGTTTTGCTCAAAGTCGTATTCTTCACTACTGTTCTCCGGACTCGCTCCACCTTTTCGGTAGCGAATTGACCGGAAATCTCCGCGCTACTGTATGGCGATTACGATGGGTCCAACTGAGCGCACGTAATAAAATGTTTTTAGCAATAGATATACCACGACTGGCAGTTATCAGAGTCGCCTGCCTTCGCGGTTCATCCAAACAGCAACGGGAGCGGCGCTAATCTTTTGTCAGTGATCGACTCACTCGCTGAGAGCGAGTGACCTACAGGTCGACGCAACTGATTTGGTTTGCGGACCGACGACCGACATTCGCAACAGTGCTGGTTCATGAGCAATCAGTTGCGGCTCTGGGGAATCCACTACCCGGCCAGGGGCCTCTTTGATAAATCTCCAGTCGGCGATCTTCTCTTCCGGAGAATCTTCTCTTATCCTGAAGTACTCTTTGGTTAATCGGATCTCGGTAGCTAAACTCTCTTTATCGACGGTGCCGTTTTCTAGAAAGGTTTTACGCAAGATCTTCGCCCAGAATGCCTTGCGCTGGTCCGCCCCCGGTGCAGGCTCGGTCTTCTACAATCGCAGGTCTAACTTAGGCATAAACAGCAGCCATTCGATCAATCGATCGTGTCCGTATTTGCTCGCATACAAGCCGACGAAACCGAGAGGCGCAAACAGCCACGTCAAAAGCCACAGATGCCAAAGATGTTTCATAACCGAACATCCTGCTAAAATGGCAACGCGGCGATTTCCAGGCAGCCGCTGGGTAACGCCGAGGCCTTCATCGCGTTGCTTCGTTTTGGGGTTGTACTTCCGACCGGGACGCATCGGCCATCCGACATTTTTAGTTTGGATGCCATATTCCTACATCTTAGCGTGCAAATGTCGGTTTTTTGGACAGCTGGCTTCTGCAACCTCAAAATTAACACAGGGTTGTCGCGGGCACATTGTTTGCTTGGTTCCGCGGAGCAAACAAATCCAATGGATGATTTG
>Ga0081455_10001589_pt2 | contig 26088 bp, 26 predicted proteins | sample TabmetS3T2R1_FD_70207 | JGI IMG/M metagenome (GOLD analysis project Ga0081455, IMG submission 70207) | Tabebuia heterophylla rhizosphere microbial communities from the University of Puerto Rico - S3T2R1 | ecosystem: Host-associated > Plants > Roots > Rhizosphere ...
AAGGGATATGCCCGCGTCGTGGACATTGCGGCTGCCTTGAAAATTTCCCAGGCAAGCGTCACCAACATGGTCCAGAGACTCGATGCCGAGGGCCTGCTGAAATATGAAAAATATCGCGGCCTGATTTTGACCGCGACCGGTAAGAGCCTGGCGCATAAAGTTGCGCAACGACACAAACTTCTGACTGATTTCCTGGGGCTGCTTGGCCTCGACGATCACGTCATCTATCACGATGTTGAAGGAATGGAGCACCACATCAGTGCGCCTACTCTGCGTGCAATCGAAGCGCTGACCGCTCAACTGCGGCGCCGGCCGGCGTTGCTGGCGGAATTGCAAGCTGCGATTGCGTAATCAATCCATGAAAAAGAAAAAGATTTCATCGGGTCGCGCTGCGATTACCGTTCGGGCGCTTGATTTCGTGATGTATAACACGAAAAACATTCGCCGGGCCCGCGCTTTCTATCAGAAGCTATTTGGTCTTAAGCGCGGGTCGGAGTGGAATGATTTTTGGAGCGAGTTTGCCACCGACCCGTTGACGTTCTGTCTCAACGGCACGGGACACAAACGTCATCCCGAATGGAATTGGAGCGGGCCTGCGTGCGTCGCGCTGGCGGTAGACGACGTTCGCGCTGCGATAGACGTTTGCCGCAAACATCGTGTTAAAGTTCTTATCGAGCCAGTCGAGACGAGCGTGTGCTGGATGGCATGGATTGCGGATCCGGATGGCAACCGGATTTGCCTGCATTCGCGGAAAGACGGAACAGCGGGATAAGATTACGCCTTGCCAGACGCGGACACAGCCGCAGCAGGGCTGCTCGCCTTCTTGAAGTGAAGTTGATTTACGCGGCGACCGTCACTTTGGGAAACTGTAACGAGATAGTTATCGATCTTAACCTGTTCACCCTGCTTGGGTAGATGACCTAGCAGATGCGTAACGTAACCGCCGATCGTGCTTACGTCGGCGCTCTCCAGTTCCAGTTTCGCCAGCTCGTTCAACTCATAAAGGCCCAGCGCACCGTCCACGGAAAATTCGTTTGCGCTGATTTTGCGAAACTCTTCCTTTTCGAAATCAAACTCATCCTGGATGTCTCCGACCAGCTCCTCAAGCACATTCTCCAGAGTGACGATCCCGACCGTCCCGCCAAACTCATCCACCACCAAGGCAAGATGCGCGTGTTTGCTCAGGAATAACTTGAGCAATTTCTCCAGTGGCATCATCTCAGGCACAGGGATCAAATCGCGCTTGATTTTCAACAAGTCCGGGTGTTCCACGCGCATCAACGTAAGCAGTTCCTTGATGTGGATCAGGCCGATCGTGTTATCGAGATTTTCGCGACACAACGGAAACCGTGTGTGCCTGGACTCGATCGCCTTTTTCACGTTCGCCTCGAAACCGTCTTCCAGGTTGAAGTAAACGATCTCTCCGCGTGGCGTCATGATATCGCGCACCACGCGGTCACGCAGATCCAGCACGTTAAAGACAAGCTCGCGGCCGAGCGGCGTTACCTCCGCGGATTTTTCGCTTTCCTGAACGATCAAGCGCAGTTCTTCCTCACTATGCGCCAGTTCTCCTGCCGCGATCGGTTCCACACGAATCAGGCGGCGAAGCACCCAGTTGCTCGCGGCGTTCAGAAACGAAATCGCGGGTTTAAAGATTGCGTAGAACCATCGCAGTGGCCTGCTCACAAAGAGCGCAGCAGGCATGGCTTTGCGGATGGCGAGAATCTTGGGGGCTTGCTCCCCCAGCACGATGTGCAGGAACGTGATGGCTGAAAAGGCCAGCGCAAAGGAAATGGATTTGATTACCGGCGCGGATTCGACTCCCGCCAAAGCGAAGAACGGTTGAAGCATTCGCGCGAGGAAAGGTTCGCCCAGCCAACCAAGACCAAGGCTCGCTGCGGTAATTCCGACCTGGCAGGCGGAGAGATAGGCGTTCAGGTTATCTCTGATCTGTTTTACCAGGCCCGCTCGCCGTACGCCTTCGTCAGCCAGCGTCTTGAGCTGACTGTCCCGGATTTTCACCAGAGCGAATTCAGCAACGACAAAAAAACCATTGAGCAATACCAACGCGGCGACTGTCGCCAGCTTGGCGATCAAGACGATCAATGGGTCAAAATGCTGCGCCACTACATCAGCAATAGGCGCTAGAAGGAATAATGAGGGGAAGTTCATTCACCGATTCGTGTAGCGACCGGTTTGTGACCGGCCGGGTCACACGCCGCACAGCGACGCGTCTACAGTAAGAAAGTTACCAGCTCGACTTGGTTACGCCAGGAATCAAGCCTTGCGAAGCCAGCTCGCGAAAGGTCAAACGCGACATCTTGAACCGGCGAATAAAAGCGCGCCGACGTCCGGTGACTTCGCATCGGTTCACCACACGCGTCGGACTGGCGTCACGCGGCAATTGAGAAAGGCCGGCATAGTCCTTTTTCGCCTTCAGCTCAGCGCGTAACGCGGCGTACTTCTTCACCGTGGCGCGTTTGCGCTCATTGCGATTGATCCAGGCAGTCTTGGCCATAAAAGAGGCTGACTATAACGTCAGACTCATAATTTGCAACAGCAGCCGCTTCCGGCTCGACTATCCTACGGCGCTTGTTCGTCGTCGTTGCTTGACGAGCGAGCTAGTCGACCGGCGGCCGCCGGCTGAAGCGGAACCTCGCTTCTGCTTAAGTGACTGCGTGCGGTTCAGGCTATCCTGTAGCACTTTAACTAGATCGACAACGTTAGTCGGGGCCGGAGGAGCAGGAGCTTTCGCTGCAATCTCTCTGTTCTGCGCTTTCTGCTCGATGATCTCCATTAACGCCGTCCGGTATTCATCCCGATATTTTTCCGGCTCCCAAGTGACTGCCATGCTCTCAATCAGGGCCTGCGCCATTTTTAGTTCCTTGTCGCTCACGGCCGTAGCGGAACCATTCTTCAAAACCTCGGTGCTCAATATTTCGCTGGCGAAATGCATCAGCTCCAAAATCAAGAATAACCCATCCGGTTTTACAGCAGCCAGGTGCTCACGATTGCTGATCACGACCTTAGCGATCCCGATCTTGCCGGTCCCACTGAGCGCCTTATGCAAAACTGCGTAAGCCTTTTCCCCACCCTTTTGCGGCTCGAGGAAATATGGCTTGTAAAAAAACTTCGGATCGACCTGCTCCAAATCCACAAAGTCAGTGATATCGATGGAATGTGTAGACTCGATCCGCACCTTCTCGAAATCCTCGTCCTTCAGCACAACATAACGGCCCCGCTCGTACTCGAAACCTTTCACGATTTGGTCGGCCGGAACTTCCTTTGAGTCCGCCTCCGCTACTTTCTTGTACCTGATCGGACTGAGATCGCTGGAACGCAGCTGACGAAAACTAATCTTCTCCTCGCGCGTGGCTGGGTAAACCGCCACGGGAATATAAACCAGCCCGAAGCTGATACTGCCTTTCCAGGTAGGACGCATCTGTAGGAACCCCTTTTTCCACAGTAGCTTGAAGGTGTCAACCTCGAGACCCCCATGCCGGCCTGGCCGAATTTGCCTTGAAACTTCAGGAAACAGTCTGATGTTGCCTAAGCGCATGAGCCTTATCGCCAGTTTCATGAATTTGGCTGGGCCGGACCTGATCGTCATCCTGCTGATTGTTCTGGTCTTGTTTGGAGCGAAGAAATTACCCGAGCTTGCCCGCGGAATGGGCCAGGCGGTAAAGGAATTTCAAAAAGCAAAGGACGAATTCAGCGACGAACTGCATAAGGCTGGAAAGTCCGAGACTGAAACTGCCAAGACCGACGTCAAACCGGCGCAGTCGACCGTCCCTCGCAGCGACAGCCAGCCTGCAGTCAGCGACGGGAAAACTGATCAGGCGTAAGAAGGGTAGAGTCGCGCCTCCACAACTCTCCCGGCGTTTTGGTGCAGTTGACCAAACGCGCGATTTACGGCAAGATCGCGGCTCGTTTATGGGCGAACCTGATCTGCGCACTCGTATCAAAGAGATGCTCGTAAAAAATTTGATGCTGCAAGTTACCCCGGAACAGATCGGAGACGATCTTCCCCTTTTCGGAGCTAACGGTCTCGGTTTGGACTCCATCGATGCGCTGGAGCTGGTGGTGAGCATGGAAAAAACATTTGGGGTCGGCGTGCCAAGCTCCGAAGTCGCTGGCAAAGCGCTTCGAACTGTAAATACGATTCACGATTACATTCTCGAAAAACGCAGCGCGGCTGCCTAAACTGCGGTGACGGCAGTCGTTGCCGAATCCACGTGAACATTCTCTACGTTGAGAGCAGCCGCAGCTGGGGCGGCCAGGAATACCGCACGTGTCTCGAGATCAATTGGCTCAACGCTCACGGGCATCAAGCATGGCTGATCTGCAATCCCGACAGTCAGGTGCACTCCAAGGCTTCGGAACTCGGCACTCGTCTTGTGACGATGCCGCTAGGTCGTCGAGTGGACTTGTCATGCTCGTGGCGACTCTGGAGATTTTGCCGGCGATACCGGATCGACCTGCTTAAGACTTACAGCTCGAAAGATCACTGGCTTTGTCTGCCGCTCTATTTTTCCGGAATTCCACTGAGCCGAGCGCGCTGCATCACCGATCCAATCGGAAGCAAGGGGCGCGCATTTGTTTTCAAGCATGGCTGTTCGAACATCGTAGCCGATGCATCGGTGATTAAACGTGAACTCGTTCAGGAACACGGCGTCGATCCTGCGAAAATTGAAGTGATCGGCTCAGCTGTCGATTTGGAAAGATTCAAGCCGCCACGAGATCGAATGACCTTCCGCCATGAAATTGGTGTCGACGCAGAGAGTCCGCTCATTGGAAACATTGGAATGATCCGACCCGATAAAGGGCAGCTTATTCTCGTTGAAACTTCTCCTCTTGTATTGACCGAGCGGCCGGACGCGCGCTTCGTCATCGTGGGACAGGGCACCGGCATTCTAAAGCGCGGGATCAACGTAAGAAACGCCATCGATCGAGCGGGACTCGCCGAAAAGATTATCATGGCAGGATATCGCTGGGACACGCCGGATGTTTATGCAGCATGTGACATGATTGTGATTGCGTCGCTGCGCACCGAAGCGTCTCCGATCGTGTTACGCGAAGCCTTCGCCAGCGGACGTCCCGTGATCGCCACGAAGGTGGGCGATATTCCGGAAATTATTAAGCACAAGGAAAACGGTTTGCTCGTCGAACCCGGCGATTCGAAAGCGCTTGCAGCTGCGATCCTGGAATTAATTCGGGATCCACAGTTGGCCGCGCATTGTGCCGCAAACGGTCTGCGCTATGCGGCCGAACATTTCTCATTCGATGAAATGATGAAAGCGAAGCTTCGCGCCGACATGGCGCTGTTAGGCAGCCGCGTTGAACGCGCAGCATCCGCCGATCCGATGTCCTCGCAGGAAGTTGGTTCTCAATCCGAGGGTCTCACGCAGTTGAAGAAGAATTGATCGCATCGATCAATTGACGGAACCGGCCGAAGTTGTTGCGAAACGGCGTAAGGATCAGCCGAGGCAAACCCCAAATCTCAGGCTCATTTTTTTCGTGAGGCAACGCTGTGGCCTGAACGATTTCGCCCTTGCGCAGTATGTCGGCGAATTGCTTGTTAAGATCGACAATCGCGTCTTTCGACAAGCGATCGTTCATCCGAATTACAAATCGCTCCCCTACCCAGCGCGCTGAATGATAAATCTTGTAGAAATGCAAAATTTCGGCAACGGCCTCCCGAACGGTGTGTGTAATCTTGAAAAAGGAAAAATCTTCCTTTGAGATCAAGCCGCGCTTAAGGAGACGATTGGTAATAAACTTCATCCATTCCTCCCAATAATTTCCACGTGGCCGATTCAGCATCACCACAGGAATAATACGGGCTTTCCCCGTCTGCATGAGTGTGAGGACTTCGAAGGCTTCGTCGAGCGTGCCAAAACCGCCCGGAAACAACGCGAACGCGTGTGCCTCCTTCACGAAATTCAGTTTCCGGGTGAAAAAATAATTCAGAGTAACCAGTTTCGGATCGCCCTGGATAATTTCGTTGGCTCGCTGCTCGGATGGAAGGCGAATGTTAAGCCCGAAACTATGCGCGCGTCCTGCGCCACGCTGCGCTGCTCCCATGATCCCATCACCGCCACCGGTGACCACCATGAAATTGTGCGCCACGATTTCCCGCGCAAAGTCCTTTGCCACTTCGTACACCGGTGAATCGACGGGAGTGCGAGCCGATCCAAAAATGGCCACTTTTCGCAGATGCTGAAATGGCGCAAAGACCTTTGCCGCGTTCCGCATTTCTTTTATGGAGCGATTGATCAACTTGAGATCCGCCACGCTCATGTGATCGCGGGCTATCTTCAGCGCGGTAATGATCATTTCCTCAATCAGTTCGGGAGATTCGTTTACGTCCCAATCGCGAACCAGTTGTCGCACCCGGGCATCGAACGGCGGATCAATACTCCATTGTCGCCGCGTAGGCTGATCGTGAATTGCGCCTCCTGTGAAATCTTCTTCCATGATTAAATACTGTAGCGGCGGCCGTGTCGGCTGCACATTTGAGAATGCAGTCGGAATCCGCCTGACGCGGACCACTACAGAGAAATCAGGTCCTTCAATATCTCCCTCATGTGGCGAATCGGGAGCGAGTAATGCCCGGCGTTATCAATGAAGTGCCCTTTGCAGTTGGGCAATCGCTCTGCGATTTCTTTCGCCAGATGAACTGAGAAGGCCCGGTCTTGCGTTCCATGCCAAAGGCGCACCGGAACATCTATCTCTTCGAGCGAAAATCCCCATGGCTGCGCGTAAATCTGAGCGTCCGCCATGACCCCTTCCGCAGACCCACGCCACGCGCGCCGCTGACTTTCAAAAATTGCTTCAAAAGCTGCCGCATCACGCAGGCTTTCTGCATCACACGGTCGCAACCTCAGCATTTTCAAGAACAACGGCCGAAGGCGGACGGGTGGCCGCACTGCGAGAATCGGCCGCGCCATGCTAAACAGTCTTCGCAAAAGCTGCGGACGCGATCGGTAAAGCGCGAGCATCCAACGGTAAAGCGGCAGCAAACCTTGCATCTCCTCGAGTTCGGCCATGGGAATCGCGCCGCAGACAATTGCAATTGCCCGCACCCGTCCAGGCATCGTTGCCGCTGTCGCATACGCGTAAGGAGCGCCGCCAGAAATCGCGAGGGCCCGAAATTCGCCAATCCCGAGGTGATCGAGAACTCCTTCGATCACGCGCGGCCAATCGGCCAGTTTTCGATCGGGCTGCAAGCTCGACCCGCTGATGCCCGGTCGATCAAGCGAAATAATTCGGATCCCGAGCTCTCGTGCCGGCTCATCTGTGAGTTGTGCCATGGTGCATGAACTCGGCCACCCATGGCAAAATATCACTGGGGTCCCATTTGCATCGCCATACTCTTGGAATGCAACGACAGCGCCACCCTGGAGTGTAATAAATTTTTGCCTGGTCATCTTAAAATAGCCCCGGGGTTCTTTTTTTCGCGCCAGTATTGCAAGCTCCTAATCTGTAAGGCAGACTGTAGTGCGAACAAGGCGCCGTGGCGTTTCGCATCATTGGTTATGAATGATTACTCACAACCTCACGCGGGAAAAATCTCGGTGCACGGCAACGGGTTGGGCGCGCCGTCCCCTGAGGAGGTGGAAAAACGCGCCAGGGAAATTGCGATGATCGATGAACGCAACCCCGACGAATTTACCGAGGCAGACTGGAGACAGGCACGTCACGAATTGATGGGTGACGAAAATAACACGCCTCCGGAGGAGACGCCGGATAACGCCGATCTGACGGAAGAATGGAGTGTGATCGCCAGCTCCAAGGGCCATCGGATGCCCCGCCCCGGCACTGAGGAAGAGGAAACGGTTGGCGAGCATTGCGTGATTGACGGTCTCGAGGAAGCGGCTCACGACCAGATGCTCGAAGCGCGCCGGGAAGAACTCGAACAAGAGGGAGAAATTCTTTGAGTCCAGTTTTAACTGAAGCCGCCACCAATACGGTCGCGGCCAAAAGGCCGGATTTTCATCCGGGCTCAGGGCGTGTAAAGCAGCTTCTGACGCGTTTTCATCAAATCAGAGACTTCACCAACAGTCTCTGCGCGGGCCTCGAACCGGAAGATTATGTCGTCCAATCGATGCCCGACGTTAGCCCGACCAAGTGGCATCTTTCCCATACCACGTGGTTTTTCGAAACGTTTATCCTCAAGAAATTCAGTCCCGGTTATCGTTCCGAAATTCCGCAATACGCCTACCTCTTTAATTCGTACTACAACGCCGCTGGCGATATGCACCGCCGCGATCTGCGCGGATTAATTTCGCGTCCGACGGTACAAGAAGCGCAGCGTTATCGGGGGTCCGTCGATTCGCACATCGACAATCTGCTTTCCGGCGCGGACGAAAAACTGCTTGATGAAATCGAACCGATCCTCGTTCTCGGGATTCACCATGAGCAGCAACATCAGGAATTGCTGGTCACCGATATTAAGCACGTGTTCGCTCAGAATCCGCTTTATCCTGTATTTCGCGGTAGAGCGCGGCCGTCAGGCGCGCCGAAAGCTTCGAAGGAGGGCCGATACATCGATTTCGACGAAACGACTGTGGAGATTGGCCATAATGGCCGCGGATTCTCTTACGACAACGAAGGCCCCCGGCACTACGCGTTGGTTTCCGCATTTTCACTTGCTACACGGCCAGTCACAAACGGCGAGTTCATAGCTTTCATCGAGGACAATGGTTATGCACGACCCGAATTCTGGTTGTCACTCGGATGGATGACCGTGAACGACCAACGCTGGCAGGCGCCACTCTACTGGACGAAACACGAAGGCAGCTGGTGGAACTTCACGCTTTCGGGATTTCGCCCGGTCGACGAATTGGAGCCCGTGACGCACATCAGCTATTTTGAAGCAGACGCGTTTGCGAACTGGGCGGGCGCGCGACTGCCGACAGAGTTCGAATGGGAGCGGGCCGCGCTCGATTGCCCGATCGAAGGAAACTTTGTGGAGGAGGAAAATTTTCACCCGCGCGCGGTGGCCACCTCCGGAAACGACAGACGTCTGCAACAAATGTTTGGCGACGTTTGGGAATGGACGCGCAGCGCCTACTCGCCTTACCCCGGTTATCGCGCCGCGCCGGGGGCGCTCGGCGAATACAACGGCAAGTTCATGTGCAATCAGTACGTTTTGCGTGGCGGTTCTTGCGCCACCTCGCGCAGTCATATTCGCCCCACTTATCGTAATTTCTTCCAACCGGAGAAACGCTGGCAGTTTACAGGGATCAGACTCGCACGCGATCCACAATGAATCGATAAGGCGCGACCGCCGGGCACGCGCCGAACGATAATGCCATAATGACTGCAGACCAGCTAACAGCCACTCAGCCTGCTTCTGCAATTCCGCCGGCGACTTCTGATTTATTGTCAGACGTACTAGCGGGGCTTTCCGCCAACCCGCGTACGCTGCCTTGCAAATATTTCTACGATGAGCGCGGGGCCGCTTTGTTCCAAAAAATTTGCGAGCTCCCGGAGTATTACATCACTCGAACAGAGCTCGATATTCTGAGTCGATATCATGCCGAAATCGCGTCGCAAATTGGACCGAATGTTGAGCTCATTGGACTTGGAACCGGCGCAGGGACAAAGACACGGATTTTGATCGAAGCACTGGATAGGCCCGCTGTTTATATCCCTGTCGACATCTCCGAGAAGCAATTGCGCAAATCGTCTGCTGTTTTTCGGAAGATTTTTCCCAATTTGGAAGTTCTACCTGTATGCGCTGATTACTTGCAGCCCGTCGTGTTGCCTTCACCCCGCCACAAGGCCGCCCGTAATGTCGTTTACTTTCCCGGATCGACGATTGGCAATTTCGAGCCAAACGAAGCGCTAGAATTTTTGCGCCGCATTGCCAATGTTGCAGGTCGCGGAGGTGGACTGCTCATCGGGGCCGATTTGCAGAAGGATCAGAAGGTGATCGAAGCCGCTTACAATGACAGAGCTGGCGTCACGGCTGAATTTAACCTGAACTTACTGGCGCACATCAATCGCAAGACCGGTGCGGATTTCGATCTGAATCAATGGCGACACCGCGCCATCTACAACACCGAAGCGGGTCGCATCGAGATGTATCTGATCAGCGAGACTGATCAGGCGGTTCACATACAGGATCGACAGTTCCATTTTCACGCCGGTGAAAAGATCCTGACGGAGCATTCCTACAAACACACGCCAGAGGGTTTCATTTCACTGGCAGCGCAGGCCGGATTTGATTTCGTCAAATTGTGGACTGACGACGCCCGCTTGTTTGGCGTTTTTTATTTCTCCTGTAGCCGGGGTCGTTGACCCCCGTCAGCGGTCAACGCTCGCGGCTGCAAACCTGTAGTGGCAGCCGCGTCGGCAGCAAAAAACCTGCGCCATCCATGCTTGCAGGCGACACGCCTGCCTCTACAGAATATCGCCAATGGCAATGAGCGCCCTCGTCAAACTCATCGATGTGAACAAGCACTACGCGGACGCAACGGCGTTACAGGCGATAAATCTCTCCGTCGAACTTGGCAAGACGACCGTTCTCATCGGACCAAGCGGCTGCGGCAAATCGACTTTGCTCCGATTAATCATCGGTTTAATTCAGCCCGACTCCGGCTCAGTCGAATTCAATGGCGAACCGGTCACATTCGAAACGATTGGCAAGCTTCGCCGACGCATTGGATACGTAATTCAGGAGGGTGGTTTGTTCCCGCATCTCACCGCACGCGCGAATGTCCTCTTGATGGCGCGCCACATCGGCAAATCCGAGGATGACATGCAGAACAGGCTCGCCGAATTGTGCGAGCTAACAAGGTTTTCAGGCGGCCTCCTTTCGCGATATCCGGTCGAACTTTCCGGAGGTCAGAGGCAACGCGTCGGTCTGATGCGAGCGTTAATGCTCTCACCCGAACTATTGTTGCTCGATGAACCGCTTGGTGCGCTGGATCCACTGGTAAGGGCGGCCTTGCAAAAAGATCTCAAAGAAATTTTTACGCGGCTGCAGCAGACGGTGCTCTTCGTCACCCATGATTTGGCAGAAGCGGCCTATTTTGGTGATGAAATCGTCCTCATGAACGAAGGTCGAGTCGTGCAACAAGGTTCGGTCGTCGACCTGCGCGAAAACCCAGTCGACTCCTTCGTCTCGGAATTCATTAACGCCCAACGCGGAGTCACGCTGACATGATTGGACTCCGCCTCACCCTGGCAGGGCGCGACCGGTCCGAGCCGGACTGGTATCCGGCGTGCCGGCAACGGCCCAACGCATTCGCGTTCGCATTCTTGATCCTAATCGGATCCGTTTGTCTAGTATCGGCAAATCCAGTCACAATCGGCTCAAAAAAATTTACCGAGTCCTATGTTCTCGGTGAAATAGCCCGGCGGGCGCTAAACGATGCGGGTGTTGCAGCAGAACATCGCCAGGGCATGGGCGGCACCATTATTCTCTGGCAGGCGCTGCAAGGGGGACAGATCGACGCCTATCCGGAATACACAGGAACCATCACGCAAGAAATTCTGAAGAACGGCCAGCAACTGTCGTTTCAGGAAATTCGAGATGCCCTCGCCAAATTGGGAGTGGGCATGACAGAGCCCCTTGGGTTCAACAACACTTACGCCCTAGTCATGCGACGCAGCCAAGCGCAGCGCCTGGGAATTCGCAGCATCGGCGATCTTCGAAACCATCCAGAGATCAAGATCGGGCTGACGCATGAATTTCTCGACCGAGAGGATGGTTGGCGGCCGCTGCGCGAACGTTACGGGCTACCGCAACAAAGTGTCATTGGGATTGATCATGCGCTCGGTTACGCCGCTCTGGCCAACGGCTCAATCGATGTAAAGGACGCTTATTCGACCGACGCAAAGATCGAACAAAACGATCTCGTCGTTCTCGAAGACAATCTTCAATTTTTTCCAAAGTATGAGGCGGTCTTCTTGTTTCGATCGGCTACGTCTCCCGATGCAATCAACGCGTTGCACAGGCTCGAAGGAACATTGGATGAAACACGCATGACTCACCTGAACATGGAGGCCGAGCGCACAAAGAATTACACCTCCGCAGCCAACTTGTATTTTCAAGACGACGGAAAATCTGCAAGCTTCGCAGGCGAGTCCTTTCCGCATAAACTCGCGCGCTGGACTCTACGCCATCTCGAGCTCGCAGGATTTTCGCTGTTGCTTTCGGTAATCATTGGAATTCCGCTTGGCATTGTTGCCAGCCGCGGTGGATTGATTGGACAGGCAATTCTTGGCTTCGCCAGCGTTGTGCAAACGGTTCCAGCGCTCGCCTTGCTCGCGCTGCTTGTCCCCATTCCCTTTTTCGGGATCAGCGTGCGCACTGCGATTGCTGCCCTGTTTCTTTATGGCTTGCTGCCCATCGTGCGAAACACCGCGAGCGGCCTGCAGGACATCCCGCGATCACTACGGGAATCGGCCATTGCGCTGGGACTCAGTCCATTCACCCGGCTTTGGGAAATTTATCTGCCAATGGCATCGCGCTCGATTCTTTCGGGAATCAAAACCAGCGCGGTAATCAACGTCGGTACTGCAACGCTGGCTGCGTTGATTGGCGCCGGAGGGTTGGGTGAGCCGATCTTGAGCGGCCTCAACCTGAACGATCACGTAACGATCTTGGAAGGGGCTATTCCAGCCGCATTGCTGGCTCTGCTTGTCCAATGGTTTTTCGACCTCCTTGATCGCGTGTTAATTCCGAAGGGGCTGCGTATTTAGCTGAATGGCGCCGCAAACCTACGGCTCGGCGATCCGTCCGTACCAATTTCGTCACCCTAAAAAGCGATGTAGGGTACGAACATGCCAATCGCTTCGATTAATCCAGCTACGGGCGAAAAGGTAAAGGAGTTTTCTTCCTTCGACGATGCCGAAATCGAGAAACGTTTGAAGCGCGCCGAAACCGCGTCCAGACAGTATCGGCGAACTTCATTTGGCCGACGCTCGGAACTTTTGGCAGCAACCGCCGAGCTGTTGTTTCTGGAAAAAGAGAGACTCGCCGAAATCATCACTCTCGAAATGGGAAAATTGTTTCGGGAATCCTTGGAAGAAGTCGTGAAATGCGCGCGCGGCTGTCGATTTTATGCCGAGAACGCCGAGCGGTTCCTTGAGGATGAGCCAGCACAAACGGACGCAGCCCGGAGTTACGTCCACTATGAGCCGCTCGGACCGCTTCTCGCCATCATGCCGTGGAATTTTCCGTTCTGGCAGGTGTTTCGATTCGCCGCGCCGTCCCTGATGGCGGGTAATGTCGGTTTACTGAAGCATGCCTCAAACGTGCCGCAGTGCGCACTTGCCATTGAACAAATACTTTGCCGCGCGGGATTCGATGAGGGCGTTTTCCAGGCGCTCCTGATCGAGCCGGAACAAGTGGAAAAGGTAATTGTCGATCCGCGCGTGAAAGCGGTCACGCTAACCGGCAGCGAAAAGGCCGGAAGCGCGGTGGCTAGCACCGCTGCGCGTCACATTAAAAAAAGTGTGCTCGAGCTGGGAGGCAGCGATGCATTCATTGTGATGCCCAGCGCGAATTTCGAAAGCGCACTCAGCACCGCGGTCAAAGCCCGCACCATTAACACTGGCCAATCGTGCATCGCAGCGAAGCGACTTTTCATTGCAGACGAGATGTACGACGAGTTTCTCGACCAGTTCGTTGCCAGGATGCGCGCGTTAAAAATTGGCGATCCTATGGATCCGGTCACTGAAATTGGTCCTCTCGCAACGGAACAAATTCTGCAAGGCGTGCACGATCAGGTCCATAAATCGATCGCAGCAGGTGCAAAATTATTGACCGGCGGAAATCGGATTCATGGCCCGGGCTTTTTCTATGAACCAACAGTTCTCGTCAATGTGCCACGAGAATCGCCTGCTTATCGCGAAGAGGTTTTTGGCCCAGTCGCATCCATTTTCAGGGTACGCGATGCAGGCGAGGCGATCGAAATGGCAAACGACAGTTCGTTTGGTCTCGGTGCCAGCGCGTGGACGAATGATCCCGAGGAGCAAGGGCTTTTCACATCTGACCTTGAAGCCGGAATGGTTTTCATTAACGCGATGGTCGCCTCCGATCCGCGGTTGCCGTTCGGCGGCGTGAAGCGTTCCGGCTATGGACGCGAGCTCAGCGCCGCTGGCATTCGCGAGTTCACAAATACGAAAACGATTTGCATCCGCTAAGACACGCAGCCTGAATCGACAATTCACCAAGTCCAGGAAACTCCGCCGTAAAACGAGCGCCCGTCGCCAGGATGGAAAATCTCAGGATTCGGTTCGGTGCGCGCATCGGCAATTACATCAATGGAAGACGCGTAGCGCTGGTTCGTTAGATTCTTGCAATCCAGAAAGACGGAGAATCCGTTGTTTCGTCGAAAGCCGGCGCGGAAGCCAAGCAACACATAACTATCGGCAAACAGCGTGTTGGCCTGATCCACCGGATAACGCGTGAAGTTGCACTGCAGATTTGGACCGGCATAAAAACCAAACGGGCTTTCATAAAGCAATTGTGTTTCGTACACGTGAATCGGAACTCCCGCGATGCGGTTGTCGCCGTAGGCGGGATCCCCATCGAAATGAAAATCGTTTAGCGTGTAGCTTTGTTCGAACGACAAACGATCGGCTCCGCGATCCCCATGTTTTGGAAACAAGATTTCCCGAAGCAATTCAACTTCCAGGCCTGCCTCGATTCCGTGATGAATTGAGCGGGGCACATTCGTCGTTCCGATGTCGTTCCCAAACCGATCGTTCAATTCCAGCAATTCGTTTCGTAACCAGGAGCGATAAAGCGATACCTCCCACTGAATCCGCGAATATTCCCCGCGTGTCCCGATCTCGATCGTCCAGCCATGTTGTGGCTGCAGCGGCGTGTAAACCACGCTTGAATCCGGGCCCTCGGTAAACTCAACCAAATTATCGAGCGACGGCGGTTGCCAGCTGCGGCTGAAATTTATGAATGCCTGCGTCTCGTGATTGATTTCGTAAATCGCGCCCAGCTTGGGATTGAATCCCCAAAAATCCTGCCGATTTGATTGATTTCCTTGAGCGTCGGTAACGAATTCATCAATGAAATGACGCTCCGCGAAGATCGCCTGCGCTCCGGCGAGAATTGAGAACCGCGGTGCAACGTAAAACTGATCTTCGAGATAGAATGGGACGTTTACTGAAATACCTTCGCCGCGCGCAGTCGTCGTGCCAGTGTGTCCGAAAAGATTCTCGTAGTTCTGGCTATGCTCGTCTTCCACCTGCGGGCTTAGGCCCATCGTGAAAAGATTCCTCTGACCAAAGAGCTCGTGCCGGCTAACGAAGTTCACGGTGCCGGCGAAATTGTCCGAATAAAACATTTCGATTCCTTGCCGAAAATCCGGTGAGAAAAATCCGCGATTTTCGAGGTCGCGATGGAACCAGAACCCGCCGGCGTCAACCTGAAACTCATCGGTTCGAATGCTTAGCTTGTCTGCCAACCGAATGTACGACCACTCTTTGTTCCAATCCTCCGTAATCGCCAGCGGATTTGCCTGCGAGGGCGTGTCTTCCATTTGTGACTTGGTAAGCCCGCCCGGCAAATTCCGATTGGTCCGATCCAGCGTTAGATAGAATCGATTCTCAATTTGTTCGTTGAACTTGTAACCGAGATCAGCAAAGAAAATTTCGGTGTCCTCGCGGCTATGCTCACGAAAACCATCGCGCTCTCTAAAACCAATCGAACCGAATTGATCGAGCGCACCTTCTACTGCGCCGCCACTCATTTGGCCGTGGAAGTAACCGTAGCTTCCTCCTTCAAGTCGGACTTGAAATGGCGGTGCATCGTATCCGGTAAGTGGCACGAGATTTATTGCACCGCCAAGAGTCAACGCACCGTATTTTAACGCGTCCGCGCCACGAAAAATTTCCGCATGACGGAGAGCTCCAACGTCGAAATCTTCCAGAATCGCTTCGCCGTCTCCCTGATTGTAGTTCAAGCCGTCGAGCAAAAACATCACACCTAGCGGCTCGTCCTCGGACGTAATCCCAGATCCTCGAATGGAAATCTTCGAAACTTCTGCGCCATTTTCCGACTGAAGAAAGACTCCGGGTGTTCTTGGGAGCAAGTCCTCGAAGTTTGACGCGCGGCCGAGCTTCATCTCGTCGGCACTTTTGATCGCGAACCCGCCGGGAATTTCTGTCTTCTGTTTGAAAGATTCCTCCGGCGACACCGAAGTCAGCGAGCCGGTCGCTTCCCCTGTCACCGTCACTTCCTCTGCTTCCGTCTGGTTACTTGAAGTCTCGGCACCCTGCGCGATTTGAATTCCAATTATTGAAACTGCTGTGGTCGTAAAGACCCTCCACCCTCGCCACATCGAATTTCAATCAATTGCTCACCAAAGCTGCTTCACAAATCGCCATCCGTTTCGCTCGTAACCGAGCGACTCATAAAACTTGTGAGCGTCCTCTCGTGTGAGTTGTGTATTCAACGCGACGCGCCTGATTCCTCTTTGGGCGAAATCTTTCTCGGCAGTTGCAATCAACGCGCGGCCAATTCCGCGCCTCCGGGCCGCGCGTAATGTCACAAGGGCAAGAATTCGTCCGCCCGGATCGTTATGCTCATAACTTGGACACGTAATCGTGCCAATCATTCCACAAACGTGGCCGTCCATCACAGCAACAAAGGTTTTGTAGGTCGGGTTCGGCAAAATGGATTTCAGACGCGTCTCCATTTCTGCGGACGTCGTTTCATAGTCGAGCTCGCACATCAGCGCGGCAAGCTGCGATGCATCACTGAGTTCAGCATCCCGAATCCGAATGTTGCTTTTCTGTAGTCGCAGCGCTGTCGGCTGCGAGCCTGATTGGCATGCCGGCGATACACCTGCCTCGACAGTATCACCGCCGCGATCGCAGCTACTCATTTATTTCTGTCGCTCTCAATCGTGGCAATAACTGTTCCAGTATGCTGGCCACGGATTCGTCAACGCTTTGCAGATCCGTGTGAACCACGATCTCAGGGTCCTCCGGAGCTTCGTAAGGTGCGTCAATGCCGGTGAATTGACGGATCTGGCCGGCCCGTGCTTTCTTGTAAAGATTCTTCGGATCACGCGCCTCGCAAACTTCCAGCGGCGCGTCAACGAACACTTCGATGAACTCCGCGTTGCCCTCCAGCGCAATTTCGCGCGCCCGACTCCGATCCATCCGGTAAGGGGAAATGAACGCAGTGATCACCACGGTGCCTGCGTCCGCCATCAGCTTGGCGACCTCGCTTACACGCCGAATGTTTTCCACCCGGTCGTCTGGCGAAAACCCGAGATTGGAGTTCAATCCGTGCCGAATATTGTCGCCATCGAGCACGTAGGTATGCATGCCACGTTGGAAAAGGTCGCGTTCAAGTGATTGTGCGATGGTCGATTTCCCAGCACCAGAAAGCCCGGTCAACCAGATTACTGCTCCGCGGTGGCCAGCCCGTATTGCACGCGCGCCGGCGGTAATCTTACCTTCCGTCCAAAAGATATTTTTGCTCTTGGTAACAGTACGATCTGTGTAGACGCCGCCGAAAATCGTTCCGCCACCACAGATTTGCCCGTCATCGATGATCACGAACCGCCCTAGATTGGGAATCCGGTCGTGGTTATCAATAACGAGTGGACCACGGGTTTGAATGGTAAGCCTGCCGATCTCGTTTCGCTCTAATTGTTCGCGTCCGTCGCTCTTCGTCTGCAGCGTCGAAGAATCCATGACCCGCTCGATTGAGACGACCTGACATTTCACGTCCTGGGTTGCCAACCGCAGGTTGTACAAATGCCCAACGCGCAGAGGCTCGCGCACGATCCAGAAAAGGTCCGCGTGAAAACGATTCGTCTCGATCGGCGTTTCATCTTCACGTGAAGCGACATAGCCGCGCTCCACAAAAATCTGTTCGCTAAGCGTGATCCCGATCGAATCTCCCGCAACGGCTGGACCGTTATTTTCCTGGTTCCAACGCTCGATCGTAGCGACCACGGACGACTTGTTAGCCGGTGAAAACACCAGCTGCTCTCCGGCCTTTAGCATCCCCGTCTCGATCCGACCGGCAATAATTCGCCGCCCGTCAAAGCGATAAACATCTTGAACACAGAAGCGAAGGGGAAGATCGACATCGCCACCTTGGGGCTCCAGCAAATCAAGTGCTTCGAGAACACTCGACGCGCAGTACCATTTCATTTTCATGCTCGCCTGCGCGACGTTCTCGCCTTCCTTTGCCGACGCCGGAATAAAGGTTCGCGCGTCCAATCCAAGTTCGCCAAGGAACTTCCGATATTCCTGCTCGATCTCGCGAAACCGTTTCTCAGAGTAATCTACGAGATCCATCTTGTTTACGACGACGATGACATGTTTGACGCCAAGCATGCTCAGCAGGTAGGCGTGACGCCGGCTCTGTTCGCGCACTCCTTCGTCCGCGCTGATTACCAGGATCGCCGCGTCGGCTCTCGAGGCGCCCGTGATCATGTTTTTTAAGAATTCCTTGTGCCCCGGCGCATCGATGATCGCGTACTGGCGTCGCGGCGTTCGAAAGGGAATCTCGGTCGTATCAATCGTGACGTTTTGCTTTTGCTCCTCCAGAAGCGCGTCGAGCAAGAAGGCGAATTCAAATCCCATCCCTTCAGCTGCGCAGGCTTTCTTTATCTCGTCGACTTTGCCTTCGGGCAAAGAACCGGTGTCATGCAAAATGCGACCGATGAGCGTGGACTTGCCGTGATCGACGTGACCAACGAAAACAACGCGCAACTTTGGCGCGACATCTGAGGTTGGACGTTGGGCGTTTTCTTTTTCCATCATAGAAATCCCTTGGCCCTCAACTTTTGCATAGCGTTCCGCTCGTAATGATCCTGCGCCCGTCCGGCGCGCTCGGTCGTCTTTGTCGCTTCCAGTTCTGCAATGATCTCGTCGATTGTTGAAGCGGTGCTCTCGATCGGCTGCGTGATAGGCATACAGCCTAACGATCGAAATCGTTTGCCATTCCGAGCGAAATACATTTGCGGGATGGGGATCTTTTCACGCTGGATGTAGCGCCAGATGTCCACCTCGGTCCAATCGAGTAAGGGTTGGATGCGAACATGTTCGCCTTTTGATGCGGTCGTTACGAACTGGCTCCAAAATTCAGGGGGCTGGTCCTTATAATCCCATTCAAACTGCGCATTGCGCGGCGAAAAATATCTCTCTTTCGCCCGGGTTGGGTCTTCGTCGCGTCGAATACCGGTGATAAGCGCGTCCCATTTGTACTCGGCGAGCACTTGTTGCAACGCCACTGTCTTTAATTCATGCGTGACCGTAACCGGGTCGTGCGTCTCATACCCTACTCCGCGCGCGCGGGCTTCGGTGTTGATTTTAACAATCAGATTGAGGTTGTGATGCTTTTTTGCCCATTCGCGAAACTCGAGCATCTCGGGGAATTCGTAGGTTGTATCAATGTGCAAGACTGGAAAGGGAACGCGCCCGAAAAAAGCCTTGCGCGCAAGCCAGATAAGAACGTTTGAGTCCTTACCCATCGACCAGGGCATGGCGATATTTTTGAAAGCGTGATACGCCTCGCGAAAAATGAAGATGCTTTGGTTCTCGAGATCGTCGAGATGAGTGCGTGTGGTTTGTGTCATGTCTGTCAGGTAGGGGCGCATCACTTAAACCGCCCGTGCTTCACGGGTGATGATAATCAGCGAGCGGGCGATTGAGGTCAATCGCCCCTACCTAAAATAAGATTGTCAATCTTGCGTTCGGGATTCGGCTTGCACGTTAGAAGCCGCATTTTAACCTTTAGTTATGCCAGAGGAACGTGCAACAGCCTACGATTCCAAAATTGAAGGGAACGTGATTTTTACACGTTTCGATGCAGCGCTGAACTGGGTGCGCAAAAATTCGCTTTGGCCAATGCCGATGGGCCTGGCCTGCTGCGCGATCGAATTGATGGCCGCAGCGGCGTCGCGATTCGATATCGCGCGGTTCGGCGCCGAAGTGATGCGGTTTTCACCGCGGCAATGCGACGTGATGATCGTGGCCGGGACCGTCACTTACAAGATGGCGCTGGCGGTAAAACGAATTTATGAGCAAATGCCGGAGCCGAAATGGGTGATCGCCATGGGCGCCTGCGCCTCCACCGGGGGCATGTATCGCTCGTACGCCGTGCTGCAGGGCATCGATCAGCTTCTACCAGTGGATGTCTATATTTCTGGCTGTCCACCCCGCCCGGAGGCTTTGCTCGCCGGTTTGATGAAACTGCAGGAGAAAATTTCTCGAGAACGTTCGTTCAGAAATCAGAAACCGGAACTGGCCGAACGGCTCGAGGAAGCACTCTCATGACGTTGCAACGCCACATGGTCTTATCGCATGACGCTATCTGAACTTGTTAAATCGCTAGAGAAAGTCTTCGGCTCAAAAATTCATGACAAGACTGAGTTTCGCGGCGAAACGAGTTATACAATCGCCGCAAATGATCTCCGTGAGATCGCGAAATTTTGCCGGGACCAACTCTTGTTCGATTATCTGATCGATGTCACGAGTATCGACAACTTCGGTGAAGAGCACCGTTTCGAAATTGTCTATCATCTTTACTCAATGCCGCACGCAGTCCATCTGCGTCTAAAGTTGAAAGTTCCGGAAGACACCGAAACTGTGGACACCGTTTCCGATATTTGGCCGACTGCGAATTGGCACGAACGCGAGATTTACGACATGATGGGAATCAAGTTCGTCGGGCATCCAGATTTGCGTCGCATTTTGATGTGGGACGGGTATCCGTTTTTCCCGCTGCGAAAAGATTTCCCTCTGGAGGGGCTCCCAAGCGAAATGCCCGATGTCGCTTTCACAAAGGTCACACCTTTGGAAGGCGGCCCCTTTGTTACAGTCCCGAGTACCGCTACTTCCAAGGACCGCGAACCGCGCGCCAGGCCACCGGCACTGTGAATCTGCTCTGATTGTGGATCGCTCGCCCGGCGGTCGCGGCTACCGTTACGCCGCTGAGACGGGCGGAGCGCTTTCGGGTTTTCGAGTCGCGACCATTACATCGGGCCGCAAAGATTCCTCGCGTGAGATAATCGTCGTTGTCTTTGATCCCGGCTTCGGATAGGCGATCCGGCTGTGGAGCATCATTAAGAGCGTGAATCGGAAGCGCTCGGCGATGATTTTCAATTCGCCCAACGTTAGATCGCAGTCGTCCAATTGCCGGTCGCTGATGCGTTCTTCGATTATCTCGTTAACCAGTGTCTCGATCTTTGCCGGAGTCGGCTTTTCCAAGCTGCGAGAGGCGCTTTCGATCGCGTCGGCCAAACTGACAATCGCGCTTTCTTTCGTCTGCGGTTTTGGCCCTCCGTAGCGAAAACTTTCTTCTTTCACTTCTGGAATATCGTCCTCGCGCAGCTTCATGATCTTGCCGCCGGCCCGCGCGTCCTCATGCTGTTGGAGAGCGCGTTGGTAAAAATAACGGACAAGCGATGTGCCGTGATGTTCCTGGATAATATCGATAATGCGCTGATTCAGTTTGTGCTTGAGAGCAAGATCAACGCCTTCCTTCACATGCGCGATGATAATCAAGGCGCTCATCGTCGGCGCGAGATCATCGTGCGGGTTTCGCTCGAAGCTCATGTTCTCAGTGAAGTATTCCGGCTTCACCAGCTTGCCCACATCGTGAAAATAAGCGCACACTCGGCAGAGCGTCGCGTTTGCGCCAATCGCTTCGCCAGCAGCTTCCGCAAGATTCGCCACCACCAGGCTGTGATGATAGGTCCCCGGTGCTTCAATGGTCATCCGGCGCAGCAACGGGTGATTGAGATCGGACGCTTCCAGCCAGGAAATATCCGTTGTGATTTCAAACAGGTTCTCAAGAACCGGCAGCGCGCCTCCCACCAGCGTCGCGGTCAAAATTCCGTTGCCCACAGCAAGGGCGCTTTGGACTCCGATCATCCCCCAGTCATTGGCTGTCGGATAAAACCAATTGATCGGGCCGATCGAACCAAAAGTCAGGGATAGGAGCCAAATAGCGAGCCCGACCCAAAATCCAGCGCGGATCAAATTGCTGCGTCGCCGAACCTGTAATGTGAGGGAGACCGCTGTGAATCCACTGATGAGACTCGTTACGAGCAACGGCGCGTCAATTGGTCCGAACAACATGCTGCTCCAAAGACTTACAAAAAATGCAGCGTAAAGCCCGTGATGGCGGCCTAACAACACGCTCAGCACAAGCGGCGCAAAGGCATAGGGCGTGATCAACCCCGCCATTTCCGGCTTCAAGAATCGATAGTTGCCGCTGTTACAAAGCACCAGCAGCAGTTTCGTAACGGCCAGTTGCACCAGAACGACGCCAAAGATGAGCAGGATGCGCGAGCTTCGTGAAAAGCTCTTGGGCTGATTGATCCAAAGCTGAGTAATCGCCGTGGCCAGGACCAGCAGCGCAATGATAAAATTCTTGGTAGGCTCGGGCTGCTGGCCGCTAAAGACGAGAAACGCGAGGCCACCGGCAAACACCGCAAAGATCACAACCTTTACGAAGTGCGAGTATTCGAGGTTCCGTCTTAGTTCGCTGCGCGCCCGGCGACGCCGCATTTTGCGCGAAGCGAGGCCGCGTCTGATCAGTCTTCCGCGTCTGAAAAAGTCAAACATTGTCTTTTTTACTTGCGTGACGTTGGCGCAGGCGATCGGTGCTGCTGGTACGCGCCAATAATGGCACGCACCAATTCATGCCGTACAACATCGCGCTCTGTAAAGTACACAGTGGCGATCCCGGGCACAGCCTTTAATGCCTGCAACGCCTCCACGACGCCAGAGCGCTTATTCGCGGGCAAATCAATCTGAGTGACGTCGCCGGTCACTACGCATTTGGAGTTCAACCCTATTCGCGTCAGCAGCATGAACATCTGCTCGGTCGTTGTGTTTTGAGCTTCATCAAGGATGACGAAAGCATTGTTCAAGGTTCGCCCGCGCATGTATGCCAACGGAGCCACTTCGATGGTTTGCCGCGCAATCGCGCGCTCCATTTCCTCCGGTTCTAACATCTCCCGCAGGGCGTCGTAAAGCGGACGCAGGTATGGGGTGATCTTTTGTTCGAGATCGCCCGGGAGAAAACCGAGCGCTTCGCCAGCTTCCACGGCAGGTCGCGTCAAGACAATGCGCGCAACTTGCTCCTTCTTCAGCGCCGCGACTGCCATTGCGACGGCGAGATATGTTTTCCCCGTGCCGGCTGGGCCAATTCCAAAAACGACGTCGTGCTTTTGAATTGCCTCGACGTACGCCCGCTGGTTTGCGCTTCGCGCGACAATCGGTGGCTTGCGCGAAGAGGTTGTAATTTTGGTCGCGACAACGTCGCCTAGATTTTCATCGCGCTCTTCGGACACGGCCTTAAGCGCATAATTAAATTCGTGCTTTTGGATCTCCACACCCTGCTGGCGCGCTTTCTCGAGCTGTTCAAATACGTGCTGCGCCTTATCGACGTGGCTCGAATCTCCTTCCAGTTTCACCCAGCCTTCGCGCGTGGTCACTTTCACACCGAGAGAATCCTCAAGATTCTTCAACAGTCTGATGTCATTGGCGTAGAGGGACTGCAGAGCGCGCGGACTTTCAAACTGCAGCGTGCGCGTTTCAGTCATCATCAAACTGTGACATCGGCATCCTCGCCGATCGAGTATTGGCTAAGAGTCAACGCCACTAACCCTACCCTACCGGAAACCATACACCAGCGCCCAATGCGTCCGTTCCTCCGGTGATTGCTCGACACTGACGATGATAAAGTAACTGCCAGTCGTCTTTGGAATGACGTGCGCAGCAGCAAAATGGCCTTTCTCCCAGCTGTCAGGCTCCTCGGCCAGCTTCCCATCCGAATCATAAATGTGAACGGATACCTTGGCCTTATCGACCTCTGTGCCCAGCCAGAACCAATATTCGTTCCCTTTGAATAGTTGTTGCCGGACCGCCTTTTTCTCGCCCGAACCCAGGTCGCCTCCCCAGTAATCCTCACGTACTTGAAATCCTTGTTTTACGTATGGTTCTGCCGCCTGAAGAGCAAATGACTGTGCATCATCCACCGAGGCGAAAGCAGCGCGCTGCATTACCAGGACGGCCACCAACAGCGAGCTGGTGCGGGAAAGAACTTTTGCGAAACCGTTCATCGAATTTCCTAATCTCTCGTGACGATGCCGTTACCGAGCCGCGTCGTGATTTCGTTGACCTTCTTAACTGATTCGGCCGGAATATGAGCACTGCCGACGTCGATTAGCGGTTTGACCTCTCCCAAGGCATCCTGAATCTGATGAATAATCGGGAGGTTAAACTCAGGCATCGCCTTGAGTCTTGTCTGAAAATAAGTCAGGAGATCGGGCTGATGCAGCAGCTCGGCGCCGTCGGTGGAGAAATGCTGTTTCACCACCGAAGTCAACACTTCGGTGCCACGTAGCCAACCGCCCAGACTAACGAGCTGCGATAACTTTTCGTCGTGCACCTCGTTCATTGCCTGTTGCACGCTGTTTTGGGTCCGGTCCAATTCCAGCCGAACATTCTCCCAATTCCGCTTGTCCGCCGCCTCGATGATCGCTTTGGCATGCGGCGTGATTGAATTCCCAACGCCAATCCCCTTGGCCAATGTCAGGACCCGCTGGCCAATTTCCTTTACCGTCGGTGCGTCTTGGGCTTGCACCGCGATAAAACCATCGGCAATCACCGTCCCCAGCAGAAGCGCTATCCGCGGCCGCTCGGTGAAATTTGGTCCCTTGTCACTGCGAACGTGTTCCTTCCAATTGACCGCGCCCAGCTTGTTCAGTGCGCCGAAAATTTCGTTCGGCAATGGCACCACAACATCTTCCACAGTGGTGGATAATTGGCTAATATTGATGTGTTGTGGAGCCTGCGCACCGTGCACGCACAGGGCCAAGCCACACATCCCAGCTACAGTTAACTTCAAATGTCTATGAATCATTGGGAGCCTCGAATGTTGATTTCGGGTTCGTTTTCAGGATTTAATGAAGCGAACCTTAAGCAGAACCGCCGCTGTACACAAATCCCTGCTCGAAACATTTTGAATCGCCTTAACCGACATACCCCATCGCCTCAGCGGCATCAGCCCCTGGCTTCCTTATGGATCTGACCCGGCTAGAGCAGATCCTCGATCGCGCATCTTCCCGGCGGATCACGGTAATCGGGGATCTGATGCTCGATGAATTTGTCTGGGGAAAAGTCGGCCGCATCTCGCCTGAGGCGCCCGTGCCGGTGGTGGAGGTGACCGGCGAATCATTTTACCCCGGCGGTGCCGCCAACGTCGCCCGCAATTTGCGCGAGTTTGTGGACTGCGTCGCGATTATCGGTTTGCTGGGAAAAGACCGCAGTGGCCAGCAACTCAGGGAACTATTGTCCCAACAAAAAATCGACACTTCCGACGCGGTTGAAGAGCCCTCTTTTCACACCATCGTCAAAACCCGAATCATTGCACGGCACCAACAAGTTGTGCGTGTCGATCGCGAACAGTTTGTCGGACCATCGGCACCCCAAATCAAAGAAGTCGTGGACGCTGTCCGAAAAAATATTCCGCACAGCGACGCAATTATTTTCGAAGACTACGGCAAAGGCTTCCTATCGACCGAACTGGTTTCGCAAATCGCAGACGCTGCGCGCAAGACTGGCAAGATCGTCGCAGCGGATCCCAATCCTCGGAACCTGGTCGAGTGGCGCGGACTGACAGTAATCAAGCCGAACCGCACTGAAGCTTTTCTTGCCGCAGGTATTCCCAGTCATGATACCGATATCGTTCCGTCCCGGGATGCGGACTTGAAGCGCGCCGGCGAAACTCTGCTCAAAAAATGGGAGACAGAAAATGTCCTGATCACCCTGGGCGAACACGGCATGATGCTCTTCCAAAAGAAAGAATCACCACATTACATCCCAACCAAAGCGCGAGAAGTGTTCGATGTGTCGGGTGCAGGTGATACTGCCATCGCTCTCTTTACCCTTGGTCTCGCCTGCGGAGCGACTCCGACCGAAGCCGCGGAAATCGCCAATCACGCGAGCGCCGTCGTAGTAAGCAAACTTGGAACGGCAACCGTGACACGAGATGAATTGATTGCCAGTTTTCGAGAGGATTCCGGAGGTGACTAACGAATTGTCAGCCGCCGTCTTTATTGATCGCGACGG
>Ga0081455_10001772_pt1 | contig 26082 bp, 25 predicted proteins | sample TabmetS3T2R1_FD_70207 | JGI IMG/M metagenome (GOLD analysis project Ga0081455, IMG submission 70207) | Tabebuia heterophylla rhizosphere microbial communities from the University of Puerto Rico - S3T2R1 | ecosystem: Host-associated > Plants > Roots > Rhizosphere ...
TTCCGATCGACGCCATGACGCTCGACTTCGACGCCGGCACGTGCGGACTGATCGGGCCCAACGGCGCCGGCAAGACGACCTTCTTCAACGTGCTCAGCGGGTTCGTGCGCCCGTCCGCAGGCCGGGTCCATGCCTTTGGCGAGGACCTGCTGGCGATCCCCGACTTCAGGCGGCCGCGGTGGGGGCTGCGACGCACGTTCCAGACCGAGCAGGCGATCGCCGAGCTCTCGGTGTTCGACAACGTCCTGTTGGTCCACGAGCACACCGGCGGCGATCGCACGACGCGGCGCGACGAGGTCTCGGACGCCATCGGCTTCACCGGGCTCGCCGACGTCGCCCACCGGCTCGTCGGCGGGCTGGGCGCCGCGCAGCGCCGCCTGGTCGAGATGGCGCGGGCGGTCGTCGGTCGCCCGCGGGTGATCCTCTTCGACGAGCCGGGGGCCGGACTGACCGACGACGAGACCGCAGTGCTGGCCGAGCTGATCCGGCGGATCCCCGAGGAGACGGGGGCCCTCGTCGTCCTCGTCGATCACGACATGAGCCTCGTGTCGGCCTGCTGCACGACGACCGCGGTCCTGGACTTCGGCAAGCTGATCGCCTCGGGGCCCACCGCCGAGGTCCTCCGCAACCCCCACGTCGTCCGCGCCTATCTCGGCACCGAGGAGGAGGTGTGATGGCCAGCCTCGACCCGGACGTGGAGCCGCCCGCGACGCCCGCCGCCACCCTGCGGCTCGACGCGTTGTCGGCGGAGCGAGGCGGCCGCCCCGTGCTGCGCGACGTGTCGCTGGAGGTGCCACCGGGCGAGGTGACCGCCCTGCTCGGGCCCAACGGCGCCGGGAAGTCGACGCTCGTGCTCACGGTCGCAGGCGTGCTCCGGCCCAGCTCGGGGCGGGTGCTCCTCGGCGAGCGCGACCTGACCAAACGCCCACCCGAGCGGATTCGCCGTGCCGGCCTGGCGGTGGTCGCGGAGGGACGCCGGGTTCTGAAGGACCTCAGCATCGCCGACAACCTCCGGGTCGCCACGTATGGCCTGAACGGTGACCAGGCCGAACAGGGGATCAACTACGCGCTCGAGCTGTTCCCCGAGCTGACCCGGCGCTGGAACACCAGTGCGCTGTTGCTGTCCGGCGGTGAGCAGCAGATGGTCGTGCTCGCACAGGCGCTCGTGTCCCGACCCTCGGTCCTCATCGTGGACGAGCTGTCGCTCGGCCTCGCCCCGTTGGTCGTCAAGCGCCTGGTGCCCACACTGGCGTCGGTGGCCGAGTCGGGGGTCGGGGTGCTGCTCATCGAGCAATTCGCCCACGTCGCGCTCGGACTCGCCAGGAGCGCCTACGTGCTGCAGGGCGGGCGCATCCGCCACCACGGGTCGGCCAGCGAGCTGAAGGCGAATCCAGACCTCCTCCACTCCGCCTACCTCCTGCGGGTCTAGGTGGGGGGCGGCGACCATGGAGGACCTCGCCGGCAGGGTCGCCGTGATCACCGGCGGCGCCTCGGGCATCGGCCTGGCGATGGCCCATCGCTTCGGCGCCGAGGGCATGAAGCTGGTGCTGGTCGACATCGAGCGGCCGGTCCTGCAGCGGGCGGGCGAGGCGCTCAGGCAGGCCGGCGCCGAGGTGCTCACGGTGCCCACGGACGTGAGCCTCGAGTCCGACGTCATGGCCCTGGCGGCGACCACGCTCGAGCACTTCGGCGACGTCCACCTGGTCTGCAACAACGCCGGCGTCGGCAGCCGCGGGCTGCCCATCGCCGAGCTGCCGTTGGAGGACTTCGAATGGGTCCTCGCCGTCAACCTCTTCGGCGTGATCCACGGGCTCCGGGCGTTCCTGCCGCACCTGCGCGCGAACGACGTCGGCCACATCGTCAACACGGCATCGACGTCCGGCCTCTACCACCTGCCACGCATGGGCCCGTACAACGCGTCCAAGGCGGCGGTCGTGGCGCTGAGCGAGACGCTGCGCTTCGAGCTCGCCGCCGAGGGCAGCAAGGTCGGGGTATCCGTGCTCTGCCCGAGCTGGGTCCGGACCAACATCTCCACCGCCGACCGCAACCGCCCGGAGCGCTTCGCCTACAGCCTCGACACCGATCAGATGGCGCAGGTCGGCGCGTACAAGGCGAGGCGCCGGGAGATGGCACCGGCGGCAGCCGACCCTGCGGACGTCGCCGACCAGGTGTGCGAGGCCGTCAGGGCGAACCGCTTCTACATCCTCACCCACCCCGCCAGCCTGGACGTGTTCGACGCCCGGGCCCGGCGCATCGTCACTGGGGACGACCCGGTGGAACCGCCAGAATGATCGGAGAGAAGGAGAGCGCATCATGACCGAGAAAGCGCGCGCCGAGCTCTTGGCCGACGTGCTGTCGCGCTACGAGGACTCGCCGAACCCGCGCCTGCGCGAGATCACCGAGGCCGCCATCCGCCACCTGCACGCCTTTGCGGAGGAGGTGAACCTGCAGCGCGACGAGTGGTTCGCCGGCATCGAGTTCCTGACGGCCACGGGCCAGAAGTGCGACGACACCCGCCAGGAGTTCATCCTCCTGTCCGACACGCTGGGCGTGTCCAGCCTCGTCGAGATGCTGACGCACGACGGGATCGAGGGAACGACCGAGAACACCGTGCTCGGGCCCTTCTACGTGCCCGGTTCTCCCGAGCGGGCCAAGGGCGAGTCGATGCTCGTCGATCCCGACGACGGCGACCGGGTCGTGATCCGGGGCACAGTCACGAACATCGACAACGAGCCGGTCGCCGGTGCGACCCTGGACTGCTGGCAGAACGCCACCGCCGGCTTCTACGCCGTCCAGCAACCCGACGTGCAGTCGGCGGAGAACCTGCGGGGGATCTACACCAGCGACGCCGATGGCAGCTACGAGATCCGCACCGTGCGGCCGGTGCCCTACCCGATCCCGTCGGACGGGCCCGCCGGCGACCTGCTCAAGGCGCACGGCCGGAACTGGATGCGCGCCGGCCACACGCACATGTGGATCAGGGCGGACGGCTACAAGGAGCTGATCACCCACGTGTTCGACGAGGAGACCGACTACCTGCGCGACGACGCCGTCTTCGGCGTTCGGGACAGCCTGGTGCGGCGCTTCGAGCCGGACGCGGCCGGCGAGCTGGCGACGACGTTCGACATTGTCCTCGACCGCACCTGAGCCCACCGCGAAAGTCGCGGAGATCACCGACGACGGCGGCGAGGCCACGCTGCTGTACCTCGTCGGGCGCATCGATCGCGTGGTCCGGCGGGCGATCGGGGCCGTCCTGAAGGCGCAGGGCCTGTCGGTCAACCAGTACACGACGCTGAGCGTGCTCAACCGTCGCAGCGGTCTCTCCAATGCCCAGCTCGCCCGTCGGGCCCTGGTGTCACCCCAGTCGATGAACGAGGTGCTGCTGACGCTGGAGGACAGGGGGCTGGTTCGCCGTCGCGCCCATCCGGACCACGGTCGAATCCTCCAGGCTCGGCTGACCGCCAAGGGCAAGGCGCTGCTGGCGCGCTGCGATGCCGACGTCCATGCGGTGGAGGCGCGCATGGTGAGCGGGCTGGGTGACGACGGCGGACGGGCGCTGCGGAGCGCCCTGCTCACAGGCATCCGTTCGCTGCAGGGCGGGCTCCGGGAATAGCGTTCGATGTTCGGTCGCCAGGGCATTGGAGAGCTCGGGGAGGACGAGTAGTGGATCACCTACTGCAGGTGCTGTGCCTCAAGGGGCGGGCGACGCACGAGGCGCTCGGGGTTGCGGTCGAGGCCGACGCCACCGTCGCGGTCGCGGAGCTCGAGGCCGCCGGTCTGGTGGAGGGCACGAAGCTCGGCTATCGGGTGACCGACCTCGGCCGTAGCCGCGTCGACGAGCTCTACGCGCAGGAGCGAGAACGGGCCGGCGCGGTCATCGACGACGTGTACGGGTCGTTCGTGCCCATCAACGACGACGTCAAGCAGATCGTCACCGACTGGCAGATGCGACCGGTCGGAGGCGAGCTCACGGTCAACGACCACAGCGACCGCCGCCACGACGAACGGGTCATCGCCAGGCTGCGCCGCACCGATGCGAAGGTGTCGACGGCGCTCAAGCCGCTAGCCAGCGCCCTGACCCGCTTCGACGTGTACCCACGCCGGCTCCGGCGGGCGTTGACGCTGATCGACGACGGTGACCACTCGATGCTGGCGGCGCCGCTCAAGGACAGCTACCACACGGTGTGGTTCGAGCTCCACGAGGAGCTGATCATCCTGTCGGGTCGCCGCCGCGCCGACGTGGAGGCGTGAATCCGTTCTGTGATTCGCCGCCGGACGACGGGCGGCGCCACATCCTGGGTCAGGCAGTGCCGAACACCTCGCGCAGCTCGGCCTTGAGCACCTTGCCCGCGCCGCTGCGCGGCAGCCGGTCCGTGAACATGACCGACCGGGGCAGCTTGAAGCGGGCCAGCCTCCCGTCGAGGTGGGCGAGCAGTCCCGCCTCGTCGAGGGCCGCGCCCGCCCGCCGGACCACGATCGCCCGACCGACCTCGCCCCAGCGCTCGTCGGCCACGCCGATCACGGCGCACTCGGCCACGTCGGGGTGGCTGTAGATGACGTCCTCCACCTCCGCCGGGTAGACGTTCTCGCCGCCGGAGATGATCACGTCCTTCATCCGGTCGACGATCGCGACGTAGCCATCGTCGTCGACGACCGCCACGTCGCCGGACCGGAACCATTCCCCGTCCATCACCTCGGCGGTGGCGTCCGGGCGGTTCCAGTAGCCACGCATCACGTTGGGCCCGGCGACGACCACCTCGCCCTTCTCCCCCGGCGCCACCTCGCTCCCGTCGGGCCGCACCACGCGCACGTCGGTGAAGAACGACGCCACCCCCGCGGTGCCGGCCTTGTCGGCGGAGCGCTCGGCGCCCAGGAACAGGGCCCCGGGCGACGTCTCCGTCATCCCGTAGCCCTGCAGGAAGGGGATGCCGCGATCGAGGTAGGTGCGGATGGTGGACAGCGGCACCGGCGCACCGCCGCACAGGAGCCGCCGCAGGCTGGACAGGTCGGCGGTGGCGAATGCCGGCGCCTGGGCCATCGCATTGAACATCGACGGCACGCCGAACATGACGGTCACCCGGTGCCGGGCGATGAGCCCCAGCGCGGCCTCGGGGTCGAAGGCGCCCGTGAGCACGACCGTGCCGCCCTTCATGACCATCGGCAGGGAGACCATGTTGAGCGCCGCCACGTGGAACAGCGGGGCGCACACGAGCGCCACCTCGTCGGACGCCAGATCTGTGTCGATGAGCACGTTGACGCAGTTCCACGTGATGTTCCCGTGGCTCAGCGTGGCGCCCTTGGGCCGGCCGGTCGTGCCCGACGTGTAGATGATCACGGCCGCGTCGTCGAGGGCGACGGGGGCGTCGACCGGCGCCGGGACGCCTCCGCCGGCACCGCCCCCGGTCGCCATGTCCTCGAACGCAGGGCCGAGCTCCACGAGGTGGCGCAGCGCCGTCGATCTGTCCCCGGCCACCGCCCCGGCCGCATCGGCCATCGCGGCGGCGTGCACGAGCAGCGTGGCGCCGCAGTCGGCGGCGATGTAGGTCAGCTCGGGCGCGGTGAGCCGCCAGTTCAGCGGGACGAAGACGCCGCCCAGGGCGGCCGTGGCGAACAGCGTCTCCAGGAGGGTGGGGTCGTTCGGCCCGAGGTACGCGACCCGGTCGCCGCGGTCCACGCCGAGGTCGCGCAGTGCGGCGGCCAGGCGGCGGGTGCGGTCGTCGAGCTCGGCGTACGTGCGGCGGGCGTCGCCGTGTGCGAACGCGACGTGGCCCGGCGACAGGCGGCGCCGCCGAACCGGCCACGAGCCCAGGCCTTGATCGCGCATCGCCCCGTCACCCGTCGCTCAACCCGAGCAGCCGGGCTGCGTTGTACTTGAGGATCTTCGGCCGCACCTCGGGCTTGATGTCGAGCGTCTCGAAGTCGGCCAGCCAGCGGTCGGGGGTGATCATCGGGAAGTCCGACCCGAACAGCACCTTGTCGGCCAGGAGCGTGTTGGCGTACCGGACCAGCTGGGGTGGGAAGTACCGGGGTGACCAGCCCGACAGGTCGATGTGGACCCGGGGCTTGTGGGTGGCGACCGCGAGCGCTTCGTCCTGCCACGGGAACGACGGGTGCGCCAGCACGATGGGCAGGTCGGGAAAGTCGGCCGCCACGTCGTCGACGGCCAGCGGGTTGGAGTACTTCAGGCGCAGGCCGGCGCCGCCGGGCACCCCGACGCCGATGCCGGTCTGCCCGGTGTGGAACAGCGCGATCAGCCCGTGCTCGGCGATCGCCTCGTACACGGGGTACGCCATGCGGTCGTTGGGATGGAACGCCTGGACGGTGGGGTGGAACTTGAATCCCCGCACCCGTTGTTCGTCGACGAGGCGGTGGACCTCCCGGACCGCAGCCCGCCCCAGGTGGGGGTCGACGCTGCCGAAGGGGATGAGCACGTCCGGGTGCTCATGCGCCGCCTCGGCGATCTCGTCGTTCGGCACCGGGGGCACGCCCATCGCCGTCGTCGCATCGACGGTGAACACCACCGCCATCATCCTGCGCTCGCGGTAGTAGGCGGCCATCTGCTCCACTGTCGGCCGCTGGCGGTCGCGGATCCCGAAGTACTCGTCGACCGCCCGCTCCAGCTCGGGCGTCAGCGACCCCCGGCCGGTCACGGCCGACACCTCAGCGTGCGTGTGGACGTCGATGGCGACGAGCTCGTCGAGGTCGATGACCCCGGCACCGCCGGGCATGGCCGTCAGCCGCCCTCACCGGCGCCCACGGGCGCACCACCGGGCTGCACGACCTCGAGCCGCTCGCGCAGGGCGAAGCGCCGGACCTTGCCCGTGGCCGTCTTGGGCAGTTGGTCCACGACCTCGATGCGGCGCGGACGCTTGAACGCCGCCATCCGGTCGCGGCAGTGGGCGTCGATGCCGGCCGGGTCGACGTCATGGCCGGAACGGGGGACGAGGAAGGCGACGGTGACCTCGAGCCCGTCGGCGTCCCGGCCGCCCACCACCGCGGCCTCCAGCACGTCGGGATGCTCGACGAGGACGCTCTCGACCTCCGCGGGCGACACCCAGATGCCACCGGCCTTGATCATGTCGTTGTTGCGGCCGAGGAACGTCCAGTGGCCGTCGGCCGACCGGCGGTAGACGTCGCCCGTGAGCAGCCACTCCCCCAGGAAGGCCGCCCGCGTCGCCGCGTCCCGGCACCAGTACCCGGTGGCCAGCGACGGACCCCGCACCTGGAGGTGGCCGGGCGTGTCGGGTTCGGTCACCTCGCGGCCCGCCTCGTCGACGAGCCGGGCGTCGTAGCCGGGGACCGGCGTGCCGCTGGTGCCCGGCCGTTCCGCGCCCTTGGCGTTGGACAGGAAGATGTGCAGCGCCTCCGTCGTCCCGATCCCGTCGAGCACGGGGTGGCCGAAGCGGGCCTGGAACCGCCGGTGCAGCTCCGCCGGGAGCGCCTCGCCCGCGGTGACCGTCGACCGCACGGAGGCGAAGGCGTCGTCGGGCGGGCCGGCGTCGAGCAGGGCGGCGACGAAGCCGGGGGTGGCGAAGAACAGGGTGGGCCGTTCGTCCCGGACCAGGTCGAGCACCTCGGCCGGCGTCGGTCGCCGGGGGTTGAGGATGGCGCTCGCACCCACGGACAGCGGGAACGTCAGTGAGTTGCCGAGCCCGTAGGCGAAGAACAGCTTCGCCACCGACAGGCAGCGGTCGTCGGGCCCGATCTCCAGGATCGACCGGGCGTAGGTGTCGGCGGTGGCCTGCATGCTGGCATGGCGGTGCATGACCCCCTTGGGCGAGCCCGTGGTGCCCGAGCTGTACAGCCAGAACGCCGGCGAGTCGGGCCCGGTCGGGGCCACCGGCCCCTCGGAACGGTCGGTGAAGTCCGCCCAGGCGTGCACGGGAAGCCCGCCCGCGGCCACCGCGCCGCCGATCGCCACCGCGTTGCGGAGCTCCGACGGCCCTGCGGCCATGGGCCCGAGGTGCCCGCCGTAGCCCGCCGAGACGACGACCATGCCTGCGCCGGCGTCGGCGACGATGGCCGCCAGCTCGTCGGCGGTCAGCATTGTCGACAGCGGCACGGGGACGGCGCCGGCGCGCAGGGCACCCAGGAACCAGGCCGGGAACGCCAGCTCGTCGTCGACGACCAGAGCCACCCGCTCCCCCCGGCGGACGTCGAGGTCGCGCAACGCGTTCTGGGCGCGCGCCACCTCGTCACCCAGCTCCGCATAGCTGACCGTGCGATCGTCGATCCGGTACGCGATCCGGTCGCCGTTGCCGGCGTCGAGCTGGCGGTCGAGCAGCCAGGCGGCGGCGTTGTACTGGCCCATGTATCCCCCTCCGGCGTCACACCCGCACGTAGTCGTAGTCCACCGGCTTCTGGTGGATGCCCGTCGACGGCGCGGCGATCCAGCCCGCCAGCTTCCCCGGCTCGCGCACCCCGACCATGAGCGACTCGACGTGGGTGCGGTCGGCGTCGGTCGGCAGCCAGCCCGGGACGCCTGCGGACCACTCGGCCTGGCTCAGCAGACGGCCGTCGGGGCTCACCCGGTGGTCGCGGAACTCCCCGACCGCGCGGTGGAACCCGAGGTGGGGCAGCACCAGCTCGCACCCGACCTCGGCCAGGGTGCGGTTCCACCGGTCGAGGCCCTTGCGGCAGTCGGCGACGTAGTCGTCGCGGAGGGTCTCGTTGAGGGCGGCCAGCGCGGGCGCCTCCCGCTCTCCGAGGCGGCCGCTTGCGACGGTGGGCACGGCGCGCGTGGCGTCGAGCAGGCGGTGGTCGTCGTCGCGCGCCGCCTCCTGGAAGCGGCCCTTGAGCCCCGCGGCGTAGTAGTTGGCGGCGTTGGTCGACGTCTCGGCGCCGAACAGGTCGAGGGACACGCTGTAGTGCAGGTTGAGGTAGCGCTGCAGGGTGGCCACGTCGATCCCGCCGTGCGGCCCGACGTCGTCGGTGTCGTGCTGGCGCATGAGCTCGACCGTGCGCTGCACCACGCGCCCCACGCCGGTGGCGCCCACGAACATGTGGTGGGCCTCCTCCTTGAGCATGAAGTCGCAGGTCCGCGACAGCGGATCGAAGCCGCTCTCGCGCAGCGATGCGAGCTGGAACCGGCCGTCGCGGTCGGTGAAGTAGGTGAAGAGGAAGAACGAGAGCCAGTCCGGCGTCGGCTCGTTGAACGCGCCCAGGATGCGCGGGTTGTCCTCGTCGCCGGCGTGGCGCTCCAGCAGCTCGTCGGCCTCGTCCCGCCCGTCGCGCCCGAAGTAGCGGTGGAGCAGGTACACCATCGCCCACAGGTGCCGGCCCTCCTCGACGTTGACCTGGAACAGGTTTCGCAGGTCGTACAGGCTCGGCGCCGTGAGGCACAGCGCGCGCTGCTGCTCCACCGACGCCGGCTCGGTGTCGCCCTGCACGACGACCAGCCGGCGCAAGTCGGCCCGGTGCTCGCCCGGTACCTCCTGCCACACGGGCTCGCCGCGATGGTCGCCGAAGCCGATCCGGCGATCGGCCTCGGGTTCGGCCAGGAAGATGCCCCAGCGATACTCGGGCATCTTGACGTGGTCGAAGTTGGCCCAGCCCTCCTGCCCGACGGCGATGGCGGTGCGGAGGTAGACGTCGTTGTCCTGGAACGCGACCGGCCCCAGCTCCCGCCACCATGCGACGAAGCGGGGCTGCCACGACTCGAGCGCCCGCCGAAGGCGCCGGTCGCCGGCGAGGTCGACGTTGTTGGGGATCGTGGCGTCGATGTCGACGGTCATGAGCGCAGCCCTCAGGTCCGTGCGCGATCGTAGGACGGCCGCGAGCCCGTGCCGAAGCGGCGCAGCGCACCCTCGCCGCCCGCGGCGTTGGGGCGCTGGAAGATCCAGTTCTGCCAGGCGGACAGCCGGCCGAAGATCTTCGTCTCCATCGTCTCGGGCCCGGCGAAGCGCAGGTTGGCCTCCATGCCGGTGAGCGCGTCGGGCGAGAAGCTGGCGCGCTCGTCGAGCGCCAGCCGCACCTCGTCGTCCCAGTCGATGTCGTCGGGCGTGAACGTCACGAGGCCGGCGTCCGCGGCCTCGGCGGCGGCCAGGTTCTTGCCGATCTGCGCCCGCGCCGCATCGAGGCCGTCGTGGTCGGCCCAGAACCGGGTGGCGAGCCGGCTGAGCCCATTCGACATCGGGAACCAGCCGTCGTTCGCCGGCGTCAGCCGCAGCTCCGGCGCCGGGAGGTCGCTGTCGGGCCGCGCCCCCTCGAACATGAACGACCGGTCGGCGGCAAGGACCAGTTCGGCCAGCAGCCCGACGAAGCAGCTCCCGGGCTCGACCAGCGCCACCAGCGTGCGGGCGGACAGGTCGAGGCGCTTCAGGGTCCGGCTCCAGTACAGGCGCACCTCGCGGGCCAGCCAGTGGTCGGACGCCCCGGGGGCGAGCAACTCCTCCGCGGCGGCGACGAGGCCCGGGTCGCCCTCGGTGCGCAACACCCAGGTGCCCACCTCGGACTCGTTGAACCGCAGCCGCAGGATGGCGTCGTCGAGCTCGCGGGCGGCCGACAGCACCCAGGCGGATGCGCCGGCGGCGACCAGCTCGGCCGGGTCGGACGGCTCGCGCCCGGTCGGCGCGTGGACCGTGACGAAGGCGGCGCGCAGCCCCCGATCGATCGCCACCGACACCGCGCCGTAGCGCAGCCCGTCGTCGTCGACGCTGACCTCGAGCGGTGGCAGCGACACGCCGGGCCCGCCATCCGGGCGGTCGGACGCCGCGGCCCGGGCCCGCGCCCGGTCCCGCACGACGGCGTCGAAGCCGCTCCGGGGGGCGACGGCGTCGACCAGGCCCCACTCCGCCGCCTGCCGGCCCTTGATCCCCTCGGTCCTGGTGGCGAACACGTCGGCCCGGTCGCGGCGCACGCCGCGCTTGTCGACCAACCGCGTCAGCCCGCCCGTGCCCGGGAGCACCGCCAGCAGGGGCACCTCGGGCAGCGACACGGCCGAGGACCGGTCGTCGACGAGCACGATCTCGTCGCACGCCAGCGCCAGCTCGTAGCCGCCGCCGGCGGCGGTGCCGTTGACCGCAGCGATCCACGTCTGGCCCGAGTGGGCCGTGGCGTCCTCGATGCCCAGGCGGGTCTCGTTGGTGAACTTGCAGAAGTTCACCTTGTGGGCGTGCGTCGCCCCGGCGAGCATCTGGATGTTCGCCCCCGAGCAGAAGACCTTGTCGAGACCGCCGGTGAGGATCACCGCCTTGACCTCGGGATGCTCGAAGCGCAGCCGCTGGACTGCGTCGTGCAGCTCGATGTCGACGCCCAGGTCGTAGCTGTTGAGCTTGAGCTCGTAGTCGTCGCGCAGCCCGGCGTCCGGTGTGACCCTCATGGTGAGCGTCGCCACCGGCCCCTCGCACGACACCTCCCAGTGCCGGTACGAGGACGGATCGGTCCCGGGCTCGATCGTCATCCGTGCGTGAGGGTATCGACGGGCGGCTCGGCGGTGGGGGCCGGCGCTCGTCGGACCGCCCGGCGGCGTGCGACGTCGACCAGCCGCTGCACCGTGGGCACGACGCCCCGCGGCAGCACGAGGAACAGCACCAGGATCACCGAGCCGTAGATGATCAGGCGGTACTCGTCGAACGAGTCCATCCACTCCTCGAGGACCGTGAAGGTGGCGGCGCCGACCACCGGCCCGAGCAGGCTGCCGATGCCGCCGAACGCGAGCATCACGATGACGAGCACGTCGACCTCGCCGAAGCTGAACGTCGAGGGGCTGATGAAGCCCTCACTGTGGGCGTAGAGCGCCCCGGCGAGCCCGATCATCCCCGAGCCCAGCGTCCCCGCCAGGACCCGGTACCGCTTGACGTCGACCCCGGCAAGCTCGGCTGCGATCTCGTCGTCGCGCAGGGCGCGGAACGCCCAGCCGATGTGCGACCGCTGGAGCGCCCGGAACAGGGCGAGGTAGCCGGTGAGGAGCACGACGAACACGTAGAACGGCGCCACCTGTTCGCCCAACAACGTGTCCGATCCGGCGTCCACGACCAGCCCCGTCTCGCCGCCGGTGAGGTCGCGCTGGCCGAGCAGCAGGTTCTGGAACGCCAGCGCGAACGTCAGGGTCACGATGCCGGTGAAGATCACGCCCAGCGATCGGCTCACCGCGATCCAGCTGAGCAGCCCACCCACGGCCGCCGCCATGAGGCTGGCCAGGAGCATCGCCAGCACCATGGGCAGGCCGTGCCGGTCGCTGAGGATCGCGGACGCATACCCGCCGATGCCCGCCAGGGCGCCCGTGCACAGGAAGAGCTGGCCGGTGCTCCCGAAGATGACGTTGAACCCGACGGCGTAGCAGGCGAACAGCACGCCGCCGATGACGACGCCCATCATCGGCCGGGAGTCGCCGTAGCGCAGGGGCAGGAGTGCGACGACGGCGCCGGCCAGCACGACCGGCGCGTAGGCGCGCATCGCCGGGACGCCCACCCTGCCCACGGTCGCCGCCCGGCGGATCACTCCCGCCCCGCGCCCAGCAGGCCCGACGGCCGCAGCACGATCGTGGCCGCCGCGGCCCCCAGCAGCACGATCGTCGTGATGTACGTGCCGATGTAGTGGGCGCTCACCGTGTTGACGACCCCCAGCAGGATCCCGGCCAGGAACGCCCCGGACACGCTGCCCAGCCCGCCGACGACGGCGACGATGAGGGCCAGGATCGTGAAGTCGATCCCGGCGTTGACGGTGACCGGCGAGGTCATCGACCGGGTCACCGCCACGAGCGCCGCCAGGCCACCGCTCAGCGCGAACACGAAGGCGCGCACGGTCGCCGGGCTCACGCCGCAGAGCTGGGCGCCCTCCTCGTCCTGGATCACCGAGCGCACCGCCTTCCCGGTCGTGGCGTAGCGCAGGAACAGCACGAGGATCGCCCCGACCCCGAGGGCGATCGCCGACGCCAGCAGCGACCCCGTGCGCATCCTCACGCCGAGGATGTCCACCGGCTCTCCGCCGATCCGCAGCGTCAGCGCCTCGATCGGGTAGCGCCACGTGAGCACGCCGTCGATGATGAACGCCACACCGAGCATGAGCAGGAGTCCCAGCAACACGCGGTCCTCGCCGCGCCGCCGGTACACGGGTTGCATCAGCGTGAGGTCGAGCACGAGGCCCACGGTCGCGGCGACGACGATGCCCGTGATCACGGCGGGAACGACCGCACTGCCGGCGTCGAGCCTCACCGCCGCGACGATCGCGCCGAGCACGGCGAGCTGGCCCTGCGCCAGGTTGAGCACGCCCCCGAGGCCGTAGACGAGGGTCAGGCCGACGCCGAGCAGCCCGAACTGCAGGCCGAGCACCACGCCGTCGAAGACGACCGCCCTCATTGCTACGCGACCCCCAGGTAGGCCCGCTGGACGCCGGGGTTCTCCGCGAGCTCGGCCGACGTTCCCTCGAGCTGGATCCGGCCGTCCTCCAGGACGTAGCCCCGGTCGGCGAACCCGAGCGCGAGCGGCACCTGCTGCTCGGCGACGAGGATCGTGAGCCCGTGCCGGCGCAGCGCCTCCAGCGCGCCGTACGCGCCCGCCGCGAGCTTCGGCGCCAGACCCGTGGTCGGTTCGTCGAGCAGCAGCAGGCGCGGCTCCGACATCAGCGCCCGGCCGACTGCGAGCATCTGCTGCTCGCCGCCGCTGAGCGTGCCGGCCCGCTGGCGCCGGCGCTCCTCGAGGCGGGGGAACAGCTCGAGGACCAGCGCCCGGCGGTCGGGGCGGGGCCGCCGCGGAAAGGCGCCCAGGTCGAGGTTCTCGGCCACGGTCATGTCGGGGAACAGGTGGCGCTCCGCCGGCACGTAGGCCAGCCCGGCCCTGGCGATGTCGTGGGCACGGCGCCGGGTGATCGACCGGCCGTCGAGCCGCACGCTCCCGTGCGAAGGCCTCAGCAACCCGCACACGGCGCGGAACAGCGTGGTCTTGCCGGCGCCGTTCGAGCCGATCACCACGACCGCCTCGCCCTCCGCCACCGTGAGCGAGACCCGGTGGACGACGTTCTCGCCGAGGTGGCCGGCCGACAGCTCAGCGAGCTCGAGCATCGCCAGCGCCCTGCGTCCCGAGGTACGCCTCCACGACGTCAGGATCGCGCATCGCCAGTTCCGGGGTGCCGTCGACGACCACGCGGCCGAAGTTCAGGACCACGACCCGCTCCGCGAGGCCCATCACCGCCTTCATGACGTGCTCGACCCAGATGACCGTCACCCCCATCCGGTCGCGGGCGGAGCGCACGATGTCCATCGACGCCCGGAGCTCCGTGTCGTTCAGGCCGGCCATCACCTCGTCGAGCAGGAGCAAGCGGGGCCGGCCTGCCAGGGCGCGGGCCAGTTCGAGGAACCGCTGCTGGTGGAGGTTCAGCGAGCCGACATCGGCGTCGGCGCGCCCATCCAAGCCGACGAACCTCAGGGCCTCGTCCGCCCGCTCGAGCGCCTGGGGTTCGGAGACCCGCCCCCCGACCGAGCCGAACATTGCCCCGAGCGCCGCGTTCTCGCGCACCGTCATCCCCGCGAACGGCCGCGGGGTCTGGAGCACCATCGACACCCCCGTCCGGCGGGTCCGGTGGGTCGTGAGCCGGGTGACGTCCGCCCCCATGAAGCTGACCCTGCCCGCCGTCGGCGGGTCGAGCCCGCTCACCGCGCGCAGCAGCGTCGTCTTGCCGGCGCCGTTGGGGCCGACGAGGGCGACGATCTCGCCCTCGTCGACGCTCAACGACACGCCATCGACGGCCGGCAGACCCCCGAAGCGCTTCTCGACGCCGGTCAGCTCGAGGAGCGTCACGGCCGCGCCGCGTCGGAGCGTGCACGGATGGGTATATGGGTCCTGGCTTGCGGTGCTGCGTTGTTGAGAGGCCTCGCTGTGTGGCCGTGGCTCACGCTGCAAATCCCGTACTGTTCAGTGCCCACTTACGGGCCCATCCGCTCGGCCTCAGATCCGTCATTCGGGGGGCTCGTACGGTTCCAGCGGGTCGGACAGGATCAGCGTCTCCGGGTACCAGTCGCCGCCCTCGTTGACCCCCTCCGGGGCCGGGCCCTCGCCGATCACGGTGAACAGCGGCTGGGCGTTCGCCAGCTCGCCCCATTCCGTCCACCCCATCTCGAAGGCATAGCCGGGCAGGTCGAAGGTCTGCTCGTGGAGGTACTCGGCGATCGCCACGGGGTCGTCGCCGACCTCCTCGACGGCCTGGGCGACCATCGTGACGATCCCGTAGCCGGCCACCGCGTCATCGTCCATGAACGTGTTGTCGGACGACTCCAGGTAGCGGCGCGCGAGGTCCTGGTACTCCTCGCTCTCGTAGTCGGCGCAGTCGAAGTCGGTGTAGCGGCCGGTGGCCGCGTCGCCGGCGGCGGACACCACCTCCGGGAGCACCGAGTACGCGCCCGTGACCTGGACGTCGAGGCCGAGATCGGCCGACTGCACGGTGATCGGCCCGGACCCCGGCGGATGCCCCGTCGCCACCAGCAGTTCCGGATCGAACGACTCGAGGTTGCGCAGGTACGTCGTGAAGTCCGTCTCGTCGACGGGCGCGACCTCGACCTGCAGCTCCACGCCGTCGAGGGCGTCGAACTCATTCTCGATGGCGGCGCGGAAGGCCTGCCCCCAGCCGTAGTCGGCGATGATGGCGCCGACGCGGGTCAGCCCCTCCTCCTGGGCGAATTGGGCGATGGGCCCGGCCACCATCGGCGCCGCCGGCAGGCAGGTGCGGAAGGTGTAGCGGCTGTCCCGCGTGAGGATCTGCTCGTTCCCGGCCTTGACGAGGAACAGCGGCACCTCTGACTCCTCGGCAACGCGGGCCGTCGCCAGGCCGACGTCGCTGGAGATGACACCGCCGATGGCCACCGCGCCCTCCTCGACGAGGCGCTCGACGCCGCTCACCCCCTCCTCGGGGCTCATCTGATCGTCCGCCACGTCGAGCTCCAGGGGCCGGCCGTCCACCCCGCCGTCGGCGTTGATCTCGTCGACGGCCAGTTGCATCCCATCGCGTACCTGGAGCCCCCACGGTGTGAACGGCCCGTTGAGCGACGTGACCACGCCGATCGTGATCGGTTCGCCCGACGGCTCCTCGCCCTGCTCGCCGCCGTCGGCCGGAGCCTCGGCGCCGTCATCGTCGTCGTCGCCGCAGGCGCCGGCCACCAGCGCGAGCACGGCGGCGGCTCCGAGCATCTTCGACAGTCCCCTGCGCATGTCGTCCCCCCTTCGTGTACACGCGATCGTCACCACGATTGCGCGCAAAGCCACCATACCCCCCGTGAAGGCACCGCGAGCGACATTGTCGACAATCATGTGAACATCGTGCACACTGGCGCCGTGCAGGACGGGATCCGGTGCATGGTCATGCGCGGCGGCACGTCCAAGGGCCTGTACTTCCTGGCCGACGACCTCCCGGCAGACGTGGCCGGCCGCGACGACCTGCTGCTCCGGATCATGGGATCGCCCGACCGGCGGCAGATCGACGGCATGGGCGGCGCCCATCCGCTGACGAGCAAGGTCGCGGTGGTCGGCCAACCCCGCGCGACCACGGCCGACGTCGACTACCACTTCCTCCAGGTCGTCGTGGACGAGGCCGTGGTCACCGATCGGCAGAACTGCGGCAACCTGCTCGCCGGCGTGGCGCCGTTCGCGCTCGAGCGGGGCCTGGTCGCCCCGCCGGCCGGCGACACCGCCGCCATCCGCATCCACATGGTCAACACGGGCGGCCTGGCCACCGCCACCGTGCCGCTGTGCGAGGGCCGGCCCCGCTACGACGGCCCCGCATCCATCTCCGGCGTTCCCGGGACCGCCGCGCCCATCCGGCTGGACTTCGAGGGGATCGCGGGCTCGTCGTGCGGCGCACTCCTGCCCACGGGCCGGGCCGTGGACCGGGTCGCGGGGCTCGAGGCGACGCTCATCGACAACGGCATGCCCGTGGTGGTCCTCCGCGCGGGCGACCTGGGCGTCACCGGCCACGAGACGTGCGCTGAGCTCGAGGCCGACGACGCCCTGCGGCAGGCGCTCGAGCGGGTCCGGCTGGCGGCCGGGCCCCTCATGAACCTGGGCGACGTGGCGGCGACGACGGTGCCGAAGCTGACGCTGGTGGCGGCGCCGCGGGCGGGCGGCACGATCGCCACCCGCACCTTCATCCCCCACCGGTGCCACGAGGCCATCGGCGTGCTCGGGGCCGTCAGCGTGGGGACGGCGGCCCTCCTACCCGACGGACCGGCGGCCGAGGTCGTGGACGGCGGCACCGCCGGCAGCGGGGTCGTGACCATCGAGCACCCCACCGGGACGTTCGACGCCGCGGTCGACCTGGCGCTGGACAACGGCGTCCCGGTGGTCGAACGGGCCGGCATCATCCGCACCGCCCGCAAGCTCATGGACGGCGTCGTCTTCCCACGCGAGCCGTGATGGACCGGACCATCCCGCCGCCGCATCCCGACCCCCACCCGCCGCGGGCGTTCGTTCCCCCGCCCGGTGCCTGCGACGCGCACTGCCACGTGTTCGGCCCGGCCGACCGCTTCCCCTTCGCGGCTACCCGGTCGTACACCCCGCCGGACGCCGGCGTTGACGACCTGCGGCGGCTCCACGACCGGCTGGGACTCGAACGGGCGGTGGTGGTGCAGGCGAGCTGCCACGGCGTGGACAACGCGGCGCTGCTCGACGCGCTGCGCCAGGGCGGCGGACGCTACGCAGGGGTGGCCATGATCGACGACGCCACCACAGATGCCGAGGTGGACGAGCTGCACGCGGCAGGCGTCCGTGGCACGCGGGTCAACTTCGTCGCCCATCTCGGCGGCGCCCCCGACGCCGGGGCGTTCGAGCGGACGGTCGCCCGCGCGGCGGGCCGGGGCTGGCACCTCGTCGTCCACCTCGACGCCGCGGACCTCCCCCGGTACGCCGAGCTGCTCGCCGGGCTGCCGTGCTCGTTCGTCATCGACCACATGGCCCGCGTCGATGCCTCGGCCGGGCTCGACCAGCCGCCGTTCCGGGCGCTGCTCGACCTGCTGGCCGACGAGCGGTGCTGGGTGAAGGTCTCGGGCGCCGAGCGCCTGACGGCGGACGGTCCCCCGCCGTACGACGACGTCGTCCCCTACGCCCGGGCCATCGTCGGCGCCGCGCCCGACCGGGTGCTGTGGGGCACCGACTGGCCCCACCCCAACGTGCGCGACATGCCCGACGACGGCGACCTCGTCGACCTGCTCGCCGACTTCGCACCGGACGAGGCGACCCGGCACCGCATCCTCGTCACCAACCCGGCACGCCTCTACGACTTCCCCCCCGTCCGAACTTGCGGCGGCTAGAGACCCCATGGGGGCCCTTACCACCGCAAGTTCAGTGATGGGTCAGCCCCAGACCTCGCCGGCGACCTCCACGATGAGCCGGAGCTTGGCGACCTCGTCCTCGTACGTGAGCTTGTTGCCCTCGACCGTGGACGAGAACCCGCACTGCGGCGACAGGCAGAGCTGGTCGAGCGGGACGTGGCGGGCGGCCTCGTCGATGCGGCGCTTGAGCACGTCCTTGCTCTCGAGCGCCGGTCGCTTGGTGGTCACGAGGCCGAGCACGACCATCTTCCCCGGCGGCACGAACCGCAGGGGCTCGAAGCCCCCCGACCGCTCGTCGTCGTACTCGAGGAAGAACCCGTCGACCGCCAGCTCGTTGAACAGCGCCTCGGCCACGAAGTCGTAGCTGCCCTCCGCCACCCACGCCGAGCGGAAGTTGCCCCGGCACATGTGCGTCGTGACGCTCATGCCCTCCGGCTTGTCGGCGAGGGCGGCGTTGATCTGGCGGATGTACCGCAGGTGCTGGTGCTCGGCGTCGTCGCCGCGGTCCGTCAGCATGGCCCGCTCGTTCGGGTCGTTGAGGTAGGCGAGGCTGGTGTCGTCGAACTGCAGGTAGGTGCACCCGAGCTGGGCAACGGCCGCGACCTGCTGCGCGTACGCGGCGCTGAGGTCCTCCCAGAACTGGTCCATGTCGGGATAGACGTCGGGGTCGAGCGCCGCCGGGCCGCCCCGGTAGTGGACCATGCTCGGCGACGGGATCGTCAGCTTCGGCGTTGCGGTCGCGGTCATGGAGGCCAGCGCCGTGAAGTCGTCGCCGAAGATCGGCTTGGGCAGCGTGATCCGCTCGTCGATGACCAGCACCGGCGTCTCGGCCGACATCTCGCCCTGCTCGTCGCGGAAGTGGATCCTGAGCGTCTCGTCGCCCGGGTGGATGCCCCCGAGCTGGTAGATGAAGTCCATGTGCCAGAACCGGCGCCGGAACTCGCCGTCGGTGGCGGACTGGAGGCCCACGTCCTCCTGCATCTTGACGACGTCGGCGATGGCCTGGTCCTCGATGGCCCGCCGCTCCTCGGCGGTGATGCGACCGGCCGCCGCGTCCTCCCGGGCCTGCAGCACTTCGGGCGGGCGCAACAGGCTGCCCACGTGGTCGGCGCGGAACGGTGGGGCGGTGCGGTGCGGCATGTCAGTCTTCCTTCCTCGCCCGCTCGGAACGCGTCAGAGCGGCAATCCGGTGTAGTTCTCGGCGAAGGATCGCTGGGCGGCCTCCGATCCGGCCAGGTAGTCGAGCTCGGCCTCCTGGATTCGGCGGTCGAACTCGGCGCTGCCCCGGAAGTGGTGCATGAGCGTGGTCAACCACCACGAGAAGCGCACCGCCTTCCACACCCGCGCCAGCGCCCGGTCGGAGTATTCGTCGAGCCCGGTAGGCGACCGCCCATGGACCGCGTCGGCAAGCGCGCCGGCCAGGTAGCAGACGTCCGAGACGGCCAGGTTGAGGCCCTTGGCGCCGGTGGGCGGGACCACGTGCCCGGCGTCGCCCGCCAGGTACAGCCGCCCGTAGCGCAGGGGCTCGGCCACGAAGCTGCGCAGCGGCGTCAGCGACTTCTCGATGGAGGGACCGGTCACGAGGCGGCCCGCGACGTCGCCGGGCAGCCGGCCAGCCAGCTCCGCCCAGAACCGCTCGTCCGGCCAGTCGTCGACGTCGTCGTCGATGGCGCACTGGACGTAGTAGCGGCTCAGCAGCGAGTGGCGCATCGAACACAGGGCGAAGCCCCGCTCGCTGTGGGCGTAGATCAGCTCCTTGTCGATCGGGGGCGTCTCCGACAGGATGCCGAGCCACCCGAAGGGATAGACCCTCTCGTAGGTGCGGAGCACCGACGGCGGTATCCCCGTGCGGCTCACGCCGTGCGAGCCGTCGCAGCCGGCCACGTGCTCGCAGTCGATGCGATGGCTCGTGCCGTCCCTGACGAAGGTGACGTACGGGGCGGTGCCGGTGACGTCGTGGGGGACGACCTCGGCGGCGCAATCGACGACCGGCACGCCTATCCCGTCGACCGCGGCGTACAGGTCCTTGGTGACCTGCGTCTGGCCGTAGACCATCACGCCCTTGCCGGACAGGCCCTTGAAGTCGATCCGCACGTGACGCCCCGCGAAGCTGAGCCCCACGCCGTCGTGGACCGTGCCCTCGCGGTCCATGCGCTCCCCCACCCCGGCAGCCCGCAGCGCCTCGACCGTGCCCCACTCGAGGACCCCGGCGCGCACCCGGGCCATGACGTGCGCCCGGCTCTGGCGCTCGAGGATGATCGACTCGACGCCTGCGAGCCCGAGCAACCGGCCGAGCAGCAGCCCGGCCGGTCCCCCGCCGATGATCACCACCGGCACACGAGCGGGCACCGCAGGCGCTGCGGTCACAGGGTCCGCTCGAGGCGGTCGAGGGTCTGCATCGTTGGCAGGCACTGCGCGACGCTCGAGTGCGGCTCGCGCCCCTCGCGCACCGCGGCGACGAACTCAAGGTCCTGGTTCTCGATGCCGTCCGCCGACTCGCCGGCCCCCGACGTGTCGACCGGCTTGTCGTGGCCGTCGACCAGGTCGTCGTAGCGCGCGATGTACGTGCCGGTGTCGCCGATGTACCGGAACGTCGTGCCGAGCGGACCGTCGTTGTTGAACGACAGCGCCAGCGTGCACAGCGCGCCGGACGGCGCCTGCAACCCCACCGTCATGTCCATGGCGATGCCCAGCTCGGGGTGCGGGGGCCCCTCCTGCGCCCAGGCACGGGCGGGCTCCTCGCCGGTCTGGTGGAGGAACAGGTCGACCGTGTGGCAGGCGTGGTGCCAGAGGAGGTGGTCGGTCCACGAGCGAGGCTGGCCCAGAGCGTTCTTGTTCTCGCGGCGGAAGAACAGCGTCGACACGATCAGGTGCTGCAGCGTGAGCTCGCCCGACACGATGCGGCGGTGGACCCACTGGTGGCTCGGGTTGAACCGGCGGGTGTGGCAGACCATCGCCGTGACCCCGGTGCGCCGCTGGGCGGCGACGACCGCCTCCGCGTCGGCCAGCGAGTCGGCCATCGGGATCTCGATCAGGACGTGCTTGCCGGCGTCCATGACCTCGATGGCCTGGGCGGCGTGGACCGGCGTCGGGCTGGCGAGGATGGCAGCGTCCACCCCGGGCCCGTCGAGCATCTCCGCGAGGTCGAGCCCATGGCGCGGGATCTCGAACTCGGCGGCGAAGCTGGCCGTGCCGTCCGGGTCACCCCCGGCGACACCCACCACGTCGACGTCGTCCAGGCGGCGCAGCGCGGCCATGTGCTGGCGGGCGATGGCGCCCTCTCCGGCCACCACGATGCCGATGCGCTGAGCCATGCCCCTCCTCTACGATGGCGTGTTGTGCACAATACTGTTGACGATCTGGTTGAGAAACTGGCCCGACCATGGTGATCGCAGCGCCCGTCGCCGACCGGCTCCGAGACGACATCCTCCAGGGGGTCTTCCCGCCCGGGGAGCGGCTCATCGAGCTGCAGCTCACCGAGCGCTACGGCGTGGGCAGGGCGGCGATCCGCGCCGCGCTGGTCGAGCTCGACGCCGAGGGCCTCGTGCAGCGTGAGGCCAACCGGGGGGCGACCGTGCGCCGCATCAGCGTGGCCGAGGCCGTCGAGATCACCGAGGCCCGAGCGGCGCTCGAAGGCCTCATCGCCCGGCTGGCCGCCGAGCGGGCCACCGACGCCGAGCGCGACGCGCTCCGTGCCCTCCTCGCCGAGATGACCGATGCCGTCGAGCAGGACGACAAGCTGGCCTACTCGAAGCTCAACCGCGAACTGCACGGTTCGCTCTGCCGCACCGCCCGGCACCGGGTGGCCGACGACCTGGTGGCCAACCTGCGGAACCGCGCCGCGCACCACCAATTCCGGCTGGCCCTGGTGCCCGGCCGTGCAGCCGAGTCCCTAGCCCAGCACGGCGCGATCGTCGAGGCCGTCACGTCCGGCGACGGGCCGGCCGCCGAGGCCGCGATGCGCACCCACCTGGCGTCGGTGATCGACGTCCTGCGCCACTGGGAGGCGTTCGACACCGGGGCCTGACGGCTGGGCGGTGTGGCCTCAGCCCGGGAGCGACGGGACCGACGATGCGCCCGCCTCCACGCTGTGGAGCCGGGCCGCGGTCGCCGTCGTCATGATCGGCTCCACGCCGAGCTCAACCAGCAGCTCGGCGGCCGCCTCCATCTCGTGGACGCGGCGGGCGGCGTGGCGCCCGGTCCCCGCGACCAGGCGGCGGATGAAGCCCTCGTCCGCCGCCGCCAGCTGACCGGTGATGTTGTCCCAGGTCTCCACCGCCAGACCCGCCGCCTCGGCGGCCTGCATCGACTCGACGACGACCGCCGTCAATCCCTTGATGACGACGCTACGCAGCAGCTTGCGGGTGGCGGCCATGCCGGGCTCGTCGCCCGCGTACTCCACCGGCATGCCGAGCGGCCCCATGGTGGCGATGAACGCCCGGGCGGCCGGGCCCGAGGCCAACGCCGGCGTGCGCAACCCCGTCCCGGGCACCGGTGACATGAGCGCCACGTCGGTGAAGCCCAGCCCGGCACCGGCCGCGGTCGCGGCCAGGCTCCGCTGTAGCCCGGCCGACGCCGTGGCCAGTTCGGCGTAGACCGCGCCCCGGGGGATGGCATCGAGCGCCTGGGCGAGCGCCGTCGCCGCGTCGGCCGCGACGGTGATGCCGAGCACCAAGTCAGCGCCGACGGCGGCCGCCTCGGGATCGTCGTGGCGCAGCACACCGGCCGGCGTCGCCACGTCGGCGGGGTCGTAGCCGCGGACCTCGACGCCGGGGAGCATCGCGAGGTCGCCGGCGATGAGCGACCCGGCCTCGCCGAGCCCGAAGACGCAGACCCGCGTCACGCCCGTCACCCGACGTACTCCACGCCCAGCGCCTCGAGCGTGGCGCGCAGGCCGTAGATGTCGACGCCGAGCTCGCCCGCGGCGAGGCGGGCGCGGGTGCGATCCTCCTGGGCGACGCGCTGCCGCGAGCGCTCGAGCGCCCATGCCGCCTCCTCGCGGGCCACGACCACGACCCCGTCGTCGTCGGCGCACACGACGTCGCCGGCGTTCACGACGGCCTGGCCGAGGACGACCGGGACGTTCACCGAGCCGGCGCTGGCCTTCACGGTCCCCTGACAGGACACGTGCTGCGACCACACTGCGAAGCCCATTTCGCGCAGCTCCGACGTGTCGCGCACGCCGGCGTCGGTGACGAGCGCCCGCACCCCTCGCGCCAGGAGCGATGAGGCCAGAAGTTCGCCGAAGACCCCGTGGGTCGACGGGGAAGTGCTCGCCACGACCAGCACGTCCCCCTCCTGGCAGACCTCGACCGCCGCGTGGATCATCAGGTTGTCGCCCGGATGGCTCGAGACGGTGACGGCGGTCCCGCCGAGGCGAGTGCCGTGCTGGATCGGGCGGAGCTGGGGCCCCGCGAACCCGCGGCGCCCGATGGCCTCGTGCACCGTGGCGGTGCCGAGCGCGCCAAGCTCGTCGACCGCGCCGCGGTCGGCTCGTTCGATCGTGCGGACGACGACGTGGCGGGCGTTCATGCTGCGACCCCTTCCAGGCGCGGATACACGCGGCGCGCATTGGCCTCGAAGATCTTGGTCCGCTCGACGTCACCCAGCCCGGCGGCGTCGAGGTAGCGGCGCGTGTCGTCGTAGTGGTGGCCCGTCTCGGGGTCGATGCCACGCACGGCGCCGATCATCTCGGAGGCGAACAGGACGTTGTCGGCAGGGATGACCGCCAGCAGGCAGTCGATGCCCGCTTGGTGGTACACGCAGGTGTCGAAGAAGACGTTGCCGAGCACCAGCTCGTCGAGCGGCGGCTTGCCCATGTCCTGCGCCAGGCCGCGGAAGCGGCCCCAGTGGTAGGGAACGGCGCCCCCTCCGTGGGGGATCACGATGCGCAGCTCGGGGAAGTCGGCGAACAGGTCGGATGTGAGCAGCTGCATGAAGGCCGTCGTGTCGGCGCCCAGGTAGTGCGACCCGGTGGTGTGGAACTGCGGGTTGCAGGCGGCGCTCACATGGACCATGGCCGGGACGTCGAGCTCGCAGAGTGCCTCGTACAGCGGGTACCAGTACCGGTCGCCCAGCGGAGGGCCGTCCCAGTACCCGCCCGACGGGTCGGGGTTGACGTTGGCGCCGACGAAGCCCATCTCGTCGACGCATCGCTCGAGCTCCCGCACCGATGGCTCGACCGGTGCGCCCGGTGACTGCGGGAGCTGGCACACGGGTGCGAAGTTCTGGGGGTAGAGGTCGCAGACGCGGCGGATCAACTCGTTGCAGTGCTCGGTCCAGAACCGGCTCGTGTGGATGTTGCCGATGTGGTGGCCCATCCACGAGGCCCGTGGCGAGAACAACGTCAGGTCGGTGCCGCGCTCTCGCTGGAGCCGGAGCTGCGCCCCCTCCAGGCTGTCGCGGATCTCGTCGTCGCCGATGGCAACCGTGCCCTTCTCGCCCACGTGATCGGGATCGGTGGCCAGGGCCGCCCGCTGCGCCTCGCGGAACTCGCCGAGCGGAGGCGGGGCGGTGGTGTAGTGCCCATGGCAGTCGATGATCATCCGTCCCCGAGTCACATTGTGAACAATCTTGTCAACACGTGGATGCTACCCTGGCCGGCGGCCGCCGAGGAGGGAGTGGTTCGTTGCCGGCACCGCGCGACTACGACGACATCCCGGGCACGATCGTGTTCGATGGACGGCGCAGCCGGAGGGGCTACGCGCTCAACAAGTTCCTGATGTCGCTGAACCAGCCCGCCAACCGCGCGGCGTTCCAAGACGACGAAACCGGCTACCTCGACCGGTTCGCCGTGGACGACGAACAGCGGGAAGCCGTGCTGCGGCGCGAATGGCTGCGGCTCATCGAGCTGGGCGGCAACGTGTACTACACCTACAAGCTGGCCGCCTGCGACGGGATGACCTTCCAGGACCTGGCCGGCGAGCAGACCGGCATGAGCGCCCAGGACTTCGCGCAGATGATGCTCGACGGCGGTCGGCCGCCCGTGGGGAACCGCCGTCGCGCCGAGTGGGAGGCCCGCTGATGGCCCGGCTCGTCGGTGGCGTCGCCTGTTCGCACGTGCCCGCCGTCGGAGCGGCCATCGACAAGGGCAAGACGGGTGATCCCTACTGGGCGCCCTACTTCGCCAAGCTGGAGCCGGCCCGCGCGTGGATGGCCGAGGCCAGGCCCGACGTGTGCCTCGTGGTCTACAACGACCACGCCAACGCCTTCTCGCTCGAGGTCATCCCCACCTTCGCCCTCGGGCTGGCCGACGAGTTCCCCCCCGCCGACGAGGGCTACGGGCCCCGCCCGGTGCCCGTCGTCCACGGCCATCCCGAACTCGCCTGGCACCTGGCCGAGGCGCTCATCATCGACGAGTTCGACCTCACACTCGTCAACGAGATGACCGTCGACCACGGGCTGACGGTGCCGCTGTCGGTCATGTTCGGCGAGCCGGAGGCATGGCCGAGCCGGGTCATCCCGCTCTGCGTCAACGTCGTCCAGTACCCACCGCCGACAGGTCACCGGTGCTACCGGCTCGGCCAGGCGATCCGCCACGCGATCGACGCCTACGAGGGCGCCGAGCGGGTGGTGGTGTTCGGCACGGGCGGCATGTCGCACCAGCTCCAGGGTGAACGGGCCGGCCTCATCAACGTCGACTTCGACACCCGGTTCCTCGACGGGCTGGTGGCCGACCCCGAGGCCATCGCCGGCATCCCCCACGTCGAGTACCTGCGCGAGGCGGGCTCGGAGGGCATCGAGCTCGTGATGTGGCTCGTCATGCGTGGCGCGCTGCACCCGAGCGTCCGTGAGGTGTATCGGGCGACGCACCTTCCCACGTCGAACAC
>Ga0081455_10001773_pt1 | contig 26059 bp, 25 predicted proteins | sample TabmetS3T2R1_FD_70207 | JGI IMG/M metagenome (GOLD analysis project Ga0081455, IMG submission 70207) | Tabebuia heterophylla rhizosphere microbial communities from the University of Puerto Rico - S3T2R1 | ecosystem: Host-associated > Plants > Roots > Rhizosphere ...
GCCGAGCAGACCTACATCGATCTCAGCACCAACGCGCCGTCGATGGTGAAGAAGATTGGCGCGGCGATGGCGGCAAAGGGCATCGCCATGCTCGATGCGCCGGTGAGCGGCGGCACGACCGGCGCCGAGGCCGCCACCATCGCCATCATGGTCGGCGGCGACAAGAAGGTGTTCGACGACGCGCTGCCCGTGCTGCAGTCGTTCAGCGCCAACGTGATCCATATGGGCGAGCTGGGCACCGGCACCGTGGCCAAGCTGGTGAACAACATGATGGCCTTCTGCAATGCCGCCGCCGCGGCCGAAGGCCTGATGCTCGGAGCGACGGCAGGCCTCGATCCCAAGAAGCTGATCCAGGTCATCGCCAGCTCCAGCGGCAACTCCAACGCCTTCAAGAACGTATCGGAGCGCGCGCTGTCGGGCGAGTTCTCGCCCTCCTTTGCGCTCAACCTCGCCTACAAGGACCTGCATCTTGCGCTCGAGCTGGGCGACGAGCTCGGCGTGCCGCTGCCCCAGGGCTCCTCGACGCACAACCTGCAGCGCATGGCGCGCGGCATGGGGCTCGGCGCCAAGGACAGCGCCTCCATCCTGCGCGTCTACGAGACGGTGCTGGGCCGCGCCATCAAGGGCTGAGGTGCTGCTCGACCAGCGGCGCCACCGCCGCTGCGTGAGTCTTCGCCACGTCGTGATCGCCGCCCGGCACGACGTGGAGGCGGGCATCGGGCATGCGCTGCGCGAGATGCTTGCCGACCGCGACCGGGCTGATCGGATCGGCATCGCCCCAGATCAGCAGCGTCGACGCTGAAATGCGCTCGACCGGCAAGGGCGGTGAAGCTCGTGCGTCGGTGATCCACGCGGCTGCCTGAGGGAACGACTGCCGGTAGTCGGCCCGCCAGTCCGAGGCTCCCAGCCCCGCCATGTCGACACCACCCGAGGTCACGGTGAGCACCAGTCGGCGCACGCGCTGCGGCTGCTCCAGCGCCAACCGTGCAGCGATGACGCCGCCCATCGACTGCGCAACCAGGTCGACCGGCTCATCGTCCATGCGCGCGGCAACGAGGCGAACGAGATCGTCGATCCCTTTGATTGAGGGATCGTGCGGCTGATGGCCAAGGCCGGGCCAGCCGAAATACGCCGTCGACCAGTCCTGCGGCAGCAGGGCGCCGACAGGCCGCCAGAAGTCCGGCGAGGCGCCTGCGCCGGGCAGGAAGAAGATCCTGGCCATGGCGCTACGCGCTCAGCCGGGCGAGGAAGTCGGGCAGCTTGCGGCCCTGCGAAAGCAGATAGCATCCCATGGCACTGGCGACGCGGCGCACCGCCGGACGATTGCCCATGCGCTCCCGCCACCGGTCCAAGCGCGGGTGCGCATCCGTCAGTGGTGCCCCCATGCGCTCGCCGAACAGCTGTGCCATGTAGAAGGCGATGTCGGCATAGGAGTAGCTGCCAGCGAGCCAGTCCTTGTCGGCGAGCAGCTTCTCCATCTCGTCATAGTACGCAGCTGCCGCCGCACGTGCCTCGACGGCTGCCGAATCCAGCGGCGTCGCCTGCAGGCCCATCAACCGGATGATCGGCGGGAAGTACACCTCGTCGGACTTGTGTTCGAGCAGTCGCGCACGGGCACGCGCTTTGGGCTCAGCGGGCCACAATGCAGGCTCGGGCGTGATGCTTTCGAGATACTCGAAGATCTGCGTCGAATCGAAGACCTCGAGATCATCATCGATCAGCACCGGCACCTGTCGCTTGGGGTTGATGCGCAGTACCTCCGGATGCTTGGGCTGGTAGAGCGTCTTCATCTCGAACGGCACCATGATCAGCTCGAAATCGAGGCCCTTCTCGTGGGCGGCGATTTCGGCCTTGGCGCCGAACATGCTGAGCGGTCCGGAGTAGAGTTTCATGACCAGAACGCTATCACAGGCTTGCCGATGGGCGTGCACGACGTAAGCTGGGCCTGAATGGCAAGATCGCTCATGCTTCTGCTGCTGCTGGCAGCTCTCTGTTGTCCCGCCGCAGCGGAAGAGCCCAAGGTCTGCGGCGCACCCGTAGCGCTGAACGATGGCTGGAGCCTCGCGGCGCAGGCCGACGTCGGCCTCGATCCCGCCAAGCTCTGCGAGCTCGACAGCTTCATCGCACAGTGGCCCGACGCCAACATCCACGCCGTCGTCGTGGCGCGCAACGGCAAGCTCGTCATGGAGCGATACTTCGCCGGCGAAGATGAGCGCTGGGGCGACAAGCTCGGCCGTGTGGCCTACGGCCCGGAGGTCAAGCATGACCTGCGCTCGATCTCCAAGAGCGTCACCTCCCTGCTGGTCGGCATCGCGCTGAGCGAGGGCAAGTTCCCGGCGCTCGATTCGCCGATGCTCGACGCTTTTCCCGATTACGCCGACCTGCGCACGGCCGAGAAGGCGCGCATCACCTTCCGCGACCTGCTCACCATGTCGTCGGGGCTGGCATGGGACGAGAACCGGCCATGGAACGATCCGCGCAACACCGAGCGCGCCATGATCATGGCGGCCGATCCGTTCCGCTACATCCTCTCCCAGCCCGTCGCCTATCCGCCGGGCAGGGTCTACGCCTACTCGGGTGGCGGCACGTCGCTGCTCGGCGAGACGCTGGTCCGCTCCACCGGCCGCCCTCTCAGAGACTACGCGCGCGAAAAACTGTTCGGGCCGATCGACGCGCCAGACTTCGAATGGCTGGATGCCGGCGTCAGCAACAGGCTCGGCGCCTTCGGCAGCCTGCGGATGCGGCCGCGCGATGCCGCCAAGCTCGGCCGCCTTCTGCTGACGGACGGCCAGTGGAACGGCAAGCCGGTGCTGCCCGCCGGCTGGGCGTCCGAATCGATCAAGCCACGCATCAACGGCGAGGGCCTGTTCTTCTACGGCTATCAATGGTGGCTCGGCCGCTCCTTCCGCAATGGCGGCGAGCTGACCTGGGCCGCCGGCGTCGGCCTGGGCGGCCAGCGCCTGTACGTCGTGCCGGCGCTCGATCTCGTCGTGATGATCACCGCCGGCCACTACACCAGCGGTCTGCAAGGCGTCATCCCGGCCGGCATCTTCAACCGCGTCGTGCTGCCGGCCGTCAGGGATTAGCATCACAGCGTGACGAACATGGCGACGGCCGCCGCCGCCATGACGACCGTCGCAGCCCAGCCCAGTATTCGTTGCCAGCGTGCGGCAACGAATTCGCCCATAAGCTTGCGCCGGCTCGCCATGACCATCATCGCCACCATGATCGGCACGACGATCACGCCGTTCAAGACCGCGCTCCAGACCAGGGCCTTGATGGGATCGAAGCCTGCGAGATCGACCCCAATCCCGAGCACGATGGCGAGCGTGATCACGAGATAGAACGGTCGGGCATCATTGAGTGGGCGCTCGAGGCCGGTATGCCAGCCAAGCGCCTCGCCGACGGCATACGCGACCGACCCTGCCAGCACCGGTATCGCGAGCAGGCCAGTACCGATCAGGCCGAGACTGAACAGGACGAAGGCGAAGTCGCCTGCGATCGGCCGCAGTGCTTCGGCAGCCTGCTCGGCCGACTGGATGTCAGTCCTGCCATTGGCATGAAGCGTCACTGCGGTGGTCAGGATGATGAAGAAGGCGATGAGGTTGGAGATCGCCATGCCGACCCAGGTCTCCCAGCCGATGCGATTGAGCTCGCGGCTGGCCTGCTCAGGATGCTTGATCAGCGGCGCGGCGTCAGGATCGGCCTCCTCGTCTTCGACCTCCTGCGAGCTCTGCCAGAAGAAGAGATAGGGGCTGATGGTGGTGCCGAACACCGCCACGATCAGGGTGATGGCCTCGCCCGACAATTCGAAGCGCGGCAGCAGCGCGCCGGCGACCACGGCCGCCCAGTCGATCTTCACGGCGAAGACCACGCCGACATAGGCGAACAGCGAGAAGGTGAACCACTTCAGCAGGCCGACATAGCGGTGATACGGAATGAACACCACCGCCAGCAAGGAGAAGAGCGCGAAGGCGAGCGTGAAGAGATGCGAGCTGTCCCAGCCCAGCATCAGCTGCGCCGCTGCGCCCATGGCCGCAAGGTCGGCGCCGAGGTTGATGGTGTTGGCGATGAACAGCAGCAGCACGAGGCCGGTCACGACGGGGCGCGGGAACGCCAGCACCATGTTGCCGGCGAGCCCGCGGCCGGTGACCCGGCCGATGCGCGCGCTGACGGATTGGACCGCGACCATCAGCGGCCAGGTCAGCACGACGGTCCACAGAAGATTGAAGCCGCCCTGCGCACCGGCTTGGCTATAGGTGGCGATGCCGCTGGGGTCGTCGTCGGCCGCACCGGTGATGACGCCAGGTCCCAACCGCTTGAACAGAGCCTCCAGGCTGAGCCTCTGCCCGAGGCCGGACGGCGCGACGGTCATTGCATGGCGTGGAACGGATGCGGCCCCGCATAGGTTCCGATGTAGCTCACATGGGTGATCAAGCCGGTGCCGGGGCGCCACAGATGCAGCGCGAGACCGGGCGGTTCCATCATCATCGAGAACGGCGCCTTGTGGCGCAGGTCGAGCGTCGCCTGGTGCGCCGTGCTGGGGGCGATCGAGGCCACGGTGCCGGCCCAGCGCAGCTGGATCGGGCGATGGACGTGACCGCACATCAAGCGTTCGACATTGGGATGACGGCGCACCAGCTCGGCCAGTCGTTCAGATCCCTCATACAGCCGCTCGCCGTCGAACGGCGCGATGCCGCAATCGAACGGCGGATGGTGCACGAAGAGGAGGGTCGGCCGGTCGCTTTCGGCAAGCCGGTCCTCCAGCCAGTCGAGCCGCTCGGCGCAGAGCGCGCCTGACGTTTTGCCCGGCAGCAGGCTGTCGAGGGCGATCAGGCGCACCGGCAGGGACTCGATGGTGTAGTGAAGGAAGCCGGTGCGCGGCAGATAGGCGTGATCGGCGAAGACCTCGCGCAACGGGTCGCGCGCATCGTGATTGCCGGGGATGAGGTAGACCGGCATGGCAAGCGGCGCCAGCAGGCGCTTGAGATGGGCGTATTCCTCACCCTTGCCGCCATCCACCAGGTCGCCGGTGGCGATGACGATATCCGGCTTCGGATCGAGCGCATTGATGTGTGCCACGGCTCGTTCCAGGTAGCCCGGCGTGTCGAGGCGGCGGTAGAGCAGCTCACCCTCCGCCTTGACGTGCATGTCGGTGATCTGGGCGATGAGCATGGTCACCCTCTAAAACCATTGACGATGGGATACCGCCGTTCCCGGCTGATGTTGCGCGATGTGATCTTGACGCCCGGCGGGGCTTGGCGGCGCTTGTACTCCGCACCTTCGAGCAGGCGCCACACACGCTTGACGGTCTCGGGATCGTGGCCTTGGGACGCAATCTCCTCGACCGAGAGGTCGCTTTCGATCAGCCCCTTCAGGATGGCATCGAGCACAGGATAGGCCGGCAGCGAATCCTCGTCCTTCTGGTCGGGCCTGAGCTCTGCCGACGGCGGCTTGGAGATGATGCGATCGGGAATCACCCTGCCCTCGCGACCCATCGCGCCCGCCGGCAGATGCGCGTTGCGCCAGCGGCAGAGCTCGAGCACCGCGGTCTTGTAGACGTCCTTGAGCACGTTGTAGCCGCCGCACATGTCGCCATAGAGCGTGGCATAACCGACAGCCATCTCCGACTTGTTGCCGGTGGTCACCACCATGCCGCCGAGCTTGTTCGACACCGCCATCAACGTCACGCCGCGGGCGCGGCTCTGGATGTTCTCCTCGGTGACGTCCTGTGCAGCGTTGCCGAACAGCGGCAGCAGCATGGTGCGGAACGCCGCCATGGCCGGCTCTATGCTGACAATGTCGTAGCGTACGCCGATCGCCTCGGCGCACGCCTTGGCATCCTCCAGCGAATGGGCGCTGGTGTAGGGCGAGGGCATCATCAGCGTGTGCACGCGCGCGGGCCCCAGCGCATCGGCGGCGACGGCGGCGGTGAGTGCCGAATCGACGCCGCCCGACAGGCCGATCACGACAGACGGAAAGCCCGTCTTGTTCACATAGTCGCGCAGGCCCAGCATCATCGCCTGGTAGATCGAGTCGAGATCGCCGAGCTCCGGTGCGATCCTGCCCGGCTGGCACTCCCACCCTTCGGGCCCGCGGCGGAACTCGATTGTCGCCACCTCCTCGCGGAACGAGGCAAGCTTTGCCTTGAGCGCGCGGTCGGCGCCCAGCGCGAAGGACCCACCATCGAACACAAGCTCGTCCTGACCGCCGACCTGGTTGAGATAGACGAACGGCAGGCCGCTTTCGACGACGCGATGCACGCCGAGTTGCACCCGCACATCCGTCTTGCCGACCTCGTAGGGCGAGCCGTTGGGCACCAAGAGGATCTCGCCGCCGGTCTCGGAGATGCATTCGACGACGTCGGCCGTCCACACATCCTCACAGATCGGCACACCGATGCGCACGCCATTGAAGGGCAATGGTCCCGGCATCGGCCCGGGCGCGAACACGCGCTTCTCGTCGAACACACCGTAGTTGGGCAGATCGACCTTGAAGCGCTTGCCGATGATCTCGCCCTTGTCGAGGCAGATGATGGCATTGTGGAGCTTGTCGCCTTCGCGCCAGGGCGTGGTGACGAACACCGCCGGACCGCCGTCGCGCGTGTCGGCGCGCAACGCCTCGACAGCCTCGTGACAGCGCTTCTGGAAGGCCGGCTTCAGCACGAGATCCTCCGGCGGATAGCCTGAGAGCACCAGCTCCGATGTCAGCACCAGATCGGCGCCCTGCTTCACCGCCTCGGCGCGCGCGGCGCGCACCTTGGCGAGGTTGCCGGAAACATCGCCGACCTTGGGATTGAGCTGGGCGAGCGCGACTTTGAGAGAATCCGCCATGAGGATCTGCACCTATTATGCTCTATATGAGCATTATACTAATATGCTAGTAATGAGCATAACCGGCGTCAACTCACTTCGCCGCCACCACCTCGACCTCGACGAGCATGCCGGGATCGGCGAGGCCGGCCACGATCAGCAGGGTCGAGGCGGGATACGGCGGCTTGGCGAAGAAGCGGTCGCGAATGGCGCGATAGGGTGCGATGAAGCGGCTGTCGGTCAGGAAGACATTGACCTTGACGATGTCGCGATAGGTCATGCCGGCGCTCTTCAGCACCTGGGCGATGTTCTTCCAGACCTGCTCGACCTGCTTTTCGATGCCGGCCTGCAACTTGCCGCGCGAATCGACGCCGACCTGACCGGAAACGTAGAGCAACTGCGCGCCTTCCGGCACCTCGGCACCGAGACTGTAGTTGCCGGCGAGCGACACGGACTTGGGATTGTGGAACTTGATGGCCATGGCTATCTCCCTTAGGCGTTATTGGAGCGCGGACCTCCAGGTCCGCTCATATCATGAAGGAGGACCTGGAGGTCCGCGCTCCGAACAAAGAACGGGCACCAACGGATGACGTCAAGCATCAAGGCAGTCCATATCATTGGCGGCGGCCTGGCCGGCTCGGAAGCGGCGTGGCAGCTCGCGTCGGCCAGCGTGCCGGCCGTGCTGCACGAGATGCGGCCGATGCGCCCCACCGAGGCGCACCAGACCGACTCCCTGGCCGAGCTTGTCTGCTCCAACTCCTTCCGTTCCGACGACGCTCACAACAATGCGGTCGGCCTGCTGCATGAGGAGATGCGGCGCGCCAACTCGCTGATCATGCGCGCGGCCGACACCCACAAGCTGCCGGCGGGTGGTGCGCTGGCGGTCGACCGGCACGGCTTCTCGGCCGCGGTGCAATCGGCGCTGCTGGCCCATCCCCTGGTGACGCTCGAACGCGGAGAGATCGCAGGCCTCCCGCCAGAGGACTGGGACAGTGTGATCGTGGCCACCGGTCCCCTCACCTCGCCTGCCCTGGCCGAGGCGATCGCCAGGCTGAGCGGCGAGGCGTCGCTCGCCTTCTTCGACGCCATCGCACCCATCGTGCACTACGACAGCATCGATCTTTCGGTCGCCTGGAAGCAGTCGCGCTACGACAAGGGCGGCCCGGCCGGCGACGGCGCCGACTACCTGAACTGCCCGCTGAACAAGGAGGAGTACGAGACGTTCGTCGCGGGCCTGCTGACCGGCGAGAAGACCGAGTTCAAGGAGTGGGAGACCAGCACCCCCTATTTCGACGGCTGCCTGCCGATCGAGGTGATGGCCGCGCGTGGACCCGACACCTTGCGCTGGGGACCGATGAAGCCCGTCGGCTTGCGCGATCCGCGTACCGGTCGCCGGCCCTGGGCGGTCGTGCAGCTGCGCCAGGACAACGCGCTCGGCACCTTGTGGAACATCGTCGGCTTCCAGACCAAGCTGAAGCACGGCGAGCAGAGACGGCTGTTCCGCACCATCCCCGGCCTGCAAGGCGCGGAGTTCGCGCGGCTGGGCGGGCTGCATCGCAACACCTTCCTCAACAGCCCGCGGCTGCTCGACGGCCAGTTGCGACTGAAGGCGATGCCGCGGCTGCGCTTCGCCGGCCAGATCACCGGCTGCGAGGGCTACGTCGAGAGCGCCGCCGTTGGGCTCCTCACCGGCCGGTTTGCGGCGGCGGAGCGCTTGGGCCTCGCCTCCCACTTGCCGCCCGCGACGACGGCCATGGGCGCGCTGCTCGGCCACATCACCGGTGGCGCCGATGCGACGACCTTCCAGCCGATGAACGTCAACTTCGGACTCTTCCCGCCGATCGACGGCAACCTGCGTGGCAAGGAACGCAAGCAGGCGCTGGCCGCGCGCGCGTTGCGCGATTTCGATACGTGGCTCGCGCCAAGGCCGCTGGCAGCTGAGTAGCTTGCTGGGGGCGCGCCACTCCAGTGGCGCGTCATGTGCAGCAGCGGACAGGAAGATCGCGCCACTGGAGTGGCGCGCCCCCAGCGATGAGCCCACTGATGGCCTCATGAGATAACCTCGCGCGTAACGCAGACGACGCGTGCTACCTGAAGGTCCATGAGTCCCGCGCAACGCCGGCAGATGATGCTGGCTGGGCCGATCGTGCCCACCATCCTCGCCCTGTCGGCGCCCAATGTATTGAACGTGGCAATGCAGAGCCTGGTCAGCATCTCCGACAGCTGGTTCGTGAGCCAGCTCGGCATCGTCGATCTTGCCGCCCTCGCTCTCGTCTTCCCCACCCAGATGGCGCTGGGCCAGATGTCGGCCGGTGCCATGGGCGGCGGCATCTCCTCGTCGGTGGCGCGTGCGCTGGGCTCGGGCAACCGCGCTGCGGCGGAAGCAGCCACCGCGCACGCACTGGCCATCGCGCTCGGCATGGCGCTCCTGTTCGCCATCGTCTTCGTCGGTTTCGGCCGGTCGATCTACGGCGCGCTGGGCGGCAGCGGCGCGGCGCTGGATCGCGCCGAAGCCTTTGCCACGGTGCTGTTCCTCGGCTGCGCCGCGCACTGGATCGCCAACTCCATGGCCTCCGTGCTGCGTGGCACCGGCGACATGAAGACGCCGAGCTACGCGCTGGTGCTCACCGCAGCGTTGCAGATCCCGCTGACCGGCGCGCTGACCCTGGGTTGGCTCGGCTTGCCCGCGCTCGGTATCCGTGGCCCGGCGACGGCCTCCGTCATCAGCTTCACCTTCGCCGCGGTCTGGATGGCGTCGCGCCTGATGGGCCCCAAGGCGCTGCTGCGCCTGCACTGGCCGGCGGGCGGTTTCCGGTGGGCCTATTTCCGCGACATCCTGAAGGTGGGCCTGATCGCCTGCCTGGTGGTGATCCTCACCAACGGCACGGTGCTGATGGTCACCGGCCTGATCGGCCGCGAGGGCGACAGCGCCATTGCCGGCTACGGCATCGGCAGCCGCCTGGAATACATGCTGATCCCCATCAGCTTCGGCATCGGCGCGGCCCTGACGGCGTTGGTCGGCACCAATATCGGGGCACGCCAGTATGAGCGCGCCCAGCGCGTGGCGTGGATCGGTGCCCTGATGGCGGGCAGCGTTGCCGCCCTGATCGGCATCGTGGTCGCGATCTCGCCCGACCTCTGGCTCGGCCTGTTCACCAACGAGCCGCGCGTGCTCGCCTCGGGGCGCCACTATCTCAGCATCGTCGGACCGGTCTACGGCTTCTTCGGTCTCGCCATGGCGCTTTACTTCGCCTCGCAAGGTACCGGCGAGATGATGTGGCCGGTCGCGGCCAACCTCACGCGCATCGCCATTGCCGGCGGCGGCAGCGTTCTCGCCCTCGACCAGTTGGGCTGGGGCGTCTCGGGTCTCTATGCATTCGTTGCAAGCGGCATCGTCGCCTTCTCCCTGCTGCCTTCTCGACCACGCGCCGTGCCTGGACCGGCGTGTGATGCTGTAGCAGCGCTGCATGTCATGCCCTTGCAGTGCCTTGCATCCCAAGATTGAGACAAGGAGATTGCGAACGCCTTCTCGCCGAACGGAGCCGAAGAAGCGGAAAAGGAGTCATTGGAATAACCAAGCACCGGAGCGGGGTATGGCGATTTTGGAGTGCTCCAAGCGCCGCAGTCTGGGGTTAGCGCAGTTGGCGCAGTTGGCGCTGGTGATTCGCCAATCGCGCAGGCAGCCGGCCATGGCAGCCGCGAGACGGTAACGGTCACGCCGCGCGGCGGGAGCAAGGCGCAGTTGCATCCGGTTGCCTCGGCCCCGCGCGGCGACCCGCCGAAGAAGCCGGCGCCCCCCTCGTCGGCGGCGCCCAGCAGGCATGAGTTCTGGAGCATCTCCGCCTACGGCGAACCTCCTTCGTGTTCGAGAACGAAATAAGAATATTCACGTCGAACGAAAAGCGTGAATTATGTGAATGAATTTCTGCGCTCCGGCAGCGCACTCGGCCAGCCGACCGAAGGCTGGCCCAACGGCGCACACCTGCGGTTGTGGAACGCGCTGTTCTCCCACCAAATCATCGTGCATTTCGACTCTGTACATCCTCGGCCTTCGGTCGGCGCTTGTCAGAGCGGCGCGGCTGCTCCATCAGAGCCAGAAGGCAGCCCGGAGCAACAAGCATGAAGCGCATCCTGATCATCGGGACCGGCGCAGGCGATCCCGACTACATCACGATGCAGGCCGTGAAGGCCCTGAACCGCGTGGACGTCTTCTTCCTGATGGACAAGGGACCGGCCAAGCACAAGCTGCGCGCCCTGCGCGAGGAGCTTTGCCGGCGGCACATCAAGGACCGCCCCTATCGCTTCGTCGAAGCGCCAAGCCCGCCGCGCGACACCACGCCGGCCGACTACCGTGCCGCAGTGGACGACCTGAACCGCGAGAAGCAGGCGGCCTTCGAGCGCATGATCAGTACCGAGATGCAGGAGGGCGAGACCGCCGGCATCCTGGTGTGGGGCGATCCCATGCTCTACGACAGCACCATCCGCAACATCGAGGCGATCGGTGCAAGCGGCCGGCATGCCATCGAGTACGAGGTGTTCCCGGGCATCACGGCGGTGCAGGCGCTGGCGGCACGACACAGGATCCCACTCAACCGCATCGCCGAGCCGGTGGCGCTGACCACCGGCCGCCGGCTCGCCGAAGGCTTCCCGCCCGGCATCGACAGCGCCGTCGTGCTGCTCGACGGCGAGGATACCTACCGGCGCTTTGCCGATCCCAAGGTCCATGGCGATGTCGAGATCTACTGGGGCGCCTATCTCGGCACGCCCGACGAGATCCTGATCAAGGGCAAGGTGTCGGAGGTTGCCGAGGAGATCCACCGGCAGCGCAGCGCGGCACGCAAGGCCAACGGCTGGATCATGGATACCTACCTCATGCGGAAGAAGCAGTAGCCTATTTCGGGCCCGCCGGCGGCGAGACTGAGCCGGTCGCGATCAGCCCTTTCAGCATGGCGACGGCGCCGCATTGCTTGGACTCGGCATTCGCGTCGAAGCGGCCGTCGGCAATATAGCGACCTTTCGTATAGAGGTCGGTGCACGCCCAGACATATGGCGAATGGATGCCGTAGTTGCGATACCCAAAGCCGTTGTAGCGTTCCCAAGCGACCATCATGCCGGCAACGCTCCAGTCGTTCCATTTGTCGTAACGATTGAGCGCAATGGCGTCCGTCGCGCTCTCTTCCCAGCTGAACGGCGGCTTGCCTTCAGCCGGCCGTCCAGCGGGGACATGCGTCGTGCGGCCGGTCAAGGGATCGCCATTGTGCAAATGCAGGTCGAACCTGAAGTCGGCTTCCAGGCCATGGACGATGGCAAGGAAGTACCAGGGCATCGTCATCGACCTGGTGATGCGTTCATAGCGGGCGCGGTTGTCCAGGATCTTCCTGACGCCTTGCGCGACCACTTCCTGGCGCGCCGGAAGCACTTTCGCGCTGTCGAAACGCTGTTGGTATTCCTGACGGAGCAAGCGTGAGAGAATGCTGTTCTCGTACTGGATCTGCGCAAGCTGGCTTTCGCGCAAGGCGGCCAGCTCGTGGAACATCCATGTCGCTGCGCCGCCGATCGCCAGGATGACGACGGCGGCCACGCTTGCCAGAATGGCTTGACGACGGCGCCGTCGGGCAAGGTCCTGTGCGGCACGCAGCTCCCGCCCTCTTGCCTCCCTCTCTTCCGCCTCATGCGGCGTCTGGTCTGGCTTGCGTGCTGCAACACAGGTCCGCTCCGCCTCCTTGAGCCGGCCGCCAAAGCGCGGCCCGGCGACCAACGCCTCGATGCCCGCTGGCCGAGGGTCGCGCTCCAGGATGTCGTTGTCAGCGCGCCGGCTTTGCGCGCTGACATTTCCCATCGACAGTCGCGGCCCGGCCCGGAGATGCCCCTCCCTCGGTCGCCGCTCGACCGGCACCGCCCTGTCGGCCCGGCTGCGACTCGAGCCCTCCAGGCCGCTGAGTGACCGGTACCTGGCGAGCGACAGCTTGCGGTCGCTGCCGAGATGGTCATGCAGGTAACGCAGTGTCCAGGCAAGCAGTGGCAAGGCGCCCGGGCTGTCGGTGTCGGCGCGCATGGCTTCCACCAGCCCGTCGTCGACAACGAGCCCATCATAGGCCGCGGGTCCGCGAACGATCTCCTCGATCCGCTCGGTCGGCATCGGTCCCAGCGGAATCATCTCGAAGGGGAATTTGCCCGGCTTGACCGATTTGTGCTGCTGCCAATCATCGAGCCGATGCGATCGGATGGTCGCCACGACGACGATCTCGTTACCGATATCGCCCAGGGTATCACGCAGCACGTCGAGCAGCCTCGCCGATTGGTCCGCGTGTCTCTCCTCCAGCAGCTCCTCGGCCTGATCGACGGCCAGGACGAGGGTGGCATCGGGCCGGCCGAGCGCGGCGCGCAGCTCCAGGGCCATTGCCGTCAATCGACGCGGCCCATCCTCTGCCGCCAGGAGCGCCAGCGTCGCTTCTCGGGTCGGCCGCTGTGCCGCGGGGTACAGCGACAGCAGCGCATCGGCGAGGGCGCCCAGCGGATCGGTCCCACCACGCAAGGGGCGCGCGACGATCCAGCTCGCCTCTTCCTGGCGCAGCCTGGACAGCACGCCGGCCCGCATCAACGATGACTTTCCGCTTCCCGAAGCGCCCGTGATCAGCAGCAATTTCGCCGCTCCGGCCGCCTGCCCGCGCATGCGGCGCAGCGCGTCGATGACTTGCCCGCTTTCTTCCAAGCGCCCAAAGAAGACAGCCGCGTCGTCGATATCGAAAGCGGCCAACCCCGGGTAGATCGGCCGACTGGGATGCCGATCGAAAGCGCTGGTCGGACCAGATCCATGCTCTTTGAGACGGCGCGCCAGCTCGGCGAGCCCCGACGCACGATCCCGGGTCAAGTCGACCTCGTCGATGGCAAGACCGGGCGATGCCGCGTCACAGTCCTTCACGCGGGCGACAAGGATGGCCTTTCCCGTTTCATGAGCGATCGCAAGCTCCCTGCGGCACCACGTCGACTCGAGCCAGGCCGGCGTAAGAACAACCAGAAGGACCTGGCAGCGGTGCAGATCGCGATAGACCGTCTGCTCCCAGTCCGCCCCGACAGGAATTCCGTCGGCCGGATCGAAGCCGAGGGAGAGCGGCTCGTGACCTTCTCCACGCAGCCAGTCCTCGAGCGCCTGCGCCTCCGCGCTGTCCCCGCTTCGATGGCTGATGAAGACGGCTGTCACGAGCGGCACCTTCGCCTTGGGGTCGTCATCCTTTCAACAGCGGCCGCCGCGTGTGCCAGTCAGTCGTCGATTGGAAGGCGTGGGCCGCCCGGGCGAGCAGCGATTCCGCAAGATGGGGACCGACCAGCTGCATGCTGAGCGGCATCTGGTCCGAGGCCATGCCCATCGGCAAGGTGATCGTCGGACTGCCGCTGAAGTCGAAGACGGCGGTGAAGCGCAGGATGCTCAAGAGCACATTCGGATCGGCGCCATACTCGCTCATCTTCCTGAGGGTCGGTATGGGCACGGGCATCGTGGGAATGAGCAACAGGTCGATGTCCTCGAACAGGGACACGAGGCTCCCGGAGAATCTCAGCCGTTCGTGCTGGATCGCGGCGATCTCGACGCCGCTCAGCGAGCGGCCCTGCTCGATCAGCGCCGCGAGGTCCGGCCCATACTCCTTCTTGCGCGACGGATAGGTTTCCTGGTGGGCGACCGCGGTCTCGACCGAGCACATCGGTATCCACAGGCTCACCAGCTTCTGATACGGCGGGAAACGCACCTCGCGTATCTCGGCACCCAGGTCGACAAAGGCCCGCTCGGCCTCAACCAGCGCCGCGACGACTTGCGGATCGATCCCGTCCTGGGTGTATGACCTGTCGACACCGATCCTGAGCCCGCGCACACCGTCTCCGATGGCTGCAAGATAGTTCGGCACCGGAGCACGCAGCGCCGTCGGATCATTCGGATCGGCGCCGGCGATGACACCCAGCATTGCGGCGGCGTCGGCTGCGCTGCGGCACATCGGTCCGATATGATCGAGCGAGTCGGCAAGCGCGAAGATGCCGTGCCTGCTGACACGTCCCCACGTCGGCTTGATGCCCGTCAGTCCGCAGGTTGCCGACGGAAATCTGATCGAGCCTCCGGTATCGCTGCCGATCGACCCGTAGCAGAGGCCGGCGGACGTCGCGACGCCGGAGCCGGTGGATGACGATCCCACCCAATAGTCGACGTTCCATGGATTGAGCGGGGCTTGAACGTCCGGATGGTGGCTGGTGTAGGCTCCCTCGGTCATCCTGAGCTTGCCGAGAATGACCGCCCCTCCACGCTCCAGCCGATCGACGATTGTCGCGCTGTGGGGCGGCACGAACCTGGCGTGGACCGTGGTGCCGGCCGTGGTCGGCGCAAAGCTGGTGTAGCAGAGATCCTTGAGCGCGATCGGGACGCCGTGCAGAGGACCTCTCCAGAGTCCATTGCTGATCTCGCGGTCGAGCTTCTCGGCCTGCGCGGTGGCCCGTTCCTTGAGGACTGCGGCATAGCCGTGCAGACGCCCGTCGAGCTTGTCGATGCGCTCGAGCATGGCCGCCGTTGCCTGGGCAGACGTCACCTCCCCGCGACGGATCAAGCCGGAGAGCTCGACGATGGACTTGTAGTGCAGTTGGTCGGCCTTCATGGGGCTGCGGTCCGCCGCGCGATCGCGATCGGTTCGCGCCGGGCATGATGGTCATGAGGAGCAGGATTGTCTCGGAAGTGCTGCTGCTTCGAGTCGATCGCCTGCTTGTCGAGAATGTTCTTCGCGATCACCAGCTTCTCGAGAGCCGCCAGCCATCGCTGATAATATTGGTCCGCGCCCTGGCCGGAGCCGTCGTCAGGAGCCGCTTCTGCCTCCTTTATCGCCTCCGACAGGCATGCGACCCATTCGGGCCACGAGAACAAGCCCGCCTGGTTCAGGCTGACGGCGATCGCGAAAGCCGAGGCTTCCCAAGGCTCATTGAAGACGGGTTCGCTGGATCCGCCGGGGAGCGGAGGAAGCGACGGAAGTTCGTCCGGCCTCATGGGCTGTTCCTCTACTCGATGGGATCCATGTAGTCGTCGAACAGGTCGATGTAGAGCTTGTCCTTCTCGGAGGCTTCGGGGCCCCATAGCTCGCGCGCGCTGAACATGACGCTGTAGACATGCTGTGGCTTTTCGCCTTGCAGCCGCGCATTCGTATCGGGAAAAACGAACACGCCGTGATCGCGTTCGACGATACCCCGCTTGCCGCGCACATATTGCGGCAGGCGGGTGTGAGACACCGGGTTGATGTTCCGCACCAGTACCCTGGCCCCTGGCGCGAACCGGGGCCTGACGTCGGCATTCACGCGGGTCGACCCACCGGTCTTGATCAGATCATCGACCGCGGCCGCGGGAAACATCGTCGGCATCAGGCGCCCCCTTTCGAGAGCTCGCGCATCCGGTCCTCGATCTCCTGCTCGGTGAGCGAGCCGTTTGTCTTGCACCAGGTCTCGAGCGAATGGAGCCAATGCTCGTAGTAGTCGGACTGCAGGTACTCGGCCGGGCCCATCTGCTCGATGGCCGAGCGGAACTGGTCGACATTGAAGTGGCCGCCGGCGAACGCCAGGATGAACATGGCGAACATCCGACGCTCCCAATCGGCGCGAAAGACCGGCTGACCGGGGTCTATGTCGATGGGGCCCATGCCATGGCGACCGCCGAGATCATGGATACCGTTCATCTCTTCGCTCCCGCTTCCGGCGTGCGCGGCAGGCCCACGCCGATCATGCTGTCGCGCGTGACCAGGCTGGCCAGAGCGGCCTCGCCGAGCCCTTCCGTTCCCGCCGGTCGTTGCGGCAGGACGAGGTATCGAAGCTCGGCATTGCTGTCCCAAACCCGGACCTCGGTCGATGCGGAAATCTCCACCCCGAATTCCCGCAGGACGCCACGCGGGTCGATGACGGCACGGGAACGGTACGGCGCCGCCTTGTACCAATTCGGCGGCAAGCCCAGCGTCGGCCACGGATAACAGGAGCAGAGGGTGCAGACGACCATGTTGTGGACCTGAGGCGTATTCTCCACCACGACCATGTCCTCGCCCTGGATGCCGGTGAATCCGAGCTCGGCGATCGCTGCCGTGCCGTCGCCGAGCAACCGCTGCTTGAACGCCGGATCCGACCAGGCACGGGCCACCACCCGCGCACCGTTGTGCGGGCCGATCTTGTGCTCGTATGCATCGACGAGCTTGTCCATGGCAGCCGGATCGATGAGGCCCTTCTCGACCAGGAGAGATTCGATCGCCTTCACTCTCAGGGATATGTCCGAAGGCCGGTGGTCGTGCTTGTGGCCGTCCTGCTCGCTCATTCGTTGCCTCCTCATTCCGCCGAACGGGGGGAGTGATAGCGATATGTTCATTCGTTGCGGCGTGCGGAGCTTCTTCGCGCATTCGTTCGCCGCAGAGGCGCCGGGCGCTCGCCGACCATGCGGAAATAAGGCCGCGAGACCAGCCGAGGCTAACACGCGGACCGCAATTCCGTAAGCCTGTCCGGACAGGCGAACCGCGCGAAGGCACGGCGGCTCGCGCAAGCTCTCACTTTGGGACCGCGCGCGAGATGCGCCCGGTCGGGAAAAGTCACACCATCTTGTCGATGATCTTCCTCATGTCCGTCGGCGTGAACAGGCGCAAGGTCTGGGTGCGCACACTGCCCAGGGCGGCAAGGCTCAAGGCAAGCGAGGTGACGGCGAGGTCATCCTCCGCCTCGAGGATGGTGACGATGTCGTACTGTCCCTGCGCCCAATAGAGCTCCTTGACGGTCACCTTGCATTTCTTGGCCATGTCCCTGAAGGCTTCGGCTCGTTTCGGAGAGTCCTTGGCATTGCGGACTCCCTGTTCGGTGAAGGTTCCAAGCACGCAAAAGCTCGCCATGGCTATCCTCCCTCGACGATGATGAACGCGATTCTACATAGGACCTGCCTCGCTACGACCGGCTGCGCTAAAACGGGTGCTCCAGGTTAGCGCCGGAGTGGCCGCCAAGGAACTTGTCATCGCAAAGTCGGAATGTGCCCGCGCCTACGCAGCGCCGCTGCACGTTCTTTGCGCCCGATGAAGGCTGCCTCAGCGACGGCACCACGCCGCGGCCCGACCTGGGCGGCCGCCCGCATGCCTTGCGATCGGCGAGAGAGCTGTGAGCACCTTGCGGACAAGATCCACCTGCGAGGAGGTTCCTGTCTTGTCGCGCGCTTTCGCCAACTGCGTCCGGGCCGTTTCGACGCTAATGCGAAGTTGCTCAGCGATCCCGGAGAGCGGCTGCCCTGTCGCCAGAAGCGCCACAAGTCGCGCCTCCGCAGGCGTGAAACCGAACACCGCAGCCAAAGCTCCTTCGTCCAGCTGTTGGGAGGGTTCGGGATCCGTCACCAGCGCCAGCACGGTCGGCCGGCATGGCGACAGCTCCCCGCCGATGGCAAGCGGCGAGACGATGACCACGTACGACTTGAGACGGGACGGCCGCGAGATCCGAAGGTAGCCGTTGAGCCCGCCCTCCACCGGCCCATGCCCGCTGCCAACCCCGCTGCCAACCCCGCTGCCAACCCCGCTGGCAGCCCAGATCGCGCGCTGAAGCCGGGCGTCGTCCGCTGGCAAGGCGGCCCGCAGGCCCGCTCGACACAACATCAGTCCGTCACGGGTCTCGAGAAGCCGCGCCGCCGCCCGATTGGTGCCGATGACCGTTCCGGTCGCACTCAGCTGAACGATTCCCGTGGACAGATGGTCGAGGATGGCCTGGACAACGCTTGCGCTCCCGTCGCCAGAGCCCGCGGGCACATTATCATGGAGGTATTCGGCGTTCTCGACGAAGGTCCCTTGCAGGCCCGACAGGGGATCTGCCTGGGGCGCGGATGCCTGCCGTGAAGCTTCCACCAGCGGGAAATCCTCTCCGCCCAGCAGCTCCATTTGCGACAAGACGCCCTCCATCGCCACCCCCAATGCAGCTTCGACGCCATGCCCCGAGGGTCGGCGGCCCAACCCATCCGGTGATCGAGCCTGCGGCCCGCCCGTTCCCGAGCGATGCCGCAGACTTCTCCACTTCCCCCAAAGCCAGGAACAACCTGGGCGAAGGCGAGAAATTCATTGTCATGCAATCAAGGGACAACGAGGCGGAGGCCGCCGGCGTCAGAAGCCGAACGGACGATGCGGTAGCAGGAGTTGGTCTTGGCGCGCGCCTTGGCCAACTGAGTCCGAGCCGTCTCGATGCTGATCTTGAGCTCTTTCGCGACGGCCGCGAGCGGTCTTCCCGTGGCGAGGCGCGCCGCAAGACGCGCCTCGGCCGGCGTGAAGCCGAACAGCGCCGCCGGGCGCAGCGAAAGCCCGTCGGTCATTTCCAGAACGCGCACCGCGGCCTGGTTGGCGCCGACGAACCCGCCGGTAGCTGTAAGCTGAATGACGCCAAAGACTTGGCGCGGCGGGGCCGATGGATGCCGAGCGAGAACACACCCTTGTCGGGCAGCGAACCCGTCACCATCACGCCATGGAAGATGTCGGTGTTCGGCCGGCAGAGATCCGTGTAGATGCGACTGTTCTGGTAGTCGTGATCGCCGACGAGATCGGTGCTGAGCATGGCACGGTCCAGGGTGCGCCTCGCCATGCCGGCGTTGCGCCAAACGTCGTCGGCGATGAAGCTTGCGGCGTAGAGCTCCACCTCCTTCGCGGTCACGCCGTGCATGCATGTCGATCAGGTCGACCCCGCCTTGCGGCGCGTACTGGGCCGTGAAGGTCAGGGTCGCGCCATCGACGGCGGCCGCCAGCGACTGTCCCGCTTCCCCCCAAAGTCCCGATGTGGCAGTCCGCTCCGCGCGGATGCTACCATAGGAAGAGCCTTACAACTTGTAACGACTAGCCCAGCCGCAGCAAGGGCACCGCTGCGGCTGCCAGCAGGAGGGCGAGGATGCGCGTCCGCGTGAATGGCTCCTTCAGCCAGATCGCCGCGATCAGGATGGCGAACAGCGCGCTGGTGTCACGCAGGGCCGCGGCGGGCGCGATCGGCGCGTGGCTCCACACCCAGAGGATGAGGAGATAGGAGGTGACCGAGGCCACCGCGGCAGGCGCGGCGATCCGCCATTCCGCTCGTACCTGCCGCCAGGGCGAGCCTTCGTGGCGGCGGCGCCACCACATGGCGGCGGCGTTGGTTACCGAGACGACGAAGCCGTAGGCCCAGGGTGACCCCGACGCGCGCACACCGCTTGCGTCGCACAGGATATAGCCGGCCGTGCCGACGCCGGCGGCGAGCGTCCAGCCCAGTGCCTGCATCGGAAAGGCGCGGTCGCGCGCTGCGTCCCAGCCGATGATGGCCAATGACAATGCAATGATCAGGATGCCGCCCAGCGCGGCGGCCCCGGGCCGGTCCCCTGCCACGAGCGCCGCGAGCGGCACGACCAGCAGGACGGCCACGGCGCGTTGCACGGGATAGGCGAGCCCGAAACCGACTAGCTCGTAGGCGCGCAAAAGGGCGGACACCGTGACCACGCTCAGGAGACTCGACGCGGCGATCCAGGGCCAGGCGCCAAGGCTCGGCAAGCCCGTCCACAGGAGACCGGGCAGCACGAGGACAGCGCTCAGCACCATCTGCGCCGTCATCGCTTGCGCGGGCTGGCGGCTCGCTTTCACGCCGGCATTCCAGCCGGCATGCAGGACGGCGCTCAGGAGCGCCGCGGCGACGTCGGCGGTATCCATCAGCCGCGCGGTTGATGGGAGAGGATCACAGCGTAGCGGGCGGGCTTCTTCGTGCGGTTGCAGTAGATGATGGGCTTGTCGAGCACCATGGCCAGGCAATCGCCGGCGCCGAGCGTATGCGGCTCACGACCCAGCGTGATTTCGATCTCGCCCTGCAGCACCCAGATCTGCTGGTGGGTGACGCCCGGCCGTGCCCCGGTCTCGTAGGCGACCCGGGCGCCGGCGGGAAAGATCACCTCGACAAGCTGGATGGGCGACGAGAAGCCGGAGGGCGACACATTGCGGCGGATGTAGCCCGAGGCCGGATCCCGCCATTCGACCTGGTCCTTGCGACGCGACACCGGATCGGACGGTGCCGCGGCGGCATCGAACAGCGAGGCGAGCGGCACGCCCAGCCCCACCGCAAGCTTCTCGAGCACGACCGCAGTGGGGCTGCTCTCGCCGCGTTCGATCAGCGAGATCATCGAGCGGCTGACACCCGAGGCCTCGGCCAGCGCCTCGAGGGCGAGGCCGCGGCCGGCGCGCAGCTGGCGCACGCGGGCAGCGATGCGGTTGTTGATGTCCATCATGCTGGATATGATCGTCCAATATAATGGACGGTTCAAGCATCTTCCGGGACCGCGGGCCTGGAGCCCCGCGGTCCGACAAGAGTCAGTTGGTTTTGTGGGCGGTTCTCACCTCGGGATCCTTCTCGTGCGCGCGCACGCAGCCGCGCACGATGGGTGCGCAGACGCCCTCCTTGCCCACGACATCGTCGTTGTCGCCGGTGTAGTTCACCTCGACGACCTTGCCATCGACGACACGCATGATGGCGTGGCAGTACTGGCCGCTGCTGCCGATCTTGAAGCCGCCGCCGATGATCGGGGCAGTGACCTGCACACCGCCGGTGTTCTCGTTCTTGATCTCGTACGAGAAGATCTCGGTGCGCGAATCGAGCTGCTTGGTCCTGGTCGGTATTCCCGCGCAGGACTGCACTGCCTCGGCGTTCATGCCGACGACCACCTGGCGGCCCTCCTCCGCGACGTCATGGCCCGCTGTCGCGCAGGCGCAGACCGGAAGAAGGACAAGCAAGCGCAGTGAAACAAACACGCTGCGCGTCATGAGGACTCCATTCAAGGCTTGAGTTCTTGAATTCCTCTCGCCCGCTAGGGGGAGAGGCTAGGAGAGGGGGAATCGACATGCGCAGCCCCCTCTCCCAACCTCTCCCCCTAGCGGGGGAGAGGAGTCTTGAGTCGTAGAGGAATTGAGGGCTATGAGACCGGGCAGGGCTTGGCGCCCCAGATCTCCCTGGCGTACTCGGCGATGGTGCGATCGCTGGAGAAGCGCCCCGCGCCTGCGATGTTGAGGATGGCCTTGCGGGTCCATTCCTGCGGATCGGCGTACAGCTCGAGCAATCGTCGGTCCGCCTCCAGATAGGACTTGATGTCTGCCAGGTGCATGTACTGGTCGCGCTGGAGCAGAACCTCGCGCAGCGGCCCGAAGATTCCCGGCTCCTTGCGGTTGAAGTGATCCGAGAAGATGAGGTCGAGCGCCTTGCGCGTCTCGTGCTCGTTGTCGTAGTGCCATTGCGGGCTGTACCAGCTGCGGCTGCCGGCCACCTCGTCGGCGTTGAGCCCGAACAGGAAGAAGTTTTCCTCGCCCGCCGCCTCGGCCATCTCGATGGTGGCGCCGTCGCGCGTACCGATGGTGAGCGCGCCGTTCAGCATGAACTTCATGTTGCTGGTGCCGCTTGCCTCGTAGCCTGCGGTCGAGATCTGGTTGGAGACCTCGGTCGCGGGGATCAGCCGCTCGGCCAGCGACACACAGTATTCCGGCAAGAAGACCATCTTCAGGCGGCCACGCAGGACGGGATCGGCGTCGATCGTCGCCGCGACGCTGTTGAGGAACTTGATGATCAGCTTGGCCAGCTTGTAGGCCGGCGCCGCCTTGCCCGAGAACAGGAAGGTGCGCGGTGCCATCTCGAGCGTCGGATTCTCGCGCAGCCGGTTGTACAGCACCACGACACGCAGCCCGTTCAGAAGCTGGCGCTTGTATTCATGGATGCGCTTGACCTGGCTGTCGAAAATCGAGTCCGGGTCGATCGCGAGGCCGGCGCTCGATTTCAGCCAGTCGACGAACCGTCCCTTGGCCTGGCGCTTGGCCTTGCGGACGGCATCGCGGAAGCCTGCATCGGCGGCCAACGGCTTCAGCTTCGCCAGATCGTCGAGGTCGGTGATCCAGCGGTCCCCGATCGCCTCGCTGATGCAGCGGGCCAGCGCCGGGTTGGCCATCGCCAGCCAGCGCCGCGGCGTGACCCCATTGGTCTTGTTGTTGAAGCGCTCGGGAAACAGCTCGGCCAGATCCTTCACGGTCACGCTGCGCAGCAGCCGCGAATGGATGGCGGCGACGCCGTTGGTGCTGTGTGACCCCACGATGGCAAGGTTGGCCATCCGGATCTTGCGCTCGGTTCCTTCCTCGACGAGGCTCATGCGCGACACCCGGCCCTCGTCGCCTGGGTAGCGCCGGCGCACATCGTCGAGCAGATCCTGATTGATCTTCAGGATGATCTCGAGATGGCGCGGCGAAAGCACCCTGAACCACTGCAACGGCCATTTCTCCAAGGCTTCGGGCAGCAACGTGTGGTTCGTGTAGGCGAGCGTGCGCCGCGTGATGTCCCAGGCCTGATCCCATTCGAGGTGGGCCTCGTCGAGCAGGATGCGCATCAGCTCCGGCACGGCGAGGGTGGGATGGGTGTCGTTGAGCTGGATCGCGATCTTGTCCGGCAGCGTGCTCCAATCCGAGTTGTGGTGGCGGAAGCGGCGCACGAGATCGGCCAGCGAGCAGACGACCAGAAAGTATTCCTGCAGGAAACGCAGGGCCCGCCCCAGCGCCGTCGAATCGTCAGGATAGAGAACCCTGGTCACTGATTCGGCAACCAGCCGCCTGGCCAGGGCGCCGACGAACTTGCCGGCGCTGAATGCCTGGAAGTCGAAGCCGTCAGGGGCAACCGCACCCCACAACCGCAGCGTATTGATGGTCTGGCCGCCATATCCGACGACCGGACGATCGTAGGGAACGCCCACCAGGGTCGAGGGCCGGCCGGCGATGACGCGGATGGATCCTTCGTGCACCTCGAACGAGCAACCGACCTTGATCTCGACCGTCTCCAGCCGTCGCGGCATCTCCCAGGGATCCGAGTAGCGAAGCCAATTGTCGGGCTCCTCATGCTGCCAGCCGTTCTCGATCGTCTGCCGGAAGATGCCGTATTCGTAGCGCAAGCCGTAACCCATCGCCGGCAGCTGCTGGGTCGCCATCGAATCCAGGAAACAGGCGGCCAGCCGTCCCAGGCCGCCATTGCCCAGGCTGGCGTCGGGCTCCTCCTCGACGATGGCCGGCCAGTCCAGCCCGTGGTCGTCGATGATCTGGCGCATGAGCGGATCGAGACGCAGATTGAGGATGTTGTTGCCGAGCGAGCGACCGATCAGGAACTCCATCGACAGATAATAGACCCGCTTGGGATTTTCGCGAGCGTAGGCCTGCTCGGTCCGATGCCAGCGCTGGGTCAGGATATCGCGCACCGCGCGGGCAACCGCCTCGTAGCGCTGGCGCAGGCTGGCCTCCGACGGTTCGGCCAGGTTGCCGAACATGAGGTGGCGCTCGTAAAGCGCATCATCGCGCCCGGTGAAGCGGACCGGACCGCAGTTGTAGCGATCCAGAAGGCCCGTGAAATCCGGCGCATCCTCGTTCCTGGCCGAGTCCTTTCGGGCGGCGGTCGTCATCGTCCTCTTCGTCATCGTCCTCTGTCCCCGGACATGTGCGCGTCCGTACTCAAACGTTGTCGGCCTCGGTCGAGCTGCGCGATGCCGCCGACGCCACTTCCTGGCCCCACTTCCAGCCGCTGATCTCCGGCATGTCGTCGCCGTAGCGGGCGATGTAGGCGCGATGCTCGATGAGCTTGTCGCGGATCGCCTGCTTGGCATAGGCGGCACGGGCGCCGAGCTTGGGCAGGCGGTCGATCACGTCGCCGACCAGGTGAAAGCGATCGAGGCCGTTCAGCACGCACATGTCGAAGGGCGTCGTCGTGGTGCCCTCCTCGATGTAGCCGCGGACGTGGAAGTTGTCGTGGCCGTGCCGCTTGTAGGTCAGGCGATGGATGAGCCAAGGGTAACCATGGAAGGCAAAGATGACCGGCCTGTCGACAGTGAACAGCGCATCGAAATCCCAATCGGACAGCCCATGCGGGTGCTGGCTGGGCACCTGCAGGGTCATCAGGTTGACGACATTGACGACGCGGACCTTCACCTCGGGCGCATGTCGACGCAGCAGCTCCACAGCGGCCAGCGTCTCCAGTGTCGGCACGTCGCCGCAGCAGGCCATTACCACGTCGGGCTCGCCACCCTTGTCGTTGCTGGCCCATTCCCAGATGCCAAGGCCGGCCTGGCAGTGCTTGACCGCTTCGTCCATCGAGAGCCATTGCGGCGCGGGCTGCTTGCCGGCGACGACGACGTTGACGTAATTGCGGCTGCGCAGGCAGTGGTCGGTGACCGAGAGCAGGCAGTTGGCATCGGGTGGCAGGTAGACGCGCACCACCTCGGCCTTCTTGTTCACGACATGGTCGATGAAGCCCGGATCCTGGTGGCTGAAGCCGTTGTGGTCCTGCCGCCAGACGTGGCTCGACAGCAGATAGTTCAACGAGGCGATCGGCCGCCGCCACGGGATGTGATTGCACACCTTGAGCCACTTGGCGTGCTGGTTGAACATCGAATCGATGATGTGGATGAAGGCCTCGTAGCACGAGAAGAAGCCGTGCCGGCCCGTCAGGAGGTAACCTTCGAGCCAGCCCTGGCATTGATGCTCGCTCAGCATCTCCATCACTCGCCCATCGACGGCAAGATGATCGTCCTCCGGCCGGGTCTCGGCCACCCAGGCCCGGTTGGTGACCTCGAGGACGTCCTGCCAGCGGTTGGAGTTCAGCTCGTCGGGACTGAACAGCCGGAAGTTGCGGTACTCCATGTTGAGCGCCATGACGTCGCGCAGGAACCGGCCCATGACGCGCGTCGCCTCGGCGGTGGTCGCGCCCGGCGCGGGAGCCTTCACGGCATAATCGCGGAAATCGGGCAGCCGAAGGTCGCGCAGCACCAGGCCGCCATTGGTCCGCGGGTTGGCGCTCATGCGACGGCTGCCACGCGGCGGCAGTGCGGCCAGCTCGCGCCGCAGCCGGCCATGCTCGTCGAACAGCTCGGCCGGCCGGTAGCTCTTCATCCATTGCTCGAGGATGTGGACGTGCTCGGGTTTCTGCATGTCGCCCATCGGCACCTGATGGGCTCGCCAGTAGCCTTCGGTCAGCCGGCCGTCGATCTCCTTGGGGCACGTCCAGCCCTTGGGTGTGCGCAGGACGATCATGGGCCAACGCGGGCGCTCCGTGGCGCCCTCCTCCGCTTTCGTCTTGATGCGGCGGATCTCCCCGACGACGGCGTCCAAGGTGGCGGCCATGAGCTCGTGCATCTTGCGCGGATCATCGCCCTCGACGAACCAGGGCCTGTAGCCGTAGCCGCGGAAGAGCTGCTCCAGCTCCTCGTAGCTGATGCG